>Ga0209542_10006510_pt1 | contig 22689 bp, 22 predicted proteins | sample RifCSPhighO2_01_FD_184028 | JGI IMG/M metagenome (GOLD analysis project Ga0209542, IMG submission 184028) | Soil microbial communities from Rifle, Colorado - Rifle CSP2_plank highO2_0.1 (SPAdes) (version 2) | ecosystem: Environmental > Terrestrial > Deep subsurface > Rock core/Sediment ... | reverse complement strand
AGTTCACTACTATTTTGCCGAAACGAAGCCGGAAATTGTAGTGAACTGTGCGGCGATGCAGGGAGGAATCGGCTATCATAAGGGCCGCGAGGCGGAGCTTTTTATGGACAATATGCGCATGGGGCTTTTTCTTATGGAAGCAGCCCGCGCCGCGGGGGTAAAGAAATTCGTAAATATCGTTGCGGGGTGTTCCTATCCGGGATACCTGGAAAAGGACGAACTGAACGAAGAGGATTACTGGAACGGCGCCGTGCACGAGTCCATCTTCAGTTATGGGTTTTCACGCAAAGCGAGCGTGGCATACGGGGCGGCATTGAAGCGCCAGGATGGGTTTAATTCAATCCATTTGATTCTCGCAAATATGTACGGGCCGGGCGAACATTTCAACCCCGAGCAATCAAAGGCGCTCGCGGGGCTTATGAAAAAAATTTACGATGCGAAAAAAGCCGGCGTACCGTCAGTCGAGATTTGGGGAACCGGCAAGCCCGTGCGCGACTGGCTTTACGTGGAGGACGGCGCCCTAGGGATTTTACGTGCGGCGGGAACCTATGACGAAATAGAACCACTGAACATCGCGAGCGGCGTCGGCATTTCGGTGATGGATCTTGCGGAGCTCATTAAGAAAGTATCGGGCTATAAGGGAGCGTTCATTTGCAACACGAGCCGTCCCGATGGTGCGCTCAAGAAAACATTTGGTATAAAAAAAATGAAAGAGAAACTTGACTGGTTGCCGCAGACCTCGCTGGAAGAAGGGATTCGCGCAACATGGAAGTGGCTTGATGAAAATTATGACTACGCCGTCACTCACTAGGCCTACTCTCGGCATTTTGGGAGGCAAGGGAATGCTTGGGTCAGACCTCATGCGTTTTTTAGGGGAGCGTTACGAAACGCATGCGATTGATAAGGATAATTACGAAGGATACCGCGGACGGCAATTCAACGTGCTCATAAACGCGAACGGGAACAGCCGCAGATTTTGGGCGAACGAACATCCGGCAGAAGATTTCGAACTATCCACCCTTTCTGTCGCAAGAAGCCTGTTCGATTTTCGGTATGAAAAATATATTTATATTTCTTCTCCCGACGCATATGAAGACCCTACGAACCCTACGACAACCATAGAATCTTCCCCGGGGGATTTGCGCGCGCTTTCACCCTACGGATTTCATAAGCGGTTAAGCGAAGAACTGGTACGGCGCTACACGGATGATTTTCTAATCCTGCGACCCGCAGCGCTATTAGGAACTCGGCTCGCCAAGGGCATCGTATACGATATTTTACAGGGGAATGAGTTGTATGTTACATTGGGTTCACGTGTGCAGTTTATTACCACCAATGCGGTGGCGGATATTGTGATGATTTTGCTTGAGAGGGGAGCGGAAAGAGAAATTGTGAATGCCGGTGGAATCGGGGCCGTAACTCCTTCAGATATTGGGGCATGGGCGGGAAAACAGGCGCGCGTCCGTCATGATGCAAAACCGCAGCAATACGAAATGAATACGGAGAAATGCCGAAGCATATACCATGCGCTCAAGACGTCCGAGGAATACGTTCGGATTTTTATACAAGCAAAACGGCAAGCCGAACGCGATGAAATCACGTAATCAAAATTATGACAAGAAAAGATTACGAATTGGGGGATGAGATAAGATTATGGTCAACGTTCGTGCACGAGGATGCTATTCGTGCCGTGGCGGAAACCCTACGGTCAAAATGGATTAATACGGGCAAGCGGGAGAAAGAGCTTAGAAAAAAAGCTTCGCAAAAATGGGGTTTTCCGTTCTGCGTTGCATGTACGAACGGCACGGCGGCGCTCCGGAGCGCGCTCGCCGTTCTTGAAGTGGGTCCCGGAGACGAGGTGGTTTCAACCCCGTACACGTTTATCGCCACGAATACTTCCATCCTTGAGCAAGGCGCACGGCCCGTGTTTGCGGATATCAACTACGACGATCTCAACATCAACTCCGCGAGCATAGAGAAAAAAATCACTCCAAAAACAAAGGCGATCATGATCGTCCATTATGGAGGCAATGCCTGCGACCTTGATGAGATACGAGCAATCGGGAAGAAGCATAATTTGCCTATTATTGAAGATTCGGCGCATGCTATGGGGTCAAAATATAAAGAAGCATACATCGGTGCTACGGGCGATATCGCGTGTTTTTCTTTGCAAGTGGTGAAAATCATCACATCAGGCGACGGAGGATTGATCACCACCACCCGCGAGGATTGGTATAAGGAGCTCAAAAAAATGGTGTGGTATGGCATTGATCGCGACGCAAAAAGAACAAATCTTTTGGATCCGTTGCCGGAGGATTTTAAAGGAGATAAACTTGGCTTCAAATACAACATGAACGACATCACGGCCTCGATTGCAAGCGCGAACCTCGACCATTTTGATGAAGTTGCGCAACGAAGGCGCGAGATAGGCGAGAGGTATCGGGAAGAATTATCCGGCTGCAAAAGAGTAAAACTCCTCAATTATAAGAAAGACAGAACTCCCAATTATCAGATTTTTCCGGTACACGTGCAGGAACGCATGAAATTTGCAGAGCACATGTGGGAACGCAAAATTATGGTGAATATCAACAACAGGCGGAACGATATCTATCCTATGTTTGGCGGTCTACGAGAAGATCTTCCCGAACTCAAGAGAGCCGATGAAGACGTGATACTGCTTCCCATTCACAACGACCTGACCGATAATCAGGTGGGCTATATTATCGATGCCGTAAGGAAGTACGACACCTCGTAATCTATGAAGACATTCCGGAACATATTAGTAACGGGAGGGGCGGGCTATGTCGGCTCGACCTTAGTGAGTGCTCTCTTGCGGGAAGGATATGGCGTAACCGTACTTGATACACTCGCATTTGGCGGATTGGCGCTTATGCCATACTTTGCCGACAAAAAATTCCGTTTCGTGAAGGGCGATATTCGCGACAAAAAGACAGTTGAGCGTGCGATGGAGGGGATAGATGCCGTTATACATCTTGCGGGCATCGTCGGATTCCCCGCATGCCGGAAAGATCCGGAAGGTTCGCGGGACATCAATGTGCGCGGTACCCAGACGGTGGTGGACGCGCTTCCAAAGCACGTGCCGGTTCTGTTTGCCTCAACCGGCTCGAATTACGGTAAGATGCTTGAAAAGGTATGTACCGAACTCAGCACGCTGAACCCGCTTTCCGATTATGCCAAGCAGAAAGTGGAAGCGGAAGAAATTATAAAAAAACACGGCGAATTCGTGATCTACCGTTTCGCGACAGCGTTCGGGGTCAGCTCCCGCATGCGGCTCGATCTTTTGCCGAATGATTTCACCTATCGTGCGGTGCGCGAGAAGACGCTTATCGTGTACGAAAAAAATTTCATGCGCACGTTTATCCACGTACGCGATATGGCGTACGCATTCATCTTTGCGCTTCAAAACTACGACCGCATGCGGGGGGAAATTTATAATGTGGGCAGCAACAACATGAACTACAGCAAAGAAGCAATCTGCCACCTTATTAAAAACCGCGTTGACTACTATCTTCACTTTGCCGACGTGGGGCACGATCTCGATCAGCGCGACTATATGGTCTCCTACGACAAAATCCACGCATTAGGCTTTGCGCCGACGGTTTCCATGGATGAAGGCATTGATGAGCTTATCAAAGCGAGCGAGGTGATTGAAATCAAAAATCCTTATTACAATGTCTAGGGCGGGCGAGATAAAAGAATGGGCGGTGTGCAGGGTGTGCGGCAACGATAAGCTTACCCCCGTTCTTTCGCTCGGCGATCTCTGTGCGTCCGACTTCCTTGCTCCCGGGGAGGAACATCTCGCCCGCGCGTATCCGCTTACCCTGGTCCTTTGCGACAAGGGCGGTGGCGGATGCGGTCTGCTTCAGCTGAAACATACGGTATCTCCCGAAACGCTCTATCGAAATTATTGGTATCGCTCCGGAATGAATACGAGCATGACCAGAGAGCTTCACGGCATTGCGCGGAAGGCAGAGTCCCTCCTGGATCTCAGAGAGAGGGATTTTGTGCTTGATATCGCGGCGAACGACGGCACGCTTTTGCGCGGGTACCATACGTCCGGCATCCGCCTCACGGGCTTTGAACCAGCGAAAAATCTTGCAGAATACAATGCTGTAGGCACAGACCGCATTATCCCCGAGTTTTTTGATGCGAAACTCTGGGAAGATGAATTCGGAGGTCAAAAAGTAAAAGTGATAACCGCGATCGCGATGTTCTACGACCTTGAAAATCCGAACCAGTTCGTTGCAGACGCGGCAAAAATTCTCGACGATGAAGGCATATTTATCATTCAGATGAGCTATCTGCCGCTTATGCTTTCGCAAAATGCGTTTGACAACATTCTCCATGAACACTTGGAATACTACTCGCTTCTCGCGCTAGAATCCCTTCTTGCGCGCCATGGGCTTGAAGCGTTTGACGTGGAGCTGAACGACGTAAACGGGGGGAGTTTTCGCATTTATATCCGCCATAAAGGGAAAGGGAAAACAATCCGCGTTTCGGAAGGGGCGTACGAGCGGTTGCAGAATTTGCGGAACGAGGAAGAACAATCGGGATTGCACACCAAAACAATTTACGATGAGTTCGTCGCCCGCGTGCATAACACGAAGGACAAAGTAGTTGATTTCATAAAACGCGAGAAAGAGAATGGAAAGACAACCTACGTGTACGGCGCATCTACGAAAGGAAATACGCTTCTCCAGTTCTTCAATCTTAACCATACGCTTATTACCGCCGCCGCGGAACGCAATCCTGACAAGTGGGGCAAGAAAACCGTAGCAACGAACATACCCATTATTTCCGAAGAAGAAGCGCGCACCGCAATGCCCGATTATTTTCTCGTCCTTCCGTGGCATTTTTTGGGCGAATTCAAGGAGCGGGAAATTGATTTTCTGCGGCGAGGCGGGAAATTCATTGTTCCTTTGCCGATACCGCATTTACATGACGGGGAAAAAGAGATTTATTTATGAAGATCGCGTTCGTACATCTCAATTTAGCGGTTGAAAGCGGCGATCCGCGGATGTTCTACTGCATCGCTCAAGGAATCAAAAAGCAGGGCCACGACGTAACCGTATACACTGCCCGTTTTGATCCGGCGTGTTTCCCCGATCTCCACCGGGAGTTGAACATCGTAGTAGCCAAGCCGTTTGCGGCGCCGGGCGCGGCAAAGCGAGGGAAAAGTTTTTGGGACGCAGTCAATGCCCGGGTTGCCAGAAATCGTTTTCAAGATGAAGGCGTGGAAGCGGTCAGGAAAGTATTGCCCCCGGATATTGACGTTTTAGTTTGCCAGAATGATCGTTCTTACAAACTGGGTAACTATTATAAACAAGCGCATCCCCGTGCGCGTATGGTATGGATCATGAACAATGCACCTTTCTATTCCGAGCGCAAGCGAAATTTTCTTATGACGTTCGCGAGTATGCTAAACGCGGCTTTCGAGAAGTGGCAGGTACGACGCTCTCTCTCGGGCATTGATCTTATTGTGGTGCACGATGAAGAACGCGGCAAATTGGCCCGCTCATTGGGCAAGCAGACCGCATTGCTCCCGATCCCCGTGGATTTCAAGAGTTTCTATCAGCCGGTCAAGGAACGGGCATCCGGCGACCGCCACCTCACTCTTCTTGGTATTGGAGCTCTAAGCCCGACGAGAAAGTTTGAAGATATCATAAGCGCAGGAGCAATCTTGCGGGACAAAGGGCATGATGTGCGGGTCATCTTGGTGTGTAAGGACGTGCAGCAAGATATCGGATATAAAACCACACTTCTCAATCTTGCGAAGACAACGCGCATGGAGAACAGGATAGATTTCCATTTTGACGGAGCCTCCGAATCGGAATTGCGCGCATTGCAAAAAACAGCCGACTTTTTCGTATTTCCCAATCATTTTAACATCTGGAGCATGGCATCGTTTGAATCCATGGCAGCCGGTTTGCCGCTTTTGGTGTCGCGAGTGACGAGCGTTGCCGAAGCATTACGGGACGGCGAGGAAGCGCTCTTTTTTGACCCGGGCAACGCGGAGCAAATTGCCGACTCCGCCCACGCGTTGGTTAGCGATCCAGCCCGTTATGCTCGGGTGGCTGAAGCCGGGCAGAAATTCGTGAAGACCAAATTGGACTGGGGAACATACATAAAAAACTTTCTTAAAGCGATTGAAGACAAGAATAAACCGGCATGAAAATTCTCAATCAGGTGAATTATATCGGGGGACTTGGAGCCGACTGGTGGATCGGGAGCGGGTTCAAGGATGCATTTGAAGACGCGGGACATCAGTTTTTTTGGTATACCGCCGCGGACGACCTGGAAGCCAGGATGCGTGAAGTCAAGCCGGATATTCTTTTTACGAGCCAGGGAGAGCTTGCAAAAGGAAAACTTCGTATATTCCTTGATGCGCGGAGGCGCGGAGTGAAGATTGTAATGCGAGTGGATGCTTTTTTCGGTGATAATCCCATCATGCGCGATGCGCTCGCGAAGGAAGATCCGGCTGATATATATTTCGGCGAAGTTGAGGGTTCTCGGATGGACATATTCAAAAAAACAACAGGGAAACCCTATGTTATCATCGCAAACGCCGCTCATCATCGGCATCACTTTCCGACAGAGCCCGTCTCGAAGTATGCTTGCGATATCGTATTTTTGGGGGCTCGTCTGCCGGACAAGCGCGAAGCATTTACGAAACTCCTCTTTCCCTTGATGAAAAAATACCGGGTCCAAGTTTACGGACCAAACTGGACGCTTAAAGACAATGCGCTTCGCTCGCTGGGGTTTATCGCACGGAAGGTCGGCGCGCCAGGGCTAAGCGAACGGTTACAACGGTTACGCCTTACTATTCCCGTTGATGAAGAGAATCAGCTCTATTCGTCGGCGAAAATATGCATCAATATCCATGAGCGTGGCGAGAATATGCGAACATTGAGACATCTTATCTTAAACGAGCGCACGTTTAAAATTCCCGCCTGCGGCGGTTTTGAAATCTGCGATTTTGTTCCGCCGGTTCGGAATTACTTTACAGAAGAGGAAATGGTGATGGCAGACGATGCGAACGGTGACTGGATTGCCGATTGGTTCAGAAAAATTGACTATTACATGCATCACGACGAGGAGCGAAAAAAAATTCAATCCGCTGGCACCACGCGCGCCCTGCGGGACCATACCTATCGCAATCGGGTGGCCCAACTACTTTCACTTTTAGGAGTTCCTCGATAATGTGCGCAGACAGAAAGCGGGGACACCGATCATTCATATGAAAATTCTCTATGTGGGGCTCCAGCACGAAAACTATAATTCCCAAAAGGGGATGAGTTTTGAGTATAATAATTTCCTTCTCACGCTTACGCACCTTGCAGGCATTGATGTTATCGAGCGCCCATTCGACGTTATCCCAAGCATTGGGAAGGAAGCGTTTAATAAAAAGCTCTTAATGGCCGTAGAGAAAGAGAAGCCCGACTTGTTGTTTGTTTTCATGTATACGGACGAGATTGACCCGAAAATCCTTAAGGCGATTCGCGCGCGCAGGACAACAAAAATCGTTGCATGGTTTGCGGACGACTATTGGCGATTCTTTAATTATTCAAGACGATGGGCGCCTTATTTTGATTTGGCGGTAACCACTTCTCCCCAAGCGTTTACATGGTACCGGCACGCAGGTTTCACGAATGCGGCACTTTCTCAGTGGGCGTGCAACACCGACGTTTATAAGCCGCGGGAGCGCATGAAAGATATAGATGTAAGTTTTGTGGGGCAATATAAACGAGGGCGAGGGGAAATTATTGACGCACTTCACAAAAATCAAATCGCAGTGCAAGCCTATGGATTCGGCTGGCCCGCCCGAACGGCTGATGCTGTTCAGTCGGGCGGGCCGAACGGTAGAGTATCACAAGAGGAAATGCTTAATATATTTTCCCGCAGTAGGATTAATCTCAATCTGAATGTTCGTCCAGGCAGATGGGAACCCGCAGTGCTTGCGCGCATCTTTCTTAGGAAGTCCATTAATCATCTTGTTCCCGACATCCATTTTGTGGATAATCTTCGTGCATGGTGGCATTTTGCGGTTCCGCACACCCATGCCCGCCCGTTTGAACTCGCCGGATGCCGAGCGTTCACTATCTCCGGATATTCAGAGGGGATTGGGGATTATTATGAGCCTGATCGTGAGATGGTATTTTATCGGGACATTGATGACTTAGTCCAAAAAATAAGGTATTATCTTTCGCACAATGAAGAGCGCGAGAAAATCGCGCAGGCAGGGTACGAGCGAACCATGCGCGACCATACATATCAGAAACGCTTTAAGGAACTTTTTGCAAAGATCGGAATCCTACCAGCATAAACCATGCCAAAGCCGCTCAAACTCCATCTTGGATGCCAGGAGAAATATTTGGAAGGATATGTGAACATTGACCTTCCCCCCTCGGAACATACCGCGCAAATCGTGCGTGCGGATGAATATGCCGATGTGCGGGATCTTTCGTATGACCCGGAGACGGTAGACGAGGTGCGTTCGCACCACATGCTTGAACATTTCTCGCGCCAAGAGGCTTTGGTGCTTCTTGCGCGCTGGCATCGGTGGCTTAAAATGGGAGGCATTATCCATGTCGAAACGCCGGATTTTGAAGAATCGGCGAAAAAATTCGTGACAAGCGGGCTTGATGACCAATTCGCACTCGCACGCCACATATTCGGGTCGCACGAGGCGTCATGGGCATACCACAAAGATTTTTGGTCAGAATCGAAATTCGCATACGTGCTTCACGAGCTGGGTTACGGGGATTTCCGATTTGAGAAATTTTCAAACAACTTAGAGCAGAAAATCCCCGCGCTCAAGGGTTCATTCATAGCGAAGCAGGAGAAGCTTCTTGGAAAGCTTGGGAAAATGGGATTTAATAATCTTTCCAATATCGCGTGCTATGCGAAGAAGGTAGTGCGCGACGTTGATTATGGGGCGGCAATCAAGCGCATTCTTGGAAAATCCCTTGTAGGGAGAGAAAAGAAAATCTTGGATGTATGGATGGAAGACATATCGGGGAAAGTATAAGCCATGGGAAAACCTCTTGTCTCAGTTATTATTCCTGCGTATAACGCAGAAAAGTTGATACTGGAAACGATTGAATCGGTGCGCAAACAATCGTATGCGCCGATAGAAATAATCGTCGTAAATGATGGCTCAAAAGACGGCACCGAAGCCGTGCTTGCGCCACTTTTCCGCGAAAGGAGAATCCGCTACATCACCCAGGAAAATCAGGGGCAAGCAGCGGCACGGAAAAACGGATTTTCGGTATCAAAAGGAACATATATTTCTTTTCTTGATGCTGACGACCTTATCGCGCCGGAGAAGATTGCCGTGCAAGTAGCACACATGGAACAGCACCAGAAGTGCGGAGTATGTTATTCCGATATTTATCACTTTTGGCACCACCAGCCGAATGTGATGCTCAAGAAAAAATTGGATTACCCTTCGGGTTCTATTTTCGACAAGCTGATCCTCAACAACGTAATTCAGGTAATGACCGCACTCATACGCCGCGACGTGCTAGAACGATACGGAATGCCCGGAGCGGGGTTTCGACGCAGTGACGATTGGTATTTGTGGCTCAACCTTGCATACCACGGCGTGCAATTCTGCTTTTTAAACAGAGTACTTGCATTTCAGCGCCGCCAGCAAGAAGGGACGCTTTCCGACCAGCCGACGTATTTCAAGGAAACAGCCGAGACAAACCTTAGAGTGTATAACGACTATTCGAAAATCCTTTCCGAGGAAGAAAAGAAAAAATATAATTTCGATGCCCTCGTCAATTTTTGGAGATACCGCCGTGCGATTGGGTACGTGATCCTCGGAGACAAGGCCAATGCCAAGATGGCCCTCGCGCAATTTCAAGCAACGAGCGGTAAAGATACGCTCAAGAAATTGTTTCTCGCAACGTTCATTGCCATCATCCCAACCAAGATATTCGGCAAGCTCATCCTGTTGGTCCGTGAATCAAAAAAACGCAACTCATTCAGGGTAGTCAAGAATCCGGAGGTTACATTGCCGGTTTAGTTGTATGACCCACGGGAGCGGTGTATGCTTACCCATATGAAAAATTACGTCCTCATCACCGGTGGAGCGGGATTTATCGGCTCTCACACTGCCGATGCCCTCGCGAGGAAGGGATATAAGATTCGGATTTTGGACAACCTCCAGTCAGATGTCCATGCGGGCAAATGGCCGCGATATATCAAAGAGAAGGGGTATGAGCTCATCCGTGGCGATGTGCGCAAAAAGAACGATTGGCAAAAGGCGCTTCGCGGGATTTCCTATGTTTATCACCTTGCCGCCTATCAGGACCAAAGGCTTGATTTCAGCAAATTCTTTGAAACGAACACGGTGAGCACCGCGCTTCTCTACGAATGCATTGTGGGGAAAAAATTGCCGGTGAAAAAAGTCATATTGGCAAGCTCGCAATTCGTGTACGGCGACGGCATGTATCGGTGCAGTCATTCAAATACTACGTTTTATCCCGAACTCCGCACCGCCCTGCAGTTTGCTCGCGGTGAGTGGGATATTCTATGTCCGCACAGAAAAAAAGCAATTCCTCGTCCTTTCTGCGAAGATCAAAGCGTGAATCCCACCAATTCATATGGCCTCTCAAAGCGCGCGCTTGAAATAACGGCGATTCGCCTTGGGAAAACCTATGGCATCCCGACCACAGTATTCCGCTATTCCATCGTGCAGGGTTCGCGGCAATCGCCAAAAAATATCTATTCCGGCGCACTCCGCATTTTCATTCAGCAGGCGCTTGCGGGCGTGCCGCTCACGGTATATGAGGACGGCCATGCCACGCGCGACTTCGTGAGCATCAAGGACGTGGTCGCGGCAAATGTGCTTGCGCTTAAAAATAGAAAAACCGATTTTGAAATATACAATGTCGGAGGCGGGAAGGCGCATACCGTGCTGGGATTTGCGCAAGCAGTGAAACGCATCACGAAGACCAAGTCAAAGATCAGTATCGGCGGGTTCCGGCGCACCGACACGCGCCATGCGGTGTCCGACATTTCAAAATTGAAAAAACTCGGCTGGGGGCCGAAGCATACGACCGAAGAATCAATCGCAGAATATGTGAAGTGGTTCAAAGAGGAAGGATTTGATAGAAAAATTAACCGCAGAGGCCTTATTGAACTAAGGCGGGGGATAAAGAAGTAGAAATTGACGTTTTCTCAATTGTGTTTTATAGTGAAACCCTATGATTGTTGTCCGCGCGCCATTGCGCATCAGTTTTGTGGGAGGGGGGACCGACCTTCCCGATTTTTACCGCCGGAGCCCCGGGCGGGTGATTTCCACCGCGATTGACAAGTACGTATATCTTGTCGTGAACCGCACTCCGCTTATTGATAAGGTCTCCGCGCGGTATTCCATTGCGGAGACCGTGAACCACCCGAGCGAACTTCAACATACCCGCATCAAAGCGGCGCTTTTGGACATGGGGATCCACAAGAACATTGAAATCGCCTCGTTCGGCACATTGCCCTCAAAAACGGGACTCGGTTCGTCCTCGTCGTTTTCCGTAGCGCTCATGAAAGCACTGCACGCATTCCAAGGGAAAGCGATTGATAAGCGAGAAGCGGCGGAAGCGGCAAGCCGGCTTGAAATTGACCTTGTGGGCGAGCCGATAGGGAAGCAGGACCAATATGCCGCCGCATTCGGAGGGTTTAATGTGCTTCAATTTAACGCGGATGAGTCGGTGAATGTGGAACCGGTACTCATTGACTATAAAAAGCGGGCGGAGCTTGAATCGCACATGCTGGTATTTTTTACCGGTATCACGCGGTTTGCCTCAAGCGTGCTTACCGAACAGAAAAAGAATATCGGGGACGAAGAGAAATTCAAGACCATGCAGGAAATGGCGGAATCCGTGCACGAATTCAAAGAGAAACTTTTGAAAGGCGACTTCCGTGGCCTTGGAGAGATGCTCCACGCCGGGTGGACAAGAAAGAAAAGTTTAGCTTCACATACCGCCAATTCAATTATTGACGACTTTTATGATGCAGGAATGAAAAATGGCGCATGGGGAGGAAAAGCGTTCAGAGATGGCGGATGCGTGATGTTCCTTGCGCCTCTGGAAAATCACGAAGCAATCAGAAAAGCGGTTACCGAAGTCGCGCGTGCGAACAACCTTGAAGAGTTTAGGGAAATTCCGGTGAAATTCGTCCAGTCCGGCGCGGAAGTGCTCTATAACGCGGACCATCTTCACAAGCTTTCACTATAAAAAAATGCAAGAGTATATTAAAAAATTCGCAGAGCAGGCAGAGGTTGCCTTGCGGAATCTCCCGGCAGAAGAGATCGCAAAAGCGATCAATATTCTGCACGCGTGCTACGAACGCGATGGGAGAATCTATGTGTTCGGGAACGGGGGCTCGCTCGCGCTCGCCACGCATTGGGTCTCTGATTTCAACAAGACCGTATTCAGCAATCATCTTGAAAAAGAGAGCAGGAAATTCCAGGCGGTGCGCCTGCCTTCAACCGAGTCCGAACTTACCGCATGGGCGAACGACCTTGGCTATGATATGGTGTTCGTTGGCCCCCTCAGGAATTATTTGCAGGATTCCGACGTGGTGGTCGCAATCTCATCTTCCGGCAACTCGCCGAACATCGTGAAAGCGGTTGAGCTTGCGAAGTCAAGGCACGTGCCGGTTATCGGCCTTTCGGGCTTTGACGGAGGAAAACTGAATGAACTTGCTGACGCGAAAATCAAAGTGGTCACGCCGAAGGGAGAATATGAGCTCGTGGAGAGCATACACGGAATAGTATTTCATATCATGACACGGTATTTCCGCGACTACTTCAATCATGTAGCCAAGCGATTCGAGGAGCAGCATCATAAATAAGCACAGATGAAACATGACTAAAAGAGGTACGCATGATAATGCGGAGATGATCATCACCCGCACGCCTCTTAGATTGGAATTTCTCGGCGGGTCGACCGATATCGCGTCTTTTTATCGGCGTACCCCCGGTCATATTTTGAATGCAACCATTGATAAATACATTCATATCATTGTTAAAAAAACGGATCGAGAGGACATTCTTTTTATCCACGAAAAACTTGAACGTGTGTCCCGCGCAGACGAGCTTACCCACGAGCGCGCACGAGCCGTCCTTAAGCATTTTCATATCAAAAATGGCATAGAAATCGTATCGCTCTCCGATGTGGGACAAGGAGGCTCGGGACTCGGATCGTCAAGCAGCTTCACAGTCGGACTTGTTCACGCCCTCGCAGTTTTTACGCGGGCACGAATGTCCGTGCGAGGGATAGCGGAGCTTGCCGCGCATATCGAGATTGACGTAGTCGGGGCGCCGATCGGCAAACAAGATCAATTTGTTGCCGCGTTCGGAGGCACGAACCACACGATGTACCAAAAAAATGGTTTTGTTGAAGTCAAGCCGATCCGCATCTCGCTACAAAAAACAAAAGCATTTCACGACCATTTGCTCGTGTTCCGCACCGGCACCACACGCTCAGCCTCCGCCATTCTTGGAGACCAAGCGAAACGAGAGAAAGAGATTTTTCCTTATCTTAAGACTATGGCGGGGCTCGTGGAACCCGCTGCGCGCGCATTTGCGGCAGGCGACTTGAAACGCTTCGCGGAGCTATTATACAAAGAATGGACAATTAAAAAGAATCTCGGACCAGGCGTCACCAACAATGAGATTGAAACAATGTATGCCAAAGCAAAGCGAGCAGGAGCTTGGGGAGGGCGCGTGAGCGGCGCGGGAGGCGGAGGATTTCTTTTTATGCTTGCGCCACAGTCACGGCATGGCGCCATTCGCCGCGCGCTAAAGAAATATGACGAATTTCCGCTCCATCTTACCGACGAAGGTACCATTCTTGTATTGCGCGAGACCAAAGAGACGAATAACCGATAACGTCAGATGCAAGAACACACTTCACCGATTACTCAAGCCGTGATTTTGTCAGCGGGATTGGGCACGCGCCTCCGTTCGGTCGTGAAAGACGCTCCGAAAGTGATGGCGCCGTTCGAAGGGAAACCACTTCTGGAACACCACCTCCTCCGGTTTAAAAAACACGGTATCGCCGATTTTTTTGTGAACCTCCATTATCTGCCGGACGCGATCACGAGCTATTTCGGCGACGGGTCAAAATGGGGCGTGAAAATCACCTACGCGCTTGAAACCCCTGACATTTTAGGTACGGCAGGGGGAGTGAAAAATTTTGACGGGAAGCTCCGCGACAACTTCTTCGTAATATACGGCGATATGTTCAGCTTGATTGACTATGCGAAAATGGCGGAGGAGTTCTCAAAACGGGCGGGGCACATCGGGATGGTGCTGATCGGCCCCACTGACCACCCTCATGATTCAGACCTCATAGAGGTGGATAAAGAGATGCGATTTACGCGAATGTGGCAAAAACCCCATCCGGACAACCTTCCTACCGACCTGTCGCTTCTTGCATGCTATGTGTTTAACGAACGGATTTTATCCTATATTCCTCGGAAGCAATATTATGAGATTGACCATCAGCTTTTGCCTGATGTCATCGCAAAAAAAGAAACCGTTTCCGGCTACCTCTCGGATGATTACATTATGGATATCGGCACGCCGGAGCGATATGCAAACGTGCAAGCGTACGTAAAGAATCTTGCGGAGAAAAATTAGCTCTTGCCGAGAATCAAAGAAAGATCAACCGCCTTCCAATTAGGATAGGTTTTCGTGGCTCCTGCAGCAACGAGTGCCGCCGCGATCTCCGACTCTTCGTATACCGGCATACCAACCGCCTGCGACCCCGCTGCGAGCGCAGCTTGCACGCCTCGGGGAGAATCTTCAAATACCAACTGTTCTTGAGGGTCAATGCCCATTCGTCGTGCGGTTTCTATGAATACGTCCGGAGCGGGCTTCGTGTTTTTCACGTCTTCCCGCAACACCGTTTCTCTGCGCGAAAAGACCCTTGAAAGCCCCGAGCGGTCCAGAAGTATTTGCACTTCTTCGTGCGCCGTTAAGGAACCGATACTCGTTTTGATTCCTGCAGCACGAACAGCTTCAAGGAATTTCAGAAACCCCGGGCGCGGAGTTACATCTGCGGTCGCAAGAAGCTCGCGATAATATGTTTTGTCTTTGACGAGAAAGTCACCCACAAACGCTTCTTCTGAAAGACGCATATCGCTTAGTTTATAGATATCTTTTGCGATTGCGTCGTCCGGTCCTCCAATAAAATGAAGCACGGTGCTGATGGCGTTTTGAATACTGCCAAGCTCAACCCCCATCTCGCGCGCGGCGCGCATATGCCCGTTGTGATGGCACGCTTCAACGTCCACAACGGTACCTTCAAGATCAAAAGCGATTCCTTTTATCGGCTTGAGAGTATTTTGCATAGAAATAGTGTAACAATTCAGACATAGAAAAGGAAGGAAGTATCTCGCGAAAGACCCCTCGGTTGAATCGCTGGCTATTTTCACGCGCGCCATGACCTGCTACAATTCATTCCTGCAATGCCTCCCAAAGTAACCATTCTTCTCGCCACGTGGAACCGCGCGAAGATGCTCCCGCGCGCGATTGAAAGCTTACAACGCCAGACCTTTACGGACTGGGAAATTGTGATCGCGGACGACGGGTCCACCGACGAAACGCCGGAAGTGGTTGAAGCATGGCAGAAAAAGTTAAACCCTGCACCGTCCGCCACAGGCGGTCTGGTGTCGGGGGAAAAGCGCATCGTGTACGTGCGGAACCGGGAGAATCAGGGGATTTCCAAAAACTACAATACCGGATTCCGCGTGGCACGCGGGGAGTATATCGCGATGATAGACGATGACGACCCGTGGTGCGATAACGAAAAACTCGCGAAACAGGTCAAATTTCTGGAAGAGCACCGCGATTATGTCGGTTGCGGTGGGGGAGTGATCGTGGTTGACGAGCGCGGCAAGGAAAAATACCGGTATCTGAAACCGGAAACCGACAAGGCGATCCGCGCCAAGATGCTTTTCTCCAATCCGATGGCGAACTCCACGACGCTTTTCCGCAAAAGCACGGGGGAAAAAGTCGGCTGGTACGACGAAACGACGCGCTACTCCGGCGACCGCGATTTTTGGCTCAAGGCGGGCCTTATCGGAAAACTCTATAATTTTCCGGAATATTTCTCGTACTACACGATGACGGGCGGGAATACTTCCATCTCAAAGATCCGCCCGCATCTCAAGGCATCGCTCATGATCACGAAGCGCTACAAAGGGAAGTACCCGCGCTATTATCTCGCGCTTGCGTTCAACGAACTGCAGTATGCCTACGCGTTCGTGCCGGAATTCATCCGGAAGCGGATTCATACACTGCTTGCTCGGTTGAAACGGTTTGCCGTAACATAACTTTTATTTCCCGGAGTACCGGCTCACGAAGGAAGTAAAGAACGGCGAAATATGCGCATGCGGAAATAATGATATTGAGGAGTATGTGAATCGAAAGCAAGGAAATTCCAAAGGTGGTTACCGCCATGACTGCGGTGGCGATAGCGATATTTTTGAGCCGAGGGAATATGGCGATGGGATTCAACGCCTTCATCGTATGCCATAAATATATATTGCTTATGCATTGTGCGATCAATGTTGCCAATGCACACCCGGCGATGCCGAACACGGGGATGAGTAGAATGTTCAAGAAAACATTGGAAAATCCTCCGAGTGCGCTATAGACGATGAGCTTCTTCTGCTTGTTATAGGAGAAAATAGCGTTACTCAAGATAATTGCCGGAAAGTCAATCAGGAGAGTGAGAAGAAGAATCCGGAACGAAAGCGTTGCTGCGGCGAATCCGCCCCCGAAGATAAAGCTAATGATATTTTGCCCGAGGAGAAGTCCTCCTGCTGCCAGCGGGAATGCGAGGAGGAATGTCGCGCTTATGAGATACTCAAGCATATGCGCCATTTTTTTGTCGTCGTTTCTCGCAAGGCGTGCGAATACAGGCAAGATGCTTATTGAAATAATGGAAGGAATGAGATAGAGAAGTTGTATAATTCTTTGTGGTGCTGAATAGAGACCGACGTTTTCTGCGGATAGGAGCCATCCGATCATCACTACATCGGTATTGATCATGAGCATTCCAAGGAGGCCGGAGATGGCAAACGGCCACGCAGAAAAGAAAATGGGTTTTACAAGAGACCTAGTGAAGTTTGTGAGAAGTCCCTTAAAGTAGTGACGCAAAACAAGGAAAGTCGCAATCATCCCGATGCCGGTGCCCGCCGCATACGCGACAGTGAAAGACACTACCGTTCCCACATGAGTCAGCGCGAAGAAGCCCGCTCCCACGATAGAAAGGTTTGTGAGAAGAAACAGCCCCGCCTCCCACTGCATTTTTTCTTCCGAGTCAATGACTGAGAATCCGAATTGGCGAAGCGTGTCAAAGGCGAGGATAAGCGCGATAAACGGGAAGAGCGCCGCAGCCTTCTCAGCCATAACTGCTTCCGCAGTCGGAATCCGTGGGGCGATAAAGAGCACTATGAAGATTCCTGCGGTGAGCAGTACGCACTTAAGAAAAAATGAAGTAGAGAGAATGCCGATTTTGTGTTTTGGGTCGGTTGTCTTAGCATTTTCCCGCATCATCGTTTGATTGACTCCCGCATCAACAAAGAGCGTGAGAAATGCGGCAATCGTGATCGCATAGTTGAATATGCCCCATTCCGTCGGTCCCAAGATGCGAGCGGCATAGATGACGAGAATGGAACGGACAATGCGCCCGCCGAAGTTGCTCACGGAAAGCCAAAGGGTGTTTTTCGCGACTGTTTGGCGAGCCGTTGTGTTGTAGAATAAGAAGTCCTTGATTTTCTTCACCATTGGAGTAGAGTATGAGGCAAACGAACACAATTCATATCAATGAAAACACAAAAGAGGGCGAAAGACAAAAATAAAGTTATCGTTGCGGTATCGGGCGGGTTTGATCCCATTCACGTAGGGCATGTGCGCCTGTTTGAGGAGGCGAAGAAACTTGGCGATGAACTGGTGGTGATTCTCAATAACGACAACTGGCTGAAGAGAAAAAAGGGATATATTTTTATGACAGACAAAGAGCGGAAAGAAGTCATTGAAGGTCTCAGGTCGGTAGACAAGGTTTTGATCACCGGGCACAAGAAAGGCGCCGAAGATATGAGCGTGTGCAGCGAGTTAAGGAAAATCAGGCCCCATATATTCGCGAACGGCGGCGACCGGCGAAGATCAAACATTCCCGAAGTGCCGGTGTGCGAAGAAATCGGATGCGAAATGGTATTCAATATAGGTCCGGGAGGCAAGGTGCAATCAAGCTCGTGGCTTTTGGCAAATTATCTCAAACTTGCGGGTAGGGGAAAGAACGCACAAAAGAAAAAAGCGCGATAGCGCTTTTTTCTTTTGTGCGTCGGTACGAGATAGTTAAAGCGTGCCACGAATCGTACGTCGGATGCCTTCTTCAAGGGAAACGGTCGGTTTCCATCCGATAAGCCGTTTTGCGAGGGACGCGTCTAAGGTAGTTCTATATATCTCTCCTTCGCGGAAGGGAGCATATATCGGTTTTTTCCCGTAGCCGATCGCCGAAGCAACCGTTTTAAATATCATTTGGTCAGTTATCTCTTTCCCACAGCCGATATTCATAGTTACCCGCACTCCTTTTCTAAGCGCGATAAGATTTGCACGCACTACGTCGAGAACGTACACATAGTCCCGCACCTTGCTTCCGTCCCCGTAGATTTTTGCAGGAAGTCCGCGCTTCATTATTTTTCCGAAAAGAGCCACCACCCCCGCTTCCCCTTTCGAATTTTGCCGGGGTCCGTACACGTTCGTATAACGGAATATAAGGTGAGAAAATCCATATTGCGCTCCATAGAACGCCAATAGTTCTTCTCCTATGTGCTTTGAGAATCCATACGGAGAGATGGGAGCGATAGGAGTCGATTCATCGGCAGGAATTTTTTTCGGGTCACCGTATACTGCACCCCCGCTTGAGGCGAAAATAAATTTTTTATGTTTGCCTTTTCCCCGCGCGCCGAACGCCGAAAGCACGTTCGCGGTTCCCATGATGTTCGTTTCGTATACCGGGAGGGGATTTTCCACAGAATCGGCAACCGAGACAAGCGCTGCGTGGTGATTGACCACCATGGGTTTTTCTTTGGCAAAAATGCGATCCATCGCACGCGCGTCGCGGATATCCGCTTTATAGAATTTTGCTTTCGGATTCACGTTTCGGCGGGATCCTGTAGCAAGGTTGTCTATAATCGCGACCTTATGCCCCGCCTTGATATATGCGTCTGCGACATGGCTTGCGATGAATCCGGCTCCGCCGGTGATAATGACTTTCATAGTGTTACGAAATTACGAATCTGTACGAATATACGAACGGGTATACGGACTTGTATATTCTTAATTATTGATGGTTTACGAAAAATGCTTTCAAGGTTTTGAGCACGATCGCCACATCCAGTATCATAGACCTATTTTTCAGATAATAAATATCGTGTTGGAGCTTTTCCCTCACATCTTCGTCCGTTTGGTCTTTGCGGTAATTGATCTGCGCCCATCCGGTAACCCCCGGTTTCACGAGCAGACGGATTTCGTAAAATGGAATTTTTGGGATGAGCTGTTTCACAATCTCCGGTCGTTCAGGTCTAGGTCCGATAAACGACAGTTCGCCTTTCAGGATATTTACGAGCTGGGGGAGCTCGTCAAGGTGGGAATAGCGCAACAACCTGCCAAGAGGCGTGACCCGGCTGTCGTTTGTGCCCGACCAAACCGCACCGTTCGTTTCCGCCGACCCGTCGGCGGCAAGCGCCTTCATGGAACGGAATTTATAAAGCGTAAAAGGGGTTCCTCCTTTCCCAATGCGGGTCTGTCCTAAGACCGCGGGTCCCGGAGAGGTGAGTTTTACAAGCAGGGCAATCACAAGGAGAAACGGAGAAAGCAGGACGAGAAGCGCAAGCGCACACACAAATTCAATCCCCTTTTTCAAGTCGTCATAGAATTTTTTCTGGCCGATACGGTTCTCAAGAAACCACCACTCGTGGATATCGGAGAGCGGCACCTTGCGGAAAATTGATTCGTAGAACGAGGGAAGGTCAATGACCTCAACCCCAAGCGCAAGCAGATCGTAAAACACCCTTCCTGCCTCGTGGCTGTTTTTCGTGTGATGGGGAACGATGATAAGATTGATTTCATGGTCGCGCACGAGCGTCCGAAGATGGTCCGGTTGCGCATTCTCGAATCCCTGCTTGAGCCACACGTTGATGCCGTAGCCGATCTGCGGGTTTTTAGCGAGCTCATCAACCACTTCCTTCGCCTGGGGGCTGTCGTCAAGAAGAAGCACCCGGTTCAATCCGTCGCGGAAGCTTGCGCGGATATTCCATGTGCGCCGCCACCAGATCTCGCAGAGCCCGAACGCCAGAATGAAAAGGAATAGATTGGTTTTCGGCGCGATGCCGAAATAGGGAACAAAGTAAAAAATGGTAATCGTGAGCAGCGCGTTTACGAAGAGCGTGAGAGAAAGCTTCTTGATAAAATCTATATTGTTCCTCAAATGCGGCAGGTCATAGAGCCCCGCAATATAAAAAATGGCGATCCAAAGCGGAAAAATAACCGTAAAAGGGACAAGGTGGTACTCCCAAAATGCCATACGCCATGCGCTCTGGTAGCGTATGGCGATAGCGACGCAAAGGGAAAGATACAGGGCGAGGATATCTCCGCATAGCAACACCCAGATTTTTGTCTTACGGCTAAGCTTCATAACCCCTATATGTATAAGGTGAAAGCGGGAATGTGTCAAAGCCCCGTGAGAAATCGCGCCCGCCCCGTAAGAAACGGCGCTTCTCATGGAACCCGCGCGCTCCAAAGGATTTTGGGCGGGCTATTTCTCACGGGGTCAAAGCCCACATCGCGCGGCATGCCGTTCAGTTGCCCAGTTGCACACACGCACGGTTCTTGTTATACTTTCCCGCATGAACGAAAAAACGGAAGGCGTGGCAGAAGAAAAAGTAAAAAATGGAGGAGATAATTTTCTTGCGGCAAGCATTCTTGTCGCCGCGCTCATTATCGGCGGATCGGTGATCTATTCCACGCGCGCGAAACTTCCGGCTCCTGTAAAAGTTGACGATACGCAGAAGGCTCCGTCCGCAGGGCTCGCGAAAGCGCTTGAGATCACCGCGCGCGACGTCATTGCCGAGAACGAAAAAGCGCCCGTCACCATCATTGAATACGGCGACTACCAGTGTCCTTTCTGCGAAAAATTTTTCAGCGGAACCGAGTCATTGCTCCGCGAGAACTATCTGAAGACGGGGAAAGCGAAAATGATCTACCGCAACCTTGCATTTTTGGGCCCCGAATCGACTGCCGCGGCGGAAGCGGCGGAATGCGCGAAAGACCAGGGAAAATTCTGGGCGTACCATGACGAGATCTATCTTGCGGAAGGAAAAGACGGGCGGGAGAACAACGGGAATCTGGACAAAGACCTCCTTGTCACTCTTGCGAGGAACGCCGGAATGGATGAGGGGAAATTCACGGAATGTTTTGATCAGAAAAAATATGAGAAAGAGGTGCAAAACGAGGCTACCGTTGCGCACGGCGCAGGCATAGGATCAACCCCGAGTTTTATAGTGGTCGGCGGCCCCTCGCTTGACGCGCTTTCAAAGATTGACGCGCTTGCGGGTGCGGTTGCGCGGGATACTCTTTCTTCGTGCGGGTCTTCGTGTGTCATCGTCTCCGGCGCGTTGCCCTACGATATGTTCAAGGCGATCCTTGATGCGGGGCGGTAGCTTTAAGTGCAACACTCACTACTCAAAGGGCGAATAATCTCATAACATTTATGGACGACCAAAACCAACAGGGCGGGGGAGCTCCACAGCAACCGCGCCCGAAATTCCAGGGCGATTGGACATGCTCCAAATGCGGCGGGAAAATCACCGAACTTCCGTTTGACCCGGACCCGAGCCGCTTGAGCCAGCTTTTGTGCAGGGACTGCCACCGCGCACAGAGAGATGCGATGGGAAGGTAGGAGCTAAGGCTTACAGCATAGAGCCAATTGTCCGCACAGCCCCGCACCTATCGCGGGGTTTGTGATTTTGAGGACGAAAAGTTGAAAGTTTAAAAATCAAAGTGTAAAATGATAATGTAAAATGTAAAAATGTACCGCGTTCATTTTGGGACTTTGAACTGTCATTTTTAATTTTGCACTTTCAATTTTCAGCTATCATGTACGAACTTATCATCATCGGAGGAGGCCCCGGAGGCGTTGCCGCCGGGGTTTATGCCGCAAGAAAGAAAATAAAAACGGTACTGATTGCCGACTCGTTCGGAGGGCAATCGTTCACTTCGGCGGACATACAAAACTGGATCGGCACCAAATCAATTTCCGGATACGACCTCGCGCAGGCGCTTGAAAGCCATCTGCGCGCGCAGGAGGGAATTGAAATCGTTGGCGACGACCGCGCGGTTGCGATTGCGAAAAACACCAGCGGGAACTTTGAGGTGAAAACCGAAAAAGGAAAAACATTTGAGACAAAATTTATTCTGCTTGCGTCGGGAAGCCGGAGGCGCAAGCTCGGCATACCCGGCGAGAAAGAGCTTGACGGGAAGGGGGTCGTCTACTGCGCGACCTGCGACGCGCCGATCTTCGCGGGGAAAGATGTGGCGGTCGTAGGCGGAGGGAATGCGGGGCTTGAGGCGGTGATTGACCTTTTCCCCTT
>Ga0209542_10006506_pt1 | contig 22700 bp, 28 predicted proteins | sample RifCSPhighO2_01_FD_184028 | JGI IMG/M metagenome (GOLD analysis project Ga0209542, IMG submission 184028) | Soil microbial communities from Rifle, Colorado - Rifle CSP2_plank highO2_0.1 (SPAdes) (version 2) | ecosystem: Environmental > Terrestrial > Deep subsurface > Rock core/Sediment ... | reverse complement strand
ATAGCACACAACATAAGGAAGATACAAAGCAAGTTATCCTCTTCTAATAAACAAATTTTATTTCCTATAAAATTTGTTTAATTCTACTGAATTAAATTTTGTTTTTGGACAACCCCTAATTCTTCAACTTTTTCTTTATCAATATCGATAACTGGAGTATATTGATATTTTTCACGCATCTTCTGGATATGCTCTTCTTCCTTTTTAGCTTCAGTACTTGATTTGATCGCTTCTACATATCTTTTGAAATCCTCATCTAGTTTTTCGTTTTCAATAAGGCTTTCGATGAGCGCTAGTGTACATTCTTGGTTTCTGCTTTCGTAACCGAATTTTGTTATTATAGCTAAACAGCAGTGATACATAACATAAAAACCGATGTTAATTGTCCAATCATAAAAACCCCCTTCTTTATTATACAAAAAAACCTCAAGATTATGTTTTGCTTTTTTTAGGTAATCTAGAGCCAGTTCTTTATCTGGTTCTATTTTTACTAGACCACTATGTATTTCTCCTTTTTCTATTTCGACCTTTGCTTTCTTCAAGCACCATTTTATCATATTACTAACTTTGGACATTCTTTAGCACCTCAATGAACAATTCTTGGCCATGTACTATTACACAACTTTTAACCATTTCAAGTAAAGGCTTATCTCTTTCTTTTAATTTTTTCTCAAAGTCTTTTTTTGTTAGATAGAGTGGATGTATCTTCAGGCGATTTTTTTCATTCATTTCTTTTACCTTTTGCTGCAGTAAATGGTAGTCCTTACTTTTTTTAAGGATAAAGCAGACATCTACGTCTCTAGCTTCCTTGCCTTTTTTCAAAACTGAGCCAAAAAGGAATATTGATTTAGTATAGTTAGCTAATGATTGCAAATCATGAATCCAGCCTTTGGCAAAGCTTGCTAACTTGCTATGGTCTAAAAAAATCAGCTCAAGCAATTTCAACAAATATTTATTTTTAAGGTCTGGCTTGTAAAAGATTGCATTACCTATTTTTTCGCTATTTAAAAATCCTTTCTCATTTAGGCTTCTCAATAATTTTAAGCTTCCTGCGTTACTTAATTCTATTTTATTCCTTATATTATATGAGTTGTACTTCGTCAAAAAATCTGTGAATATCAGTTTCAAAGCTATTTTTCCGTTTTCGGTTATTTCTACCATTTTACTATAACTTTACGTTATAGTATTATAACTCTAAGTTATATATAAGCCTTTTGCTTTTGGATAGAACACTTTTTGATAGAACAATATTTGTTTTAATAATGGAAAAGACTTGTATCTGTATTGCTTTTCACAATTCTGATTTTTCCCACAATCTTTAAAAACTCGTAAATTTCTCTTTCTTCTATGGAAGACTTGAAGAAGGTAGAGGCTATTTTATTTACAACAGGAAGACTCTTAACTATAGAAGAGATTAGCAATTTGTCTGGAATAGGATCTTTAGGTTATTTGCAGGAGCTTTTAACTCAGTTGCAGAAAAAATATCAGCAGCAAGAGAGTTCTTTAGAGCTTGTTCAAGAAGGGAATAAATGGAAATTGGCTTTGAAGAAAGAGTATTTGTACTTAACTGAAAAGCTTTTGAGCGATGCTGAATTAGACAAACCAACGCAAGAAACACTGGCTATTGTTGCTTATAAACAACCAATGTTTCAAAGTGAGGTAATCAAGATAAGAGGCAATACTGCTTACGACCATATCAAAGTTTTAAAAGAGCAGGAATTTATCACTTCTGAAAAAAGCGGAAGGACAAGAATCTTAAGATTAACTCCTAAGTTCTTTGATTACTTCAATGTTATAGAAGGGAACCTGAAAAATATATTGCAGGCTAAAGAAAAAAATGAAAAATCTCCTGAAAACTCTTCTCAAGCATAAGATTCCATTAGCCTTATTCTTAGTGGTTTCTCTTTTTTACCTGTTTTTTTCCATACAAACTGCTCAATTCAGCAGTGATGAGGCTTACTTTCATTTACAACAAATAGAGAATATCAATAGTTTTGGAAAACCATTATTAGAAGATAAATTAAGCTATGGGGGAAGAAAGATTTTATATCCGCCATTGTTTCATTATGTTCTGGCTTTTTTTAGTATTTTTTTACCTTTAGCCTTCACCTTAAAATTTATTCCAGCAATCTTTATAGGTTTTTTAGCAGTAATTGCATATCTTATTGCAAAAGAGATTAGCGGCAATGAAAAGGCTTCTTTTTTTGCAGCCTTACTTACAGGATTTCTTCCTATGCTAGTCAGCCAGATTTTAAATAAAATTAGCATTTACTCTTTGGTTTTGCCTGTTGTATTTTATATGATTTATTCCTTTATCAAGATTAAAGATGATCAAAAATATGTCTGGAGATTTGTTATTCTTTCTTTTCTCTTGCCATTTCTTCATCCTACAGCTTTTCTTTTTGTTTTGGTATTAGTTTTTTATGTCTTATTGATTGTTAGCGAGTCTATTAGCATTAGCAGATTAAGGAAAGAGGTTCTTGTTTTTAGCAGCCTTCTTATCCTGCTTTTGGAATTTTTGTTTTATAGAAAAGCATTGCTTGAGCATGGCATTGCTTTAGTAAAAGGAGGAATTCCTCCACAGTTGCTTCCATATTCCTTCCAAAACCTTGATGTTTTCTTAATTTTATATCATTTAGGCGTTTTAACTTTAGTATTAGGAAGTTTTGGGGTTTTTTCATTGCTTTATCAAGAAAGGAATAAATATGGGCTTTTATTAGTAAGTGTTGTGCTTTCTGCTTTCTTATTACTTTTGCTTAAGTTTATTGATTTCTTTGGAGGGATGCTTTTTTTAGGAGTAGCCTTAGGAATTTTGTCAAGCATAGCATTTTCAAAATTTTTTGAGTATATTGCAATCACAAAGATTTCTCATTACGAGCATTATATCACTATTTTCGTTTTTATCTTTGTACTGTCTTTGAGCTTTATTCCTTCATATTTATTGGGAGAGAAGGTTATTGATGCTACTCTCTCTGATGAAGAAAAGAATGCCTTTATTTGGATTAATGAGAATACTCTAGAAAATGCAACTATCTTAGCTGATATTGATGAAGGCCATTTTGTTACAGGCATCGCAAAAAGAAAAAATGTGTTTGATTCGTTCTTTTTGTTAGCCCCAAAACCTTTGCAAAGGTTTGAAGATACTAGAGTTATGTATCTTACTTGGAGCGAAGCGAGAGCGCTATCTTTATTTAGGAAATACGATATTAATTATATATATTTGAGCAAGCAAACAAAACAAAAGTATAACTTTGATGAACTAATGTATATTGGGAATAAAAATTGTTTTAAGAAGGTGCAATCCAATGAAAAAGCAGAGATTTACCAGATTCTTTGTTAAAAATTTGCATATGATTATGCTTTTTTTCCTTTGCGTAGTTATCTTAGTACTACCTCACCTCTTAAGAGAATCTTTGATAGGAGATGAAAGCTATTTTTCTTTGAGGATGGCCAAGCAGATTAATGAAGGACAGTGGTATGATCATTTAAGCTATGGGGGAAGGGAAAACACATATATTTTGGGATGGCCTATTCTCTTGAGCTTCTTTGGCTTGTTTTTAGATTTAACCTTTGTTAGCAAAGCTTTGCCTTTCGTCTTAGGGATAGCGAGCTTTCTTTTGTTTTCTTTTATCTTGAAAGAGCTTAGAATAGAGTATAAATATAGATTATTAAGTGCGTTTTTTCTTATTTTCAGCCCGAGCTTTATTTATGTGTTTAGTGTTTCTCAAGCGTTTAGTGCATTAGTTTTCTTATCTCTCTTGGGATTTTATTTATTTTTACGCGGAGAATATCTTTTTGCTCTCTTTGTCTTTGCCGTATTTCCTTTTTTTGATTTCTTTGCAGGAGCTCTTGCTCTTTTCTTATTTTCTCTTTACATCTTCTTCTTTAATAAATCTAAAAAGAAGTGGCTTTGGTTTTTTCTTTTTACTTTTCTTTTGGTTACTTTTGCGTATCAATGGAGAAGACTTTTATTTTTCGGATTACCTGAACCATTAAATTTTTCTATAACAAAAGAGTATCTTTCTTTTGTTGAATTAGGAAGCACTTTTGGGATTAGTATTTTTGGGATACTTTTTGCTCTTTTCGGTTTTGTTTTTTTCTGGAAAAGCTCTAAAAAGATATTTTTATTGCTTCTTTTGCTTTCTTTCTTTATTCTAGGGTTCTTTTTTTCCTGGAGCCTTTTTTTCCTGAACTTTTTCCTTGCTTTTTTTGGAGCCTATGGACTTTTTAATTTAGTGAAGATGAAGTGGGAAAGCCATTTGATTAAGCGCTTATCTCTTCTTATTCTTATAGGTGGATTCCTTTTTTCAACCATTTTTTACCTGCAGAGATTAAATGAGATGGAGCCCACACCAGAACAAACAGGAGCATTTCTTTTCTTGAGGAGAACCTCTGATGAAGATACCGCAGTTTTTTCTCATTACTCAAAAGGATTTTGGATTAATGCATTAAGCGAGAGGAAGAATATCATGGATGCTAATTTTCTTTATGCTCCTGATGTGAACAGGAGATATAACTGGAGCGAATCTTTTTTGCATAGCACTCGCTTGGAAGAAAATGAGGAGTTTTTAGCCACATACCCATTTCTTTATATCTATATAGATGATTTAATGAGAAAAAGGCTGTGGAAGGAGGAAGACGAAGGTTTATTATACTTGTTTAGTTATAGCAATCAATTTAAGAGAGTATATAAGAATAAAGGCGTGGAGATTTGGAAGATTAAAAGAACAGAGGAGTAGCTTTTTATCTAAAGTACAATTATTGGAGAAAAAATGAGGCGTCAAAAAAGATGGGAACCCAACTTTTCATTATCTATCTTTTAACTTACATCGGGTTATTCTTTTCCGTTTACTTTCTGTTTACTTTCTTTAGCGGAACCTCTCGTTTAGCTAATCCAAGAGCAAAAAAATTGTATTCTGTAACAATTGCTGTTCCTGCTTATAATGAAGAAGAGACCATTTCAAAGACTATCCATTCTTTATTAAAGTTAAATTATCCTAAGGATAAGCTGGATATTATTATAATAGATGATGGAAGTGGCGATCATACTTTTGAGATAGCAAGTAAATTTTCAGAAATAAGAGTTTTTAGAAAAGAGAATGGCGGAAAGGGAAGCGCCTTAAATTTTGCTTTACAGAAAGCGAAAGGCGGCTTATTTGCCGCTTTGGATGCTGATAGTGTTACATCTCCTGATGCTTTATTGAAGATGGTTGGGTATTTTGATGATCCAGAAGTGTATGCGGTAACACCCTCTCTTAAAGTTGCTCTACCTAAAACATTTTTACAGAGAATTCAGTATGTAGAATATCTCTTTGGTATCTTTTTGCGAAAGGTTCTTTCTTTTCTTGATGCGATACATGTTACTCCAGGACCATTGACATTATATCGTAAAGATTTTTTGCTTAAAACAGGAGGTTTTGACGAGCACAACTTAACAGAAGATATTGAGATTGCATTACGAATTCAGAGCAAAAATAAGAGAATAGAGAATGCCATTGATGCAGGGGTCTTTACAACTACTCCAGAAAGGTTTAAACCTCTTTTTTTTCAACGTTTAAGGTGGTATACAGGATTTATGAACAATGTTTTTCGTTATAAGCATTTGTTTCATCCAAGATATAAACTTTTAGGGGTTTTTATTCTGCCTTCAGCATTTCTCTCTGTTTCTATAGTGATATTTTTTGTTTTCTTTTTTCTCATTAAATTTTTCCTTAAAGGATTTCAAGCTATTTTGAATTACTCTACTGTAGGATTTGATTTTCCAACTCTGTTTAAGCAATTTCGTATCGATTTTTTCTATTTATATTTTGGCCCTGCTCTCTTTTTAGCGCTTCTTAGTTTAGCTCTTTTCGTAATTTTTGTTTCTCTGGCAAGCATTTATTCAAAGGAAAAAAAATTTCATCTTTATTCCTATCCAATTTACCTTTTGTTGTACTCTTTCCTTTTTGCATTCTGGTGGCTTGCTGCAGGATTTTATAAGATTATGAAGATAAAGATTGTTTGGGGGGGAAGGGCATTATGATCCGAGCTTTTTCAAAAAAGCGATTTGGGTATGTTTTTCTTATCACTACTCTTGTCTTTTTACTTGGTCTTTATTTTGGTTATTTAATCACAAATAGTAAATTACGAGACATTAGCGAGATCACACAGCAATTACAAACTCAAACAACAACAACAGAAATTGAATATCTTTTGTTTAATGAGGAGCCTTGTTTATTGGAAATTCCTGATCGCGTTGGGGATGAGCTGTATCAGCTTGCTTCAAAATTAACCTTTATGGAAGAGCATCTTGGGAAAAAGGATAAAGAAGTTTTGATATTAAAGGAGTATTATTCTCTTCTTGAAATGAGGCATTGGCTTTTGTTGAAGAAAATCAAAAGAGAGTGTGAAAGAGATACGAATCTTATCTTGTATTTTTATGGAGAATCTTGCAATTCTTGTGATGAGCAAGGGTTTTTGTTAACTTATCTTAGAGAGAAATATCCTGAATTGAAATTAAGTGTATATTCATTTGATGCAGATTTACAGAATTCTGCGCTTGTTAGTTTGAAACGCTTTTATAATGTTAGTGAGTATCCTGCTCTTATTATTAATGATAAAGCCTATTCTGGCTTTGTGGGCAGGAAGCATTTTGAGGAAATTTTCAAGATTCGAGAATGAGTGTCTCTGATGAGATTCTAATTCTTAATAGCGAAATCTTAAAATATTAGCTTTCCTTCTTACATTTTATGACCGAATGCGGCATTTGCGGAAAAAGAGAGAGCAAACTTATTGCTATTGTGGAAGGAGTTATGCTGACTGTTTGCAATGACTGCGCTCATTATGGCAAGGTATTAAAGATTAAAGAACTGGAAGAGCAAAAAGAGACTAGAGTTACAAAAAAGATAAGCTATCCTGAATCTGATGAAGTGATTGTTAAGGATTATTCTGAGAGGATTAAAAAAGCAAGAGAGGATATGCATTTGAAACAGGAGGAATTAGCAAGGCGCCTCGCAGAGAAGGAATCTGTGATTCATCACATTGAAAGCGGCAATTTTGTCCCTTCTTTGGCTTTAGCAAGAAAACTTGAAAAATGCTTGGGCATTACTCTTGTTGAGATACCTCAGCTAGAGAGGGAAAAACAACACATCAACTTTCGGGATGATGCTTTAACTATAGGTGACTTGCTGAAGAAAAAATGAATAAAAAAAATTTAGCGATAATGCTCTCTCGTTTAGAAAAGGTTAATTTTCGAAGTGCTTCTTTAGAGCAATACGAGACTGACTCTGAATTTGCTGCAACACTTTTGTGGAATGCCTTTCTTCATGGAGATATTCAAGACAAAGTTATTGCAGATTTAGGGTGCGGGAATGGAATCCTTGGCATTGGAGCTTTATTATTAGGGGCGAAGAAGGTTTATTTTGTTGATGTTTGCGATTTAGAAATAGCAAAGAAGAATGCTTATAAGCTAAACTTGAAAAATGCTTTTTTTATTCAAAAAGATGTCAGAGAATTTAAGCAGAGGGTTGATTGCGTGATTGAAAATCCTCCTTTTGGTGTAAAGAAGAAGCATGCTGACAAGGTTTTTTTAGAGAGCGCCTTTTCTATAGCTCAATGTGTTTATAGCATTCATAAAGCAGAATCTCAAGCCTTTCTTAATGAATTAAGTAAAGAGCACGGGTTTAAGGTTAGTGCTGTATTCTTTTCTGATTTCTTTATTAAGAAGAGTATGCCTTTCCATAAAAAAAAGAAATATGCTGTTAAGGTTGGGTGCTGGCTTTTTGAAAAACCAGTAACCTAAAAACGAAAGGCTTTTAAAAGATTTGCTTATTCTAATTAAGCATGGATGTTAAAATTTTAGAAGAAACTAAAGAAAGAATAAAAGCAGAGATTGTTGGAGAGGATTATACTCTTTGCAATGCATTGCGGGAAGAACTTTGGAGCGATAAAACTGTTAAAGTAGCCGGTTATCATATGGAGCATCCTTTGTTGGGAAATCCTGTTATTCTTGTTGAAAGCGAAAAAGATGCGAAAAAAGCCTTGTTTGATGCTGTTGAAAGACTAAGGAAAAAGAATAAAGAGATTCTTGAGCTTGTAAAGAAATTAAAATAAATATACTCTAAAAATTTTTTAAAAAAGAAACTCTTATAAGTAAGTTCTTTCTGTCAGTGTTAAATGCCTTCTAATTTTAAAAAGGTCATGAGGAAACTTTGGTGGTTTCTTTGGAAAGATGATAGTTTATTATCATGGATTGTTAATATAATCCTTGCTTTTGTTTTAGTGAAATTTCTTATTTATCCCGGGATTGGCTTTCTTTTGGGAACAACACATCCTGTGGTAGCTGTTGTTTCTGGGAGTATGGATCATGGATTGAACAAAGGAGAGATTTGTGGAATAACTCCTGAAGATTATCAGGGAAGCTTTAATGATTATTGGATAGCATGCGGAGCTTATTATGATAAAATTGGAATAACAAAAGAGATGTTTAATGAATATAGATTTAAAAACGGATTTAATAAGGGAGACATTATGTTTTTAAAGGGCTCTTCATTAAAGGATATTGAGGTTGGGGATGTGATTGTTTTTGATGGAAATTTGAAAGATCCTATAATCCATAGAGTAGTAAGGAAGTATGTAGATAACGATGCTTACTTCCTTCAAACTAAAGGAGATCATAATAGAGATAGTAATATTGGATTAAAAGAAGATAAAATTGGAGAGGAAAGAATTATAGGGAAAGCATTTTTCAGGATTCCTTTCCTTGGATGGGTTAAAATCTTAGCAGTTGAGTTTATTCAGCTGTTTGGGAGGTAAAGAAAATGCACTTTTGTCCGAAATGCGGGACATTATTATTGCCGAAGGGAATTGAGAAAAAGAATAGATTAACTTGCAGCAAGTGCGGTTATCGTTCAAGAGACAAAAAAAGCGTAGTAATTAAAGAAAGGATAAAAGAAAGAGAGAAGATTCCTGTGATTGACAGGAAGATAGAGACTTTGCCACAAGTTAAGATGGTTTGCGATAAGTGCGGGAATAAGAAGGCTTATTATTGGATGATGCAGACGAGGGCTGCTGATGAGGCAGAAACAAGATTTTTTGAATGCACGAAATGCAAATATAGGTGGAGAGAGTATTCATAAGTTATTTATAGTTATGGATTCTTTTTTTAATTATGGAGCCTTCATATAGAGAGAAGCAGATTAAGAATCTTCAGAAGGAAGATATGTTAGTTGCTTTAAGCGGCATCATTGTTAGTAAAGAAATAAATTCATTTGTTTTAGATGACGGAACAGGAAGCATAGGAGTATTTTTTGATGAATTACAACAAGGAGAAGAGGGTTATATCAGGGTTTTCGGAAGATTAAGCAGTTCAGAGGAAGGCATGGAGATACAGGCTGATTTTGTTCAGGATTTAGGAAATATTGATAAAAAACTTCATAAGAAAGTAATTCAACTTTTAGAATAAGATTTATAAAGAGAGGGTGTTTTTCTTTGGAATGGGGAAAGATGAAGTTAACTTTAGCAGAGCCTAAATATTTGAAAGAAAGCATTAGCATTATTTCTGATTTAGTTAATGATGTTACATTTAAGATAGATAAGGATAAAATAGAGTTGATAGCAATGGATCCTGCTAATGTTGCAATGGTGATGTTTAGGCTATTAAGCAGCGCTTTTCTTGAATATGAAGTGAATAAAGATACAACTCTTTGTGTTAATCTTGACCAGCTAAAGCAAGTCTTGAAAAGGGCTAAACCAACAGATTCTTTGCACCTCTCTTTAGATGAAGAGAAGAATAGATTAAATATTAATTTGAAAGGAGAAAGCAACAGAAATTTTCATTTAGCGCTTATTCATCTTGAGGAGAAAGAGCAGAAAATACCTCAATTGCAGTTTCCTGTAAAGATTGAGATGCCTACTTCGTTTTTTGATGAGGCTATAGAAGATATGGATGTTGTTAGTGATGCTGTTGTCTTGCAAGCTGAGCAACAGAAATTTGTTATTCATGCAAGCGGCAATACTAGTGAAGGCAGAGTTGAGCTTCAGCAAGGAGACGGCATTAATATTGATATGGATACTAAGAATATTGTTAAATCAAAATATTCTATCGAGTACTTAAAGAAGATAATTAAAGGCAGCAGGTTAAGTGATCAGGTAAGTTTATGGTTTGCCAAGGATTATCCATTAAAAATTGAGTATAAGGTCATTGATAAGTTAAGCTTTTCTGTTATATTAGCTCCTAGAGTGAGTGATGAGGGTTAGAATTTTATAGATAGACCAGTGGATAAAGTATATCCGCTTTTTAAAAGAGGATTATCGAAGCTTGTGTATGCTGCTTCAACTATTAGAGAAGTATCTTTATTTTTTCTTTCAAAACCAAGACCTAAGCCGGCACTTGGAATTGTTTTTGATTCTCTAATTCTTTCGCTATGAGCATCTCCAAAAGATAGACCAGTTCTTGATTCTTCTTGTATCCTTACTTCACTTACATTATTTGCTGCACCGAAGAGAATAAAATAAGGTGTTGTGTTTTCTTCACTTAATTTAAGTTCAAGTGTTGCTTTAAGTGTTTTAATCTCTAAAGAGCTTCCTCGACTTGATGAAGAGCTGCTAAATAATCCATATGAGCGGTCTGTTGAGCTATTTCCTGTTGTACTGAAAGAGCTTCCGCTTAATATAAGATTTGCGTCTTTTCCTTCATAACCAGCTCCTATCTCTGTAACTAAACTGCCTTCATATTGAGTAACTTGCTCATCTATCTGAGGCAGAAAGAATCCTATTTTTCCGAAGCATTTCATATCTTCTGCATATGATGGAGCAGCAAGTAGAGCAATTAATGATAGTGGTGCTAATGCTTTTTTAGTTATGGTCTTAAGGTTCATTTTGTAGTAACTCTTTAATGATAACTTATATATAAAGCTTTCTCTTTTGCTAAAGTTTGAATAGAAATGTTTAAATAAAGTCTTGATTGCTATCTTTCGTTATGTCTAAAAGAGGTCAAGTAAGCGTTTTCATTATTCTAGGAATTCTTGTTTTGGGTATTATTGGAATATTATATTACGCAATTAGCAAAGATTACATTAAAACACCTTTTGTTTCTACAGGAACTGTTTCTGTAAGAGATTCTGTTGAAAACTGCATTGCTGAAATCGGAAATGAGGCGATAGACACTCTTGGAAAGCAAGGCGGAGACATTAATCCTAACTTGTATCAGACATGGTGCATTAATAGTGAAGAATGTTATAAGGTAAGTTATCTTTGCTATACAGAAGATACAATTCCTTGCGTTAATAGAAGACCTTTTTTAGCTCAGCATATTGAAAGAGAGATTGAAAATTATGTTGATGAGAATTTAGCTGATTGCGTTGATATTGGATTGTGGGAGGATAGCGGTTATTCTGTTAATTTAGGAGAGTATAAGAGTAAAGCAAGCATTGGAATGAAAGATACGTTAATTGTTGTTGATTGGCCAATTACTATAAGAAAGGGGGATTTTGTTGAGAGAGAAGAAAGATTTTCTTATGAGTTTAATATTCCTCTTGGCTTATTAAGCGAAGTTGCTTATGATATTGTTGATAGTGAGATTACAGCTGGAGATTTTTGGGTTGTTCCTTATGTGGAAAGCAAGCATGGGGCAGTTGAGATAGAAAAACATAGACCTGGAAATAGTAAAGTTTATGCTTTAAATGCATTTCAGGATAGCTATAAATTTTATTTTGCTGTTCAGGGGTGGGTAATTTGAGGTTTTTAAAAGAGAAAGCAGTGTTTATGATTCTTGTAATTATAATTTCAATGTTTAGCGTTTCTTTAATTAGTAAAGAGGTTAAAGCAGAAGAAAATGTATGTTGCGAGAAAACTTTAGGTGGGGAGTCATGCGTATTTACTGGGAGGAACAATTGCGATCCAAGTTCTGTAGAGCCTGCTGCAACTGCCTGCGAGCAAACTAATTATTGTAAGCCTGGATGCTGTTATAATAGCGAAAGTGGGGTATGTGCAAGAAATACCTTTAAAGCAACTTGTGATGAAGAAGGAGGAACTTGGAAATCTTCTATAGATTGCAATCCTCAAGAGGTTCCTCAATGCCAAGTTGGTTGTTGTAAGTTGCCAAATCAGTGTTCCTTAGAGACACAGACAAGATGCAGTAGTTTTATTGTAAGTGGAGGTGACTTGAGATTAGAAGATGTTTTTGATGCAAGCATTACAGATGAAGCAGCGTGCATACAAGAATGCAGGAGTGAGGAGCTTGGTTGCTGCGAGGCTACAGGAGAATTTGGAACATTAGCAGAATGCAGTGATAAACCAAGTTTTAAGAGTGGAGTGTTATGCAGCAATCCTGAGTTAGACACTGAATGCACGAAAGAATTTGAAACTGGCTGTGCAAAATTTCCTTGGCAGAATCAGGATGCAGTTTACTGGTATGATAGCTGCGGGAATCCTGAAAATATTTATGGAACTGGGTATAATGGATTTTGGATTTCTAAGGAAAATAGTTGTAATCCTAATGATCCAAATATTGAAAATCCTGCATGCGGGAATTGCGATTATACTCTTGGAAGTAAATGCAGTGAGGCAGATGCTGCTTTTCTGAGAAGAGTTGATGCTGATAAAGTGCAGCATATGTGCATTGATCTTAACTGTGAAGAAACTGCCTTTAGTGACAGAGTAGGTTGGATGGATAGAAGAGCAAGAAAATCTGGAGAAAGCTGGTGCGAGTATGAAGGGGAGGTTGGAGAGGGAAAAGATTTGGTTGGATCAACACATTATTTAAGATACTGCTTGAATGGAAAAGAATTTTTTGAACAATGCGAACAATCTAATAAAGTAGCGAGAGAAGGCATTTGTATTCAAGGAGAATTTCCAGCTAATTTAGTTGGAAGCAGTGGATTAACAGGAGCTTTATGCAAGATAAATAATTTTCAACCATGTCTTGATGCTAATAGTATTGATGAACAAACAACTGAATGCGGATTAAGCGATAGTGAATATGATAATTTAGATTGTGGAGGGGGCTGTGAATTATTTGATAGAGATGAACAGAAAAATGAAAGATTAGAATGCTGCAGAGAACAGCAATGCAGACAAAAATCTTGTGAGAAAGAAGGAAACGATTGCTATTGGCATGAGGCTAGTTCTTTATGTGCGCCTAGTGTTCCTCCTGCTATTGATGCTGAGGATCAGTGTGATATTGGAGTTATAGGGGAGTGCAAAGAAGTATGGGTTGATGAAGGATGGTTTGGCCAGTGGGATCCAGTGAAAAATGAAAATTGTCATACAGGAGAGTATGCCCAAAGTATGAATGAGTTTTGCAGGAGTTTAGGGGATTGTGGAGTACAGTATAATATAGAAGGTAAATTAGGGGATAGCAGGGCGGGATTTACTGGGCCTGTTATTGAGGCTATTGAAGGACATGGGCCTGATAGAAGCGATGTTGATGATATTGAATCATGGAGCATTGCTGAAAGTTGGAATGACCTTAAGAAAGCTGAAAACCCTTTGGAAGAAAGCATAGCATTTATAGCGTATGTTTCTGCCTTTGTTTTCTCTAGAGATATTGTTAGATCTACTGATGAATCTTGGGTAAGAAATTGGAAGTCTTATGTTATAGGAGCTTTAGGTGCTGGTTCTATTTTTACTGCTACTATTATTTCTACTGCTACGATTTACCATAAAGGATATTTCTTTCGCCCAGTAATTTTTAAAGAAACAGTTACAGCCGGATATTTTACAGGACTTCAAAATATATGGCAAGGCATTAAAGAAATTGCGACACTTGGAAAAGCTAGCGGTACTTTTGCGACAGGTGCTGGTGCAATTCTCTCAACTGTTGGATGGGGTTTAACTATTTTCTTTTTGATTAATAAATTCTTTAATAAGGCAAGTGTAGCAACTGTAACTTATACATTTACATGCCAGCCTTGGGTTGCTCCTGTTGGCGGTGATGATTGCGGGAAGTGCGATGATTTTACAGTTTGCGATAAATATAAATGCGAGAGTTTAGGGCAGGCGTGTAAATTAGAGAATGAGAATACTGGGAATGAAACATGTGTCCGGTTAAATAAAAATGATGCAGTTCCTCCTGTAATTACACCCTTGCCTATAGAGCCAAGAACTCTGGCAGATTTTATTTACACTCCAGCATCACTAGGAAACAGAGGATATGAATTCAAAGAAGAGGTTCCTATGTATACAACTTTACAAGTAGGAGTGAAAACAAATGAAAAGGCACAGTGCAGGATAAGCAAAGAAGATATTCCTTTTGATGATATGACAACTTTATTTAATGATGGTTTGATTAAAGAAGAGCATAAAGTAGAGATTCCTTCATTTAGAGGAACGGCCCCTAATGAGGATGTTTTCACAAACGGCGGAGGAACTTACTTGTTTTATGTGAAATGCAGGGATATTAATGGTAATAAGAATAGAGAGAGCTATTTCATTAAGTTTAATATGGAAGATGAACCTGACAGAGTGCCTCCAGTGATAGAAGAGTTTAGCGTTCCTGATAATGCTTTTATTCCTTTTGGGACAAGAAACCTTACATTATTATCTTACTTGAATGAACCAATTCCAGTACAGGGAGGATGCAAGTATTCTCTAAATGATATTCCTTATGATAATATGGAGAATAATATGACTTGTAGCGGAAATGCAAGGATATCTTTAAACAGATATGGATGCACAGCAACATTAAATGGATTAAGAGATAGTGTTGACAATGTGTTTTACTTTAGATGCAGGGATCAAAATGGAAATGAGAATGAAGAGAGTCAGCCAAGGAATGGATTTCATTTAAAAGGAACAAATGAATTAAGCATTACAAGCAAAGGACCTAGTGGAGAAATATTCTCTGATGCTATAACCTTACAACTTACAACTGCGGATGGTGCAAATGGTGATGGAAGTGCAGAATGCTCTTACAGCTTAGAGGAATTCTTTGATGTAAATGGATTAAAGTTTGCAACTACTGGAAGCAATAATCATGAGCAGACTTTGAGATTAGAAAGTGGTGCTTATAACTTTAAAGTTTGGTGCCAGGATATAGCTGGAAATAGAGATGCGGAAGAGATCAGCTTTACTCTAAGTGTTGACAATAGTGGGCCAAGGCTTAAGAGAATTTTAACAGATTCACAGTTTTTAACATTAGTGATGAATGAAGATGGTATTTGCGAGTATTCTAATACAAGGAGAAACTTCAACTTTGGAGAAGGAACTAATATGCCAACTGATAATACTAAGGAGCATAGGGCAACATTGCAGAAAGGGGTTTATTATGTGAAGTGTAAGGATTCTTTTAATAATGTTGGAGGCTTTACTATTTATACATAGAAAGGTTTATATAATAATTCTTACTTTTCTTATGAATAAGAAATATTAAAGGTGAATAAAATGACACTTATCGAAATGAAAACAGCAAAGATAACGGAAAAGGGTCAAATATCTATTCCTAAAGATATGCGTGACTTAGAAGGTTTTGAAGAAGGAGAGAAAATAGCTATTTTAGCATTTGAGGACAGGATAGAGTTACGACCGCTCAGTCAGTTTAATGAAATAATGTTTACAGCCATTGTAAGCGAAAAAATTTTAGCAAAAGACTGGCTTAGTGAAGAGGATGAAAAAGCATGGAGAAACTTGTAAAAGGGAGTATTGTGATTTTGCCCTTTCCTTTTTCTGACTTAAGTGCTTCAAAAAAGAGGCCTGCCATTATCGTAGCTACATTGCAAGGTGATGATGTCATTTGTTGCCAAATTACGAGTGAAGCGCGGTTTGATTCTTACTCGATTGTTTTAAACAAAAATGATTTTAAAGAGGGCGAACTTCAAGTAATAAGCATGATTCGACCAAATAGAATTTTTACAGCAGATAAATCAATTATTTTATATAAAGCCGGGATGTTAGAAGAAAAGAAAATAAAAGAGATTGAAGAATCTCTGGTAAGGATATTTCGCAGTTGATAACACTATTTTAGGCTGTGTAAAGTTAATTCAGATTTGTTCTATATATTATGTGTCAAACTCCTTATTTTAAGGGTAAAATATTAAAAACTATGATTTAATCTAAAGAAAAAATAAGACAAAAAATTTACAGATCCTTTTTTAGAAAGGTTTATAATTTAAGTTTTATATTAATCGCCTATGAAAAAGAGAGGGCAAATAGAGCAGATTTTTATTTTTGTCTTTATAGCTGTTGTTATAGCTTTGCTTTTTCTTTTTGGCAGCGATGCTATTGTTAAGGTATTTAGTTTAGGAAAGGATGTCGAGACTGAAAAATTTATCCAAGACTTAAAACAACAAATTGAGTTAGTCCGCACTTATAACATAGGGAGCAAGGTATCTTTAGAGAATATAGAAATACCTGATCAAGTGAAAGAGATATGTTTTGAAGACTATAAGATTATTGTTAAGGCTAAAGAAGAAAGAACAGAGCGTATAGACTTCTTAAAAAGCGATCTTGATCCTACTTGCGTTAAGAGCTTAGATGGAATAATTGCTGAGAAAAAGATTATTGGAGAAAGTTTTGTTTTGGTGAGAAGATGAGAAAGGGGCAAGGCATCTTATTTAACTGGATTTTTATCTCTATTGTTGGAATATTGTTTTTAGTGCTTTTAGTGAGTTTTGCTTTTCAATATAAAAAAATAGAGGAAGAGAAAAATAATTTTAAAATAGCAACCAGCATTGATACCAGCTTAAGTGGTTTAAATAGCGAAAACCTCTATACTTCTCTTAGTTATGATAAAAAGATTCAATTTGATAGTGATTGTGATAATTTTTTAGTGAATAGCTATAAAGTGCCTTTAAATGACAAGATTCTTTTTGCAGAAGAGTTTAAAGATAATAATGTCAAAGTTTGGGTGAAAGAGCTTAAGTTTCCTTATAGTGTAGGCAATTTATATTTTTTAGCCGGCAATAAGAAGTATTATCTTGTTGGAGAAAATTCTTTAGAAATGCCAGAGATATTTGATGTCGAGGAAATATCTTTAAGTAATATAGGAAACCAAAAGGGAAAATTTGTTTTTTTCATTGATCCAGGAGATGTTAAAGATAGATTAAATGATTATATCATTGTTAAAGAAGATTCTGTTGTATTTCCTGATGGAAGCGAATTGCCTTATTTCAATGAGTTAGTTTATGGGGCTATTTTCTCTGATAAAAAGCTATATGAATGCAATTTTGAAAGAGTAATGGAAAAGATTAAGGCTGTAAATCAGATTTATTTGAAAAAGGCTTCTTTATTAAGTCTTTGGACAGGATGTAATTATGATCTGACATATTTTAGAATAGTTAATGAACTTATAGAAAACAAGGAGCATGAATCTTTAATTGAAAATCAAAAGAGTTTGGAGTTTCAGAATGAGGCATTTTGCAGAGAGGTGTTCTAGATGAAGGGACAAATGCAGATGAATGAAACAATAATAGTTATTTTTTTAGTCAGCTTGATGCTTCTTCTTGGCTTTATCTTTTATGTAAGGTGGGAAAGTGCAAATCTAGAGAAAACCAAATTCAACTATGAAAGAGAGAATTTTGAGCTTTTGATAGGAAAGATTCCTGCTATGGCTGAGTTTCAGTGCAGCAGTTATGGTCAAGGGAGGGAATGCATGGATGTCAGTAAGCTAATTGCTTTTAGGGAAGTAAGTAATGATTATTTTGATATTTTTGGATATAAAAATATAACTATTATAGAGGTTTATCCTGAAGGAAGAAATTTGGAATGTAATAAAGGAAATCACCTTAATTGCGGAGTATACAGCTTGTATTACAAGAAGAAAGCTAGTTTAAAGGATAAATTAATTATTAGTAGCCCTGTAAGCTTGTATTATCCTGATACTGAGGAATATAAAATAGGGAAGTTAATAATAGAGTGGTATACATGAAAGGACAGATTGAAAGCGTTGGGTTAGTAATTATTGTAGTTTTAGTAATCATCATTTTTCTCTTTGCTTTGGTTTTTATGACAAAGAAAGAGGTAGAAGGAAGTTCAAGCTTAAGTGTTAAAGCTGATAACCTTATGAATGCTATTACTAAAGTAAAGATAGATGGAAGAACAATTGAGGAGCAAGCAAGTGAGTGCTGTGAAGATTGCGATACTTTTTCTCAGGAAATTGGAAGTATTATTGAGAAGAGCATTGAAGATGAGTATTCCTTTAGAGTAAGCAAGGAAGGGGATGTTTGTAAAGAGATAGGAGCTTGTGATTTGGGAATTGCCTCTAGCGTTTATAGGCTAAGGAACCAAGGAGAGACATATGAGCTTCAAGTTGTGCTTTGCTGAAAATAGCGGCAGTGGGACAAGATAGTCCCATTAAATGCATAGTAAGTTATGCCATACCATCGTGGAGCGTATAGCTGTGTCTATTCTATCTTCCCTTTTCTGTCCCACTTTCCACCCCATAAGTTTCTTATCAGCAGAGAATCCGCTCTCAGAATTGTTGCGCTGATAGTATTCATGAAGGAAGTTCAGTGTGTCTTCAATAAATGCTCTCAATGTTTCTTTCCAGTGAGGCGAGCCACGAATTGTTGCATTGCTCTTTGGGATGATGTACACCTTACTCTTGCTAAAGCGATCAACATATAATTGAGCACTATAATATTTGTCGAGTCTGACAGACTCGAGTGTAATATCTAGATTAGAGAGCATGTTCATAGCATTATCAAACGCTTCTTTTTCGCTCTTGAAGCTTGTGCCATACGCCACATACATTCTTGTACGTAGATCCATAAGCATGAAATTGTACACGAATGAACGCTTCTTTTTTCTTTCATCGTGTTTCTTCGCTTTCTCTTTCAGCTTGCGCACTTCGCTTGCGTAGTGCTTACGTACGGTCAAAGAATATCCGGTAGCATCACCAGAGCTATGTACATTTTTTACTCCGCGCTGTTGCAGAAGAAGCATATGCAAATTATGCAGCGCCATCTCAACCTCATCGTCTGAATACAAGCGCTCAATAGTCTTGTAGCTCACATCAATGCCGGAGAGCATCGAGAAGAGACAGAGCATAGCAGACATAACACGATTGCTCTTCTGTACAAACTGCTTCGTAAGCAGAAGAGAAGCCTTTTGCTTACTATCGAGTTTCGGGTCATCTCCACGCTTGTGAGCACGAACGATTGTGACGGTCGCCTGCGTAAGCAGAGGATCAAGATGTCGCATTGCTTTCTTAAGCCGCTCCATGTATTGCTGCTCATACGTGCGCCAATCTCTCTTTTTTTCTTCGAAAGTTAGAGGGTAAGTATCCTTAAGAATCCTCTCAAGCTCACGCAACTTGAGCGTAAGCTGCTTATTTGTAATCCTGCTCATGATTTACTAAAGACCAAAAGGTTTATATAGTTATCTATAGTTATCTTATTATGAGAATAATTAAACTAAATAAAGGAAAATTGTTTTTGAAGGATGATATGGTTGATGGTTTTCTTGAGCGGATCGTTACACCTATTGGAACATCAGCTAAAGCAGATGTCCCCAGAAAATATCTTGGTAGAAGAGTGTATGTAGTCGTGATGAAAAAGAAGATTAAGACTGCTTAGAAATCCATCTTGTCCCACAGCCGAAAATAGCGGTAAATTTATATATCTCTTTAGCTTACTTAAAAACTATGGAAAGCGAGCAATTAATTTTTGAAAAACTTGAAAAGATTGAAAAACAGGTGGAAGTGATCAGTGAACATATGATTGATATAGATAGTATTATGACAGAGGAGGATTATGAAGCATTATTATCCTATCGAGAAGAAAAACAAGATGGTAAGCTAATTTCTCATGAACAGGTCAAAAAAGAGCTTGGCCTATGACATTTGACATTGAATACTCGACTCAATCCTTTAAATTTTTGAAGAACGTTGATAATACCCTTCGCAAGAGGCTTTTAAGAAAAATTGAGAACCTTAGAATTGAACCTTTTCCATCAGACACAAAATCAGTTGAAGGTTTTAAGGCGAAATTGTTTAGAGTAAGGGTTGGGAATCATAGAATTCTTTATGAAGTCGATACCAAACTAAATCTTATTGGTATTGTGCGAGTTGATCATAGAGAACGCGTTTATTAACAAAACCTAAGGTTATACACCATTTAATAGAAGTAAGACAAAACAGAATAACTTTATGATAAAAAGAGGTTTAATTACCCTCTTTAAAGTGATAAAATTTAGAAATATGGAAAATTAGATAAAAGCTGTTCAGAAGGCTTGTAGTGGCAAAATTTTGAGGAAAAATGGCTTACTTATCTACTGCAGTAGATAAATGTTTATAAATGAATCTTAGGATTGTATCTTAAGCTATTTAGATATCAAGAAATAGCTTTTGCAAAAGCTTTGGCTTTTAACAAAAAAAAACACTGGAGGTGTTTATTAATGGAAGAAGGATTTGCCTTAAGGGCTAAAAAAGCGGTTAAGAAGGTTGCAGCGTTCGGCGCTGGATTAACAATGGTTGGTGCAACTTTGAGCGGCGCATTTGCTGTCGGTACTTTAGCTGAGTATCCTGCACCTTTTGTTTCTGGAGGTAAGTTTGTTGATGTTGCTTTTGTTGTTGGAAAGGATGCTAGAAGCGAAGATAACTTGGCTTTGACTGACCTTTCTGGAAAGTTACAAGCTACTGCTTCTGGCGGAAGTTCTAGTAGCACTAGTACAACTATTACTGGCGGTGTTAGAGCAGATGTTCCTTTAAGTAAAGCAATAGCATCTGCATCTGGGAATGAGTTTGAGACAAGTTTGGAAAATGATGATATTGATTATTTCTTAGATGGAACTGCTTCTTTTAGAGGAACAGATTACGATGTTTCTGAAGAGTTGATTATAAGTATGGATACTACTACTAATACTACTGTATATCCACAGACGAGCTTAACAAGCAGTGATGATGACTATGAAAGCGGCATCTTCTTAGAAGCAGCAAGAGACTCTATTAAATATTTCTACACTTTTGATGAAAGTATTGTTTTAAATGGGACTTCAGGAGTAACTGCAGATTATCCATTAGAAATTGATTTCTTAGGTAAACCATTAAAGATAACTGATGTAGATACAAGTGACACGAAGTTTACAGCAACTGTCGGTGATGAATACTTTATGAAAGTAGATGATACTGTTACTGTAGAAGGGCATACTGTTACTTTAATGAATGTAGGTTCTACAGGAAGCATTCAAGTTAAAGTAGATGATGAAGTTGAAACAATTTCAAATGATGCTACTAAGACTTTTGGAAGCGAAGCTACTGGCATTGAAATAAAGAATGATGAACAATTCTATGATGCAAATGATGTAACACAAAGATCTGCAACATTAATAATTGGATTAGAAGCAACTGAGACCTTTAAGGATAATGATGAATATCCTGGATATGAGGATGAATGGGTTTGGAATGTTGCTAACATCAGAGGAGGAACTACTACTTTAGCAAATAACGCTAGTGGAATAGCTGAATCAGGAATCATTTTAAGCATTGAAAATGACTTTGTTGCAGATGATGATTCAGATGATCCTCCTGGGATCGGAGAATGTTATAACTTACCTAATGACTATGTTAGCATCTGTTTAGATGGATTGACTGTTGCAGATGATGACTATATGACTTTGACTATGGAATTTGAGTCTGGCCGTGATTTAACTAAAGCAGGATTCCCTACTCTTACATCTGAGCCAATGGTCTATATCCATGTTGATGAAGATGAAGGTCTGGTTGTAGACCAAAGTGATCTTAACTGGTCAAATGGAACTGCTGCAGATAGAAAAACAGATAAAATATGGATTTATTCACCAGGAGCTAATAGCGATCTACGAGTATTTTATGAAGATAGTAACGGGGATATAGTATTAGCAGGGAACTTGACTAAAATGGGAATAACCGCTACGTTCGTAGGTAGAACACTATTTGGACATATTGACTATGGTGATGTAACTAGTGCAGATATGCAACTTTTTGCAGCAATCAATAATGGTACTACTACACTTAACATTAGTGTTGTGCCTTATGATTCAACAGACTTAACTGACTACAGCGACAATATTACTGTGGACTTTAGTACATCTTCTAATAAATTTGCTGCATTGGGTGCATCTGCATCATCAGAAGAAGCTAGTGAAATTAGATGGGTCCCAAGCAATTATGGTACAAAGCCACTTGGTACAAAAGATGAGGATCATAGAACAAAATATGGTATTATTGTAAGAGATCCAAAGAGTCATGGTGCAAGTGATGAAGTTGTTTTAGAGATTCCAGGCGATATTGTTTTAGCTGATATAAGCATTAGCGGATCAAGGACAACTACACCAGAAGAGACAGGACCAGGAACAAGCGAAGAGGCGCCAACAGCAATGCTTGACAGTGAATTAACTAATCCATCGCAATATAATGTCATTACAGTAGGTGGACCTTGTATTAACTCGGTAACAGCAGACTTGTTAGGAGTAGCAGCTGGTACTTGTGGAGACGCTTCATCAGGAATAGAGCAAGACACAGCAATTATTGAGTTAAAACAGCAAGATGGACACTGGGCAATGGTAGTAGCAGGATGGGAAGGAGAAGACACGAGAAGAGCTGGAATAGTCTTAAAGAATTATCCAACCTTCTTTGATAGCACAACAGGAAGTTCAGTAACTGTTAAAGGAACGGGTGTATCAGTAAGCGGAATTACTGTAGAATAAATTTCTCTTTTTCTTTTCTTTTTTTAAAAAATTCGTATCTATTTTAGTTTATTATCTTCTGTTTTATAACCAATGGCGTTTCTTTTAATTTTATCTCGTTA
>Ga0209542_10006503_pt1 | contig 22718 bp, 18 predicted proteins | sample RifCSPhighO2_01_FD_184028 | JGI IMG/M metagenome (GOLD analysis project Ga0209542, IMG submission 184028) | Soil microbial communities from Rifle, Colorado - Rifle CSP2_plank highO2_0.1 (SPAdes) (version 2) | ecosystem: Environmental > Terrestrial > Deep subsurface > Rock core/Sediment ... | reverse complement strand
GGAGGAAGCGAGGATGACGCCAAGTCAGCATGACCCTCTGATACCTTGGGCTACACACATGATACAATGGCCGTTACAAACGGACGCAATGCCGTAAGGCGGAGCAAACCCGAAAAAAGCGGCCCCAGTTCGGATAGAGGTCTGCAACTCGACCTCTTGAAGTTGGAATTGCTAGTAATCGCAGGTCAGCTATACTGCGGTGAATACGTTCTCGAGTCTTGTACTCACAATAAAAGCGCACAGCAGGTTATATAACTAAGTCGTTCAAATCGACTCCTCCGATTCGTCGTCGGAGCGTAGCAGAAGGATACGTGTTTGGCCGTGAGGCTAATACGGGAGGATCTGGAAGCAAATTACAGCCTTAACAAGAAAAGCGATGGTTGAGCCATGGTTGGGCAGTGAGCATGGTGAAAATCGTAGAAAGTCGCGTTGTGGATGTAAGGAACAGTGATATAACTTACCTGTGGAGATCTTATGCTGTTGTCCCGATATTTGGGATATAATTAAGACTTACGCAGCGTAAGAAGTCAGCTGAATCATAGTACTCACCTATTGGTGAGGAAGGGTTCACTCAAATGAAGTTAACACCAGAATATATTGTAGGATTAGTGGATGGCGAGGGGAGCTTCACGATTCATGTTCGTGACCCTAAGTCATTTAAGAAGGTAATTCGAAGGGTTAAGGTAGAACCTAGATTTTATCTGAAGCTCATAGAAAAGGATAAGGAAATCCTCTATGAACTTAAATCCTACTTTAAGTGCGGTAATGTGTATTATCAGCCTGATAAGAGGCCGAATCATCAGAATTGTTATCGGTATGAAGTGGTTAGTCGCGCCAATTTGATTGACGTAATTATCCCCTTCTTCAACAAAAACAAATTACGATTGAAGTCTAAACAGACCGATTTCGCTCTGTTCAAGAGGATGATGAAGCTAATTATGAAGAAAGCACATTTCACTGATTTTGGTTTGAAAAATCTGTATGAACTAAAACAACAGATGCATTAGAGTTCGCGTAGTGCGGGAAATCCGCTCGCTACGTGGAAACGTCCATTCCAGTCTTTGGAACACAATTGCCCGTCAAGCCAAGGGAGCCGGGAATACCCGAAGGTCTGCCGTAAGGCGGGACTAAGGTAAGTTCGGTGACAAGGGTTAAGTCGTAACAAGGCACGGGTAGCGGAAGCTGCTCGTGGAATTATTCAAGTGAACACTCAACTTAAAGGTCAAACTTTTTGTTGGGGAGCGTCGGTTATTCTGATTTATTTCAGAATACAAAAGTGTTGGTGGTTACACTTAAAAAATCTGCCCGCATGATCGAGGCGTTCTCGATCCGGAACAAGAGAAAGGATATTAGCTTGTTAGCTTACTAGCTGATTAGCTTCTTAGCTTTCAATTTGCAAACAATGAAGAAATGACCCAATGAGCAATCATGTGGGTTGTTTGTGTTTTTCGCTGCGTGTGCTAGCTTAAGGCTAGAAAGGTGGTGAAGGATGAGTAATTTGCCGAAATACTCTTGTGGACACACCCGAGAAGATCATTTCGAGGAAGAAGTTGAATCGCTAAGGTGTGTGAACTTGAAGGCCGCATACGCAATGGCAGATAACATCAGACTTCGCAATGCACTTCAGGCTGCGCCGAAGCCTAAACAGTATGTCTTGGGGGAGTATGTTATCTGGTATGACGGCAGGCGGGCTGAAGCTTTGGGTGAGAAGAAGGTCGAGGTGTTTGAGCAAGTGGTTGTGCCGGAGGTTTGCGAGGCTTGCACCACTGACACTCACCTTTGCCTTGGCGTGATCCGTAAGGACACGATCTGTGGATGCAAGCACCCGGAGTGCGTGACGAGTCAGACTCTTGGCGAACAAGTCGCGCCAGATATTCTTGAAAGTGGGAGGTGAGGGATGGCCTTCAAATGCAAGCGACATCGAGATTCTCCTTGTACCTCAGAACTTGTCTGCGTTATACTGCAGAAGGGCGAAGTTGAAGCGCGGGAGCTTAAGCTCATGACACAGCTCAAGGCCGCTCGAGATGCCCTACGCTTGGCACCATCACTTGATGATGTCGACTCCTTCGGAAAGATGAGTATTATGCTCACGAACCGAAGTGGTGGACCGTACGAGGTCTGGTACCGAGGGCCACGATTGGAGGCGTTGAAGGAAGTGACTTTGTAGGGACAAGGGCCAGGAGTGATCCTGGCCCGTAGTAGTTTAAACGTTTGTGCGCGCTCTAGGGATCGAACCTAGGACCTTTCGAGTATCAGTCGAATGCTCTACCAACTGAGCTAAGCGCGCGGGAGACTTTGCTTACCCTGACAATCCTATCAAATATGTGTGACAGTATCAAATATCAATAATATGTGGAAAGGTTGGTAGTGGATTCTCCATTTTGTGCGTATAATTCATATACGGAGGCATCCGTTCTTAGATATGGATATGATCACAAAAACAAAAAAAACAAACAAGTGGCGAGCAGTTTCCGATTATGTAACCACTCACCCAAAGGCTCGAAAAATTATTGCCTTATTGCTTGTTATTTCCATTTCTTTTTATTCAGTGCCGGCGGGAGCGAATGTTTCGAAGTCTTTCGCTACCACCTGTCTTGGTGACTGGCAGAATCCGGAGAAGGCAAGCGGTGAGCCCATGTTCGATGAGAGTACTTCGGTAGAGGAATACAATCAAGATAATTCGGCAATTTTAATTGGCGAACATGGGCGCATGTTTTGTGGCGGTTTTGCAAGCACTTTGCCGGAGGGGAGTATTATCGTGTCCCGTTCCGTTCGATTGTCACTTGCTTTCAAAGAAAACGAACCACAAGTTGAAATAAATGACGCTTACATCAACGATGCTGGTTTGCTCGATGGCGCGCTCTCAAGCACTACGGAGAGTACAAGTACTGAAGTAATCACAACTCCCAACACGGAAGCGGAAGTGATCCTGATTGAACCCGAGCCCGAGCCAGAACAAGAACTTGATGTTGAAGATGCAGTTGAGTCGTCCAATGATGCCACCGAAGTGGAAGTTGTTCCCGTAGAATCTGAACCGGAAGTGGTGCCACCGACAGCAGAACCTGAACCAAGCCCCACTCCAGAACCAGAACCAGAACCAGAACCTGTGTCATTCCGATGGTTGATAGGTGATGTTGCCCATGCGCAGGAGACAGAAGAGGCAGTAGAAACAACAGAGATAGTAGAAACACCAGAGCCTGAACAATCTGAACAACCTGTAGAGCCTATTATTGAAGAGGAGAATATAGAGGAAACAGAAACAGTAGCCCCACCGGAGGAAGTAATAGTTGAGCCGATAGAAGTAGAAGAAGTAGTTGAACCAATAGAAGAAGAAATAGTAATACCAGAAGAAGCAATAATACCATCGGAGGAAGCAACTACAACACTAATTGAAGGAGAGGTAGCAGGTACCTCAACGGCTAGTACTACCATAGTATCGGGAGTACTGCCTACGGAGATTATTCCCAAGACTCTTGTGATCTCGTACAGTATCAACGGCACTGATTGGTTCGAGATTGGGCAAATAAATCAGACAGATGAGGGTAATATGTTCAGTATTAATTTGCCGGGGATTAGTGAGAGTGACATAGCCAATCTCCAATTGAGTGTTCAGGCACTTGAGGCTATGAGTACTGTTTCCGATATATATCTAGACTCAATCTGGCTTGAGACAGAGTACAACCCCCCGCCAGAAGAGAAGCGTAACTCTAAGCCAATAGAGCGCGTCACTTACGAGTCGTCCGGCTTCTTCCTGCCCCAGAGTCTTGATGGAGTGAAGGATCTGTACCATAGTTCCACTCCTGGAACCTATTGCAAGATTGAACCCTTCTCCCAAATTGCCATTCTCGGAGATGAGCTCAAATTTATAGTTATGGCGCCCAACAACTCCTATGACCCCTTCCGTATCCGTTTCGGAGACTTGCCGATCGGCTTACACATTTCCGACGAGAGCGAGACACCCTTCGAGTTTGACAACAAAGAGGGCAGGAAGTTCAACTTTTCCGTTAGTGTCGAGGGCGATGCTACTCACGACGAATCCTCTATGGTTCTTATGTACGATACTTACAGTATATTGGAGGGCAAAGTGGAGACATTCGAATGTTCATTTAGTATTAAGGTTCAATGAAAAGGGATATTAAGATCTTGATCTTAGTTATTGGGTCATTACTTGTCGTAGTCCTTGGCATCTTCCGTGACCCTAGCGTTAGAGCGGCTGTGCCGGGTATGATCATGGTCTACTCCAAGCTTGCAACCGACAACACACCCTTCTCTCGTGTTTGGGATGGTGGCGCTTGGGGTAACGAAACAACGGCCTCGCCGACGGCACTTAACGACCGCCAACTTGTTGTCAAATGCGCCCGTTTTAAAGAGGAATGTTTACTTGTGGCCCTTGACTCAGTCGGTTATATCAGCGCCCAGCAATGGAATGGTTCCGTCTGGAGCGCTACCACTACGGTAGAGCAATTAAATACAGCCGGTGACAGTGTATACAGGCCATTCGATCTTGAATATGAGAATGGTACAGATAAGGCCATGCTTGTAATGCGAGGTGGTGATAATGCTGATCCTGTTTATCGCACATGGGATGGCAGTAGCTGGAGTGCCTCAAGTACTATAGATATTCCTACTACGGGAGCACCACGTTTTATCGAGCTTGCTAGACAGCGTTTCTCAACTTCCACCAGGATCGCCATGATTATAATGGATAATGACGGCACAACCGGTGGTGATGTCTACGGTATGGAGTGGAATGGTAGCAGTTGGTCTAATATGACCGACGCGTCGGCTTGGGATGCCACTACGGGCACCAATGCCAAGAAGATGGTGGATGTTGCCTACGAGACAGCCTCCGGCGACGCGCTCTTTGCTTGGGTTGATTCTGTTGCAGATACCATAAACTATAGAACTTGGAATGGCACAACACTCTCCGATGTTACAACATTGACTATCGCGGCCATGGATGGAGCAGGTGAGTGGCTACGCCTTGCCTCTGACCCGCTCGAAGGATCCAACTATATTATGCTTGGCGAACAAGATGCGGTTCTCGATCTAAACACAAGGGAATGGGACGGCTCCGCTTGGGATACTGCCACAGAGCACCCCGAGCATGATAACGCCGTTGAGGATGTTCAGTCTATGAACTTTGATATCCAGTATATGAATGCCACAAGTACTCGTGGGGCTTGGCTGGTGTATGCAGACGGTGCCGGTATTGCCACCAAGCTCTGGCAGGGGTCCTGGAGTAGTATTATAAATGTAACAGGCGATGACGACAGTGCTTATGTGTCGATTGGCTCATCGCTTCAGAATCAGGCAGTCTCGTATGTTGTGTATGAAGACAATGATTCTGGCTCTGATGATATTGATGAGTCGCACATTATTGGGCCTGCAATTGTCTGGTCGGCCCAAGCTGCCATGTGGGCCGGAGCGGTTATCGCCCAGCCAGCTGGTTTCCGTATAGACATGGCTCCGTCGCGTTTCTACACCTACCCCACTTTCAATCAGGTGGCCTATCGCTTCTTCGAGAATGCCGATAACACCACGGGCGGTACGGCCCTTGCCGCGGCTCAAGATATACCGGCCACCACCACAAGCAATACATTCCGTCTACGCATACTCCTTGATGACACAGTGGCCACCTCTACCGCGCCGGAACATGATGTTGTTCTACAATATGCCACTATGTCTGTTGCTTGCGATACCGGCTTCTCCGGTGAGAGTTATGCCACGGTTACACCCGCTACATCCATCGCCTTCTATGATAATCCGAGCGTGGTCGATGGCGCCACGGCTTCAAGCAATGCTCAAGATCCATCGCACTCCGGCCACACCAGGAAGTTCCAAGAATATGCGGAACTAAATGGCGCTACCACCACCACCGACACGCCCCCTGGCATGGACGCCATATGGGACTTCTCCCTTTTCGACAATGATGGCGCGACTACAGGTTCGTACTGCTTCCGCTTGGTCAAGGGGAACGGTGCATTACTCTCTTCCTATACCGTCATCCCCCAGATCGACACGTATACCGCACCGACAATTTCCACCGCCTATAATGAGATATTCGATTATGGTGGCGCGGCCTCATCCTCTGCTCTTATTACTGTTACGGATCCAGGGGGTGTTGCCATATTGGCGAGCCAGGATCTGCGTATACCTATCGCCACTTCTTCCATCAATATGATCTGGGATACGTCAGTTACTAATGCGGTATTGGGTGGTTCGGCTTCCACATCAAAGGTTACATCTTCAAGTATAACTTACGAAGGTGGAGGCTCGGTAGCGGTGGTGGATGTTACTACCGACTTTGCCGCCACGGATGCGCTCACTATCTCCGGCCTCAAGTTTACGAGCTTCAACACCGCCACCTCCTCGACAGCAGGTTATCTTGGTGTATTCGCCCGTGGCCCTAATGATCAGTATTTTGTCGCTACTACCACTCAAACAGCATCCATCGTAAGTAACCTAATTATAGCCAACCACACTCTTGGGCAGATTGGTGACCAGTGGGACACCCAGACACCCACCACCACCACTCACTATCGCTTCAAATTAACGGCTAATGGAGAAGATATATTGATGGGTACTACCACCTTCGCCCTCTCTGGTATCAGCGGTATCTCCGCGAGTGACATCACATCGGCCAAGCTCTATGTGGACGTCAACAGTAACGGCTACAAAGACGCCTCCGATGCTGTTGCCACGACATCGGTTAGAAATATTGCTTGGTCAGAACATCTGGTAAGTGGCTCCGCTACGGACCAATATATAGAAAGTGTAATATACAACACAGCAAGTGGTAAGTATGTTGCTGCGGGACGTAGCGGCGCCATTAATGTATATGATGCCTATGTTTGGGAGTCTACAGATCTTACTACGTGGACGCCTCGTCTTGTGGCAAATGGAACAAATGATCAGCAAATATGGGACATTATTTATGCTCCAGACACCGGTAAATATGTTGTTGTGGGTAACGATGGTGCTGGTGGAACGGCTGATGCATATGAATGGGATTCAACGAATTTGACAGCTTGGACAGCACATCTTATTGAAGTAGCGGCTTCTATTCAGGAGACATATACAGTAATACGCAGCTCAGTTGATTCGAAATATGTTACTGCGGGATATCAGAACAATTCTGGATCAGCTGCTAGTCGAATCCACCATGCTGGGGATGCTCTAACCCCATGGACGCATGTCGCACCAGGCACTCTCTCTTATATATATGACATCATTTACAATTCTTCATCTGGAAAATATGTGGGTGCGGGAACTAGTGGATCAAGCAAAGATAAGGCCTACATTACGGAATCGACTGACCTTTCTTCTTGGACACCGAGACTCGTTGCAGATAATACGGGTAATCAGTATCTCAAATCTATCTTATATGATTCCGTGGGCGCGAAATATGTTGTGGGTGGTGTTAGTACTGAGGCTGGGAATAATGATGCGTATAGTTGGTATTCCAGTGACCTTACAAATTGGTCAACTAGCACAGTAGAAACAGGATCTGGTAGTCAATCAATAAACTCCATCGATTATAATAATGCAGATAACAGATACATAGTTGCAGGAGGTAATGATAAGACTGGCAAAAGTCAAGCCTATGCCTGGGAGACTTCAGACTTGACATACCCATGGACTGCCTATCTAGTAAACAGTACAACATCGACATCAACTATTACAAGTATAATTTATGCTACTACTACCAATAAATATATTGCTGGAGGTTATTCTGCTTATATAGCAGGTAGTTTTAAAAATAGTGCTATGGTGTGGGAAGGTGTCCCGGGAATCTTGACTTCTAATATTTACGATGGTTCGGTTTCCATATCCGGTTCGACTGGTAGTATTACCTTTGCTACCTCTACGCCTTATACAATCAAGTCCGGCCAGTCGGTGGATTATCTCCTCTACCTAACCGCTTCCAACCTTGTCGGTGGCGATACTATGATAGTGTCTCTACCGAGTACCAATGCAAGCACCACTGGTGTTACCTCCGGCGGTGCCGTGAAAGTTGGTGGTAGTGCCAGCGATATTACTCATCGGATGGATCAGGCTATTGTTTCCGGCAACGTCTACATCGCCGAGGACAAGAGTACCAATATCAGCTCCGGCCACACTATCTCCCTCTCCATCAACGGTGCCGCCACCTCAAGTGTCCAGACAACCTCAGGTGGCGCCTTCACCTTCTCTACCACAGCTCAAGCTAATGATACCCTCACTCTCTTCCTCGAGAACGACGCCACGTACAGAGGCACTCTCGTTACCCAATCAGACGGTACGGATCTTACTGGCCTGGCTATGTACACAGACAAGGTAGTGCTCCACCACCAGACAGCCGGACCTATGACCGACACACTCCTACGCACAGCCAAGGCGCTTAACACGCCATACATCAATTATTCCACCACCACCAACTCCATCACCTTCGCTGACGGCATGACCACGTGGATCGAAGACGGCAAGACCTACACCCCCGGAGCAAGTGAGAACATCTCCATGGACAACCTCATCGCCACCGGCACGGCCTCCTTCGTTCCCAATGCCAATGACGTCACTGTCCGTGGCAACTGGTACTTCGACTCTGACGGCACCTTCACCACTACAGGTACTGTGACCTTCGCTACCACTAGTGCTCCGAGCAAAACAATAGATTCCGGCGGCAAGTCATTCTACAAGCTCACCGTCGCCGGGCCCGCCAGTACTTGGACACTCATTTCTAATGCTCTCACTACCACAGCTACCACCACTCTCGCGGTAGGTACTCTCGACACAGGTTCTAATCTCGCCTTTACTACCGCCAATCTGGATATAGAGGGTGGCACTCTGGTGGGCAACGCTTCGACTATCACCATAAGTGGTGGGGCGGGGAGCACCCTCTTTAAGCGTGGGGGTACGAGCTTCGTTCCTCTCCACGACTTCATCGGTGGAGCAAGTGACAGTGCTTCGCCATACACCAATTTCGTTGTTTCCGGTTCCACCCTCTATGGCATGACGAATGTCGGTGGCAGTGCGAATAAGGGTACGATCTACTCTATTGGCACGGATGGTTCCGGCTTCACTATCTTGCACACATTTGTAGGTGGCGGGAGTGATGGTTCTAGTCCGTATGGCACGCTTATCCTCTCCGGCTCCACTCTCTACGGCATGACCTACGCCGGTGGAGATTCCGATAAGGGCACCATCTTCTCCATCGCCACTTCGGGGGCCAGCTTCACCCTCTTGCACGAGTTTGCCGGTGGAGCAAGTGACGGGGCTCTTCCACTTGGCGATCTTACTATCTCCGGTTCCACTCTCTACGGCATGACATTAACTGGTGGCAGTCCGGACTTGGGTGTTGTCTTCTCCATCGCCACTTCCGGTGCCAGCTTCACCCTCCTTCATACATTCATCACTGGCTCTGGTAATGGCGGTTTTCTTCCATACGGTACTCTTGCCCTCTCCGGTTCTACATTGTACGGGGCAACATCAGCGGGTGAAACTTCCAACAAAGGTTCCGTATTTTCCATGGATATTTCCGGTACCCCATTTACAACTTTGCATGCCTTTGCCGGTGGGGCAAGTGATGGTGATAGTCCCCAGAGTTCTGTTACTCTCTCCGGTTCCACTCTCTATGGTATGACATGGGCTGGCGGAGATTCTGATAAGGGCACAATATATTCTATTGGCACGGATGGTTCCGGTTTTACTCTCCTGCACGAGTTCGCCGGTGGAGCAAGTGACGGGGACAGATCCCAAGGTGCCCTCACTCTTTCCGGTTCCACCTTATATGGCATGACACCTTATGGTGGTAGTTCTGACTTGGGTGTTGCCTTCTCCATCGCCACTTCCGGTGCCAGCTTCACCCTCCTGCATACATTTGTGGGTGGAGTGAGCGATGGTGCCAGTACGTGGGGTTCGCTTACCCTCTCCGGTTCTATCCTATATGGGACAGCGTTTAATGGAGGGAATTCGGATCTGGGTATGGTCTTCTATTTAGACCCGGCAAGTAATGGCACCTTCACCGGCGGTACATCGAATGTGGTTATGTCCCCCGACGCCACGGTCAATCTCACCTCGGGCACTTTCACCTCTACCAACGCCTTCTACGATCTCACCCTCTCACCCACCATCACCTCTGGTCGGACCTACACCTTCGGCTCAGGCAATGCTTCCACTACAGGCAACTTCACCATCAACCCCAACTCGAGTGGCTCTAACGCCCTCACCGTCAACATGGGGGCCGGTCTCTCTACTGCCGGCACCACCACAGTCCAGAAGACCAACTCCGCCACGGCCAATCTCGACACCACTGCCTCTAACTATCCGCTATGGCCAGCCAACATCTCCCTGGCCACAGGTGGTACCCTCACTGGCAACACCTCCCGCATCTCTCTCTCGGGTAATTGGACCAACGCTCTGGGCACCTTCACCGCAGGTAACTCCACCACTACCTTCTCCGGCACGGCTACAAGTACCATCACCGGTACCACCACCTTCAACCATCTGGAACAATCTACTTCCGGTAAGACCCTAGCCTTCCACTACGAGTCGCCCGTTAGTCCGATCTTCACCTTCGCCGGTAACTTCCTGGCCAATGGTGCTGTCGGTGCCGGCAACAAGATCAAGATCAAGTCTGACTCTGCCGGCAACAAATGGCTCACTCACTTCAACTCTACCCAGAACAACTCCACCTATCTCGAGGTCAAGGACTCGGGCTGTGACGGGGGCACGAGCAATATCACGCTCACTGATGGGACATCGGTCAACGTGGGTAACAATAGTAGTTGCTGGGTGTTTCCAAGTAATACTGCCCCTGCTGTATCAAACGTATCATTCAATGGAAATAGTAATATCAATCTTGTCGAAGGGACATACAAGTGGGCCACCACAAGTTTGCTTATTACCGATACAGAGTATTGCTCTACTATTACCTCGGTTACAGCTAAGGCCTATCTCGCCTCTACCACTAACTCCGGCACCCTTTGTTCCCCGGACGACCTTAATTGTTACCAGAATATATCTTGCACTGCTACCACCACCGGCAATACCTGTGGGGCATCTGATCCGACAGTGGAGTATGATTGCGGCTTCAAGCTCTGGTATATAGCGAGACCCACAGACACAGGGGATTGGGCCTCATCCATATGGAGTGTCTCGGCCACAGCCACGGATGACGGTGCTCTCACGGGCACGGCCACTAACACCGACCAGTTGGTTGATGTCAATTCGCTCTCGGCCTTCAGCGTAACCCCCACACTTGATTATGACACTATTGCTCCGGCCACTGACTCGGGCTCTACCAATGCCACCAGTACTCTCACCAATACCGGCAACGTAGATATTGATCCACGACTCTCCGGTGCGGATATGAATTCGGCCGATGATACTCTGCTTGTGGGTCAACAGGAGTATGACGCCAACCCGTTCGTCTACGGAGTGGGCACCGCTCTATCGAGTAGTCCTACTCTTCTTAATATCACTTTGCCAGCGCCTACTGCCACCACGACACCTATTACGGATACAATATCTTGGGGTCTGGGTGTGCCGGGTGGCAAGAAGACGGGTGCTTATTCCGGTCTTAACACCCTGCAAATATAAGAGTCATAAAATATGTATAAATATGAAAAATAAAATAATATTGATATTTGGATTAGTGCTAGTTTTCGGTTTAGTTTCTGTTGTAGATGCGGGAGTCGACAAGACACCGCCAGTTATTACTGAGTTTTACACCACAGAAGGGGGCATAGAGACAAGCGGTGTGCCGGCCCTCTTCTTCACTGCTACAGATGAGGAGTCGGGGGTGGACCACTTCGAGGCCTCTTTCGGCGGAAGTGACTATATTAAGGTGGAGAATCCCTATCCTCTTGATCTCGTCACTGCCAAGAAGAAGATAGTCTTGCGCGCCTATGACAAAGCGGGTAATTACGCCTCGTCGGACACGGAATTTACCCCACCTCCGGCTAAGCCAATGGCTAATGGTGGGAGTAGGAGTGATAAGAGTTCCGAGCAGGCGGTGGCTGTTATTCTTGTCGTAGCCTTCGCGATTTACCTCCGGCGTCACTTAAGGAGGTAGACTGTGGATAAGTTTGACATATATTAGATAAGTTAGTGATAAAATATTAAGCGTTAGGAAATATATTAATTTGTTAGTTAATAAAAAATTATGCAATCAGCACAACGTATTCAGTGGCTCGCCCCTCTAATAATCCTGATTGCCGGTTTCACCGCCTTCGTGGCCATAGTGCGTGCTGATACTGCCAGTACGGATGTGACCGTGGGTAATGCTTCGCCAGGGACACCTACGGTCAACTTCAACGGTGGTTCCGCCATCACACTGACCGAGGCTACATACAAATATGCTACTGCTACTATTACTGTTAGCGACAACAACGGATGCAGTACTATCAACGCCGTTGAGGCCAGGGCCTTCCTCGCTTCCACCAGTCCGGCGGACGCGGGCAATGCTTGCGCGGCCAACGATAACAGTTGTTACATAAGCGCATCTTCAACCATTGCCTCACCCACTCTGGGTGGTTGTTATGCCACTACCACGGGCAATACTTGCACGGGTGGCTCGGACACTTCCGTTGAATACGATTGCGGTTTCAAGTTCTGGTACATTGCCGAGGGCACCGATTCTGGCGCTCCTGTTTGGGCATCCAGCATTTGGACTGTATCGGCCACCACGTCTGATGGTTTAGCCACCAGCACGGCTACCAATAGCGGTCAACTGGTTGAGATTAATACTTTGGCAGCCTTGGATGTCACAGGTACGCTTAGTTACAGTACTCTTTCTCCAGGCAGTAATACTGGCTCAACTAACTCAACCACTACAGCTACAACAACAGGTAATATTGCCATAGATGCACAGATATCCGGCACAGATATGACTAGTGCTCCGTATACGATTGCCAATACCCAACAGAAGTACGATACTGCTCCATGTGCGTACGGGTCCTGTACGTATACGCTGGATGGTACACCAACAACACGTGAGTTTGCCTCAACAGAGCCTACAAGCACTACCACACCTAAGACTCAGGCGGTATCATGGGGCATAGCTATCCCCGGAGGTCAGGCTAACGGTACATACACCGGCACTAACACCTTCACTGCTGTAAACGACTAAACTAAAAAACGTGATTGCGCTTGAAGTGGGAGCTTGCCTACTGTATAGTACACAACAATGCAGGGGTATAAATTAAGCACAAGAGTCCCAATCATAGTCATTGTTATAGCACTATTTCTGGTGTACTCTAGGCCCGCTCTGGCGGGCTTCGGAGTGTCACCCTCGCGCATTCTGGAAGATAGGCTGGTCAAAGGATCTGTGCTTGAGAGAGCAATCTATCTGATCCAAGGTACTCCGGATAGGGATCTTAAGGCAAATATATCAGTGGACGACACCGACATTAAGAGTTGGATATCAACAACTCCGAGTGGAGATATTGTGATACCCAAGGGGACTCAACAATATCCTCTAATGATCAAAATCACTGTTCCTAAAGACGCTCCCAAGGGTCTATATAAAGCATACGTACGTATTACCGGTGCTCCCGCGGAAAAACAGGAAGGCGAGGAAGGTAGTAGCGGAGTTAATATTGCTCTCGGTGCTCGAGTTGAGCTTGACCTTACTGTTGGAGATGGTATCCACTACGAATATGCCATTAGGAATATTGATATGAAGAATATCAATGAGGCCCAGTTCCCACAGGTTGACGTGGATATAGAGAATAAAGGCAACGTGCCCGCCGGTCCCGCGGAGGCCAGCTTCGAGCTCTACAACAAGTATGGAGACATCAGACTTGCCTATGTCCAGGGTATTAAATTGGAAAAGATCCCCGCTTTCAAGACACAGAGCTCAAGGATCGAGTTCCCAATCTCCGTAGGCCTATCTATTGGAGAGTATTGGGGTATGATAAGACTCTACAATGACGACGGTTCTCTTGTCAGAGAGTTCAAGGATGTATTCAATGTTACGGAGGCTACGTTCTACGATAAGTATGGTCGGTATTTAACGTACGGATTTTTCGGTTTAATCCTGCTATTTATTGTAATATTCTTCCTTCGTAGACGTCGTCGTGCTTAAACACACTTTATTCTTTACGGCTCTTTGTTATTTGGCGTTCCTATTTTCATCGCAGATTATTCTTGCCGCTGATTCTATTGTTTCCGTAACCGTACTTACAGCCGCCTGTGCCGATGGCATAGACAATGATAGCGACTTACTTATCGATTACCCAGCTGATCCGGGTTGTAGCAGTTCACTGGATAATTCTGAGACAGACCCTCCACCACCGGAGTGTAGTGATAGCATAGACAATGATAGTGACGGTAATATAGATTACCCTGCGGATCTTGGTTGCGATAATGCCCTGGATACTACGGAGGCCGGAGAGATTTTACCTACGCCAACAACTGCCAGTTCGGGAGGTGGGGGTAATGGACCTATTTTACCATTAACCGGCACTCACGTTATATTCTTAGGTCAGGCATTTCCCGGGGCAACAATCAGTGTTTTGGCAGATGGCTTGTTCGTGGGGTTGACCAAGGTCAATCCTGACAATACTTTCAAATTAGATTTGCCCGAGATTCCTCCCGGAACTTATATTTTCAATATCTATGCTACAGATGCTCTGGGACGATCTACCCGACCACTCTCATATGCTCTTAATATAGCTAGAGGTCTTACTACACAGATAAGTGGAATTATTCTCAAGTTATCCGAGATTAAGGAGCCCAGTAGTACTTGTCCACTGAAGGGAGATCTAAATAGCGATTGTCGGGTGGATCTACTCGACTTTTCCATCGCTTCGTATTGGTGGAATCGAGCGTTAGATTCCAAGTTTAAAGTGATAGAAGCGGGAGAATTAAATGGAGATGGTACAATTACTTTGGAGGACTTTAGTATCCTCGCTTACCATTGGACAGGATGAGTATGAATGATAAAATGTGCAATTTGAAATTTGCGAACCCTAAATTTTTAGTTATATTCTTACTTTTCACCTATTACTTTTCACCTATTACATCCTTTGCGGCTAGGCTCTATTTTGTACCCGCGGAATTTGTTGTGGAGGTGGGACAGACATACAGTATTGATCTTATGCTTGACCCGGAGGGGGAAGATATTAACGCTGTCGAAGTTGACATAGATTATTCTGAGATTAATACATCTTTCATTAATGCTCCAACGGGTAAGTCTATCATAAGTTTATGGGTAGAGAGTCCGCACATAAAGAATACGAATATATATATGGCCGGAGTTATGTCGGGAGGGTTCTCCGGGTTTATTACCCCCCTGGATAATAAACTGGGCCCGGGTATCGTTACAAGCCTTGTATTCCGTCCCCAGAGAGAGGGGACAGGGAGTTTAGATATTAAATTAGCTAAGTTAATCAAGAATGATGGCAAGGGCAGTGTGGCCAAAGTGGAAATAGCCAGTGCTACGGTATCGATTGTTAAGAATACGAAATCGGAAGAACAACCTAATTTGTATGATTATAATGATGATTATCCTCCGGACGTATTCATGCCAGTAATTATCAAGTCAACATCATTGTATGATGGCAAGTACACCCTCATCTTCCACACCAATGATGCCGATTCAGGGGTTGAACATTATGAGGTACGCGAGGGAGAGGGTGATTTCCACCGAGCCAGTAGTCCATACCTTTTGGAAGATCAGAAGTTAGGAGGTATAATATATGTTAGGGCAATAGACTTCGCCGGTAACGCGCGTACGGTAGATATTGATCCCAAGCTTGAGATTGGTGATAGTGGGGAATCAGTAAGTCTAATTGACCTTGCGCTTGTGGTGTTCTTTATATTGGTAATAATAATATTCACCATATGGTTATCGAGGAGAAGGCCTCTAAACAATTAAAAAGATTCAGTCTGATCGCCATAAGCATATTCGTCTTAGGCCTGACTTCCACATTATATGCTCAATCTGAGTCCGGGGCCTCTCTATATCTCTCACCTGTGGCCGGCAGTTATGCCGTGGACGACACTTTCTCTGTATCTGTATATGTTAATACTTCCGGTAGGACTGTTAACGCGGTAGAGGCGGACCTCTCCTTCCCACCTGACAAATTACAGATTGTCTCCCCTTCAATAGGTAAGTCGGTGATCGGAGTCTGGGTTGGTCAACCCAGCTTTTCCAATATATCCGGCACGATTAGCTTCCGCGGGGCGATACCTAATCCCGGACTCAACGTCTCGCAGGGTCTGATATCTACCTTCACTTTTCGAGTTAAATCGACAGGTAAGGCTGTAATTAAGTTCACCGATAAGTCCAAGGTCTTACTCAATGACGGCAAGGCCACAAATGTGCTTTCTAATACAAGTGGAGCTATCTATGATCTCGTCTTACCGCCACCCCAAGGTCCTGTGGTTGTTTCAAGTACAAATCCTGATCAATCTAAATGGTATCAGAGTGACTCGGCAATCTTTGCTTGGCAGAGTGATACTAATACAGATAGCTATAGTTATATTCTCAATCAAGAACCGACAACAATTCCGGATGACATACCTGATCCCAAGAAAAACAATATATCATATGACAATATTTCGGACGGCATACACTACTTCCACATTAAGGCCCATCGTGATGGTATTTGGGGTGGAGTGACTAATTTTGCCGTGAGAGTGGATAAGTCGGAGCCGGCCCTATTCGAGTTTATCATAGAGCCGGATAAAACTACCACCAGTCTTAGACCTGTAATCTTCTTCGAGACCACAGATGCCAATTCCGGAATAGATCATTACGAGCTCAAGATTATTCCACTTTCATTAACATCGGCTGGGTCGGGCGGTAGTCAAAGCCTCTTCATTGAGAGTACAAGCCCGTACATACCGGAGGTGAGCGAGGGAAAGTATGATGTTATTGTGCGAGCCTTCGACCAGGCGGGCAACTTCCGCGAGGTTAAGGATAGACTGAATATATTACCCAAGTCTCTTGGAGTATTACTCTTCTTGATGCCTAGATCATGGGTCGGCTTCCTTTTCCTTATAATTCTACTTCTTGCGAGCGCCTATCTGTCGCGCAAGTATTACTTGCGACATTTGCAGGTTAGCCATAAGAGATCCTTGGGGGCTACTGCAAATAGTGAGATAGCTAAGAAATTAGAAAAGTTGAGAATGTATCAGAAGCGCTATGGTCAGTTAGTCGTCTTGTTTGTCCTGGGGGCTGTGCTTACACTTAGTTTCGGGCAGAGAGTGTTTGCGCAAACTGATCAAGATAGATCTTCTCCTCCAACCATTACAACTATATCCGATAACATTAGTAATCAGGATCTATTCTACGTAGGCGGGAGGCATAATGTTTATGGCAGTATTATCACCGTCTACCTCCAGGGGGAGTCTGGCGATATAAGTAGTTATCTTGCGGTTACCGACAAGAAAGGGGATTGGTTCTACTCATCATCGGAATTCCTATCTTCGGGTAGGTACATTGTATGGACTCAAGCCAAGTATGGAAATATAGAGAGCCCGCCAAGTGCTCAAGTGCAAGTGAATGTGGCGACCACAGCCATTGTTTTTGGTAGTACACGGTTCAGCTTCCAGTTCATCTACGGAGCTCTGTCCTTACTTCTTGCAATTGCTATTGTAATATTGTTAATGCGAGCCATGTATTATTACAATCTTACCAAGAGGAAACATAATTTGCTTATTAAGGAAGTGGAGGAGGCGGAAGCTTCTATCCACAGAGGTTTCGCTGTTATCAGACGGGATATGGAGACGGAACTTGAGGGAATTAAGAAGATTAAAATGAGCAGTCAATTGAGGGCGGAAGAGGAGAGGAGAGAAGAGCAATTACGTCACGATCTGGAATATATAGAAGAGACAATAGGCAAGGAGATCTGGGACATTAGGGCCAACGCCTAACGACCTGTAATAAGGCAAACTATTGTGTTATCCGGCTTCCAGCCCCTATTTAACGCGCGAATTAGGCCTGCTACGGCAAGAGCGGAGTTGGGTGATAGTTCCAGGCCTGTTTTATCCTTTGTCGTTTCTATTGCATTTTTAATCTCTCTATTAGTTATTATCCAGCCGTTTCTAATTAATTTACTAAGGGACTCTTTCCTTGGGGCTACAATATCAACAATGGCATCCGCCAGGCTATCCCCCTCAATGGTTAGACGCCCGGCGTCTAACCATTCGGCGATGGGGTGACACTTAGTTGTTTGTACGATGTGAACAGGGAAGTGGCTTGCCAGGGCCTCAGCCACGGTACCGGATGAAGTGGGTACGAAGATGGCATTTACCTCACCCAATTCACTTAGTTCATTAACTAAACTTTGGTAACCAATGAGAGCAAGTGGATCTATGGATTGGCGTAGGCTCTTCGCCTCACCCTTCTTATTGAGTATGTGCACAGCTTGTTTCGGTTTCTCACATTTAATAATTTGTATTTTGGGATTATCGCGTGCCTCATGTCTTAAAATTTCGTGCTTGGTAGTATTGACATGTTCACCTACAAAAATTTGCAAATCCAGAGGCTGCTCAGGAAACTTTTCGTTGTACTCACGTATATACATAATAGCAGCTAGTGCCGCATTGCCGGAACTGGATATGGCGAAGTGTCTATGGCCACCCTTGGCGTGTTGTTCGATCATATAGGGGATAGATCTGCCCTTGTGGGAGCCCAGGGGGTGGAGGTCCTCACGTTTAAAGTATAGAGGAGCAGACAATCCCAAGGCTTTGGCCAGTTTAGGATATTCTTCTTGCGGTGTAATCATGCCCCGTAGTATACTACAAACATGAATTTAATTTGTCTGGAATGCAAAAATGATGTAGATCTTGTAGTTTGTGGAGAACTGAATGTGGGCAAAGTGATTGAATGCGATTCTTGCGGAATCACACTTCTAGTCACTGATGTCTCAAGTCCAAATGTTAAGGTGGAGATTGCAGACGAAGGCAAGTAAACTCGATCATACCGCGGAAGCCGTGAGTTGCCTAACCTTCTTGAGCATGATACCATAAATGTATGAATACAATAACAATCCCAAGGAAAATGTTTGGGGCAGTAGATGATCTTGTGGTGTTGCCTCGTACAGAGTACGAGGAACTTATTGCTAGCTCTGTACTTCCAAAGAAGTATAAAGAATTTACTCCCACGAAGGCTCAAACCAAAGCCCTTAGACAGGCGGAGAGGAATTTTAAAGCTGGGAAATTGTTGACTTATGAACAATTCGGTAGAAAACTGGGTATTATTAGTTGATCCAAGCGTTCACAAAGAAGTCGATCGCTTTCCAAAAAAGGACGCTATGCGATTGTACGAGGTGATCGGTTTACTAACAAAGGACCCTTATATGGGGGACATTGAGAATATGAAAGGTGAGGAGAACTCATGGCGCAGAAGAATCGGAAACTATAGGATTTTTTACAAATTGATTGTCAATAAGAAAATAATAATTGTGAACAGAGTTGAGCGTCGGACCTCAAACACGTACTGATTTTATCTTTTCAATAAGTTGCTCGATCATGCCTCTAAATCCGTGGCTACCTAGGAAGGCTATTAGAAGATGCGGATTATCACTTGGACTCCCGATATCCACGTTACTTAGTGGCCTTGTCGTTAAGTTGGCGAGGTCTTGGATTAGTACGTCGTCGTTGGGTTGGTACAAAACATTTGAATGGGCTCGGCCGATGATCTTGGTAAGATCCTTGCCGTCCATGGGTTGGAGCACGCCCGTGCGGTCAATTTTAAGTTTGGTGAGCCGTGGGATGATAACGCCATCAGCCGCGGAGAAGGCGCTGGTGTATTTAACGGCCATTTCCGGACTCCTACCGCCACTGTTGGGTTCGAAGATGGCAATAATCTTCGAACCGTTACCATAAATGGTGCGTAGATCACGAAGGACAACCTTGGCCTTTTCAGGTGAATGGGCGATGTCATCGAGTATGGTTATATGTTTGTTTGCAAATCGTTTTTCCATTCTCCTCTTGATACCACCGAAGGTGTGGATGGAGTTGAGGATACTACCTACCGGGATGCCAATTTCTTTGGCCATGGCGAAACAGCCGGTAATATTTTCTGCTTGAAAGCCACCCAAGAGGCAAGAATCTACGGCATACGAATTGGCCGTATCTACAATGCCGAATCGGATGCCTTCTTTGGATTCACCCACTTTGATATATCTATAATCGGCTTCATCATTTTTACTATAAGTTATCACTTTCGATATTGCATGATCTAAGACTTTAGCTACGCCAGGATTGTCTATACAGGCTACGATTAAACCTCGTTCGGGGACTCCCGCGATCAACTTCTCAAATGCGGCGAAGTAGTGGTCCTCACTCGGGTATAAGTCTGCATGATCCCACGACACGGACGTGAGTAGGAGGTGTGTGGGGGAGTAGTGGGCGAACTTGGGCCGTTTGTCAGTCGGTGATGATTTGTATTCATCCCCCTCGAGGACGGACCACGCAGAGGCCTTAGTTAGTGCCCCGGCGGGCATGCCCGCCGGTATACCACCTACGAAATATGATGGATTATATTTCGAATCTTCCAAAATACGCGCGAGCATAGCTGAACTTGTGGTCTTGCCCCATGTGCCGGCGACCACAAGAGAATTTTCTTTAACGAAATATTGCGCCAGTATCTCTGGATAGGAGTGGATAGGAATGTTAAGTTCTCGAGCTGTTTTCACCTCGGGATTATCTATACCGGAAGCGGCGCCTAGGACTATCAAATCTGGTTTACCTTTTTCCAGCATATGTTCGGGGTGGAAGCCGGCATAATATTCGATCCCTGCCAATTCGAGTTCGGTGGAAACAGGAGGGTAGAAGCCTTTGTCCGAGCCTCGCACTTTCCAACCTGCCTTGTGAAGAGCGATAGCTATGGCACTCATGCCTACCCCACAGACCCCTACGAAATGTACACGCTTAGGCATTTTTCAATTCTTGTTTTAATTTATCCAAATCGGGAGACCACCCGCCGATGCCGAGCCCTTCGACTTCACTCAGGGTAAACCACTCAACTCCAGTAAACTGCAGTTTGTAAGTATCAGACGGTCTACTCGCACTACCCAAGTACACATATTCCTTCCCCTTCTCCTTGGCCCATACTATCGCCCGAATCATCATCCCCAATCCCATATCCTTGGGGGTTAAACCCCCAAGTGAATAGAATGGATAGCTGTAATGGAGGATATTTTTACTAGCATAAGCTATACAGTAGCCTAACTTAGCCGACGGTCCGCTAAGTGAATAGACCAGCAGTGTGTTGAAGTTGGACTTGTTAGGGTCTGTTAGTAGTTCTTTGATTTTGTTGGCACTGAAAGTTTTGTCACCGAATTTATCATAAAAGTCTTTGGCCAGTTTCCCAACTTGCCAGTCATAATCGGCGAATGGTAAATGTTTAATGTTTAATGTTAAATCTTGAATCTGTCTCAAGATGCGCCGATTTTCGCTCGATAGTTCGAATTTACTCAAATCTATTCTGACAGAGCGCGTATGTTGCATTACCCCTTTGCCCTTACGAGTGAATACGTATCCCCGCGCGTACATAGCCTCAATATTCTCTTTCCCGAAATCCGTAATTGTCTGTTCGTCATAACTTAAGTACATAATTTTTTCGGAAACCCGGTTTCCGAATTTTATACTAGTCAAACATTAAATGTTCAAGTTCTTTGTAACCCTTCCGCTTTTCTATCATATCAGGTAAAAGTTCAAGGGCATATTTTTTGTAGTCATCCCTAGATTTGAATTGTTCTAGTACAATATCTTTATTGCATAGTTCGGTAGAAGTACCTATGGTATATTCTTTCCAACTTGAACGTACAAAATCGGAAACCCGGTTTCCGATTTTGTGTAAGCGGTTATTAAGATTAACATAAGCGCTAAGATGCAGTAGATAGTTATTGTCGTTTATGTGTTTTGCCTTATATGGACCTTGAAGCAAGCATCCACTTCTTCTGTGTATAGCATTGAAATATTTTGTAAACCCACCTAATAGACTTTTCATGTACCTGCTTATTCCGTTCTCTTCGAGTTGCTCGAGAATTAAGTGAAAATGATTTGGGTTTAAGCAAAATGCTATGATCTTAACAAGAGGTTTTCTTACTTTATCTTCGTCCGAGTCAGTTTTTCTATCGAATTCAGCAATGCTTCCAATTGGCTCCCTAGAGTTAAAGTAAGTAAGACTTTTTACAAATCTATTAGAGTCTTGAGTATTCATTACTATTTGTCGGTGGTCTACACCTCTATTGTAAACGTGATAGAACTCGTTATTGGCAAATTGGACCTTGCGCATATATATATATTATACATATCGGAAACCCGGTTTCCGAATTTGTTGTGCACAGAAAGTTAGAAAAAGGAAAACTCGGGTGGGAGCCGCTCTACGTCACTTGACGGAGCGAATCTCCCATCCGAGCCCATTAGATCAGGTCATCCGGAGTTTGTTGCTTTAGCCACTGACTTCCTTCGGCACAAGCGTGACGATGATCGAGGCTCCCCCAGTTCCCTGTGCATGGCCCTGTAACTTCCATTCGCCAGTGCCGATCATCTCGTCGGCTCTCTTGCCGACATGGATTGAATTCCCATCGAGAATGGCAATGTATCTGCCCACGTACTCTTGCATGTACTTTTGCATTTGGCTCTCCCTTCGGACCAGTTCCCCAGTTGTACTTTGAATCCGAACACTAGGCCGTTAATATTCGGTCATGAAAAAGAAAACAAAAATCAAGAAATCGGAACGCTTTGAAATAGGTGGTATGCTGAAGAGAGGA
>Ga0209542_10006502_pt1 | contig 22718 bp, 17 predicted proteins | sample RifCSPhighO2_01_FD_184028 | JGI IMG/M metagenome (GOLD analysis project Ga0209542, IMG submission 184028) | Soil microbial communities from Rifle, Colorado - Rifle CSP2_plank highO2_0.1 (SPAdes) (version 2) | ecosystem: Environmental > Terrestrial > Deep subsurface > Rock core/Sediment ... | reverse complement strand
AAGACTGAGGCGGCGGAGCACCTTCTTTTTTGAGTCGGCTTTCATGCCTGCATAATACCCCCATGGGGTATTTGTGTAAAGTGGCTATGAGCAGTACCGTGTACAGAGGTCGAGATTATTCAACAATTAACACACACTACTATGATGGGCTATGGATATAGTGGAATGATGGGTGGAGCAGGTGTTTTTGGTCTGCTCACGTGGCTTATGGTTCTCGTTGACTTGGTGCTCGTTGGGATCTGGCTCTGGCAGCAAATCTCCAAGAATTAGAGTGGGCAAAAACTTATCAGATAAGTACATTTCTTATGGAAAACATTCCTCGTTTATCTACAATCGGGCACATCGCCCTCGACCCTCAACATCACATCGTCAGGGTCTCAGCATCAACATACCTCCGATACTAAATACTTCGGGCGGAGGCGGAGAGATTCGAACTCTCGATGCCTAGCGGCATGCCGCCTTTCCAAGGCGGTGGAATAAACCACTATCCGACGCCTCCGTAAGACAAGAGTATATGCCAACTGTGTTCTCATTAAAAGGCAGCGGCCGCGTGAGCGGCCGCACAGATATCCGATATTCTTTCTGCACCTACACGGATTCCGGGAAGATGAAGACATCGAGCAGGAGCATTCTCGCTAGTCATTGCCACTTGGGAGCGGCTTCTTGAACCTTGTTCTTTCGCGGATTGCCGCGCTTTCGCTTCACCACCTTTCGCAGTCTCTGCTCATCTGCGAGCGGACGATCAATGCGAATGACCGGAAGAATGATGACCGTTGCCGGCTCTGCGTTCCGGCCTCTATACGAATCTCCCGGTCTCCGTTCGGGGAATTCTATGAGTTTGCCCATGCGAGCGATCCTTTCAAAGCAGGTTCCAAACCTCACGTTAGCATCAGATTTTCATTTCCACCAATGCCGCAATTCGCTCCTCGAGCGGTGGATGAGTCGAGAAAAGTTTGCCGACAAACCTCCCCGCTTCGTGCGTGCCGAAGGGGTTGGAAATAAAGAGGTGCGCTGTCGCATGGTTGGCTTTCTTCATAGGTGCTGCATACGACGAGATTTTCGTGAGCGCCGATGCAAGCGCGTCCGGATATCTGGTGAGAAGTGCGCCGGATGCGTCGGCAAGAAATTCGCGCTTGCGTGAAATCGCCATCTGTATGAGCTGGGCCGCGACGGGGGCCAAAATAATCGCCACAACAGCTGCGATGAGCATCAGCGGATTTTTGCTATCTCTGTCTCCCCCGCCGAAAAAACTCATCCGTAAGAAAATATCCGCAATAATCGCAATGAACCCGGCGAGCACCACGGCGACCGTCATGACCAGGATGTCGCGGTTCCCGATGTGAGAGAGCTCGTGTGCAATCACCCCTTCAAGCTCGGAGCGGTCGAGCCGTTCAAGCAATCCGGTAGTCACGGCAACCACAGCATGCTTCGGGTTCCTTCCTGCAGCAAACGCATTTGGCGCCGAATCAGTAATGACGTAGAGCCGCGGTTTTGGGAGCCCTGCGGTAATAGCGAGATTCTCCAGAATGCGGTGTAGTTCGAGATATTGTTTCGGGTCTGCTTCGTGCGCGCCCGTCGCTGCAAGGGCGACTTTGTCCGAGAACCAGTACGCTGTGACATTCATAAAGAGCGAAAACGCAACAGCAATGTAGAGGATGCCGGGATTGTTCATGTACCACGCAGAGAAGTAGCCAATCGCGATAATGAGTACAAGGAACGCACCCATGAGTAACCATGTGCGGCGGATGTTCTTTCCTTGTTGTGTGTAGAGTGATGCCATAGGTGTTCAATATAGCAAAAACCCGCACACGCACTAGCGGATCAGCTCGCCCCGCCACCACCGCCACCGCCACCGCCTCCCGCACCTCCTCCCCCGCCAGCTGCTCCGCCTCCTGCCGATGATGAAAATGCGGAAGAAAAGCTTGACGAAAAAGAAGATGAGAAGGCCGAGGCGGAGAACCCGCCAGAATCAGTGAAGCTTGTCGTCGCGACCACAGAACCCACGTACCAATTCGGCGGCTGCATAGAAAATCCTTTGAAAGCTCCGGCCCATTTCTTTTCGATGCCAAACATGATCGCGTAGGGCAAATATTTCTCGAATGTCTCCGGCGTAAGATCCTGAAGCCGATATTGCTCCGCTTTTTCTAGATAGAGTTTGAAACCGAGCCAATCTTCTCTAAGCTGATATCCCGTTTTATTGAGTCGCTTTGCGTATTTAAGCCCCATTGTCAACATTAATCCAGATACCACGATGGAGACCGCGAGCCAAAAATAATCGGAAGTAAAGAGATAGTCCGCAAAGAAAGACACGAAGATCACGGGTACGAGGATGAAAATACTTAGAGCTATTGCGATGGGACCCATCGAAGGCACCTTTACGTATGCATCTGTATCGAGTTCCGTTTCCGTTTGCAGACTCTTCTGCACCGCTTGGAGCATCAGGTGCATCTCACGCGCCTTCGTGGTCGATTTTCTGATGGCACGCGTCGAGAAGGTATCCCCTTCGGTAAAAAGGATGCGTAGGAAGTCCTTTTCATACTCCTCAAGAGAACTCTCGCTGCCTGCCGTTTTCCTCAACACGTAATCTTTTTGACGAAGCGCATAGTGATAGACGCGAAATCCTAGCGTAAGGAATATCGCCATAACGAACACGCCGATGGTAAGTAAGAATTCCCATTCGATCTCTCCCGTGATGTAGTACGGAAGAGCAAAGACGCCGAGCAAACCGATCCCGAAAACGATAGCGGCACCGACGATGCCAAATCGCATCGCTTTTGCGAGCACAGGATATTTCGGCAGATCTTCCTCTATCTTGATATGGCTCCGTACTGCAAGATCAACCACCGTCGCTGCCCATCCCTTATTGTTCACACTACCCTTAGTGATGAGCTGCGCCATCGCGGGTCGTAGATTTCTTGGCGGCTCATAGTGCGGGATGATTGTGCCACGCGCGCGGTCGCGGTGAGCGTCCATACGAGCGTCGACGATGACTATGATGAGCGAGACGAAAAAGATGATCGCGGCGAGAAACGCTCCCCAATGCACGAGCAGGAAATCCTTCCAGAATGCGCTTTTGCTGATGATTCCTTTTTGCCAACCCACTGCGAGCGAGGCGTCTTCACCGGGGATCACATTCCACGTTTGGAAGCGATATGTTCTTTCGTCGGGCCGGTCTGAAACATGCCCTTCTGCGGCTTGTCTATAAAAAGTGCTCTGCGGTCGCGTAATGTCTTGCGGTAGATGCACGAGCGCTTCCACTACAACGACAGGCACGTCATAATCTGTAAAGAGATCCCAGTAGAGTTCGTCGTGATCATCATAAAACGTGACCGCTCCATGCACGACATACGAGAGGATCCAGGTGTGTTGATACGGTTCTGAGTGCTTTTCCAGATCGTAATACCATTCAATCACGGTGGCACCATCGTTTTGATAGACTGTGTACTTGCCCCAACTAGAAGGACTCTCTTTATCGATGCGGGTCAATGAATATTCGTATACTTCCCCCGTATCGGCGTCTCGCACCTGCACATCCGTGATCGCGCCTATGCCGCCGCCTGAGATCTCCCTATAGCCCTGATGATATACGCCGTCGAAATTAAAGGTCTGTCCTTCTTCTACATATATAGAAGCGTCCTCACGCACAGAAATATCAACGACAATCTTGCCGTAATAGTAGGAACGCTCCGATTGGGCGAAAACGACTCCCGCAAATAGAAAGATTATCGCGAACGCTATCAGGAGAGAGCGACTCCGAGCGGAGTGCATCATTTTAAAATTTCACCGCGACAGGCTGACGAGCGGCTTCTTCACCCTCGCCAAGCTGGAAGAATTCGCGATTCTTGAATCCGAAAGTAGAGCCGATGAGGTTCGTCGGGAATTGTTCGAGTGCATTTTGCAACTCCATCACCACGCCGTTGTAGAAGCGTCGTGCCGCCTGAATTTTGTTTTCGGTGTCGGAAAGTTCGCGCTGTAGTTCGACGAAATTCGTATTTGCTTTGAGGTCGGGATAGGACTCGGAGACGGCGAACAATGATTTCAGTGCTCCGGTGAGCATGTTTTCCGCTTCCGCATGTTCGGCAACTGTCTGTGCACCCATCGCTTTTGTGCGTGCCTCAGTCACCTTCTGCAAGGTTCCTGCTTCGTGTGAAGCGTATCCTTTTACTGTCTCGACAAGGTTCGGAATCAAATCGTATCGGCGCTTGAGTTGTACATCAATGTCAGACCACGCTTCTTCGGATCGATTCGTGAGCGTGACGAATCTGTTGTACGCCCAGATAACCCAGACGACCACAACAGCTAATACCCCGAGCACAATATAGAGAGTGTTCATATGCGCACACTATATCAGATTCAGGATTCCGGTCTATTTCACACGCACTGTCGTTGTCGCAAAGATATCCTTCTCTGCGGTCGTACATTTGATGCGGAATACCGTTGTGATGGCAAGCTCGGGTGTGCGTACACTTCCATCCGGCTTTCCCTCTTTTACAAGCGTCTCACCATTTGCCGGCGAACCGACTTCGCACGTTTTCGTCCCGATGCTCGCCCACGAAAGGAGTGAGGTGCCATCGACTTCTACAACGGATGGATTTGCAATAAGAGCAACCGCAGCAGGAACGGGGGTCGGAGGAACCGGTGGCTGAGTTGGCGGGACGAATGGCGGGGTCTGAGGAAAGCCCGGCGGCGGAGTTTGCGACAGTGGCGCCTGCGGAGGTTGCGGTGCAAATGCGCGCTGCATGAGTGCTGCGAGAATCCCGTTTGTGCTACTGCCACCCGAAGGGCTGTTGTAACAGTTCGACGGGAAGCGGGTTCCTGCGGATAGCGGCACAACGACGACCGGAGTAATGCTCGTGATGCAGTAGTAATCTTGCGAAAGAATTTGTCCATTTGTATTCGGAATAGCAGGCGCAAACACCGGGCTGTATGGTGGCGTATATGGATTGTACGGAGGTGTGCATCCTGAGCTTGCAAACGTTTCGTTCGGACCACACGGACGTGCTACTGGCGCTTGCACTGCCGCCGCTTTTGCCGGTGCGGCTGGCGGCGGTTTTGCCTCATCAGCTGGCGGTGTTGCTGGAACTGTGGGAGAAGGAGTTGAAGGTGCGGTGGTACCGGTAACCCGTTCTTTTATGCCGGCCCACGTTCCCTCTATTGACCTTGGAATGAGATCAGAATTATAAATTCCGTAACCAGTAGCCCCTATTATTGCTGTTTTCCATTTATTTTCCCACATCCAGCCAACTGGATTGCTGAGGAAAGATTTCCCCGCCGCTGACGGTGTCGTACCTCCCGTCCCTGCCGCGTTCGTCGGCGCCCACGGCTGCGGCAGCGGCGGCTCCGTATCGCGCAAAACATTTCCGACATTTGGAACCCGCGAGCTGCCCGCGGCCGAATCCACGGCTTGGGGAGCTGTGGCCGGTGGTATGTCGACATTCCTTACTATTGGCGGCGCACCAGCTCCGAGCGGTTCATCGATTGGTCGCGGCGGCAATGGCTCAGGAGCTAACTCTGCTGCTCTTCGTTCTGCAATCGCGGTCTCTGCCCGAGCCCATCTTTCGGCTGTTTCCTGTTGATACGCCAAAAGATTTTGTTCTCTGATTGAGAGTTGTTGCTCCAGAGTCGCGCGTGCTGATGCGCCACTTTCGGGCAATGGCTCGGGTACCAGTTCAACCCTCGGAGTAATCTTTGGCTCTGGTCTCCATGTGGAATCAGGAAGTTCAAACGGGTTATCGCTGCGACCGTACGAGAATCTTCCTTCTGGAATTGCATTAGCATCGATAGCTGTGGCCTGCGGTATTTGCTCGGCAACAGTCCCCCGCGAAGAGACTGTGATATCTTCCGGCCAATTGCGAACAACCGGAGGAATCTTGCTGTATTCGGGCACAGCAGCAGCTGGTTCAGTGCGCAGAGTAACCGTAGGTTCGATAGGCCGCACCGTAGCCGTAATTGGTGGACGTTGATCAAGTGTGCCTGTAATACTCCCTTCCACCGAATTCGGCAACACGGGTTTCTGGATTACGGGCTCTGGCATCGGCAATATGTCCGGTGCGGTAGCACGACCAATATCTTCAACTTGCTGTACCGTGGTCGCACGCGCGTTCGCCGCTGCATCCGCAACCGGATTCTCTATGATTGGTTCTTCAGCTCGAGTGAAGAAATCGCGAACTCTGTCGCGAGTATTTTCCAATGAATTTTTGATGGGGTTCCAGATAGCATTCGACCTGTCAACAATCATGTCCCCCGGCGTTTTTGCATCAGCAGCCCTTCCTATCATTGGCTCTGATGGGAACGGTTGCGGTTCCATTGCAGCGGGAGAAGATGCGTCTGGTTTCGAGGATGCCTGCATCTCTTTTATTTTAGCTGCTGCTTCGTCCAGTTCTTTCATCGATTGCGATATTGAACCGGGAACTGGTTCCGGCGGCGTGGGGCTTTCTGCCACAATCCGCGCCTTGAGTGCATCTTCACTACTTCGTGCCGCATAATACTCATCCAACGGCCATTCTGAGTTCGGCAATCGCGGCCCATCAACCTTTGATGCATTTTGTGCCGCGGCACGAGCAACCTCATCTGCTTGAGCCGCTCTGAAATCAGCCATGATTTGTTCTCGCGTCGGTTGCGGCGGCAACTCAACCTCCACTCGCGGCTCGTCCGCTACGACTCGGGGTGCCTCCGGTCTTACTGGCGCTGGCGGCTCAGACACATCTCTTTGTACGGGGCGGCTGACCGGTGACTCATCGGGCACCCGCGCCACTCTTTGCACACCTTCGTCAGTTTGCGACGCACCGACACGCACAGGTGACTCACCGACCGCCTGCGCCTGTGTCGGAACAAGATTCTCATTCGCCCCGGCGGGCGGCTCTGCTGTTCGTCGGCCAAATACGGGGCTCACGGCGTCCGATACAAAATCTTTCGAATCGAGAAATACGAGCTGGATTCTGTCTGTAATCGTTGCATCCGCGCGCTTGTCGGTAATCGTTGATCTAATTTCATCCTGCATACGGCGGAGTGAATCTTCAAACGTCCGGTGCGCTTCCGGCACGCCGGCGCGCACATCATCAATTTTGTTCAGCAACGCTGAAGTGCCGAGATTGGTTTCGGGGGTGTCGAACTTCCTCACATCGGCAATCGCCGCCTCTACTTTATTCAGCACTGCTTCAGTGTTTGCCGCTGCTGCACCCGTATCATTTGCGGTGGAGCGGGAGAGTCGCAGTTCCTGCACCGCACCGTCGAGTTTTCTCTGTGCGGCATCCATCTCACGGATAGTTGCGACAAGCGACTCTCTCGGAGCGGGAGGGGCGACGGGTTCGGTCGCGACATCCGGCGTACGGGGTGGAAGCGGACCGTCTTCTACCCGAGGTAGGCGCGGCGATTCTTGAACCACAGTACTAGGAGATGACAAAGGACCGTTCTCCACGCGCGGCAGTTGCGGCGAATCACTTCCCCGAGAAATGAATGCAATGTCGTCGTCTACCTGCTGACGGACAGTTCTCTCAATCGGCAGATTCAAGTCATTAATATTGTCGGCAACTCGCTGCATCGGAAGTCCTGTTGTATCTAGCGGCACATCCGGAATACGCGGAGTATCGGGAATCGCACTCGCAAAATCATTCGTGAGTACGCGGGGCGCAACGGGCTCAATCGGTGACGGGACGGTTATGTTGTCCACCTGCTGCACTGCTGCTCCTGCCGCATCGTCGAATGTTTTCTCTACCTGTCTCACAAATCCCATTCCAAGCGAAGCGCCCCCTTTGAGGAGTGCGCCCGTCCCCCAGACCGCACCTACCACATTTCCCGCGCTGACTGCCCCTTCCGCATCACACAAACCTTGGCTTACCGCGCCGCAGCGCGCTGCTTCTTCCGGTGCAGGCGTGAAGCCCAATGCATCGAGCGGCAGGCGTTCGCCCATTATTTTCACGTCGGTCGCAAGACCTCCCCAGACCATGTTTCCGAGCGCCGGCACCGACTTCCATGACTCTTTTGCAAACGTCACCCAATCCTCTTCTGTGTAACTCTTCGCAACCGGCCCAAACCATTCCTTTGCCGCCTGCTGATAGGGCTTTGCGTAGGCGTCAATCGCGGCAGATGCACCGCCTTGCCCTTTCTCTATTTCTGCAAGAGAGCGCGTAAGATCTGCATTCAACTGGCCACCTTTTTTGTATTCCAGAAGCGAATCGTAATTCTTTACGATGAGGTCGTATTTCGCCTGTTCTGTCTGCACCGCAACGCTGTATGTTTGATACGACCTGCAGAGTCGGCCTGCGGGCGCACTTTCACACGCAGCCATGCCGCGCGCGACCGCGTCATCGCTCAGAGTTTCTGACATCTCTTGAAGAGAGCGTCCTTGGTCTTCCAGACTCTTGAGTATTGTTTTTTCCTGCAATTCCACTGCCTCTTGTGAAAATGTCGGCAGATTGACCGCTCCTCTTGGTACCGGTAGCTCTGCCGTCTCCGAATTAGGTTGCTTCGCTTCAGGTACCGCTTGGTTCTGCTCGTTCGTCGCAACTTGTGCAGCAATGGATTCTTGTTTTTTTGCATCCAAATCTGCTTGAGCAAATCGATCCTGTCGCTGGAAATCCTGGTTGATACGGGCGGTAATGCGCTCGCCGGCTTCGTCATCGATTGGGTCGAGTGGCGGCAGCTGGCTCGTAATGACTTCATCCGGGATATTCCGCGAATCAAGCATGTCGCGACCCGCGGCAAAGAATTCTGAATTCGAGTTATTGAAAATATCCGAAGGTACCATCGCCGCATAGTCCGGTGTGATGACGGAAAGTGGGTCTGAGTTTACCGGGATAGGCGTGGCCGCAAATGCAGAGCTGATAAAATCAGACTGAGGTGCGGAGTCAGGGCGAGGCAGCGGCAGCGGGATGTCTGGCGTAGGACTTATCGGGCCGGGCGTATGATTTCCACCTTCAAGCAAGGTTACTTTTACATCTTCCAGAACCGAATTTCCCCCACCGTTAAAATAATCCATCGATGCTCGGTTGAGGTCGATGATGCGGCCTTCCATGAGAGGGCCATTGTCGTTAATCGTAACTATCAGACTCTTGCCACCGTAATCAACTTGAGCGAAACATGTCTTTCCTGCGCCGTATCCGCACTCTGTCGCCATTGCCAAATTAAGCTGCAGCGCCGCCTCATACGCTTTGGGATTATATGTGCCTCCGGTCGCGAGGCCCATACCTCCAGATTTGTAGCCGCCGGGTTTCGACGGATCATATATGGATGCCTCTCCTGTTATCGTCTCCCCTTGCGTGATTTTCCGCACGACATCATTACTTGGTCCGGCATTCGCGCTTCCCGGTGTCACCGTATCCCATGCGCTTAGTGCAATCTCTTTTGATTTTTCCAGTCCGCTAGAAAAAGTTTGTTTTGTAGAGCACCACCAATTACAGTCTTCCGGTTTCGAGACATTTGCATTCTCCGTTCCCGTGAATGTGCTTTCAGCGATAGGGGCGGCCGGATTGGGTTCCGTTTTCGCAACGGGCGTCTCCACTGTGCCGGTATCACTTAGCTGCGCACCTGAATCTTTGTCCGGACCTGATGAAAAATAACTATTCCATTTATCTTTAACGCTGCTGAAAATCCCCGGGGATTCCGCCGCTTTCTTTATTTGGTCTTGGACACTTTCAGCCGATGGAGAAATGGTGCTCGGTTGCTGCGCCACCGCCGGGTCAAAGAATCCATCCATGGTTGAACTTCGGTCAAGCGGAGCTTTCGGAACACCGCTGTCCGCGGGAGGTGTCAGCTGGCTCGTGTCATGAAACGGGTTTTTTGTTTCGTCGATTTTTACTTTCACATCGGGAAGTTTGCATGGCCCCCCTCCGCAGCCGGTTGTAGGATCCGCACGACAGGTGTTTGCCGCAACGCAAATGCCGTTGGCCGCGACCTGCTTGCCCTCGATATCCTTGCAAAAAGTCCCATACACGTTGAAATACTTTCGCCCATTCTCTTCGAACTCTTTCAATCCATCTTTGTCGCTTCTGTAAACGTTCGTCTCGGTCACCTTCGGACACATGTCGTCGGCCTCATCGAAATTCGGCTCTTGGGCCGAAACAAATAGCGGAATCGAGAAAAGACCGAGGAGAATGAATGGTACGAAAAACGCCGCCGCAGAGCGACTTCTGTGCATCGCTCAATAATAGCAGCGCGGCGCCCAAACGGGCGCCGCGCATGTGGACTGTATTTCGCTTTAGTAGTCTTCGCCGCCCATTCCCTGTCCTCCGCCAGCTGGGGCTTTCTTCTCTTCCGGAATATCAGCGACCGCGGCTTCTGTGGTGAGTAGCACCGCAGCCGCAGAAGCAGAATTCTCGACACAGCTTCTGGTGACTTTGACGGGGTCGATGATGCCGGCCTCGAGCATATCAACGATTGTCTCCGAATCTGCGTCCCATCCCATCGGATTCGCTTTTGCAATTTCATGCAAAAGCAACGCCGCGTCTTCGCGACCTCCGTTCAAGACAATTTGCTTGAACGGTGCCGAAAGTGAAGCCACGAGAATGTTGTACCCGACGGCATATTCGTCTCCGTGCTTTTTTGCAATTTCTGGGATATTTCTGTGCAGCTTTGCGCCCACCTTCGCGAGTGCGGCACCGCCTCCCGGTACGACGCCTTCTGCAATGGCTGCTTTCGTGGCATTTACGGCGTCCTCAATCTTGTCTTTGAGGTACTTCATTTCGGTCTCGGTCGCAGCGCCCACGCGGATGACCGCAACTCCGCCCGTCAGTTTTGCAATTCTCTCCTGTAGTTTTTCTTTATCGAATTTTGAATCAGTATTCTCGAGCTGTGTGCGGAGTGAATCGACACGGAGCGAGATTGCTGTGGCAGACCGTTTGTTCTTGTCTCCGATAATGACCGTCGAGTCTTTTGATGCGACGACGCGTTTTGCGTGGCCGAGCATGGTGAGTTCTGCCTTTTCGAGCGTTACACCGAGGTCTTCCGAAACGACCTGCGCGCCGACCACGGTCGCGATGTCTGCAAGCATTTCCTTCTTCCTATCGCCGTAGCCCGGTGCCTTGATGGCAAGCACGTTGAATGCGCCGCGGAGCTTGTTCACAACGAATGTCGCAAGCGCTTCTCCGTCGACGTCATCCGCGATGATGACCAAATCTTTCTTGCCCGACTGCGCCACCTTTTCAAGAAGCGGCAGAATATCTTTTATAGTAGAAATCTTTTTGTCTGTGATGAGTATTTGTGTGTCTTTCGCCTCGGCCTCCATGCGTTCCGGGTTTGTAACCATGTACGCGGAAACGTAGCCCTTGTCGAATTCCATACCCTCCACGTATTCGGATTCGATTTCAGTCGTCTGCGACTCCTCCACGGTGACGACTCCGTCCTTGCCCACCTTCTCCACGACTTCCGCAATCTTGTCGCCGAGCTCCGAGGACTCGGCAGAGATGGTTGCGACCTGTCGGATGTCCTGTTTTCCTTTGACTGGCTTCGCCATTTTCTTCAATTCTTCCACCGCGTCCTTTGCGGCGGCTTCTATGCCGTGTCGTACCATCATGGCGTTCGCGCCCATCGCCGTGCGTTTCAAGCCCTCACTCACGATTGCCTGTGTGAGCACAACCGCGGTCGTGGTGCCGTCCCCTGCCTTGTCGTTGGTCTTGGTCGCGACTTCTTTCACAATGCTCGCCCCCATATCTTCAAATTTGTCCGCGAGTGATATTTCTTTTGCGATAGAGACCCCGTCGTTCGTAATCGTCGGCCCTCCCCAGGATTTGGAGAGTGCGACGTTCCTGCCGCGCGGGCCGATGGTGACCTTTACCGCATTTGCGACGATGTCGACACCTCGCATGAGCTTGGCGCGCACCTCCTGGTCAAAAATTACTTGTTTAGCCATGTTTTTTTATTGAGTGATTAAAATGTCCCGAGGATGTTCGATTCCGAAATGACGTAGTATTCGGTATCGTTGATAGACACTTCGTCGTAGCCGTATTTGGAGAACATAATTTTGTCTCCGACCTTATACTGCATTGGGAGAATGATTCCGTCTTCCGTCCGCTTGCCCTCACCGATCGCCACAATCTTGCCGGTCTCCGGTTTTTCTTTGCTCGCGGTGTCGGGGATGATGATACCGGAGGCGGTTTTTGAATCTTCCGCTTTATCGGGTGCGACCAACACGCGGTCGCCCGCCGGTTTGAACTTAATTTTGATATCGGAAATCTTTGTATTTTTTGCCATACAGACGAACAAAAGATTATTGTTAAACGGGTGCGGGTGCCGTCCCGAAATACAGGATAGCAATCCGTTCGAGGGCTCAATATACTGAAGGGAGCACGCTTATGCAAGAGGTTGATACGGTCCTTTGTCTTTAACTAATAAAGCGGGCGCGACGGAGGTGTTTTGGCGTCTTCGCAGGCACGGCGACGCCGAGACCGAGCGCTGCGCGAGCATGCGCAGATAGCGACGCCAAAATACCTCCGTCACCGAGCACGCCTTTGACTTCAAAAAACCATTATGATAGTCTCTTTTGTAATGGTTTTCCTCCAAGGGGCTCTGCCTTACGCGCAGATTGTCATATCGGTACTCCTTATGGTGGCTGTAATCCTGCAACGCACGGGGGCGTCCCTCGGTGGCGCTTTCGGTGCCGACAACTTCTCTTCGGGATTCCACACACGACGCGGCTTCGAACGCACACTTTTCCACGCAACAATCGCACTCGGTATTTTATTCGCGGTATCCGCACTACTCAACATCTTCATTAATTAAACCCCGGCATTATTCCGCGCCCCGCCTCTGCGGCCCCGCGCGCAAAAAACCATGAACCTCTCTCCTTCAGAAACCACAAAGAACCTCAAAGAAACATTCGTTAAAGAACGTTCTGTTACACGTTTCGGAATACTCGAGCACCTGCTTCGCAACTTCCGACCGGGAGAACGTCTTCTGCTCTACGGACTTACAATCCTCCTGAGTGTGAGCGCGGTGGCACTCCTCGCTGCCGCGAATGCTTCGATTTCGGTACGCGTTCCCGCTGCGGGCGGGACTCTCACCGAAGGACTCGTCGGCCCTGCGCGATTTATCAATCCCGTCCTCGCGCTTTCAAGCGCAGACCAGGACCTCACGATGCTTGTCTATTCCGGCCTCACCAGAGCACTTGCAGACGGAAGCATCGTCCCGGACTTGGCCGCGAGCTACGAGATTTCCGACGATGGGTTGCTCTACACGTTCACCCTACGCTCCGATGCGGTATTTCACGATGGAACGCCGCTCACCGCGGCCGACGTCATGTTTACTGTACAGCAAGCACAAAATCCCGAAATCAAGAGTCCGCATCGTGCTGATTGGGAGGGTGTCACCGTATCGAGCCCTGACCCCCGAACGGTTATTTTCAAACTCCCTCGCGCCTACGCGCCGTTCCTCCAGAACACATCGATAGGAATTTTGCCTCAACAAATCTGGAAAAATATCCCCGCAGAAGACGTACCGTTCAGTCCGTTCAACACAGAACCGATTGGGAGCGGTCCGTACAAAGTGGTCTCGGTAGACACCGATACTACCGGCGCGATTACGCGCTACGAACTCGTTCCGTTCACGAAATTCACTCTCGGTGCGCCTCATATAAAGCGCATCACCTTCCTTTTTTATCCGAACGAAGACCTCATGATTCGTGATTTCAACGCTGGCGCAATAGACGCGCTTGGTGGGGTTTCTCCCGAACGGCTCGAATCACTCGAGAGAAACGACACGGTCTCAATGACCGTTGCACTGCCTCGTATTTACGGCATCTTTTTCAACCAAGCGCATTCTCCCGCACTGTCGGATTCAGCTGCTCGAAAAGCACTGGATGCCGCAATAGCAAAGGATCGTCTCGTCTCGCAGGTACTGAAGGGGTTTGGTTCTCCACTCGACGGACCATTGCCTCCGACTGTCGCAATGTCCTTGGCCGACACCGGAAAACGCGAGACCGTCTCGACCTCATACACGCAAGAAACTGTCGAGGATGCGCGTAGCATTCTCACTCGCGGTGGGTGGACTTTCGATGAATCCAGCGGCACATGGACAAAAAACAAACAGGAACTGAGTTTTGCACTTGCGACCGTCGACTCGCCCGAGCTTGTTGCGACCGCGGACGCTATCGCAACGGCGTGGAGACAAGTCGGCATCAAGGTGAGTGTGCAGGTCTTCCCTATCACCGAACTCAACTCGACGGTAATCCGACCACGCGAATACGACGCGCTCCTTTTCGGCGAAGTCGTCGGTCGCGAACTTGATTTATTCGCATTCTGGCATTCATCGCAGCGCAACGACCCGGGACTCAACCTCGCGCTCTACACGAATTCGCGCGCTGATGCACTGCTCTCAGAGGCACGTGCAACCATCAAGAGTGATGTACGTGAAAAGCTTTACGAGGAATTCGAAAAGATAATTCAGGAAGACCGTCCGGCGGTATTTCTCTATGCTCCCCAGTTTATCTACGTAGTACCCGAAGCGATGCAGGGCGTACAGCTCGGTGCACTCACGTTCAGCTCCGAGCGGTTCCTCAATGTCTATGAATGGTATACCGACACCGAGTACGTGTGGAGCTTCCTCGCGAACAAATATTAATAACTTATCCGAATGAATATATGACCGCAGAACCAGAATTCTCGAACTCCGGAGGCGCCTTTGTGCCCGCCCGTACCGAACGACACGCCCGCCCGGATGAATCCGTTCGGACGGGTTCGGGCGGGCCCTCCCGCGGCGACCACAGACGCCCCACCGGCAACGCCCCCTCCAAGCAGGGTGGCGCGCCATCACGCCCGGGTGCTCGCCCGCCACGCCACGCTCCTCGTCCGGGAGGAGCCGCGCGACCACGCCGCTTTTCCAACCGCCCCGCACGACCACCTCGTGGCAAGCAACGTGTAGAACACGCTCCGGCTCCGCGCGCGCGCGTTGCCGGCGCACCTGTTCCGCCTCCCGCGGAAAACGTCGTTCGCATCATCCCGCTCGGCGGCGTAGAAGAAATCGGGCGCAACATGACTGCCATTGAAATCGGCAATGATATTTTCGTACTTGATGCCGGATTCGCCTTCAGCGAAGACGATACACCGGGCATTGATTACATCCTCCCCAACACCGGCTACCTCGAAGAGCGCCGCGATAAAATCCGCGGACTGTTGGTTGGTCACGGCCACCTTGATCACATAGGCGGCATCCCTTACATCATGGACCGCATCGGCAACCCCACGATTTACACTCGGCGCCTTACGGGCAAGATGATTCAAAAACGACAGGAAGAATTTGCGGGTGCGGCAGTTCAAATTCGCGAAGTCGAAGGAGATGAGGTTATAAAATTGGGCGCAACGACCATCCGATTCTTTGGCGTCACACACACCGTACCTGATAGCATGGGCATCGTTATCGAAACACCGTGGGGCGATGTCGTCTACACTGGCGACATCAAGCTGACACACGAAAATGGCATTCCGACAGCAGAGGAAGAGCGAGAATTCAGTATTTTCAAGGATAGAAAAGTGCTTGCGCTCCTCATGGACAGCACCAACGTCTGGCAACCCGGCTGGTCTATACCAGAGTCCGTTGTCTACAAAACTCTCGATGAGATAATTAAAAATGCAAAAGGGCGAATGATTATCGCGATGTTCGCCTCTCATCTCGAGCGCCTCATCCGCGTTGTCGCATTTGCCGAACAATACGGCAAGAAAGTCGTCATCGACGGCCGCTCCATGCGCACCAACATCGAGATTGCGCGCGAGCTCGGTCTCATCAAGTACAAAGACGATACTGTGGTCGCAGTGGAAAACATGAACCAGTACCCGCCCGAGAGAATGATTATTCTCGCGACCGGTGCACAAGGCGATGAGTTTGCGTCGCTCGCTCGCATCGGCAACAAATCGCACAAATTCATCCGACTCCAGCCGAGCGACACCATCGTGCTCTCTTCATCGGTAATCCCGGGTAACGAACGTGCGGTGCAGAAACTGAAAGACAACCTTTCCCGCCAAGGCGCACACATCATCACCTACCACGCGTCCGACGTGCACGCTTCCGGTCACGGCAACCGTGAAGAGGCGGTATGGATTCACAAGCAAGTGAGGCCGAAATTCTTTATTCCTGTCCACGGCTACCACTACATGCTTCGTGTCCACGGAGACCTCGCAGTAGAGATGGGAGTAAAGCCGGAAAACGTTGTCATCCCCGATAACTCATCGGTAATCGATATCACCGCAGGCGAGAAAATTGTGAAGCACGCCTTTAAAGCCCCGTCGGAACTTCGCGTCGTCGAAGGACACACGGTGAGCGAACTCTCCGATGTCTTGATGCGCGACAGAAAAGCGCTCGGTCAGGAAGGTTTCTGCGTGGTCGTGGCAACAGTCGATAGACGCAGCGGTAAGCTCCACAAATCCCCCGACATCATCTCGCGCGGATTCGTATATCTGCGTGACAACAAAGACCTGATGGACCAGACCCGGCTCATCATCCGAAAGTCGGTAGAGGGCTCGATGCATAATCCGCGCATGGCCGACCTCGACGCCGCACGCGAAGATTTGGCCGAAGCTGTCGCCCGCTTCCTCCTCCAGCGCACCATGAAACGCCCGATAGTGATTCCTGTGATTGTGAGCGTATAATATCCCCATGGGATTAAGGATAAACAAGCTAGCGCTTATTGGTTTTGTATTGGGACCTGTATTTCTGACTTTGGTATATATAACAAGAACTATTGCGGGTCCATTCTTGCGAGAAACAATAGATCCACTTTGGGACCTTACGCTAATTCCATTTATCATAGCGTTAGTTCCTGTGAGCTACGTTCTTGCATTAATAAGTCTCTTTACACGCAAGGACAATCAAAAAGGCAAGTGGCTCGCAATTACAACGCTTATTGCTCCCTTTGTCTTTTACTTTCTACCATTCGTGAAAAACATGGTTGTCAGAACTCTAGAAATCCTTAACGTTTTGTAACGAGGAGGCCTAACAGGGAGGCCTCGCCTCCCTGTTCTTTTAGGCAACCCGCCACTTCCCTTTCTCTTTCAAGATAAGCCCGTCGTGCACGAGCCCTGCTAGCGCTTCTTTCAATGATGGAGATCGTATCTCCATCATCAGATCCCGTTCGGTTTTTATGCCTGAATTGAGCAAGCGGAGTATTGCGCCGCGGACTTGGCGCAGACTTCCCTCAAACTTTGATTGTTTGGTGTAATGAGCGCTGCGGCTATTGTTGCGGACGCCACTGCGTTTGAGGTATGCGCCATAATCCATCAGCGCCCAGTGCCATTCCCGTGGATCCTGCCCCTTCACCGCCAAGGTCGCGAGTGGAATAATTTCAACGTCCGATATTCTAACGTTTTGCAAAACGTTTGAATGAAAATGGTGGATGAAGGCGGTGCGGATGTTGGTTTCGATGAGTACGTCCGGCTCGTTGAACGCGAACGCGCGCACTGCCGCTTTCGTATATGGACCGACTCCAGGTAACGGCTGTTCGAGCGCCTGTCGAAAGTTCCCTTTATATATTCCAACAATTTCCTTCGCTGCATCGTGCAAATATTTTGCCCGTCTGTTGTAGCCAAGCCCGCTCCATGTCTTAAGCACATCCGAGAGCGGCGCGCGGGCGAGAGTCCGTATGCTGGGAAACTTTTTCAAGAATTCTTTATACTTTTCTATAACGCGTGGTACTTGAGTCTGCTGTAGCATAACTTCCGAAACTAAAATACGGTACGGGTCGTGCGTCTTTCTCCACAGCAAATCATGCCGACCATATGTTCGGTAATGCTTCCACACCAACCGCCTAAAGCTGGGAGTCGAATTCTTATGCGGCTTTTGCTGGTTCTTCTTTGTGCTCATGAACTATAGCTTCTTCTATCGGCATGATGACTATTGCGAGGAGATACGCGAACACCCCTGGAAAGAATCCTGTGACGAGAACAAAAAATACGAAGAGGATGCGTAGCATCGTTACTTCGAGTACGAAGTAGTCCGCAAAACCGGCAATAACCCCGGCTATCATCCCTTTGCTTGGAATTCGTTTGAGCTTTTTCATAGAGAGGCAGTATATCAAATTGCCGTTTCCGGCCAATGAATCCGTATTGTCTTACGCACCTCGTCGAACCAAAAACCATAGCCATCACTCGTTAAGTGCAGCCCGTCCGCTGCATAGTAGCGTTTCGGGTCGGCGCTCATCGGGTCGTCTACCGTATAGAGGTCCACGTACGCAAAATCCATTTTGGCTGCTGTCTCCATAAAGCGAGCGCGTACCTTTGATGCATGCCACGTCCACAGGACGTTAAACGGACGTGGAAAAAACGCTGCATTCCCTACTTTGCCCGCCGTAAGCAGAATTATTCTGTCATATTTCTTCGAAAGCACCCCGAGTGCTTCTTCAAGCTCGGTTTGAACCTTATCCGGAGTATGAAAGCGAATGATGTCGTTCGCTCCGATTTGGATGAGTGCGAAATCATACTGCTCGCGTTTTGCTAGTTCCACTTGCCCCGCAAGGTCCGCGGTTACCGCACCGCTTTTGGCATAGTTCTCGACCGATGCAGAAAGTGCTACGGCGAGCATTCCCGCCACGGATGTTTCGGGGGTAGCTGCGCCAACTCCAACAGCCGTGCTGTCCCCCAACACAAGAATCGATATATCCCCCACTTCGCTCTGATATGGTCGCGCGTCGGCGACGAGCTGCGAGCTCACTCGGACAAGGCGGGATATTCGTATGCTTTCATAGATCACGTACAAAAGCGCCAGAGCGAGGCAGGCAATGACAATGTATTTCATATTTACAATTCGTAGACCACATCCTTCCTCTCCACTCTCACCTCCCACCCGAGGCGCTTTGCTGTTCGATACAGTTTTTCATTCGGATTAAAGCATATCGGCTTCGCCACCATTTCGAGAAACGGAATGTCGCTTTCGGTATCCCCCACCCCGACGGAATATTGAAGCGAAAGATTCTCTTTCTCGACCGCCCGCTTTACGACGTTGGATTTGTTGTAAATCAAATGCTCATCGATAATACTGCCGGTAAAGAGGTCCTGCGGACCGAGTTCGTAGACAAAGCCGTACGATTTGTTGAACCCAAGTTTCGGGCAAAATTTATCAAGCACTGTTTTTGGTGAGTGCGAGACCGCAAGAAGAAAGTAATCTTTCGCCTTTAATTCTTTTATCAAGTCGCGCGTATACCGATACGTACGTTTCCACTGTTCTTCCACCATTTCCTCTGCCGCATCGGCAAGGATACCGTAGTGAATACCCTTGATGTGTTTTCGGAACGCGTCCACAACCGCCATGATGTATTCCTCGTAATCTCCTTCGCGGTCGAGCCATTTTGTGTGCTCGCGGTCGTACACTTTTTGCGCATCCTTGGGGAACGCACCTTTTTCAATAAGCTTCTCGACAAGTTGTATCAAAAGACTGGAGCGGAAAATTGTGCCGTCCACGTCGAATATCGCGAGCTTCCTCTTTTCTCCTGCCATCCCCCTTATCCTGCCCCACCAAGCGAAACTTGCAAGGAACCTATTTCTGCACCTTGGGCCCGCCGACTTTCTGCAAAATGTCCGATTTGAATGTGAGTTGTAAACTTTGTTGCGCGGCAAAACGCTCCTCTGCGAGCTTCACCAAGCCGAGTACGAGTTCCACATTCGAAACCCCAGCTTTTCTCCAATTGTGATGATAGAGACTCCCGGGCAATGTATTCACTTCGTTTACATATATCTGCTTCGTAGTGTCATCGATAAGGAAATCAACGCGCGCCATGCCACCACAGCCGAGCGTGCGATAGACGGCAAGCCCCATTTCTTTGACTTGCTTTGTCATTTTCTCGCCAATCTCTGCAGGCAACTCGCTGTATCTGCTGTTCACGCCACTTCCGCCTTTCTTTCCCCCGCCGGAAAGATATTTGTCATTGAAATCGAAGAACTCCGTTTTATTCAGCGGTCGCTCCACGCATGCAGGTGTAGGGTCATCATTTCCCCAAATAGGGAGCGTGACTTCAATCAGGTTCAGGACACCGTTCTCGACAAGCACCTTGTCGTCGTAGTGAAGCGCGACCTCAATCGCATTTTCGAGCTCAGCTTCATTTTTCGCCTTGGTGATACCAATCGAAGAGCCGAGGTGCACGGGTTTGATGAACAAAGGGAATTTCAATTCTTCCTTTATTCGTTTGCGGAACTCATCCGCCTTTTTTTCCCATTGCGCGCGCGTAAACCACACGTACGGCACTACGGGAATACTTTCCGCAGAGACCACCTGTTTTGTGAGGACCTTATCCATTGCTGTAGCCGAAGCAAAAATATCGCACCCGACAAACGGCACCCCCGCCATGCGGAGCAGTCCCATGAGTGAACCGTCTTCCCCATACGTGCCGTGCATTGAAGGAAACACTACGTCAATCTTCGCTGATTTAGAAAATACTCCCGGCCAGACGAGCGAAAAACCGTTTTCAAAAGAAAGCTGAACCTGCTTTTGTTTTACGAGTTTTTCTTCGTAGTCGGACTGCATGAAAAAAGAGAGGTCGTTCATCGCTTTGTCGGCGTACCACTTCCCTGCTTTAGTGATATAGACCGGCCATATATCGAACTGCCCGCTTGCCGCGAGTGATTCAATAATCGGTATATGCGCAGTAATCGTGGACACATCATGTTCCGCGCTCTTCCCTCCGAATATCACTGCGATGGTTTTCATATTTTAGGAATACTGATCCGGCCAGTCGTTCTGTATTAATACCACGTCGCCAGGAACTGTCATGTGTGGGAGGGCAGCAAATGCCCGCGGACCATCTTCAAACCATACGAGGGTTCCTTTGAACCCCGCATTCTTGAGACCTTCTGCAATATAGGGTGTGACAGAATCACGGACGAGAATGACGTTTTCGATTTCTGCCTCAGCCAATTCCTTTCCGATTTCTCTATGAACACCCTCTTTTCTCTCGCCCATTTCCACAAGCCCGGGCGTGACGTAAAAACGTCGATGTCCTTTGAGATGCGCGAGGAAAGCAATCACCGCACGCACTCCATCGGGGCTGCCATTGTAGCTATCATCGAGCAGTGTCACGCCTTCGCTCAAGATTTTTGGCTCGAGGCGGTGGGCAAATGCTTCTGTATTCGCGATACCTTTTTCTATCTGGTTCACCGTGAGGCCAAGCCCCTGCGCAATATGCGCCGCAGCAGCAAGCAGCCCGACCATATGGAGTCCTAGAAGTTTTGAGTGAGCATTAATTTCAATCGTGCCGTGCTGCAAAGTGAAAGAAGTACCTTCTAAACCGGTCTTTGCATTCCTGACACGCCATTCTCCCACTGCTCCGAGAGAAAATCGTATGTGCCCTGCCGTAGCTCGGGCATCTGCTATCGCGTTGTCAGCATTCACATAGACTGTACGGTGAGAGAGATGGTCTGCAAGTTCAAAAATAGTATCGGCCGTCCGTTCGAGCGTGCCAAATTTCTCCAGATGCGCCTCGTTGATTCCCGTAATGACGCCCATCGACGGTTCCACAAATTCACACAGCATCCGCACGTCGCCCGGATAATATTCTCCAAGTTCGAAAATGATAACCTCCTCGTCGCCCGTGAGTGTTTTTACAAACGATGCAATACCGAGCGGCGTATTGTAGCTTCCCGGTGGAGCGGCGACCTTCTTGCCTTCGGCAAGCACCGTCTTCAAAATCTCGCGCATACTAGTCTTCCCGTATGAACCGGCTATCGCGATCTTTACCGCAGGATGTCGTCGAAGTGTCTCTTTTGCCCTTCTGATAAGCCGCTGTTCAAGCGGTTTTTGTATCACACCACCGAGCATGACGAACCCCGAGAGCGCATAGGGTAACGCGTACGTTATTCCGAGTGCGAGCGAAAATACAACGAACAAATCGTATGGGAAAGGCAGCACGGCGGCAGCGAGCACGGCGGCAGCGAGAGCGAAGCCGACGAGCATCCACGCCAACACATTCAGCGTGCGCGCCTTTACGCTCCACTGAATATGCTTTCTTTTTTCGACAGCGCTGAAATCTTGCGCTCGTGAATACCAATTCAGGTAGTCTTGAATATGGTACTCGCTCGCTTGCAACATATACACCAGCGAGCGGATATAACGACGCGAGAAACGCGAGAAAAATCTTTTCATACAAATGCTTCCAGCGCACGCATCACGTCCAATGGCTTCTCCATGTGTACGAAGTGTCCCGCTCGTGGAATCACACTCAGCTTCGAATTCTTTATCACCGATGCAAAGCGCTCACCGTCGGAAAGCGGCGTCGTGGTGTCCGCTGTCCCCCATATGAGAAGTGTCGGGAGTGATAATTGCGCGGCGTCACCCGAAAGGTCTTCACGAATCACATTGAGGAATGTTTCTTTCATCTCCTTGGTATTCGGGTAATCACTTTCAACTTTCTCGTAGAGTTTCTTACGAAGCGAGTCGCGGAAATATGTAAGCGGCCACACTGCGGTGAGCACTCTGCCTAACTTTGCGGTGACGAAAAGTACCGCGTTGCGCATCGTACGGCGGCGCGCGTTGCCCGCCGCCGCTATCAGTACCACCTTTTCAGCAGTAAAAAGGCGGAGCGCAAAGCCCTTTATGGCGACGCGTCCTCCGAGTGAGTGCCCCACAATCGCTTTCGGCTGTACATTCACCTTTTGGAGGAAGTGCTGTACGAATCGTGCATATCGCTCGACATCCCACGGCTCGTGCGGAAGTTCGGTCCCGCCGAATCCCGGCAGGTCGAGTCGGACCACACGATACCGCTCTTTCAATTCGGGCACCAAGCGGTCAAATGTGTGCATGGTGTCTCCCCACCC
>Ga0209542_10006501_pt1 | contig 22719 bp, 34 predicted proteins | sample RifCSPhighO2_01_FD_184028 | JGI IMG/M metagenome (GOLD analysis project Ga0209542, IMG submission 184028) | Soil microbial communities from Rifle, Colorado - Rifle CSP2_plank highO2_0.1 (SPAdes) (version 2) | ecosystem: Environmental > Terrestrial > Deep subsurface > Rock core/Sediment ... | reverse complement strand
GATGAAGCCTTCAAAAACGAAAGCTTTATATACTAGTAATTATTCTTATATATATAGTTTATTATAATAAAGAATATATTATCAGTTGGGGGATTGGTAATATTATTTATAATATAAATATTTATGGGTGGTGAAAATGCCTGAACTTATTAAAAAATGCCCTGAATGCGGCGGAATTAATTTATTCTGGAATAAGGAGAAAGGAGAGGTTATTTGCAAAGATTGCGGCTTAGTTATAGAAGATAAGATGGTTGACTTCGGCCAGGAATGGAGAGAATTTGGAGATGATGGCGACGGTGAGAAAAGAAGAAGAACCGGCGCTCCAATGACCTATACCCAATTTGACCAGGGATTGGGAACTGAAATCGGTCAGAAGACAGATTTATTTGGATTAGGAGCAAAAGACAGGAATAAATTCTTTAGATTAAAGAAATGGCAGTATAGAATTTCTACTGCAATTGAAAGAAATTTAAAATTAGCTTTAGCTGAATTAAAGAGAGTTAGTTCTTATTTAAGACTGCCTAAATCAGTTGAAGAAGAGTCAGCTAGAATATATACATTAGCTGTCCAAAGAGGCTTAGTTAGGGGAAGATCAATGGAAAGTGTTGTAGCGGGAAGCTTATACGCTGCCTGCAGAAGGCATGAAGTTCCTAGAACTTTAGATGAATTATCAGAAGCTTCTGGAATAGAAAAAAAGGAAATAGGAAGAACATACAGATTTGTAACAAGAGAGCTAGGAATTACAGTACTTCCTTCAAATCCAGCTGATTATATTGCTAGGTTCAGCTCTGCTTTAAAATTAAGCCCTGAAACTCAAAGCCATGCTATTGAGATACTGGAAAGGGCCCAGAAATTAGAGCTAACCTCAGGAAGAGGGCCAACAGGAATAGCAGCTGCAGCTTTATACGTTTCAGCTTTAGTTCATGGAGAAAAAAGAACTCAAAGAGAAGTAGCTGATGTTGCAGGAGTAACAGAAGTTACAATAAGGAATAGGTATAAAGAGCTGTTAGATGAGCTAGGATTAGAAAAGGAAATCAGGAAGGTTAAGAAGAAAAGAATTAAATAATTCTTTTTTTTTTATTTTTTATTTTTTTTTAAAAAAAATGGCAGACTACCCTTCTATCCAGGATCAAATAAGATCTTTTGTAGATAAATATAGAGATGAAGTTCTAACTGCAATTAATAGTAAAGAATATGATTTTGCTTTGTGCAGGCTGGAAGACCTTATAATGGATGTCCGAGATACATATATAGATATTCGCGCCAGCACAACAAAAGCGCATATGCGTGGATTATATTCTTGGCTTCTTGTTCTTAAGGAAACATTATTAAGAGAGGAGAAGGGGCTTGATAATCTTCTTAAAAAAATAGCTCTTAAAGTGGATATTGTTGAAGGAGCAGCTACTCCTAAGAATTAGAATTTATACAAATGCTCCTTAAAATTAATTATCTTCTTTCCCTTAATCTTAATTCCTTCTTTCTTTAATAAGTTAATTTTTTCCTTGTTATTTTTTATTCCTTTATAACCATAAATGCTTCCGTCAGAAGCAACTACTCTATGGCATGGAACTTCAGGAGCATTAGGATTTTTCTTTAATGCCTGGCCAACAGCGCGATATGCTTTACTGTTTAGCTTCTTAGCAACGATATTATAAGTAGTTATCTTTCCTTTAGGAATCTTTTGGGTTAACTGCCATACTTTATTGCTGAAATTCATTTAATCTCCTTTAAGAGCTTATTAAAATTCTCTTTATTCATATTTTTCTTATATTCCTTAGCTAACTTAATCATTTTTTTTCTATTAATTATTATTTTTTTTTTTAATAATATTTTTTTTAGATTATTGCTGATAATAAACTGTATGAATTGCGTAACATTCTTTGAATTATTTGTTTTATAGCAGCGCTCAAAATCAATCAAAACAGGTTTTTTATCAATAAGGATATGCTTAACTGGATGGTGCATCTCTAATTTGTTTATCTTTAGTTTGTCCATTATAAAGCATTGATTCGATACATTCTTCAATACTTCAATAATCTTTTTTTTATTATTTTTTTTTAAAAAATCAATTATATAATCTCCTTTAATAAACCTGTATTTTAACTTATTATTCTTGAAAGAGATGAATTTTGGGCCTATTTTTTTTTTATTTAATAATTTCAGATATTCTGCTTCATTTTCGATCCTCGCTACTGCTTTGCTTTCAGGATTCTTAACTTTAATTATTATATTTCCTTGTTTATAGATTATACCCCTTTTTCCTCTTGCAAAGAGCTTCATTATAAAAGTATTATAGCTTGTCATTTATTAATGTTTTCAGCCTTAAAAATAGAAAAGCTTATATATCAGTTAGTATACATCACTAATTACATACGATAAAAGTGATGTCAAATGAAATTAATTGAAGCTGCCAAGAATCTTGAAGGATTTCAAACGATTTCAACTATTTCAAAAATCCTTAAGGTAAGCAAGAGAACTGCTGTTAATTATGCCTGGCGTTTGAGAAAAGCAGGTTATTTAACTACAGCTTATGGGGGAAAAAAAACAAAAATATACAAAATAAGCCGTTTGCTCAGGGAAAAAAAAGGCTATAATTTTTATGAGCTGTTTAATAATTATTCAAAAATTAAATTATCCCCAAGAGAGGATTATATTATCCATTCAGAGAAAAAGCCAAGCATCGAAGAAATCTTAGCAAGGGGGATTGATATAATGGAATTCAGAGTGGTTTTAGGTGTGCTTGGTTTATTCAACAAGATTAAGAGCTGGTCAAAGCTGAAATATTTTGCAGATAAATATGATATTGGAAGAAAAATTGGAGCCTTATACGATGTTGCTAGGACCATCATAAGGGTCAAAAGAATGGATAAAAGAATAAGAAAAGGTTTATTAAATGGAAAAGGAGGATATATTATTAATAATGTTAAAACAAGGGATTTTAAAAATATTGAAAAAGAATGGAAGGTTTTTATACCTTTTAACAAACAAGACTTAATGGTGTATAAAGAATGATAAATTTTGATGAGCAATTGGACTTTTTTAAGCTCATTGGAAATGAACTAAAAGAGAGAATAATAGGTTATGTTATTGGCGGCTCTGCAATGATGTTTTACGGCGCAAAAGTCAATACAAAGGATGTTGACTTGGTATTTTTAAGCAGAAAAGAATTGGAGCAGATTAAAGATGTATTATTTAATATTGGTTTTGAAGAGAAAAAAAAAATGATCAAAATTTTTAAGCGTTACGACATTGCGGATAATAAGCCTATTATGATGGAGGGCAAAGATACAAGATTTGATTTATTTTTAAATGAGATTATTGATTTTAAGATGACAGAAAGCATTGTCAATAGGGTTAAGGAAAGCCATGAATTTAATAATTTAATTATCAAGGTTGTAAGCCCTGAAGACATTATTTTGTTAAAGAGCGCAACTGAAAGGGAAAAAGACAGATTAGATGCCTTAAATTTATTAAAAAAATTTGATATCAACTGGAGCATCATAATTGAAGAATCCATTCATCAAACAAAAATAGGAGAGCTTTTGTTTCCTGTTTTCCTTTATGATTTTCTGTATGAATTAAAAGAGGACTTAAAGGCGGATATTCCAAAAAAAGTTCTTGATGAAATTAGAAAGATCAGCGAAGAAATTTTAATAAAGAAATTAAAAAAGAAAAAGAAGAAATAATTATTAAGAAATTAAATAAACATACAGCTCTTCAAAGTCTAATTTTAATTTGTCAATTTCCTTGTATTTTAATTTATTCTTTTTGATAATTCTGTTTATCATTTTCTTGTTTGTCAAAGAAGAGAATAATAATAAGATTATTCCGTCTTTATTCAAGTAATTCTTGGCATTATCCAGAAATCTCTTAATTAATTCATAACCTTTTTTTCCACCAAATATAGTCTTATCTTCAAACTTTGGATAGACAATTTCTTGCGGAAGATAAGGTGGATTAAAGATTATCGTATCAAACTTTCCTTTTATATTTTTAAACAGATATGATCTTACTACTTTTATTTTTTTAATATGATTATATTTTTTCTTAACATAAGCTATGCCTTTTCCATCTATATCAGCAGCAGTAACTGATTTTACATTTTTTAATTTGCTTGCCTCATAAGCCAGTATTCCAGATCCTGTTCCCATATCTAAAACATTTCCCTTGCCGAATTTCTTTACTGATTCCAGCAATAAAAATGAATCTTCTCTTGGTTCGTACATAATAAAATAGAAATCTTTTTATATTTTAAAGTTATTGGTATGAAAAGGAGGTGGAAATATGAAGAAATTGGTTATAAGTTTTTTAGTAGTAGCGATATTAGTAAGTGCTGTTGGCGTGTTAGCAGCAAAACCACAGGATAAAGGATTTGACGAAGCAGGATATAACCGTAACGCAGGAATTTTTGTAGGCACTGGTTGGAGCTGGTGTATGGACAAAGTGGGTAATGAACCTTGGTGCATAGACTATCTTGGACCTTATGCAAATGATAAACTAATAATGAAATGGAATGCAGAATGGGACAGAGGAAATGCAGAAAGATGGCTTAATCCACCTTATGCAGCATGGGAAAACAATGAATGGAATGGAATGAATGGCGGTTCTGGTGCAGTATGGCACTACAAAATAAAATGGATAGGACCATGCGGAGCTTATGGCACACCATTACCAGACGGTGGATATTGTATTTGGGGACAATTTGATGTTTTGATGGATCAAGGAGTAGACCCAAGCTATGGACCCGGACATATCTGGTTTGCGCATGCAACACCAACAGGATACGGAGTAAATTAAATAATTTTTATTTTTTTATTTTTTTATTTTTTTTTAATTATTAAAATAATAGATAAGGGGTGGGAAAATGCTGCTTTTTGAGATAAGGTCTCAGGAGGAGTTTGATGAATATATCAGAAGCCTTCCATTAGACAGCAAGTGCCATTTTATGCTCGAGAAAGGCGTTAATCTTTGCGACTGCCTGTTTAAATGCAGATTTCATGGAAGAGACAGATATACGCTAAGAATGGGAAGAAAGATTGAGTGCAATAGGGAAGAAGCAATTGAGATAATGAGGATGTTTTGATATATTGGTATAATTATTTCTTAACATATAAATATTTATAAACATCTTGCTGATTTTTAAGATGATTCTTTAATTAGGTGGGGTGTATAAAATGGAAGAATATAAAGCAAAATTTATTGATTTCTTATTTCAAAATGGTTTGTTGGTTAGCGCAATTCCCGATAAAGACAGGCAATTAAAAAGTAAAAGAATTTCTCCATGGTTTTTGAATGTTGGTGAGTTTAATGATGGTTTAACTTTAGGTAAACTTGCTGAAGCATATGCTGATGTTATTGTTGATTCTGATATTCATGTTGATTCTTTATTCGGAATTCCTGAAAAAGGAGTTTCTCTGGTTGGGCCAGTTGCAGTTGCTATGGCAAATAAAGGAAAAAAGGTTGGATGGTTCTTTACAAGAAAAATTCCAAAAGAATATGGCGAGGCAACAGGCTTATCTTCTGAAGAAAGAAGAAAAAAAGAAATTGTTGGAAGAGTTCCTCAAGATACAGATACAATTGGATTTTTAGATGATGTTTTTACAACAGGCGATGCTAAGTATGGGGCAATAGAAACTTTACAAAAACTGGGATATTCTGCTTTTTCTTTGCTTGCTATTGCATTGGACAGACAGGAAGTTGGAATTGATGGGAAAAGCGCAATAGAAGAATATGAATCAAAAACAGGAATAAAAGTAATTTCAAGTGTAAAAGCAACAGATGTTTTAGATTATTTAAGTAAACAATTACAAGATACAAGTGGGAATACTACAGAAATTAAAAGAAGCATAGAAAGATTATCAAATTATCTAAGAGTTTATGGAACACTCAATGCAAGAAAGTATGTTGAGGCGAATTTAGGAAAATTAGAACAAAAAATCATAGAGAGAGATAGAAGCGTTATTCCTGCTTGCGATGTTTCAGCAATAGAAGAATTTGAAAAATTAGTTGAACAAACAGCAGATGTTGAAGGGATTGGTGGCTATAAAATACCAGCAATATCTGGTAGAAAAGGTTGGGAAACTTGGGTTAATGCAGCAAGAAAATATACTAATAAACCATTAATCTACGATCATCAAAAAGCAGGAACAGATATCCCTGATACTGGCAAAGAGTTTATGCGAAATGTAAAAGAATCTGGCTTTGATGCAATAATCTTATTCCCCCAATCCGGCCCTGAAACAGAAAGAGCTTGGATATATCATGCGTATGATGTTGGATTAAATGTAATTGTAGGCGGTGAGATGACACATCCAGGTTACAAGAGAAGTGAAGGGGGGTTTATTTCTGATGATATGTTAAATGAGATGTATTTGATTGCTGCAAGAGCAGGGATTACTAATTTTGTTGTTCCTGGAAATAAAACAGACAGGATTGCTCATTACAGAGAAATTTTAGAAAATGAAGGTGTATCTCCTGTTTTTTATGCGCCTGGATTTATTGCGCAAGGAGGAAAAATTGAAGATGCAGCAAAAGTCGCTGGAGACAGATTTCATGGTATTGTTGGAAGGGGAATCTACAAAGCAGACGACATGAAAAAAGCTGCGATTGAGCATACAAGCCAACTATGAAATTTTTAAACAAAGAAATATCAGGAACCTTTGCAACAGTCTCTGGAATTTGGACTACAAAGCCAGACACTATCGAATTAGCTTCAGGAATTCCGGAAATCGGAGTTATAACAAGCAAGAGCATCGGCATTAAGGAATGGGACATTCCAAGCAGCAACTATGAAAAAGGGCCAAGCCTTGAGCCGATTATCTGCGAAATAAATAAAGGATGCTTAAGGAATAATGTTAATTTAAGGAATGTTGGATATAAAAGATTTAGAGAAGAGATAGAAGAAGTATATCATAACTTTCCAAATGATAAATTTTTTCTCTGCAGCATTTTTGACAGGGAAAAAGAAAACCTAGCTATAATTGCTAAAAGCTTAGAAGATGTTGTAGACTGCTTTGAATTGAATTTTTCCTGCCCTCACGCAGCAGAAGGAATTGGCGCTATTGGCTCTAACAAACAAGAAACTAGTGAATATACAAAAGCAGTCAGGAATGCAACAAAAAAGCCGATAATTGTTAAGCTGACTCCAAATGTGGATAATATCGGAGAGATAGCTTTAGCTGCAATGCGTGCAGGAGCAGATGGAATTTCAGCAATAAATACATATAAAGCAGATATTTATTATCATAATACCTATCCTGTTTTATCAAGAAAAATAGGGGGAGAGTCAGGAAGAAATATTAAAGATATTGGAGTTAAATCTGTTAGAGAAATTACAAAAAAAATTGGAAGAGATGTTCCTATGATTGTAATGGGCGGAATAACAACTGCTGAAGATATAATTGAATACAGAAAAGCAGGAGGAAATACAGTCATAATTGGACTAGGGACTGTATTTATGGGAATGACAACTGAAAAAAGGAAAAAATATCTACCAGCATTAATATATGATATAAAACATGGAACAAATACAGCAGACCAATTTGTTGTAAAAGATTTAATAATGCAATATAATGAATTTAAGATAAAGGATATAAAAAAAGTAGATGATGACTTAAGAATATTTTATTTTGACAAAGATTTTTCTTGCTTACCTGGACAATATGTTTTTACCTGGATTCCTGGAATAGGAGAAAAGCCATTTTCTGTTGCAGATAATTTTCCTTTAACATTGGCGGCAAGAAACGTTGGAAGGTTTACATCTGCTTTATTTGATAAGAATAAGAATGATGTTGTCTATATCAGAGGCCCTTATGGCCAGGGAATAGAGCCTCTTAATGGAAGCTATATTGTTGCTGGAGGAACAGGAGCTGCTGTTGCCTTAATGCTGGCAAGAAGCTGCAATCATCCAAAAATCTTCCTGGGAGCAACCTCTGAAAAACAGGTTTTGTTTGAAGAAGAGTTTAAGATGGAAGGGACATTGATAAAAGGCATTGACAATGGCGAAAAAGGAGAGATATTAAGGATGTTATATTTGCTTCTTAATGAAGAAATAGATAAAAATGCTGCATTCTATAATATATGCCCTTCAATCTTTATGAAAAAAGCAATGAAAATTGAGAGTGAATATACAACACTAAATAAAATATTTTCATCATTGGAAATAGAAACAAACTGCGGCATTGGACTATGCGGCCAGTGCAGCATTAATGGATATTTAAGCTGTGTTGACGGCCCTTTTTTTAATGCTGAGTTTTTGATGGATTCTAAACAATTTCAGTGAATTCTTAAGAAGTTCTACCTTTAACTATTTACTTGAAAGGCTTTGATAATTTCCAAAGAATTTCAAAATAACTCTTAAACGATTCAGCAATTTCTTTATTGATTATTTCAATAGCCATTCCTTTTTTGCTCTGCAATCCGATTATTGTAACATTTCTGTATCCCATCACCCATGCAGGAGTCTCCATTCCTTTAGGCATGTGTCTTGCATCAGAATCTTTGTAACTATTTCTGTTTTTCATAACAGATTCTGATGTCCCTTTATTAAATAATAATTTACATTTGATTCCCTGTCGGACTCTTCTAACATGGGCTTTTTTCCATGTAGTGTGATATTTTTCTTCCTGAAATGCTGAAATTCCATAGAAATAATATTCTTCCCCTCTTTTTAATCTTGAAAAAATATGGTCATGAGCAGTCATAATCCCCTGAAAACCTTCATAAACCTGCACGCTTGATAGTTCTTTACCGCTGCCTCTTGTTTTTAACATAAGAGGAATTAAATTATTAATTTCTTTTAGGTCATTTTGAATTTTTTTTTCTTTCTCTTTTAAAAATTCCTTAATTTTTGAAGGTTCATTTGCTTCAAAATATTTTGTTTTATTTTTAGTAATGTAGGATACTAATCCTTTCTGCATTAATCTATCAAGAACATCATAAACTTTTGACCTTGATATCCCGGAATCATCAATTATCGGACCTATTGTTGACAATCCAATTTTGTTCAGCGAAGAATATACTTTAGCTTCTCCTTCGGTAAGGCCAATATCTGTTAATATTTTTTGGAGCATATGATATGAATATTATTTGGATTATATAAATCTTACTATAAGTAGCCCCCTAAGGGGTGGCTAATATTTATATGACCCACATAGTTACTATCCCATAAGGAAAATAAAATGAATGTAGACAAACACGTATGTATAGAAAATCAAATAAGGAACGAAATTGGAAATCAATTAATTAAGAATTCAGGATTAGCAGTATCTATTGAAGGAAAAGTTATATACCGGGGTAAACCAACACTAGATTATTATAGAAGCCTATTCCCTAATGCAGATAACTTATCAACTGTATATCTAACAATTCTTAAACTTAGTTCTGAACTTCCTAAAACAGAGAAAGATAAATTATTTTTGACTTTAGAAACACAGTGTGCAATATACTCTGAAGATTATGAACGTGCAGCAGAACTTAGGGATAAACTTGATGCAATATACAGAAAAAAAGCAGATGGCAGTGGCAACTCTCACGACTAAAATAAAACTTATTATCCCTTAAACTTCTCATCAACTTCTCTTAAATAATCCTTGATCCTTTCCATGATTGAGGGAAGAAGAAATGCTTCCACTTTGTCTTTAAAGTTTTCATGGAGGTTATTGAATTCTGTGATCCTGTAATTTTTATTTATTTTCTCTACCAACATTAAATTCCTTAATCTTAGGATTTGCCTTCTTATGTTTGAAGAAGCTATTCCCAATAAAGGAAGGTTCTGGGATTTTCTTAGATCAATGACTAAATTCTTTATTTCTTCAGAATTAAGCTCTTTTCTCTCATTTCTTTTGTTCAGTAAAACATGCAGAACATCAACAATAACATCTCTACTATCACCTGGCTGCAATAATCCCAATGATAAGCACAACTTCTTAACTAAGCTCCTTCCTGTTAAGTCATAAGGCTTTTCATATCTTCTTAATGTTATTTCAGTAAGAGGAGTGTCTTTGGAAATGGTTTGTTTTGGCATTGACAGAAGGTTTTAAGAAATAATTACTATATATATTTTTTGATTAATTTTTTTTATTTTCTTTTTATAACCTTTTTAACTGTTTTTTCCTTTACCTTTAAATTTTCTTCCAGCTCCAAATAAACTTGGCCGAATAAAGTATAGCTGAAAACGCCCATTATAAAGAAAGCTATTGCCGGCCCGATTATTATTGCATATCCAAGTATAGAACTAATAACCAAGCTAATTACTACAATAATAAGCCATGCTAAAAAGTATTTTCCTGTAAAAGCTTTTTTAAATACAATTCCTTTAAACCCGTATTCAAATTTATTGTTTTTTACATAATTTAAAACTGCAATTGGAGTTATGTATTTAGCTAATAATCCTAAGATGCCTGCTATTACTAAAAAAGGAGCCAATGCTACGATATAAGGAGTTAATAAAGGAAGATTTGGCTGGATAAGTGATTGAATAGTTTCTTCAGAAGCTCCGGAAATAACAGCCTGCCACAGTTCTGTTGTTAATAATGTTTTTATTAATGCAAATAAGGCAGTTGCTCCAAAAATTAACAATACTATTATTGCGGGAATATAATAAATTAGCTGTATTACTGTTGCTAAAAATCCTTTAACAAACAATTCCTTCCAGTTTGTCCATTCAGGAAGGTTATTAGTTTTATTTCTGCCAAGAGCAGAGCATTCTAAGATATATCCAAAAGCAAACCACCTCACTATAGGCAAGATGCTCAATAATATTCCTATTATTAATTTTTTAAAAGAGGTAAATGGTTTTTTTAATGCTAAATCATAGTCCATTTTAATTTAGAACTCTCTTTTTCATTCTCATAAACATTAACCCAGATCTCTGCTCAAGCTGGGTGCAATACATTAAGTTATTTTTCTGCTTATATAACCTAAGAATTCTTCCTTCGGAATTATCAGTTAAACTAATTGCTTTAATAATTCTTAACCACCCCTTGATTAAAACTTGATTAAATTCATTTATATAGTTTTTGGAATTAATATGGAAATTTGTATACAGGGCCTTATCTTTTATTTTTTTTTGAATTTTAAAAGTTTCAGTATATGAAAATAATTAAGGAAAATATAGGGAAAGGTATAGTAAATTATAGATGTGTAATACTAATCTCTTAACACTTCTGCTACTTTAATAGCTAGAGTCTCTGCAGCATATACTGAGTATGTTTCTTTACATGCAAATTGAATATACTCCTCAATTTCTCTAAGAATATTGCCTGGCTCTGTAGAGCCGATTCGTCTTGTTCTTTCAAGTATGGGATTTAATTTTTCTATTACCTTATCTATTGTTATATATGGCTCGGATTCTTGATTTAATTCCTTTTTTACTTCTTGCAATACTTTAATATATTCTTTATAAATAGGCCGAAGATAATCTCTTATTAAACTCTCTTTTTGTTCTGGTTTAACCCAACCAGTTCTTAAAGCACAATCTACAGCTTCTTTAAAATAGTCTGTTTTACCGATTAATTTGCTTGATGTTTCTAACATTTTAACCTATAAACTACATCAATATCTTATATTTAAACCTTTCCATTTTTACTACTTATCAATAGTTATTAATTATAATACAAAATCAAAAAATTTAAATACTAATAAGTATTTTGAAATACTAATAAATATAAAGGTGATATTATGCAAAAACAAATCAATCTAACATTGCCAGACAACTTACTAAAAGCAGCTAAAGAATATAGCAGGAAATTTGGATTTAGGAATATTCAGGAATTTGCAACAGAAGCTATGAGGGAAAAAATCTTCGAAAAAGCAGAATATGATGAAGAATTAACAGAAAAAGAAACTGAATTGATTGATAAATTCATTGATGTGACCCTAAATAATAAAAAGTTATTATCAACCGAAAAAGAATTAGACAAAGCTTTATCATGATTTATACTATTATTCCTACTAAATTTCTTTTAGATCAGATTAAAGAATTAGATGATAAAACCAAAGGAATAATTAGCAACAAAAAGGAATTAATTAAAATAAATCCATTTAGATACAAAAAAATTCATTCGAAATCATATAGGCATGTTTTTAGTGTAAAATTAACTCCTGAAAGAAAAGCGAAAAGATTAATCTATATTGTATTAAAAGAAGTTATATTCTTATGTTTTATTTTAGACAGGGATAAGGAATATAAAGATTTAGAAAAATATTTTAAAAAAGTTGAAAAAGAGATTATATCTTAGTCAATATTTCAACCTTTCCATCTTCATCAATATACAGAGAATGCTCTGCCTGGCTAACCAATCCATGTTTTTGGTCAGGCAAAGGAGGAAACTCATTTAGCATATCTAAATTCCTCATTTCTCTTATTGCTAAAGAAATATAGCCCTTATGGAATTTCTTGTCCAGCCAGCGAGTGCAGAACGGCCTTCCTTCATAAGATTCAATCTCCTTAAGGATATTTCTTGTCATAGGATTCCTGACTGGCTTTTTCTGCTTTAAAGAAAAAATATTGGCATTGCCAGATTCATAAATCATTCCTTCTCCATTGGTTGCAAAAGGCTCTATTGCTATTATCACATCTTTTAATATTGTTTCATCTCCATTATCATAATTAGGAATGCTTGGATAAGTATGAATATCATTAATGTCTAATCCATGGCCAGAAAGATTTCTTACAGGAGAAAATCCAAAGCTTTCAATTGCTTTTTGGATAGCCTTGCCAATTTCTCCTAATGTTTTGCCTTGTTTTACAGCTTCAATAGCTGCACTTAAAGCAGATTCAGCAGCCTCAATTAATTTCTGATTTTTCCCAGATAAATCAACGCTGCATGCAGTATCTCCTATATATCCATCCACAGCTACGCCAACATCTAAGTTGACTAATTGCTCTTTAAATATGATCTTATCATCAGAATAAGCGCAGTAATGAGCCGCAATATCATCACAGCTAATTTGCGCTGGAAAAGCTGGAACTCCCCCTAGCTCAAATATTTTCTTTTCTACTTTCTCAGTAACCTCTAATAATGAAGCTCCTGGCTTTATTAACTGCTTACCATAAGCTAGCGCTTCTGCAGCTATCTTTCCTGCTTTTCTCCAATTGTCTAAATCTTCCATAGAATTAGTTTAATTAATTTTTATTTAAAGTTAATTGTTTTGATTGTTTTTGTAGTTCTTCTATTTGTTTCATTAGTATACTAGCATAATCATCGTTTAGTTTTTCTAATAAAGTCCTAATTTTCAAAATAAATTCTTTAGCATGATTTACAGATTCATCGCTTTTAGTAAAAAAAGTATTTGTGCCATATTGGGCAGTTTCTCTTAAATTTTTAGCTGACCATAGGTAATTTAGGAATTTATCTTCAATAAACAAACGTTCGATATTATCTTTCTCTTCTTTTAGCTCATCAAATTTTTTTAATAGCTCTTTGTCGATATGTTTACTAAAAAAGTATTCAAGAACCGCTACAGTAGTGGCATGATCCTTGCTATCTAATCCACAATTTTAACTAAAACAGAGGTTGCTCCGTGATACATGGCATAATAAGCAACAATAACTACCCGGTCTGTATGATTTAATTTGTTTAAATCATCCATAACAATAAGATTATGCCTGCTTTTCTCAATATGGGATTCTGCTAGTTCAGCATCTGGAATAATAATTTTTAATCCTCTTTCTTTTCTTTCTTCTCTCTGAAAAGCCTTAATGATAGTATTTTTAGCTTTATTCATTTAGTATCACCTTTTGCACAAAATATTCATAGCCAAATAAAACTAAATGATTTTTGATAATTTCTTTGATTAAGGGTTCATTTTCTTTTTCTTTTAATTCTTTCCTAGTCAGATTTACTATAGATATATTCTTCCCATATTCGGCATAATTTTTTTTTATTTCTCTGCCAAAATCCCTTGTCTTGTTTGTGATTACGAAAAGGTCAATATCGCTCTCTTTGGTATATTTCTCTTTTGCTACGCTGCCAAAGGTTGCTATGCTTACTAAATTTTCATCTTTTATATTCCCTAAAAAATCTTCTAGAATTAATTTTATCTCTGGATTTTTATTATAGAATTTTTCTAATTTTTGTATTTCTATTAATTCGCATAATTTTAAGGCGATCCAATTTTTTGAATGCAAAGAATACATCAACTCTTTTCCTAGCTTCCTTTCAATCAAAACATTATTGTTTTTTAATAGTTTTAATTGCCTGCTGATAGAAGATGTGCTATTATTTGTTTTCTTTGCGATTTCTCTTAGATAACATTCCTTTCTTTCATTAAGCAGAACTTCTATTATTTCTAAAGCAATTTTGCTTATTTTCATAAGGCGAAAATAATAAGATGCTATTTAAATGTTCTGTTTTTGGAACTTAAGTTCTGTTTTTGGAACTGTAATTAATTTTTATTTAAAGTTAATTGTTTTTTATTTTATTTAAAATTTATTTATCTTTGACATCCTTCGTTCTACTTATCTTTTTATATATCTTATAAGCCAATTTTTCATCTTTGTTGTGTTTTATTGCATCATAAACATGATAGTTTATGAAATTCCATATAATCATTGTAACGAGCCAGTTTACAGCTCCCACTATTGTTTCATCTACATCATGTTTAATCAACTGATATGTAACATTTCCTGAACAAAGATAAGTAAAACTAGTTACAGGAATATCATAAACAATAATTTTTGCATTATCTTTAAAGAATTCTAAATATTTGAATTTTCTATTTTCATCTCTAAACTTCTCTCTGTTATTGTACCAATATGAAAGATGCTGACCAATACCACCTCCAATATAATCTCCTGATAAAGTGCCCCCCGTCCTAGGAAGAGCTGAGTTAGTTAAATAAGAGCTTCCATGAATTCCTGCTTCATTTCCAATTAAAGCTCCTATCTCTGTCGCTCCAAGCACTTTGGAGTATTCTTTTAATTTGTCTGTGAGGCTCATTTTAATTCCATTTTCTATAAAAGCAAAGAATCATACCTCTCTGCTTTGTCATACGCTATAACTAAAATATTCTTATTCTTAACTTTTTCTGCAATATCCAAGGCTGCAGCTATTCCTGCTAAAGTGGTTTTTCCCACATCTCCATACTTAACTGCATCCCAATGAGGCAGCCTTTCTGTATCTCTTCTTCCAGTTATTCTAAAATACTCTTCATCTGTCTGTTTATCGCTCACTAAAACAATATCATTTACTAATCCTAAATTAACAGCATTCCTTATATGCGGAAAACCGGTTCCATAACATAATCCAATGTTCTGCCTGTGTAATTCTTCTGGCTTAATTCCAAATTTTGAAGAATATTGTTTTGGATAAATCCTATCGTAAGTATAGGCATATTGAAATGGTTCAAAACCGATAATTCTTGCATTAATAACCCTTCCTACCCCAAGCAGGCTTGAGCCGCTTTTAATCGCAGGAATAAAATAATCCATATATGCTTTTTCTGCTGCTTCTTTTGCTATATTCCCAAGCGCAGTTAAGGTTATTTCATTATTTGCTGCTAATCCGTTTCTATCTTTATGTCCCATTGAAGAATTCAGATATGTAAAATCTTCTCCTTCCATCATTTTTCTTATTAAAAATTTATTAACTTCGCTAGGAAAACCATTTACATATTTTTCAGAAGATGTTAAGATTAATCTGTCCTCGCTAACCAGCTCTTTTTTAATCGCTTCTTCCCTTGCTTTTTCCCCTCCATCTGGCAAAGCGACATAGCAGTTAAATCCAAGAATCTTTCCTATTCCTGCAAATGATATTCCAGCGGTTCCAGATGTTGTTTCCAGGACATTGCTTCCTGGTTTTATTTTTTCCCTTTCTTCAAAATATCTGAATAAAGCTAAGTACACTCTGTCATAATGGCTTCCAAATGGATTGTCGCACTCTCTTTTGAGCCATATTTTATTCCAATTAGGAACAGAGCCATTATATTTAACTAAAAGTGTATTGCCTATCTTTTTTTCTAAATCCTGATATAACTTTTCTCTTTGAGGATCCATTTTTTAATTTATTTTTATTGTTGTTTTAAAAATTCATCCCAGTTTATATCTTCTGGTGTCTTTCCTTTTGAAACTAACTTTTCTATATTATCTAATGAGCCTTGTAGTTTTTCTGATATATTCTCTAAATCACACCACCAACATTGTATTCCCCAAATATATTCCATTGCCTTCGGAATATATATAAGAGGATTAGCAAATAATTCTTCATCTTCTAATTCATAGACATTTGTAATTTTTTTTAACTCACTTAAATCTTTGAAGTTTTCAGAGAAATTGTACATCCCTAGAAGAATTCCTTGGTATAGTGATAAATCTCCTGCTGAACCTCTGTCTTTAACCTCTCTGCAATCCTTACTTATTATTACAGGGCGTTGCCTATTGTCGTTATCTAGTTTTTCCTGTTCACTTGTTGGATCGAATTCCTCTTCAAACTCTTCTTCAGGATCTTCTTTGAACATATCGTCTGCCATTTTAATAAACCACAGCAACAACAACTCTCTGTATCTGCTCAAACCTGACTCTTTCAGGGTCTGTTTTATTTAAGTTATCGCCTTTCATAACAGCATACCATCCTTCCTCATCTTCATTAATTTCAATAACCCTGTGGATTATATTGTTCTCCATGTATTTTGATTTATAACTGACAATATCTCCAACATGAATATCCTCTGTTGATTTTGGATAAATCTCAATTGCATTAGCATATTCATCCAAAACAGGATCCATGGAATTGGTTTCTGATATCGCGACTAAAACAGGCTCTTCAATCTCTAAAACAACCCGGTCATTATACGCCTTAATCTGGTTCAGCTTTATCCAGTCATGAGGAGAAGTTCTTTCAGAAGTCTTATTGGCAAAGGGCATCTCTATAGGAATGACGCTAGTAGAAACCATTCCTAATATAAATACCAACGATATAAGTAATATTTTCTTTAACATAACCACCCACAGAACTTAGCTATATTCTACCATTTAAAAAGCTTTTGATACGATAACAACTCTAAAGTAGTTAAATATAAAATTAGCTCATACCTCAATATTAAAAAATATCTTTATTAAAAATCCAATTCCGAATGTTAAGGCAGCTACTCCCAAGCTGATTAAAGCCATCTCAAGAAATCTCCTTTTAAAAGACAATCCTTTTGCAACAGATATATAGAAAGTGAATAAGAATATGACTATAATGGCGTTTAGCATTGTAAATCCCAGGGCTGTAAAAACATTTTTTATCACTAAATAAGGCAATATAAGAAAGATAACAGTAATAACATAAGCAATTCCTGTATAAACCGAAGCCTTAATTGGATTTTTAACTCCTTCTTCTGATTTTGTAGATAAATATTCAGAAACAGCCATTGACAATGATGCTGCAACTCCAGTGATTAAGCCAGTTGCTGCAATCAATCTAGTATTCCTCAAAGCCAAAGTAAATCCAGCAAGCGCTCCAGTAAGCTCAACCAATGCATCATTTAATCCAAGAACAATCGATCCAACATATCTTAATCTTTCTTCATCAATCATACCTATTAATTTTTTCTCATGCTGATCCTCATCTTTTATTATTTTCTTAGCAGCTGGAATTGATTTTGAGATTTTATCATATGTTTCTTGAGCATTCTCCTCTCCTTTCTCCATTAATTTTATTCCAAATGTTATGCCAAATATTCTTGAGATTAGATAATATTTCCATATCTTAAAGCTATTTGGCTTTACCTCTTCTTTAGTATATTTTTTCCATATATTATAATGCCTTAGCTCATCGTCTGAGATATGTTTTAGAACTTTTTTATTATTAGGATCTTTTATTGATTTTGATAATCTGCTGTAGATAAAATGCTCTGTAATCTCGTTTTTTTGCGCTGTTAATATTGTTTTTTTAATTTTACTGTCTAACATTTTCTTATTTTATTATTTTTTAACTATATAATTTTTTTCATTGTAATAAAATCAATTTTCTTGAAATCAACCAAAAGTTTTATAAATACTTTTATAACACTATTTATTCATTATTTTAATATGTCAGAAATATACCACTGGTTTTATAACCAGTGGACAAAGTCCACTAACATGTTTTGGAAGAGGGTATATTTCTGAGCATGCTCAAGAACCACGATGTAGTGTCGCGTCAGCAACATGCCACCTATCTGTGACCAATGGTTCTTGACAAATTCAGAGAGGGGATAATCAAAAATGGCAAAAGAAAAAGTGCATATTAACCTTGTATTTATTGGTCATGTTGACCACGGAAAGTCTACAACAGTTGGAAGGCTTTTATACGACTCTGGCAATATAAATGAGCAGGCCATGAGAAAGCTAAAGGAAAAAGCCAAGGAATTGGGAAAATCCGGTTTTGAATTTGCTTTCGTAATGGATAATTTAAAAGAAGAAAGAGAAAGAGGATTAACAATTGATTTAGCTCATAAAAGGTTTGAAACGCCTAAATATTATTTTACAATTATAGATGCGCCAGGCCACAAAGACTTTATTAAAAATATGATAACTGGAGCTTCACAGGCAGATGCTGGTGTCTTAGTTGTTTCTGGAAATCCGGGAGATGGCGTGCAAGCTCAGACAAAAGAGCACGTATTTTTGGCAAGAACGCTTGGCGTAGACCAATTAATAATTGCTGTTAACAAAATGGACATGGCAAAATACAGCGAAAAAAGATTTGAAGAAGTAAAGAAAGAAGTTTCAGACTTATTGAGGATTGTCGGTTATGATCCGGGAAAGATGATGTTCATTCCAATGGCTTCATTGCATGGAGAGAATGTTGTTAAGAAATCAGAGAACATGCCTTGGTACAATGGAGAGCCATTAATCAAGCTTTTTGATGAGTTAAAAGAGCCTGAAAAGCCAACTCACTTGCCATTAAGGCTGCCTATACAGGATGTTTATAACATTACAGGAATAGGAGTTGTGCCTGTTGGAAAAGTAGAAACAGGGATTATGAAAGTTGGAGATAAGGTAATAGTTGTTCCAGCAAGAGAAGGAAATGGCGTTACAGGAGAGATTAAATCAATTGAAATGCACCATGAGCAATTGCAGCAGGCTGTTCCAGGTGATAATGTCGGATTTAACGTCAGGGGAATAGAGCTGAAAGATATAGCTAGGGGAGATGTTTTAGGAAGGACAGATAATATCCCAAAAGTAGCGTCAGAATTTACAGCGCAGATAGTTGTTTTAAATCATCCAACTGTTCTTACAGTTGGCTATACGCCAGTATTCCATATTCATACAGCGCAGGTAGCATGCCAGATAACAGAGATTGTCAAGAAGATGGATCCAAGAACAGGAGAGACACTGCAGGAAAAGCCTGATTTTATTAAAAATGGGGATGCAGCTATTATTAAGATAAAGCCAATACATCCTGTTGTAATAGAAAAGAATAAAGATATTCCGCATATGAGCAGATTTGCGATAAGAGACTCAGGACAGACAGTTGCTGCAGGAATGTGCATTGATATGGTTGAAAAGCCAATGAAGAAATAATTTTTTATTTTATTTTATTAATATGTTTATAAAAATCTCTTAATTGAGTTTATGGCGAATTAAATTCGCTGTAATGCAGGAAAATGCCAAAAGCCAGAATAAAAATTGCAAGCACAGACATCAACAAAGTAAATGAAGTTTGTAATTATATTAAGGGTATAGCTGAAAAAACAGGCGTTGAAATGAGAGGCCCAATTCCTTTTCCTACAAAAAAACTTAAAGTAACAACCAGGCGTTCTCCCTGCGGTTCTGGAAAAGCTTCTTGGGAAAGATATGAGATGAGGGTGCATAAAAGGCTTATAGATTTAGGCATTGACGAAAGGGCCTTAAGACTGGTTATGAGGGTTCCTATTCCAGAAGGCCTTAACATTGAAATAGAAATGATTGAAAATTAGTTCTGTTTTTTAATTTTTATTTGACAATATTTATAAATATATCAAAATATTATTTTTCTTTAAGCCGACGTGGCACAACCTGGTACATGCTGAGCTTTGCGAAGCTCGCTAGCCAAATGCGCAAGCCTGGAACAAGTAGCGAATATGAAATATTCGCTCGCAACATTATATTGAGAGCTTGTTCCCGAAAGGGTGTCCCGGTTCAAACGCTGCTTCCCTTGTTCAAAGAGTTGGGTGCAGCTGAACGTCCGGGCGTCGGCGTTTTATATCAAAAGATTTATAAAATTGATAAATTAATTAATTACTATGAAAACCTTAACAGCAGTTTTATATAAAGAAGAAGAAGCATATGTAGCAGAATGCCCTGAAGCGGGAACTGTAAGCCAAGGAAAAAGCATAAACGAGGCTTTAGAGAACCTAAAAGAAGCTACTGAACTTTATTTAGAAGAATTTCCTTTAAAAAAAAAAGGAAAGGCTTTAATGACTACTTTTGAGGTAAGTTAATTGCCAAAATTAAGAAAAATTTCTGGAGAAAAGGTTATTAAGATTCTAGTTAATAAATTAGGATTTAATATTAGTGGAAGATCCGGAAGCCATGTCAGATTATCAAAAGAAACTAATGATGGTAAAATTGGAACTGTTGTTCCAATGCACAAAGAGTTAAAAATTGGAACATTAAAAGGAATACTAAAGTTAGCTAAAATAGATGAAGAAGAATTTTCAAAATATATCTAGTATTTCTTTCTTTATTTCTTTTAACCAATCAAAACATGCTTTCTCAGAATAAAAACGCCATAACCAAGAAGGAATAGAGCTATAATAACATTCCCTATTAATCTTAGATTTATTATTTTATAGCTGAATATATCAATAATTGTTATCAATAAGATTATAACAGAGACAGCATTCAGGATTATGCCAACATTCTTTATGTATTTAGGAATAATTATTGAGCCTGTAATTATCAGCAGAATAGCAAAAGATATGATAAATAAAATTGCTCCAGAATCATTATAAGCAACAATCTGGCTTTTGTCAATGACATTTCCAACAAATGAATAGCCGGTTATGCTGTTTTTCTTTAAATTAAAAAAAGCAAATAAAGCCAATAATAAAAGAGAAAATGCAATAGGAACAACCTGCTCTTTTTTATAGCCGATTATTGGTTTTCTTATTTTTGCCATATCTAATTTATTCAAACAGTAGTATAAAAAATTTTCTATTGATGGAAAGATTTATATATAAGATACTCTTATTGGTAAGATATTCTTATTAAGGAGGCAAACAAAATGGAAAAATTGGAAATAACAAGCATGAGTTCAAGAGGGCAGGTAGTTATACCTTTGGGCATAAGGGAGCAGCTTGGATTAAAGGAAGGCGAAAAATTTGTTGTTGTGGGAGAAGATGATACTGTTATATTAAAAAAAGTAACTATGCCTTCCTTCAAAAACTTTGATAAGTTGCTTAAAAAAACACAAGATTTTGCAAAAGAAAAAAGGATATCAAAAGCCGATGTCGAAAGCGCCATTAAGAGAGCTAGAAAGTGAAGGTAGTTCTAGACACAAATGTATTTATTTCTGGCATTTTTTGGAGAGGGAGCTCTAATAAAGTTATAATGAGTTGGAAAGAAGGAAAATTTACGCTAGTTACTTCATTAGAAATAATCTCTGAAATAATAAAAGTGCTAAAGGACTTCAAAATCAAGCTTTCGGATGATATGATTAGGGAATGGATTGATTTAATTGTAAGAAATTCTATTATTGTAGAGCCCAAAGAAAGAATAAATATAGTTAAAGATGATCCAAAAGACAACATTTTCATTGAAACTGCCGCAGCTGGAAATGCGGACTATGTAATCTCACAAGACAATCATTTGCTAAAGTTAAAGGAGTTTAAGGGAATTAAAATAATCGCTCCTGAAGAATTTAACGCATTATTTATTTAAGTTTTCTCGCCCCCTTTATTTTTTGACACAAACGGTTTTCTCTCCTTTGTTCTTGTTCTATAAGTATTGCATTCGCTCATTAAATTGGACTTAACCAAAAGATTACTTTTCGGAACGAAATCTCCCAGAAATTACATAAGCTGGGAAAGAGTTTAACAAGCGTTCGTATGTTATTGCACTTCTTATGGTCTTGGTTGCACTTGTGGAGACCGGACAACTACGCCATGCGGAACGCCATTTTCAGGATGTTATTCAAAAGGAACATACTATAAAGATGCTGATAAGGACAATTTTGGCCTTCAGAATGATTATATATTAGCTTGCTCTGGCTCTGGCTATTATACAGCAAAACCAAATTTAGCACGCGGTGGCGTGACAAAATGGGACTGCCTTGACACAAATGCTGCGGCAAAACCATGCGCTACAGAAGTATGTGATGATGTGGATAATGACTGCGATGGGACAGTTGATGAAGTTTGCACTTATCTCCATGCTGCTGGCGGCTGGTTTACTGGTTATCCATGCATCTATGCTAACAATATATGGTCATGCAGAGACGCTGGTTTTTTTAAAAAGAATGGTGAAGAATGCAACTGGAATGAGCAATGCAAAAGCGGAGCATGCAAATCAACATCACCAACCTCAACAACTAAAGTATGTTGTAATGATGTTGCTGCTAATACTGCTGGTTGTGATTATTGCAATGCAGGCGATGGCAGTTGTTATACGCCTCCAACTACTACAACAACAACCACAACAACTACTACAACCACAACCACAACCAGCACTACAACAACAACTATTCCTTATAAATGTGTAAGCGCAGGAACTCTGCCGCCGTCAAACTCAAACATCTGCTCTGGCGATAATACTGGCTTAACAGCCAACAC
>Ga0209542_10006500_pt1 | contig 22722 bp, 23 predicted proteins | sample RifCSPhighO2_01_FD_184028 | JGI IMG/M metagenome (GOLD analysis project Ga0209542, IMG submission 184028) | Soil microbial communities from Rifle, Colorado - Rifle CSP2_plank highO2_0.1 (SPAdes) (version 2) | ecosystem: Environmental > Terrestrial > Deep subsurface > Rock core/Sediment ... | reverse complement strand
TCCTTCCGCATCGGTCAGTCCATCGGCATCAGTCTCTCCATCAGCCAGTGTCAGCGCCTCGGTCTCACCCAGCGCGTCTTTGTCTGCGTCAGTATCTCCTAGCTCATCAGCCTCTGCTTCGGTTTCCCCCAGTGCTTCCGTATCTCCGTCTGCATCATTAAGTCCATCTGCCTCCGTCAGTCCGTCAGCCTCGGTCAGTCCGTCAGCTAGTACTAGTGCTTCGGTTTCCCCCAGTGCTTCCGTGTCGCCTTCAGCCTCAGTTTCTCCCAGCTCCTCAGTCAGTCCATCGGCATCGGTCAGTCTATCCGCTTCCGTCAGTCCGTCTGCTAGTGTCAGCGCATCGATTTCTCCGAGCGCATCGATCTCTCCCTCCGCCTCCGTGTCACCATCGGCCAGCGCTAGCCCTTCGACTGCCGGTAGCAGTGCCTCGGCAAGTATCTCCCCTTCGGCCTCAATCAGTCCCTCCACTAGCGCCAGTCCTTCAGAAGGCGGGGGAAGTGTTTCCTCCAGCGTTTCTCCCTCCGCTTCCATCAGCCCCTCGGCCAGCGAATCGGTCAGTCCCAGCGTCAGCATCAGTCCCTCCACTAGCGCCAGTCCTTCTACACCCGCGTCTTCGCCATCGGCCTCAGCCAGCCCTTCGTCACCTGGTTCCAGCAGATCGCCCTCTACCTCGGTCTCCCCCTCAGCTAGCGCCAGTCCTTCAGCCGCCGCGGTAACTCCAATTCCCAAGCTACCGAAAGCCCCCAAGGAACCCCAAATTTTCCGTAGAGATAAAAGGTTTGAATTTAGAATCCCCAGCTGGAATGACGCCAATAGGCCAGAGGGGGCCGAACCGGGAACGATTGGGTTCAATTCTCAAGCATGTCATCTGGAATTCAAGCATGGCCCCATTTGGTTAAAGCTACCCATGAAAAAAATCAAATTAGCCGCCCGTTGACGCTATCTGCCACGGGCTATATGATAAAAAAGAAACAAAATGAAAAAAAACTCCCCTCTCTTTATAGACATTGGCCAAGGTTTATTTATCATGATAGATCTGCTAAAAATCCCCACCTGGGCCAACTTAGACCGACCAAAAAAAGCCAAGAAGGGAACCTTGGGGTTTAACTCTCAGACAAATAGTCTGGAATACTGGAGTGGGTCTGTTTGGTTTGCGGCTGCCATGAATGAAGGATAACTGCTTGACTAACATTGGCCTTGAGGAAACTGAATAAGATGATTTTACTCCAAATAATCCTGGAGTTTTTTTCTTCGTGATGGGTGGCGTAGCTTCCGAAGCGCCTTACTCTCAATCTGGCGGATTCTTTCCCGGGTCACCCCGAACTCCCGGCCAACCTCCTCCAGAGTCAAGGCCTTGGCTCCGTGCAAACCAAATCTCATTTTGAGCACCTTCGCCTCACGATCTGTCAGGGTGGAAAGTACCTCCTCGACGTTTTCGAGCATCAGTTGCTTGGTTGTCGCCTCGTATGGTGAGACCTGGCCTTCATCAGCGATAAAGTCGCCCAAGAGCGAGTCCTCATCGTCGCCGATCGGCGTTTCCAGCGAGGTCGTTTTCTGGGAGATCTTCAGGATCTCACGCACACGCTCCGGCGAAAGCTCAAGTTCCTTCCCAACCTCTTCATCGGTCGGTTCCCGGCCCAGATCCTGCATCAGTTTTCGCTGCGTTCGGATCAGCTTATTGATCGTCTCGACCATATGGACGGGAATACGGATTGTGCGCGCCTGGTCGGCAATGGCACGGGTAATTGCCTGACGGATCCACCAAGTCGCGTAGGTCGAGAACTTGAACCCCTTTGTCCAGTCGTATTTTTCGACCGCCCGGATCAAGCCCTTGTTGCCTTCTTGGATCAGGTCCAGAAAGCTCATGCCTCTTCCCATGTATTTCTTCGCGATTGACACCACCAAACGGAGGTTGCTTTGCGTCAATTTGTCTTTCGCTCGCTTGTCTCCGGCTTCAGTTTTCTGAGCCAAAGTGATCTCTTCTTCGCGTTTGAGTAGTGGGATTCTGCCGATCTCCTTGAGATACATCCTCACCGGATCATTGATCGAGATCTCTTCCAAACCCGAAAGCTCTTCCAGTTCCTTTTCCAGGTCGCTGCTGACCTCAGCAATCTCGCCATCCTGCCCCGCCAAAACGCTCTCAAAAACGTCGATATCCTGCTTGAATAGCTGGTCGTAGAGTGCGTCCAGTTCATCTACGTGTTTTTCCGCATCGGGGAACAGCTCCAGGATCTCATCCTGGGTGACAAAACCTTGGTTCTCGCCCTTCTCGATCAGGTCCAAAATGAGCCTGGGTAGCTTCAGTTTCCTCGATTCCCCGACCTTAACTTTAGTTGCTTTTTTTGTTCTCACCATAGAAAATTAGATTATGCCAGCGCCAGCTTCCTTTCCAATGCGTTCAATTTTACCAGTTTTTCGCTCAAATTGCCTATAGTAACGTTATTCCCCTGTCTTTCCGCCTCTTTGATCTGCTCGGCAAATTGGGCTCTCTCCTCCCGAATGATCCCCCTGGCCCAGGCAACCGTGAGCTTCACCTTCTCTTTTTCATCAATTTCCTCACCGGTCGAAAGCAGGTAGGCCTCAGCTGCCAAGGAAGAAAGCTCCTTTGGCAAGTTCTTCACAAATATCTCTGCTTTCCAAACTCCTCCCTCATCAAAAATCAACCCGACCAGTTTTCCCACTGCCCCGTTCAGCGGCAATCCGAGGAGCATCTTTTTGGTCCTTTCTACCAATTCCTCACCGGACGTCAGCAATATGCCGATGATCGAAAGATCCAGGGATGGTCGGCCCGAGGAAGTGTTTTTCCCGACATTTTTTTCTTCCGTCTGACTTCTTCCGGACCTTACTTTTTCGATTTCCTCATAAACCCGCTGCTTATCTACCCCGAGTTGCTCGGCCAACTTTTTTGCCCACACTTCTCTGATGACACTGTTCTCTACTTTGGAAAGATACGGCACTACTTCCTTCACGATCTTGCCTATATTTTCAACCGAGTCAGCGCCCCACCGGGCGATCGCCTTGTCAAAGAAAAATTCATATATTGGGACCGCTCGTTCGACCATTTCTACCCATTCATGCGGCTTCTTCCGGGCGATTTCATCAGGGTCCTTCCCCCCGACCATATTCACCATCTTTATACTCAGTCCTCGCTTTTCTGCCGCTTCTATCGACCTTTTCATTGCCGCTTCCCCGGCGGCATCTGCGTCCAACGCCAAGACAAAAGTGCTCGTCAGCCGGGAAAGAATGTCCATCATCTCCTCTGTCACTGCCGACCCCTTAATCGCCACCGTTTCTGTTACACCGGCAGCAAAAGAGCTCATCATATCCAGCTCTCCCTCAACGATCAGCACCCTGTTTTTCTTCTTGATTTCGTTTCGGGCGATTGTCAAACCAAATAGCATTTTGCTTTTGTGATAGATCGTGGTCTCCGGTGAATTGATGTACTTGGCCTCATCATTGTTAGGCCTGCCCGCCTGCGTGACTTGGCTTGCGGCGGGCAAGATTCTCCCCGAAAAACCGACGACCCGTCCGGAAATATCGTACAGGGGAAATATCACCCTACCGCGAAACCGGTCATAAAGTCTTCTTTCATTTCCTGTCGCCAAACCGGCTGCCACCAGCACTTCCGGCCGGTATCTCTTTTTATCCACCAGGTAGCTCACCAAACCATCCCACTCGGGCAAAGCATAGCCCAGGCGAAAGGTCTCGATCAACTTTTCGTTCATTCCTCTCCCCGCTAGATATTTCCTGGCCGCCTCACCTGATCGATGTTTCGTCAGAAGATAATGATAGTACTCTGCCGCCAGATCATGGACTTCGATCAACTCTCGTTTGCCGTCTTTGTCCGTTTTTACTCTATCAACCAGTTTTACCCCCGCTTTATCCGCCAGTTTTTCCAAAGCCTCACCAAAGTCCAAGCCTTCGACCTCCATCAGAAACTTGATTACATCCCCCCCGGCACCGCAACCAAAACATTTATATATTTGCAGTTCCTCGTTCACCATAAATGACCCAGTCTTTTCCGAGTGAAAGGGGCATAATCCCACAAAATTCCGTCCCTTCTTTTTCAGGGCCACGTGTTCCGAAACAATATTGACGATGTTTGACTTCTTCTTTACTTCCTCGACCTGGTTATCCATGCCTGCCCAATTCTAACCCAAACTAATACCAAAGTGTGGTGTCTACTTGAAAATATCCGAACGGAACGGCTGGGCTCGGCAGGCGGAATTACCCCCACACCCCCTTTCCGTCCGCCTCGCCTTGAACCGGAGCGGAAAGGACGATTTCAAGTTTTTCTTGAGCGATGAACCCTTGATAAAGAAGATATAGACTGACAAGGAGAACCACTGCTTCAGCTAATAAGAACCGGCGGTCATCTCTCTTTTTCTCAATGAGCTCTTTGACTGTTTTGGGAAAGAAAATGCGAAGAATTCCTTTGATGAGAATAAGCCAACCGATAATCGTGATAACAACTCGCCAATCTCGAGTCCAAACCTGATGGCTGACCACCAAAAGAACACCAAGAACGAGAGTTAAAAATCCGGACGAATACAATAATGCCGTATTTTTTGCGGCGTCTTCTTCCATCTTAAGATGGGTTTTGTAGCGGATGATTATCATAAAAGTGCTTATCGCACCAAACAGTCCGATTACTTTTGCGAGAAAAATTGAGGTTTCCATAATGATCAAAAAATTTCTTTTGCCCCTTATTGATAAATCCTAACTGGCGGAAGCGGTGGGATTCGAACCCACGAGTGCTTGCGCACACATGATTTCCAATCATGCGCCATAAACCACTAGGCGACGCTTCCAAACCTGTATATTTTACCAGCTGAAGCTAGCTTTTGTATAAATCAGCTGTCAGCCCCACAGCCTCCATCCCCGCTACCATTCTGACCGATTCGCGGACTTCCAATCTGATCCCTCTCATCTCCACTAGGGCCGCGAGAGCTTCTCCCGCGCACCATTTTTCATCATTGTCCCAGTTATCAAACCAGACCGGCAATACGATCGCTCGACCTCCAGGCATCAAAACCCTGACTAGCTCCCGATAGGCTTCCGTCATTCTGGTCGGTTCTATAAAAATTCGCGGAATCAGTGTATCCCGGCACAAAATCAAATCAAACGAATTAGCGGCAAACGGAAGCTCAAAAAGAAACCCCTCGACACTATTTCTCCCCACCGTCTCCCATCGCCTTAAGTCCTCCGATTCAGGCCGAACTCGCCTTAGTGTCTCCATCATTCCCAAAACGTCCAACCACCAATTTCTTGAGTCTCCTAGCGAAACAATTCCTCCAATTCCTAATTCGAGCCCCTCCTTGGCAAACATTCTCCGTCCGGCGCCGGCATCCAAAATCATTTTTCCCTCCAAATCGCTTCTCACCAACTCAAAATCGGCTAGATATTCGTCCAACACCGGCGTATAAATCTCCTTTTGTCCTGCCACGACCCATATTCTACTCCAGAATGGTAGTTAAAGCGCCAAAATCGTCTCCGGAGCGTCCACCAGGGACGCGAGCACCGGAATACCGGCCGGCAAATCACCATTGCTTTTCCTCCACTTTGGCTCGACCATTATCACCCTCATCGAGAGCGATAGCATCGGCAATCCGTCGGCATTCACATTATCTCCAAAACCCAAGATGTTTTCACAAGGCACCTGCAATAGATCCGCCGCTCCGCGCCAGTCCTCTATTCCCTTCGGTTTTGACTCGTCGGCAATCCAAACCTGGCTGAAATAACGGTCCAGTCCGGTCTTTTGAAGCTTGATCCAAGTCCAGTCACTCCAGGGCAGTGTCGATGGCGCATGAGTCACCACCGCCATTTTGATACCGGTTTGCTCAAACAAATTCATAACCGGATGAATCCCGGAAATGATCTCCGGAGAATCAAAAAATAATTCCTGAATAAGCCCTATTCCTTCATTCAGAGCGTAGGAGTCTCCAGTTAGTTTTATCGCCGTCAACTGAACCGCCAAAACCCATCTCTCTGCCGAAACATGCAAAACATCATAAGCTTCGTGCGCCGCCTCGTCCAATTCGTCCATGACCAGATCGAGCGGTAGTCCCAGTTTCCCCACCGCCCAAATCGCCAAAGCCAGTTTCCTCTCTTTCATGTAGGCGGTCGTCTCCAAAAGGGTATCGTCAAGGTCAAAGAGCAATCCACTAATCCCCAGAGAATCAAACTTCCTTTCCAGCTGTCCAACCAGTGGTTCTCTCTCCCATGGCATATGTTCTTGAAATTCTATCACCTTTTATATGGTGTACCCGGTGAGATTTGAACTCACAACCACTTCCTTCGGAGGGAAGTACTCTATCCAGTTGAGCTACGGGTACAAAAGAGCGGACCTGTCCGCCTCAGGCGGAGGGTACAGGGGTCGAACCTGTTAGAGCTTGCGCTCATTGGTTTTCGAAACCAACGCATTACCGTCCTGCCCACCCTCCGAACGAAGTGAGTCCCGAACTATTGGTTCGGGACAACAAAGTGTACCCGGTGCGATTCGAACGCACGACCTTCTCCTCCGCAGGGAGACGCTCTAATCCAACTGAGCTACGGGTACATTGGGCTATATTTTACCACTTAAGGCTGTTTTTTAGCTTCATTGTGTTCGAACAGGTGTCAATCTCAATCCAAGGGGATCTTTTCCGAGAGCCACTTTACCGCATTGTCCGTCCAGGACGGCTCCGGTTTTTGCATCGTTACCCGATTGTCAGAGAGCGTCTTCTTGATTCTTTCTTCGTCCGCCTTACTGATGAGCAGGATCAACTGGCCGGGAAATCCCGTCAGGAGAATCCGTAAAACAGATTTCCCCCACTTTTCCTCGATCCAAAAAATGACCATCTGATTAAACCGGTAGAGTTTGTTCCCCGTCCGAACTCCCCACGAAGTCAGCTGATGTTCGGCTTCCGCCGGCGGAGTCTTGCTCGTCACCCAGACCACAAACACAAATGCCCAGATGACGAAAACCGGCATCACCCCCTCGATAAAGAACATGATTACGCTCATCAGTACCGCCAACACCACGATCGTACTGTAAAACTCCTTGCTTCTGGCTTTGTATAGTCTTTCCGGTGATTGCCAATTCAGCAGGATTCTCTCATCCAAATCGGATATTGCATCGGAGGCAGTTTTCGCCGGGTTTTCCATCATCGGGTCCATTATCTTCAGTTTAACATGGCCAAATGGTAAAATTGAGCCCGCTGGAGGCGTGGCCCAGTGGTTAAGGCAAGAGGTTGCTAACCTCTGACCTAGAAGTAGGTCCCGTGGGTTCGAATCCCACCGCCTCCGCCCTATGCCCGAAATCTTGGATTATGGTGGCTACCTGCTCGATTTTGAACTCAACGAGGAGTTTTTGCATGGCAAACGCGTCCTCGATCTTGGCGCCGGCGCCCGTCTGTTTGCCTATGATGCCATCGATCATTCTCTCTGTCAGACGGTCTCTCTCGACGAAAACTCGGCCGGCTGGCAGTCACTTAATCTCTGGGCCAAGAAACAACTGGCCAAAGGCAAGAACCCCACCGTCGAAACCTATCTCGCCATGGGTCAAAACAGCGTCGAAGCCAAGGCTCAGGTATTACCGTTCCCGGCAGAATCTTTCGACATCGTCTTTTCCCGCTCTGTCGTACCCCAAATGCTCCCAACTGCGGAGGATTCCGCCAATGCCCTCGCAGAAATTATTCGCGTCCTGGCAGTCGATGGCAGTGCCTTTTTCTATCCCATTATGATGGAGCACTGGACCCCCGAAAAAAAGGAGGAGACAGGGTGCCTGATCGCCTGCCTTGAGGAGGATCAATCCCTCGAGCTCGAGTTAGTCCCAATCATCTTTCGTGAAACCGGCAATCCGGGCCATATGCTTCGCCTTACCAAGCTCCGCCGAACCGTCACCTAATGCTATTATCTATTGGATGGCAGAAGCCGATCAAGCAAGAAAACAACCCAACGCCGAAAAAGAAAGGGAAATACAAAAGTCACTTGAAATTGACCCTGATCAACCCGAAAAAACTGCGGTCAGAATACTCCAGAGACTAGACAAAAAGGCATGGCAAACTCTTGACGACCAGTGGGGGGTTGAGGATAAACCCATTGCTGTTGCTTACCTTTATCCATCATCGGCAACCACCCCGGATGTTGACGAGATTCCCGATTCGTACCGTGCCAAAGCCGGAGCCCAGGAAACCAGAGTTGCCCCCACCGGCATTACTTCGAGTACCGGCTACTTGTATGACCTTTTCAAAAACCTAGGGCACCACATCGGTGTTAACAACCTACTGTTGACTGAGTATTATGCTGGCGCCTTCGCTACCACCTTCCGCCTCACCGCTACCGGCCTGATCCGCAGGGCCTTCGACACCCACGGGCCGGATAATTTTTGGGGGGATCGTATCAAAACAGAGGCCCAAAAGGACAGAGAGGACGGCCTGCTCGGATTGGACGCCGTCCACGAAATGAGCCTTTCTGTCCAACACCCCGAGGCACAGTCATCCGCCGTTGAAGCTGGTCGAACATATCTTGCCAAGACATATCAAGAATATCTCAGAAACCAAATCTTGCTTGGTGACCATCCCGGTACCAAAAAGAGAAAAGTTCTCGAGCTGGCCGCAAAACTTGAAGCCAAATACGGACCGCCAAACACAAAAGACGCCGACCACACCCACAACTGGGGCAGATACGTTTCTCACGGCGAATGGGTCGGTGACACCGATCCTACCAATAACGTCTTAAGGATCATCAACCCGGAGACCGCCACTTATGCCGAAGTAGATCTGGCTGATTTTCTTCTCGGGGAGGGTGAGGCTCCGATATTCCATCCACTGGAGGAATGCCGCACCAGTCGTGAGGCACCCCCGCTTGTAACCATTACTTTTCAGCAGGAATCATTGCTCCAACCGGAGTTCGACGGGGGCCAACCTGTGACTTCAGACCGGAAAAGATTATGGGAAAAGTACAAGGCTCAGGAAGGTCTAAGGGGTTGGCAACTGGATTTTGGCATTGACAAAGACAACCGAGTCAGCGAAGTCGTCGGCGATTTTTCTCACGATTTCGGTGAAGCCAAAGAGGCCAAACTCCTATTAAACTCGGTCGCACTCACCGCCGGTAACGAGAAGGATTATTCCTATGTCCCCGAGCACCAACGTCGTAGGCATGATATCAAATACAAAGTCCGCACTACGTTGCCACTCGAAGACTCTGCTTTCGGCATCAGACCGGGGGATGCAGTTGCCGGAACCAGGCTTGACCAAGAAGTCAGAAAATTCCTCGGAATTGGGTCGGTGGCTGTCCAGGCCGAGCTCCCCCCCGATCAGGCCAAAGATACCCGCGATGCAGCCAAGTTAATTACCGCCGCTCTTCTCACCAGAAAAGTCACCAGGGAGGGAGAAAAACTAACCATCGTCATTGGTGAGACGGAACAGGAAAAATGTGTCGATTTCATTCTTGGTCAGACAATCCCCGGCCAGGAAGTCCCTTCCTCCATTCGCCAAGCACTGAGACAGGTTCTTTTTGAAAACGCACTTACGATCCAGTCCCTTGCCATGGCTAGCCAGGTTGATAATGGCTTTAGCCTGCCCGGGATGCCGGAAAAGTTCAAGACCAAACGGACAGAAAAGCACGTTCTTGTTTGCGTCGAACCGGTCCACCAACCCAAGGTCGTCGCCCAAGGCAAAAATCCAACCAGGTTATCATTGGCACTCCTCGGCGATACTTCCGCCTTCGGCTACGTCCAAGAAGTTCTCACCAATATCAGCAACCAGAGAGGCTCTGGCGCGAATATGTCAGACCTTTACGACACCATCGCCGAAGCAGGTATCAGTCATGCTACGGCCGCGGGGGTCGACCTAAAAAACGAGATCCTCGACCGGTCAAGAACCTTTTATCGTCAGGTCATGGGCTCGAAACTAGTAGGTGGAAACATCCTTGCCGTAGTCTCAACCCTCTCTCGGGAAGGAGGCTTTCAGCAATTCCTCGAGGGGCTGGCCACCTTGGCCGGCGGCAATCGTCTTGCCACCAAACTGGCCGGTTCCACTCGCCAGATCAGCAACGTCCAGGTGCTTAGGGGGGGACTATCCGGTTTCGTCAGTAGTTTGAATAGCACCCTCACCGACGCGATTGGTGCCAACAACGATGAGAGAAGCATGCGCCACCGCGTCAAAACCGCCGACCTCGTCAAAGCATACCTCGGTTACTTCAGCACCGCGGATGGGTTCCAGAATTTTGCCTACCTGAGAGGAAACACCCCCCCCGGCTTAGAACTCCCTGGCCGGTTGGATGAAAAGAATCCCGCAGTTACCGCTCGGGTCATACAGGTTTTCAATATCATGGCAGCAAGAACAGACGAGGTTGGAGACAAGGCCCGAATGGTCATCCAACAAATCAGAAACGAAGTTGTTGCGGCTACCGTCCGTGAAACCACCCGCATTTGTGAAACCGAGATTGCCTACGGTCGGACTGTCAAGAAACTTTTTACCAAATAACCCTCGAAAAATCAGGTCAGGTTTTTGTAGTGGTTTATCCGCACGACCCGATCATCTGTACCCAATACTACCGCCACCATATCGATCCGGCAGGCAGCTTCCTCGCCGTCCAAATAGATTTGCGCCATTCGCCTTACCCTCTCGACTTTGTTTCGCCCTACCATTTCCTCCGGCGAACCAAAGAAGTCCCCTCGTTTTGTCTTGACCTCCACAAAAACCAAGACCCCGTCTTTTTTGACCACAATATCAATCTCGCCAAACCTGGTCGCAAAGTTTCTCGTGATGATTTCAAATCCTTTCTCTTTCAAGAAATCCACCGCCAGACTTTCTCCCAGATTTCCCGTCTTCCGATTTTCCTGTTTCATATTCCTTATGGCGTAAGCCACGTTTATCGCGAAAGGCTATAGCCCTGAGCGAGCATAAGCGAGTCGAAGGGCGGAGGGTACAGGGGTCGAACCTGTTAGGGATTGCTCCCACTAGTTTTCAAGACTAGCGCATTACCGTCCTGCCCACCCTCCAGATGCCCTAATTTTATCAGGTCTAGCCTCTTATCGCGCCAAAACCAAGCCCCAGACCTGCTTTACCCCCACCTTTTTCAATTCCTTGGCACACTCCCGTGAAGTTGCCCCGCTGGTAAAGACATCATCCACCAAAATTACTTTCTTGCCCATCAGTTCTTTCTTCATACCCTTCTCGATTTGGAAACTGCCCCTGATATTCTCTACTCTGGCTCGCCTATCGGTTATGTTTGCCTGCTGCTTGGTTGCCTTGATCCGCCTCAAGGCGGACACCACCGATACCTTTTTCCCAGCCATTAATCTGGCGATCACTTCTGCCTGATTAAACCCCCGCCAGTTCTCCCGGTAACGGTGAAGCGGCACTGGTACCAGAACCACCCTTTTGCCCCAGTTACTTGGTTTTCGGAAGCCGGAAAGTACGATTGGCACCAGCTCCTTGTTAAAACCAAATTTAATTGCCTCCACCACCTTCTTCACCCCTTCGTTGCGGTAGTCAAAAATGGAAAGCACTCCATCCATCCCAAACTTCTTCCGGCAATACTCGTGTGTCAGACCGTAAATTGACGGGCGGGTGCACATCGGGCACACCTGGAGGGCCGAGGACAGATTTTTCTTGCATTTCCGGCACAAAAAAGCTCCTTCCCGGTCGCAAATCACACAAAACTTGGGGAAAATGAAATCAATCAGAAAATCCAAAATCACCGACACCCCCCATCTTACCTTCAAATCACCAAAAATCCCGCCTTAGCGGGATTTCATTGTGGGGGCGGTGGGAATTGAACCCACGTCTGAAGATATTCGGTAACAACCACTACAAGCTTAGTTTGTGATTTATTAACTCTTGGTTTCCTCACAAACAAGATCCGCCAAAAGTTGTCCTAGATTGCATGGGGTTAGACCTAGGCACTTCTAACCTTGTATCCCGAGTTTGTACTCGCCTTCGGTTAAACCTCGAGCGTTTTAATCCGAAAACGCCTTAGACTGCGTACGCGTATGCGGCGTCAGCGGTTTCAGGAGCGAAAGCCCCTAGGAATTTACCCAAGGGTGATTCGCTGGCTGTGACTTTTTTGTCGACAGTTAGTTTTTGGTCTGTTTCTCTCCGGGTGACCAACGGAGGCTTGCGGTTGTCAAAGAGCTATCTTCATCGATACCTGTCATCCCCAGCGTCTAGCTTCAGCCCGTGCCTAAGGCCACACGTCGGGAACAGCCCATATTCTACCAAAAAAGGGGGGCAAAATCCACTAAAACCTTCTAAGGCCTTTGAGGGCTCTTGAGAGCCTTGAGAGCCTGAATCTGGGCAGTCAGATCGACTCCCATGATCTGCTTACTGCTGGCCTTGATCACTACCTGAGCCAAAAAGAGGTTAAATTCATCCGTATCCATCTTTTTGATTGCCTTAATTAGGCACTTTTCCCAGTCGCCGGTCTTACTGGTAGCAGTCAGATCTTTCCCCAGGCTGAACTGATTTACTAAATCTGGCAGAATCTGTTTCCAAAATCCTCCACTTTTCACGCTTTTCCTCTCTACTATTTTTTTAATCGTCTGGCGAGAGCCAGCTCTTCATCCCTCTTCTTCATTTGCTCCCGCTTTTCGTATTTTTTCTTCCCCCGTACCAAACCTATCTCAAGCTTAATTAAATCTCCCTTATTATACGCCGAAAGAGCCACCAAAGTCAATCCGTGGGCCTGCTTTTTGGACAAAATCGAGGTCACTTCCTTTTTGTGAAAAAGTAGCTCCCTGATCCTACCCGGGTCGTATTCCGAATCGGTGGCGAATTGGTACCTTGGTACGCTCATTCCAACCACAAACAGCCTCCCGTTTTTTTCGATTATCCGGGCTCCGGTTAGGTTCACCTGGCCGGCCTTGATGCTTTTGACCTCCCCTCCTGTCAGAATCAAACCAGCCTCAAAGGTTTCCGCCACCTCATAATCAAATTTCGCCCTCTTGTTCTCTATCCTCATGCCTATATTCTACCCTCTTTCTATATTCTGAAGCGCGAACGACAGGAAGACTTGTAATCGGCGCAGCATGGGCAAATTTTCCGCGCACAGCGAGACCGTGTCCTGTACTCAGGAACCGGGAGTCGAGCACGGAAAAATTTCGTCTTGCGAGCCGAGTTAACTAAATGGAAGTGAGCAGCAGTTTGTCTCCTGACAATATCATCAATTCGTGGTCACTTACCCATACCAGGTCCGTAGCTCCCGAGAGGCCATCAGCCAGGATCTGCTTCATATACGCGCCTGTATCCTTGTTGAAGAGAACGATTCTACCTTTGTCGCGATCCAGTACCGCCACCACTTTGTTGTCATTGGAAATTGCCAGCCGGGTCAGCGAAAAGCTCTCCGGCACATCGGTCATGTTGAATTTCTCGAACTGACCCCTCCGGAAGCGCAGGATCTTGCCATTGGAAAGACCCACCCAGATATCGGTATCGATCGCCATATCCGTCGCCGCCCTGACATCGGCCTCGACTCCGGGTAGCCACCAACGCCTCCGGTCATTTATTTGCCCCCCGGAAAGCCCAAACCGCCAGATCTCACTTGCTCCCTTGTCGAGAACATAAGCCGCCCCCGGGAAGATATCTACCGCCAGCGGGTCAACAACCGCCGCATCGAACTTCAAGTCACTCCTCGCCCCGGAAAGTATCGCCGTCATTCCTGTCTTGGTCAGCAAAACACTATTTGCGCCAAGTCCCGCCACGTCCAACCAATTTTGACCTTCCCCTTTCCCGAGGATTACCTCCTGTTTCTTATCCGGGTAGCTGACCTTCGCCACAATGCCGGCAGTACCGTCCAAGACCAGCAGCTCTTTTCCGGTAAACGAGATTCTGTCTCCCTTCATTTTTTCCCGGATCAATCCCAAATTGAAAAACAGATCAAGGTTAGACTTTTGTTCTCCGGAGACTTTCACCCAGCTTTCGCCCGCCGCCCTGGCCAGATCATTCATCTTTTCCTCATATGGGGTCTTGTTGAATTGATCCTTCTTTGTCGCAATCTCTTGTTTCACCGAACGTAAGAGATCCCGCGCCCCAACCGGATTCAGATTAAATAGCGCCTCGGCGTCAACTCGCTTTTTCTCCAGCGGTTCATAAACCGCCTTAAAGACTGCGTCGGCCCGATCCCTCCTGGCCTTGATGAGCCCCAGGCCAACCGAAACGCTCAAAACAACCAGAAATACCGCCCCGATGAACAAGAACAACCGGTGCCTCTTCTGCACTGATTCATCCGATTTTAGACTCGTCGCCGTTTGCCAGTTGGTGACGAAGTCTCTCCAGGACATTTTTGCTGAGGCGATTTTTCCGGCCACCCCGGTCGCTCCAACCACCCGGTCTGTTGCCAAAATCTCCTCCTGCCGTTTCTCAGTTCGTTCTACGACCAACTCCTTGATCTTTTCTTGCGGCCGGACAGGGACAAGCACTTCATCTTTTTCCATCTCCAGCGCCATCGGCCTGACCAAAAGAATCAGGGCCGCCCGCGCCCCCTCGGATAGCTTCATCATTTCTGCCGTCACTTTTTCGGAGAGCTCCTCAGGTTCCTTGGTTTCTCCCTGTTCTTGATCGATCAAATCTACCGCCTCTTTGCTGCCAAAAAACAGTTTGTCTTTTTCTTTTATTTCTCCGGTCACCACCCTGCCATCGCCATTTTCGAACAGCCAAACCCTTTGTTTGCCTCTCACGATTGCAACGCCGTTGCCGGATAACGCTCCTGTTTTTAGTCGTCTTGCCCCGGAATCATCCAGGTAAACCCAGATAAATGCTCCCGTCGCCAGTTTCTTGGAGAGCAATGCCAACAGCCCGGCCACATCTCCCTTGTGTTTGGTGTCTTCACACCACTTATCAACTTCCCCGATCAGATTCATGCCTTTGGTCACCAAGTCACCTTTTCCTGAAAGTTTGATCACCCCAAAGATCGAACCAAATTGGTTCAATTCCTCCTTATCGAACGCCGTCTTGACATAAACCTGAGACCACTCACCTTCCCCAGTCTCGCTTACCACGCGATAGTAATCGACCCCTAAGATGTTAGCCATGGGCAGGCCAAATTGGTTTTTATCAAACTATTAATACAATTCCTATTGTTAATATCAATGATACAAAGAAAAATCCCCATGCCAGCGTTTTGAACCAATTGCCGATTGGAACGTTTAATACCTTGTCCATAAGACTGGCTTGCCTCACCGTGACCAGCGATAGCAAGGTCGTTAGCACCAGTAATCCCTTCACGAATAACCCCACGATCAAGCTCAGGCTGAGGCTGCCCAATATGTCATCCATTATTTTGTTCTCCCTTCATACTCTTCTTTTTCTTCCTGCTCCATTAACTCCCCGATCACCTTGACCACTCGATCCGGGTTTGGTACCGCCTCAAAAGTGAAGGCCGATGCTTCTTCGGTTCTGTCAGCCGATCTCTGTTCCGCCGCCGTTTGGATCACCACATTGCCGTAATTAAATATTGACGAAAACATCCCCACTTGGGAATAATTCACATCCTCAATTTTTCTGATCTGCATCGCGTTGACATTCTTGTAGAGCAGACCAAAAAAGTCGACGTCGATGATCCTCTCATCCGTAACGATGTAGACGTTATAAAACCAGAGCAACAGATTCTGGATAACAAAGAAGGCTAGTCCCAAATACCAAAAAACAGCCAAGGCCAAGCCCACCATTGGTGTCACACTCGCGATCAGCGGAAACTCTCCCCAGAACAAAGGCAATCCAAAAAGTACCGCCGTCAGACCGATCCACCATAGATTCGTCACCGGGTGTTTCCTCATCAGCAATAGTACCTTCTCATCGTCATTTTGGGCCTCAAACTTCGTTCCGGGAGGCATCGCCGCGAGCGACCTCCAGGGGGGTTCGCAATAGCCCTCATCCACCATCCTTTTTACCTCCGACACCACCCGTAAGTCGGTACTTGGAGGACTCTTTGATTTTCCACTCTTCGAGAACACCTCAGGCATATACCTAGATTCTATCATCCGAATCAAAATCGAACCACGTCTCATTACCCTATAATCTTGACAAATGCACCTTTTCAGGCTATTATTACCACTATCACCTCCCAGGAAGCACTCCTGGCGAGGGCCCTTTAAACTTTTCTGTTGGTGGACGCGCCAAGGAGGCGCATTCCCATGAGCAAGAAACTCAGTAACGATGCCAAAAGAGCGATGAGGGACCTCGCCTGGCAGATCAGGCGCCTCCCCCATGGTCCCGGACGGACCGAGTTCGAGATTCAGCACTGCGAGCTCGGGCGGAACCTCAATCCCGCGGCCTATCAGTCCCTCCACGGGAAGGTCACGGCCGCCCGCTTCGCGGTGGCAACCGCCGACCTGGCCGACCTCAAGGCAGAGGTCGGAACCCTGGATCCCATCCTGGCCGACCGCCTGACAAAATGGGAGAAAGGTCCTGAAGGCTGGGCCTCGATCGAAGGCTTCTTTGCCGAAGCTGCGTCCATCGCCACCGCGCTGGACGAAATTCTCGAAACGGCCCCCAAGCTGCGCCCCGCACCGCTGCCCCGGCGTCGCCCGGCCCAGCCGTTCCGGCGCTTCTCGAAGCCGGATGCCATGCGCAGCACCGGCAAGACCGCGGCCAATCGCGCCAGCGGCGCACTCGCCCAGCACGCGGCCAACATCAGCGCCGCGGCCGCCCGCAACCAGGGCCACAAAAAGGGCAAGAGCCCCGACGCCCCCAAAGGCAAAGGCGGGGGCAAAAAGAAAAAGTAACACAAGTAAGCCCCGACCGGACACCAGTCCGGCCGGGGTTTTTCATGCCCCATCCCTTCGTCAACTTACCGTAATTCCCGGTACTCTTGACATTTACCGGGATTCCCGGTATATTATGGTTAATCCAGTGTTCCTGGACGATATGAAAATTCATCTCCCTAACAGCGCCTTCCTGGGCAACATCGACACCTTCATCAGATCATTTGACTCATCTGCCCCCACTAGTTTGAATATTACTGCTAACGATAAGTGGATTTCCGTCCATCCCGTCGTTCTTTCCTTAATTGCTTCCCTCGGACTAACCATCAAACCTGAAAACATTATCTGCCAACCGCTAATGGCAAAATCCCGGCACTATTTTGAAAGAATGGGGCTCTTTAGACTCCTCGGGATCAGTTCAGGCATTCAGGTTGTCGCGCATGAGTCAGCCGGCCGATTCATTCCCTTAACCCAAATAAACAATTCCGGACAGCTGACCAACTTCATCATTGAAATGGTTCCCCTGCTTCATCTCGAACCATCACAAGCCGACCCTATCAAATATATCGTCAGCGAGCTAGTCAGAAACGTCTTTGAACACTCGGGGTCAAAATATGGAGCCATTTTATGTGCTCAATATTACGCCAAGAGCAACTCTATCCGCATTGGTATCGCCGACGCCGGGGTCGGTATAAAAAGAACTATCAATCAATCTTGGCCTGCCAAAACCGATCTTGAGGCCATTAAATTGGCCTTGATACCTGGAATCACCGGCACAACCAGAAAAGAGGGTGGTACCGAACAAAATGCCGGCGCTGGTTTATTTTTTATCAAATCTATCGCCAAGGTAAACCGGGATTTCTTCATGGTCTATAGCGGCAACGCTATGTACAAATTACTCAAAACGGAATCAAGCAAACAAGTACGTCTCTACGCGAACCCAGATAAAGACAAACATTCCGAAAATGAGGGCCTCCCTCGCTGGCAAGGCACCGTCGTCGGTGTTGACATCAATCTTGACCACAAAAGTGAATTCTCCGCCCTTCTCGATCAAATTAGAAAAGCCTATGCCGAGGGTGTAAAAGAGAGAAAAAGAGCAAGATATAAAGAAGCAAAATTTATATGATCGAAATCAAATTCTTTCCTAAAGTCGGCGTTTTTGCAGAAAATAAAGACATTGCCCGAGATATTAGGATCAACGAGTTGATTCCGCCTCTCGAAAGAGGCGAGTCACTAACCCTAAATTTCGAAAATGTCACCAATGCCACCCAATCTTTTATCCATGCGCTGATAAGCGACCTTATCAGAAAATTCGGAATCGAAGTTCTCGATAGGGTTTTCTTCAAAAGCTGTAGTGAAAACGTCCAGAAAATAATCAAGATCGTCGTCGACTACATGCAGGAATAGGTTTCTCCTGCAGTTTACTTCTTCTCGATGTTAAACAACCTACTTTTTAGGGAAATCCACCCCGGTGCGCGCAGGTTAAACGCCTTTTTGAAATCATCACCGCTCATATCCACCCCACCTTTATCGGTGTTAAAATGGACACTGGCCGTATACCCGCCTTCCGAATAGGAAGTGACCGAAACGTTCGAGACACTGCCATACCCTCCACCCATTCCTGACGCCTTACTTCGCAAGTCACTCATTGAATAGGGATTGCCTCCGGAACATCCGCCCAGCGGCACAATTCTGTCATCGGACTGATTATTTTTTACCAGCACCGTCCAGGCATTCAATATGTCCGCCATCTCTTCGCTGTTCAGCCAGGGGTTGTTCCTCCCACAAGTCGCATTCGAACCGCTCTTGTACCAACCCTTATAAAACCAGGGACTGCCCGCGGTCTTTTCGAAGGCCTGTCCCGTCCAGCCGCCGCGACCTGAAGGCGTGTCCCAGAGGCTGGGCGTCGAAGACCCGGAATAGCTATCGGTATACGAGAACTGAAAGCCCCCAGAGGTTGATGCATACATCGATTTGAATGGTTTGCCGTTGGCCACCATGACCCATCCCCGGGTCGCATCAACCGCTTCGTTCCACTTACCACCCTTCTCCGCATTCTTGAAGACCTGACACGCCTGAGTCACACAGATCGAACCGCCCCGGCCTTCGTCAGTGTAGGCCAAAGCATAGCTCCTGGCCGCGATCGCTTGTGCCTTTAGGGCTTCCATGCCGCCTTCATCAGCCCAGCTGCCCGGCATTTCATAGATGCGCTTTGTATAGCTCTCCAGATCAAACGAACCATAGCCGGAAACCTTGATTTTTGTATCGGTTGGATAATCCCGTCTGATCGATACGCCGTCGCCGTAATATGCTTTCAGAATCTGCTCCGCCGATTGGCCCGCTTTTGCCCGACCAAAAGCACCATATTGACTCATCCCTTTAAAGTGCGGCGCCCCAAAAGAAAATGCGGCAAACGCCGGCCGGAAACCAGGATCATAGTCCGGTCTGGAGTTCGGATCGTCAGCCAAAGGCACATCCCCCACCGATGTCGAGAAAGTTCCCTGTTTCTCTCCCAAGATTTCCTGTTGTCTGGCCGAAAGGACGGCAATTTTTCCGGAGAGATCCGACTGATAAGCCTTTGCTTTGGCCACCTCACCCTTAAAAAAGGCCGCTTGTTTGTTCAAGCTTTCCTGAAGTATCGCCAGTTTGGCTTTTTGGTCCTCTAAGTTTTTTTTATCTGTTTCCAAATTGAGGATTTCATTTGAAAAACCGATGATCAACTGCCGGTCAAAGTTGCTCGCGATACTCTGGTAGCCAATCTCCCGACTTAAACCCGAACCGACTTTCGAGAGAATCTCCGCCAGCACCGACCTCTGCCTTAGCTTCTTATACAGTTCCTCTGTCTTCTTGGCGAGGATAACATAATGCTCCGCGATTTTTACCTCCCTGTCAGCAATGCTTTTTTCAAGCGCCTTCTGTCTTGCCACCGCCGCGTTGATAGAGGTCTGAAGCGACTTGATCCGGCTATCCAGCTTCTTTATTTCGCTCTCTAACGGCGTCGTCGCTTTCCGGGAAAGTTCCAAATCATGCTGCAGACTCTTAATACATTCACTGATGACATCCACATCATTCGTAGCACAATCCACCGCGGCAGCGATCTGCACCCGCCAAAAAGAGAAGCCGGCCAGGAGCAAGACAAAAGTTAATATCCACCTTCTCATCATTATTAGTTTAACCCATCGTGCTCATGTTAAAATTACCTTGCCTTCAAACATGAAATTAAAATTCCTTTTTTCTTCACTTTTTGTCGTCTTCCTTTTTCTCGCAAGCAGCTCGACCGTGTTTGCCGATTGTCAGGTTGCCAACTGGGATCCCAATTCCCGCAATCTTCAGGTTTGCGTCGGTCAATTTAGTTCGCCGGCCCAACTCAGGAGTACCACCGCCAATTTTCACTGTCTGGACAACTCAAACCCCGGTCCGGGATTTTGTACCGGTATCGAGAACGACAACTATAGTTTGAGCGGAACACCCGATAGTCAAATTGCCCAGGATGCCAGTGGACAATACTATACCTGCATTACCGGTCAGGGTCTAAGTCGGGGCATTGGAAAAATCGAAGTTGTTTTTTCTGGTGGCCAAGACTGTACTACCGCGAGCCTTGACACTGTTCCCTCAGACTGGGACCCTCTGACTGAAGGTACCATCTTCTCTGGTGAACCGGGACGGGCCGGCGGTGGAGCAGAGATTGAATGCGTCTCAAATGGTTCCAAGGGCATCAATACCGCTCTCGGCTGCATCTCGTATGACGCTACCAGCGGCGGCTTCGTCAGAAGTCTTCTCACCATTGTCATTGGACTGGGTGGTGGCGTCGCTCTCCTTCTTATTCTCTATGGTATCTTCATTGTCACCACCTCCGCCGGTATTCCTGAGAAACTCAAGGAAGGCAAAGAGATTATCTCTTCCGCCGTGGCAGGTCTTCTCTTTATCATCATGGCCATTTTTCTTATGAATCTTGTTGGTGTTAAAATCCTAGCTATACCCGAACTATGACAATCATCGCCCAAGGGGGTGTTCTCGATAATATCAAGGACGTACAGCAACAAATTGCACCCAATATCCCCGTTGACGCCACCATTGGGGACCTGCTTACCACCACCAACATTATTAACTTTGTCTTTTTCCTCGCCGGCCTCATTTTTTTCTTTAATCTTCTCTACGCTGCCTGGGATTATCTCCTCTCAACCGGCGACCCCAAGAAAATCGCCAGCGGCACCCAAAGACTACTCAACGCTTTTGTTGGTATTGTCGTGGTGTTGGGTGCCTTTGTCATTGTTAGAATCGTTCTTGCCATCCTCGGCCTCCAAGGGACTTTGTAATCTCCGCACAATCTCCGCAGTTTCCCCGCGGACTGATAGCATTAGAGAGCGTGAGCTTTGATATAATTCTCAAAGAAATGACTACTCCCCTCAACCACGTCGCCATCATCATGGACGGCAACCGCCGCTGGGCGAAGGCACGCGGTCTGCCCCCGGTCAAGGGTCATGAGGCGGCGGTCAAAAACGCAATTGAACCTATCATCCGGCATCTGGCTGACAAAAAGGTCCCTTATGTTACCTTCTGGGCCTTTTCGACCGAGAACTGGAAGCGGGACGAAGAAGAGATCAAAGCCATTTTCGACATTTTCCGCATGGGCCTCAACACTCTCGCCATCAGCCTGATCAAAAGCGGAGCCAAGTTCCGCCTTCTCGGGGATATCAACAAATTTCCCAAAGATATTGCCCAAAAATCCCTCGACCTCATCACAAAGTCCAAGGGGAACTCGACCATCACTACCACTTTCGCCCTCAACTACGGTGGCCGGGATGAGATCATCCGCGCCGTCAAAAAGATCATCACAGACAAACGTCAACCAGAGGAAATTACCGAAGAAGTCTTCGGTTCCTATCTCGATACCGCCGGTATTCCCGACCCTGACCTCATTATCAGGACCGGCGGTGAAAAACGTCTCTCCGGCTATCTCCCCTGGCAATCTGTTTACGCTGAACTTATCTTCACTCCTGTTCTTTTCCCCGATTTCACTCCCAAAGAACTAGACAAGGCTCTCGAGGAGTTCAATTTCCGCGACCGCCGCTTCGGTGGCGACCACAAACCCAAATAGTTCACCTACGATCGCCTCAATCACATCCTCATTGCAACGAATCCGGCGCAATCTACTTTCCAAATCTTCTGCATTTATGACCGGAATGCGTCTCCCCATCATCATCAGCACCCCATCCTGATACATCACTCTCGGACAATGAATTTCATCCCAATGTTGTCTGACTGAAGCCATATTAAATTTCTCCCGCGACATAGAATCTAATTTTAGGAAGTTTTTTCTTTCACCCCCTCTCAGACTTTCCTTGTCACCACATACTCCGCAATGCCCGCGAGAAAACCTGTTCCTTCGTTTTGAGGAAAGTCTGTTAGTTCTTTTATCGCCTCCTTCGCCAGTTTCAATGACTCATCTTCTGCTTCCTTCAGGGCGCCGGTCTCTCTCATCTTATCCCTGACCCATTCCAAGTCCTTGTCCTCGCCCGATTTCCCATAAATCGACAGGAAAGTTTTTTTGTCAGCCCGACCAAGTTTGTTTGTCATTCGTCTCACGAGAAGCGTCTTCTTCCCTTCTTTCATGTCACTACTCACCGGCTTTCCCAACTCCGCTTCGTTCCCAAACATCCCCAGGATGTCATCCCTGATCTGGAAAGCGATACCCAGCTTCATGCCATAGCTCGTCAGTCGCCGTATTTGTTCTTCACTTCCACCACCAAGAATCGCGCCCATTTGCACCGGTCCGGCGATGGTGTAAACCGCGGATACGTATCCCACCGTCTTCAGCATTTCTTCTTCACTGGCTTCTACACCCATGGTGCTTATAAATTCTCGATACCATCCCGCCGCTGTCTGAAAAGTTATCTCATCAAACTTCTTTCTCGCCTCCTCCAGGATCGGCAGATCAAAACCGGAGGTCATCAGTGCGTCATACGCGTACATATGAGCCAAGTCGCCCACAATAATCGCCGTCGAAACGCCAAAGTGATTTTTGTCCCCCAGAA
>Ga0209542_10006499_pt1 | contig 22722 bp, 25 predicted proteins | sample RifCSPhighO2_01_FD_184028 | JGI IMG/M metagenome (GOLD analysis project Ga0209542, IMG submission 184028) | Soil microbial communities from Rifle, Colorado - Rifle CSP2_plank highO2_0.1 (SPAdes) (version 2) | ecosystem: Environmental > Terrestrial > Deep subsurface > Rock core/Sediment ... | reverse complement strand
TCGCCAACCGGCGAGCCACTTCTCGTTCGGGCGGTATTTGCCTATTTTACACGCGAGCAAATACTGCCCGAGAATCTCGAGCACCAACCCCTGAGCATAAGGACTTTGCCCAGCCAGAAGAAAGGGTCGGGCTTCTTGCCAAGCGTAGAATAACTCTCCCGCTTTGCTACACCGGTCCATTGCTTGATCGAAGAGCCTAAGCTCGCGCATCAACAGCAAATTAGATACGATGCTCCTTAAAACAACGAGAAACAACGCAACTCCCATAACCAAGTACGGGTTCATATCATTCTCCTTATACTTCTATTAAAGAGTGTAGCCTACTCTTTTAAAAAATCAAGAAATTCAGTCTACCAAGCGAAGTGGGCGAAGGCTTTGTTGGCCTCGGCCATGCGGAGCGTGTCTTCTTTCTTTTTTATTGCGGAGCCTTCGTTGTTGGAAGCAAGCATGAGTTCGGCGGCGAGCTTCTCGGCCATCGGCTTGCCTTTGCCGCCGCGCGCGGCGTTGAGTATCCAGCGGAACGCGAGCGCCTGCTTGCGTTCTTGCCGCACCTCGCGCGGCACCTGGTAGTTGGCGCCGCCGACGCGCCTAGAGCGGATCTCCATCGCCGGCCCGACGTTGCGGATTGCGGTCTCAAAAAGCTCCACCGGGTTCTCCACTTTGGCCTTCTCTTTAATTATTTCAAACGCATCATAAACAACCTTGCGCGCGGTCGACTTTTTGCCGTCCCACATCACCGAGTTGATAAACTTTTCCACGCGATGAGAGCCGTACTTAAGGTCGACACCCGGTATATTTCTATTTTTAACTGGTCGTCTCATATTTGATATTTGTTATTTTGACTTTGGTCTTTTCGCTCCATATCTGGAGCGGCTGACGCGGCGCTTGTCGAGCCCTGCGGCGTCGAGCTTGCCGCGCACAATCGTGTAGCGGACGTTGATGTCCTTAACGCGGCCGGCGCGCAAAATAACCACCGAGTGCTCCTGCAGGTTATGGCCCTCGCCCGGGATGTAGGCGGTAACCTCCATGCCGTTGGTCAGGCGCACGCGGGCGATTTTGCGGATGGCTGAGTTCGGCTTGCGTGGAGTGGTGGTCGTCACTTTAGTGCACACGCCGCGCTTAAAGGGCGACGGGTAGAAGACCGGGCGGTTTTTGAGCGTGTTGAATCCGCGCGCCAATGCCGGCGACTTGGTTTTGGATTTGAGGTGTGTGCGTCCTTTGCGGACGAGTTGGGATATGCGAGCCATGTAATTAACTAGAACGACAAGTACGATACACGACAAGTACAATAAAAGCAAACTGTTGTTCTCGTTGTTCTAGTCGTATTTATTGTACTTGTTTACAAAGACGCCCCTGTCAAAAGGGTAAACAGTTTAAACAGAAATACCGAGAAGTATGGTGAGAGAAAGTAGAAAATCAGCAATATAAGGAGCGTGCCGGAAAAGATGCCCAGCTTCTCAAAGTTGAGCCTAAAGGTGTCGTATCCCCTCTCAAGCGACGGAGAGATAGCGCCAAGCAGGGCGGAAAGCACTTTGGAGCCGTCCAGCGGCGGCACGGGTATGAGGTTAAACAGCGCCAGCAGTATATTGACGTACACAATAACTGCAAAAGCAGAAATGAGGTCGGGCCCGAGCTGGGCGCTGGAAAACCGTATAAGAAACCCGAAGATGAGCGCGAGCAGAATGTTGGTGCCGGGGCCGGCAAAGGCAACCAAACCCTCGCCGTAGGCCGCTCTCAAATTATACGGGTTGTACGGCACCGGCTTGGCGTAGCCTATCAGTATCGGCGCGTGCGTAATCAAAAGGAGCGCCGGCAAAATGATGGAGCCGAGCGGGTCGATATGGCGCATCGGATTGAGAGTGAGCCTGCCTGCAAGCCGCGCGGTCGGGTCGCCGAGCCAGTTGGCCATGTGACCGTGCGCCACCTCGTGGAGCACGACGGAAAAGATAAGAACAACGATGCCGAAGACGATATCTATTTGCATACCTATATACTAGAACAATAAATACAACTAGGACAACCAGCACAATGAATTTTTGTGAACACTTGTACTTGTTGTACGTGTTGTGATATTGTACTTGTTCCTATGGCTAAATCCTGTCCCATCACCAAAAAGACTTCGATTGTCGGCGGCGGCTACAGCAACCGTATCCGCGCGACCAAGTTCAACCCCACGGGCAAGGTCCGCAAGCAGGTCAATTTGCAGAAAAAGCGCATCTTTGTGCCGGAGCTTAACCGCGCGGTCACTATTACAGTCTCCACGCAGGGCCTGCGCACCATAGCTAAAAACGGCGTCTATAAAACGCTCAAGAAAGCGGGGGTTATTTAAATCGCTTAAAATTTTACAAAGAAAAAACGCCCTGGTTTTTACCGGGGCGTTTTTGATTTAAGTCTCCAGAACAACGACGCGGCCGCGAAAACCGCTGAAATTCCAAGATATACCATCGTTGTTTTTATGGAGTGGAGTTGGTTCAAAAGTCCCCAAATCCAAAACGCGGACAAAATAGCCAATAGCACTACGCGATTCGTACCCATGTTATTATCCTTCTATTTTCCTCCTCGACCTTACCAAATAATTACTCACGTGTGAAGCGCTCTCCGTCGGAAGTGAATACCATTGTTCCCTCTTGGTCGGTGCGGAGGATTTCTGCGCCGGCGGCCTTAAGGATATTTAGCGCCTGTGCTGTCGGATGACCATAGGAGTTTTTGCCGACCGAGATGACAGCGACGCCCGGCGTCACCGCAGAGACAAATTTTTCGCTTGTAGAAAACCGCGAACCGTGATGCCCGACTTTTAACACATCCGCACCGAGCTCTTCGGCATCAAGCTGCATCAGGCGCGTCTCGACAGCGCTTGAAACGTCGGCCATGAGCAGCACTTCACTCTCGCCATACACGAGCCGCGCGACAATACCGCCTTCATTTACTTTACTGTTCGATAAGCCGGAGACATCGCGGTCGGGATATAAAACATATAGCACCGCTCCTCCGCCCAAGTCGAGCGACATTCCCCGCCGCGCGATAACGCGCGGAATTTTCTTTTTATCCACCTGCTGCTCCAGTTTTTTTGCGGTCGCCGTATCTTTCGGAATACCGGGTGAAATAAAAGCCCCGACTTCGTAGCGGTTTAAGAGTTCGGAGAATCCGCCGATATGGTCTGCGTCGGGGTGCGTTTCGATAATAGCGTCGAGCGTTCTGTCGAGCGCGGGCATCACCGCGGGGAGAGCGCGCAAAAGCGAGTCGTCCGGCCCGCCGTCCACCACCACCTGTACCCCGGTCGGCGATTCTATATACAGAGCGTCTCCCTGCCCGATGTCGAGCACGGCGAAGGTAAGTTGCGGTTTACCCTGAGCGAAGTCGAAGGGAGCTTCGGCGTAGGCAACACTCCACACTCCAGCGCAAAAAAGAAAAAGCGCGCCGATTACGAACATCGGTGCGCTTTGTTTGGAGAGCGGCATGCGCCTAAGCATACCGCATCCCGCCCAAGTTTCTGGCCGGCGGCGGAGGTGGCGGGACAACCGTGGGTGCCTTTTTCTGCACCCGGGTCACGCCACCGGCCTTGTCGCTTTTTGCCGACCGATTAACTTCGATCTTGAAGTCAATCGGGGGCAACGGCGCGATGACGCGCTCGCTGGGACCCCAGCTAATCGTGCCGGTAGCGGTGCCAAAGGCCAGAACGAACGCCACCGACAACACGGCGGCGGTTCCGATAATTTTCAAAAACAGGCGCATGTTTTTCTCCCTTCATGCGGTTGACGTAAAAACGGTACTCCCAATGTCTATTGTAGCACAGGTCAAGAGAAAACGCAAGGGGTTGGGGATAAGGCCAAAAAACGGCCTATTTGCTATACTTTAGGGGTATGCAGTATCAAGAGAAAAAGTTTGACCTCCCGGAGCTAAACGGCATTTCTAAAGAGTCCGTCGATGCACACATCGGCCTCTACGCGGGCTACGTCAAAAACTTTAATGCAATCTCGGGGCTTTTGTCGGAGTATGCAAAAGATTCCGAAAAAAACGCCCATGCGCTTGCCGAACTTATCCGCCGCCGCTCGTTCGAGTTCGGCGGCATGCGCCTGCACGAATTGTATTTTGCGCAGTTTGAGGGTGTTTCAACGGGACTCACCGCAGGCGGCATGCTTGCAAAACAACTGGAGGCCGAGTATCACAAGCTCGAGTACTTTCTCGCGATGTTCCGCGCGATTGCGCTCATGCGCGGCCCGGGCTGGGCGATTTTGTATTGGGACCCGCAAGCAAAACAATTTCTTACCGGCTTCTCCGGCGAACAGCATCAAGGACATTTTGTAACGCTGCCTATTATACTGGCGCTCGATGTGTGGGAGCACGCGTACCTGCTCGACTACGGTACCGCCGGTAAAGACAAATATATCGACGCTTTCTTTAAAAATCTCAACTGGTCTGTGTTGGAGCAACGGTTCGCTGATAGCACCGCATAGCCCACACGCCTAGCGGTATGTAGAGCGCGATTGCCACCCATACGGGGAACGCGGGCACTATTGCGCTCCCTTGCGGGAGCGCCGCGGAAACTTCGGCGAGCCAAATCATCGCGCGCAGCAGCGTGTCAGCGGCAAATGCAGGCACAAGCGCGACAAACGGGTGGATGAGCGCGAGCATGCCGGTTATAAAACCCAACAGCATCGCGAGCGGCACAAACGGCAAGAATATAATATTAACGGGCACCGAAACAAATGAAAGTACGCCGGTGTAATACAACAAAGCCGGCAAGACAAAGAGTTGTACGGCGATGGTCGTCGCGGCAGTGGAACGTACTATCCCCTTTTTGAGCCACCACAGCCATAATTCGACTCGATTCCCTAGTGTAATGATGCCGAGCGTCGCCAACACGCTGAGCACAAACCCGGCGTCAAACACGACCAACGGGTTCCACAGGAGCATTGCTACCACCGCGACGCCGAGGCTGCGCAGGGCAAGCGCCGGGCGGTGGAGATATCGCCCGAGTATGGCAATAAGCCCCATGAGCATGGCGCGTATGGTCGCCATGCCGCCTCCGGCCATGAGCGCAAAGAGTATTATGACCACGGCTGTAGCCGCGAGAGCGCGGCGGCGGCGCACAAAGAGAGCAAAGAAGCGCAGTGTCCACTCCGACACCACGCCGATGTTGTAGCCGGAGAGTACCACCACGTGGATGAGGCCGGTAATAATGAATGCCTGCGTAAGCGCTTGCGGCAAACCGGACTTCTCGCCGAGCAAAAATCCTTCCATGAGCGAGACCATCGGCTCTTGCATCACGCGCTGCAGCGCGCGCTCGAACGAATGTTTGAGTATAAAGAGTGTTCGCAAAACACTGGTGCCTCCTTCTTGCATATCGCGCCCCTCGACTCCGCTCGGGCTAAACAGCACCGCATGTTGCATTACAACTGAAATACCGCGCGCTTTTAAATATCCGGGGTAGTCAAAGGTGCGGCCGGTGTTTGTTTCGAAGGATTGCGGCTCTTCGGGCACGCCGCGCACCGACACCATGTCGCCGTACTGCAATTTTGTGTCGCGTGGCAAAACCACCAAAACCTTCCCCTGAGCTATAGCTTCATTGATGGTTACAACAGAAACCGTAACCCGCACTGCAGTAGTCCGAATATCCGGGTCATCGGCGACTGTACCCTCGACCACCGCCATGCGGCCGGCAAATTGCAGAATCTCCGGCGGCGGAGCATGCACTGCAAACCATCCGCGCGCGCCGAGCGCGACTCCGACCAGTAAAAATAAAAACAAAGCGCTGCCGCGCGGCCTGCCTCGACTTGAGGTGTTAGGCAAGGCGGGCATGGTAAATTATTTTTTTGAAAAGTCCGCGATAATTTCCTTTTCTTCCGCGGGCGAGAGCGCTTTTTTAAACCGTGCCGACCGGCCGCGCACCCGCTCCGCGCATTCGCTCCAGGTTTTGTGCGTCATAATTTTACCGTCTACCCGGCTGATGTAAGAATACGCCTTTGCTTTTGAACGCGTGTTTGTCGCGGACTTTGCTTTTTCTTTAAGCGCGTTTACTTCCAAGCTCGAAACATCAATGCCGTAGGACTCCTGCCCGCCGTGATACAAAACAACTTTTTTATCGTCCGCAAAGTCAGAGGCAATGGCATCCACCCGCTCGTTGCCGGCGATGCCGATGTGTCCGCCGACGTACTGCCATATTATTTCGCTCCCGCTTGCGGAGGCGGTGGCATCGAGCGCCTGCCATAGGTCCTGATTAATGACGCTTTTCTTTTCTTTAGTCTTCCAGCCGTTCTTTTTCCAGCCCTTTACCCACTTGGTGATGCCGTTGATGACATAGGAGGAGTCGGTATATATGATGCGCTCTCCCACAGGCTGTGTGTTGCAGGCACGCAACCCCTCTATCGCCGCGCGCAACTCCATGCGGTTGTTGGTGGTGTGCTTTTCCCTGCCGCCGAGCTCTACTACCCGCTCGTGTGCAATAACAATAGCCGCCCATCCGCTCGGCCCCGGGTTACCCTTGCTCGCCCCGTCAGTAAAAATCAAAATCTTTCCCATATAACTAGAGTACATCAACTACGCGCAGGCGGGGGGCGCCGCGCCAGTCGGCTTCGACGTGGCCTATGATATCGGCATGGTCGCCTTGGGCGACTTTTTTATTAAATGAGTCGGCGCCGGAGAAGAACGCTATCCCCTCGGTGCGCGCGGTACCGCGTGACAGCGAGAGTCCGAGATGGTTTTGCGTTTTGCCGAAGGTGCGCACCGCGCCGATTGACACGTTGGGGAATATAAAAAGAGGCTTTGCATTGCCGACGCCAAACGGCGCGAGTTTTTGCAGGTCGCGATGCGCGTTGCTTAACTCCTCGAGATCCAGTTCGCGGTCGAGCAGCACTTCCACCGCGCCGGTACCGGTGGCATTAATTTTTAAATACGCGGCTTCGAGCCGTGCGGACAGCTCGTGCACGTGCTCTTGCGCAAGCTCAAAGCCGCCGGACGCCGCATGTCCGCCAAAATGCTCGAACGCGCCGTTCGCGGCCGCCATCACCTCGACAATATTTACCCCCGGCGCGGCGCGGCAGCTGCCGCGTATGATGTCGCCGCCCTCTCTCCCCCACAAAAATACCGTCTTGCCGTGCGCCTCGACCAGTTTGCCGGCAACCAACCCCAAAATCCCCGGGCGCCATTTCGGATTGCCCATCACCAAGAGCGGACTCTTTTCCAAATCCATTTCGGCAATATGTTTGTTGACCTCGCGCACCGTCGACGCCACTAAACCCTTGCGTGCATCGTTGATCCGGTTGAGTTCTGCCGCAAAAATCTTCGCCTCTTCCTCTCCCGTGGCAGCTAAAAGAGAGGCGGCCGCTTGCGGGGACTCCATGCGCGAAGCCGCGTTGATGCGCGGGGAGATCATAAAGGTAATATCGTCTTCGGTAAGCGCCGCAGGGCTGATGCGAAGGAGCTTTAGCAGTGCCGCGAGGCCCGGCCTGCGGCCGCGGCGCATAACTAACAGCCCATTTTTGGCCAGCATGCGGTTCTCCCCCACCAAAGGCACCATATCGGAGAGCGTAGCGATGCCGACGAGGTCGAGGAGCCATTTTTCTTGGCCCTCGCCAAAACCATCAGGACGGTGTTTGGATAAAAGCCCCTGCACCAGCTTCCACGCGACGCCCGCGCCGCACAAACCGTCGAACGGGTAGCGGCTCGATTTTAATTTCGGATTGATGAGCGCAAAAACATCCGGCAACACATCGGGTTCGAGGTGGTGGTCGGTCACAATAATATCGATGTCGAGTGTTTGCGCGTGCGCGATGTTGGCGATTTCTGTCGTACCGAGGTCGACGGTGATAACCAGAGACACCGCATTACTTTTCAGTTCTTCTATTCCTTCTATATTGAGTCCGTACCCTTCTTTGTGGCGGTGCGGAATGTAATGAGTGACGCGTAACCCAATAACTCTCAAAAATTCGCTGAGCATTACTCCTCCGGGGATGCCGTCGGCGTCATAGTCGCTCCACACCGCCACGTGCTCGTTATTTTTTTTAGCCGCAAGAATTCTATCAACCGCTTTTTCCATATCGGGCAGGAGGAACGGGTCGTGGCTGTCCCGCTCAAAATCCGGATTCAAAAAGTTTTCATGCAAGCCGGTTTCGACTCCGCGCGCGAGCAGGAGATGCTCAAGCAAGTTTTCATGCAGCCTATCCCGCACCCTGTAAGTTTTCATCCAAGTCAGTATAATGGATACATGCCAGACTGCATCTTCTGCAAAATAGCGCGTGGCGAGGTACCCTCGCAAAAAGCACATCATGAGAACGACTCTATAGTTTCGTTTCTTGACCTAAATCCAAGAGCGCCGGGCCACACACTTGTAATCCCGGTGGAACATCATATTTGGTTTCAAGATATGCCAGATGACGTATCGGACAAATTATTTAGGGCTTCAAAAAAAATAGCCAAAAAACTAAAAGCCGAGTACGGCGCAGATTATGTCAAATTGAGAATCAACGGCCAAGACATACCGCATGTACACATACATCTTATACCCCAAAAGCTCTAGAGCCGGTTAAAACGGGATTTTGCACTCCTCAAAGCAGTGCGCGGTGCGGTTGAGCGTGTAAATACACTCCCTGCCGCGCTCCCGCCTCGACACTGCGTTGACCGAGTGGAGCGCCTGCAGGTGGTGCGAAACCGTCGGCTGGCGCAAATTCATAACCTTGGTCATTGCCCCGACGGTGAGTCCGTCTTTTGCCTTGCCGAGCATGCATACCAGCTTGTAGCGGCTTTTAGTGCCCACCACCTTGAAGCAATCCGGGCATAATTCTTCCTCGGAGGACACACCCTTAGGCACCCACGCGGGCCTAGGGTACGTTTGTTCCTTGGGCGGCACTTGCTGGGGATGCGCTTTCGTTCTCCCACTCTTTTTCCACAGGTTTTTTTGACTCATAGACGGGCGCCTATGGGTATAATACATAGACGCTTATAAATATAATAACTATTTAGTATGCCGAAGTCGAATCTGTCATCCATCACTACCATTATAAAGCGGAACGGCTCCGTTGTCCCGTTTAAGACCGACAAAATCACTTCGGCGATAGAAAAGGCGATGCGCGCAAGCGGCGAGCACCGCGACGGCGCGCCGGAAATGGTCGCTCAGGCGGTGGTGCACGCGCTGCAGCGAGAGAAATCGATAAATAAAAAGTTCAAACCAACCGTCGAGGGCGTGCAGGACATCGTCGAGCAGCAGCTTATCTTCAAAAAGTTCCCCGCGACCGCCAAAAACTACATCATCTACCGCGAAAAGCACGCCGAGATGCGCGCCTTCGCTACAGCCTCCTCGCTCGGGCTCGTCGACAACTATTTAAGCGAAATAGACTGGCAGGTAAAAGAGAACAGCAACATGGGCTACTCCCTGCAAGGGATGAACAACTATGTTTTTTCCGAAGTGAGCAAGACCTACTGGCTCAATAAAATTTACCCGGCACGCATACGCGACGCGTATGAGAGCGGCGACCTGCACATCCACGACCTCGGCACGCTCTCCGTGTACTGCGTCGGCTGGGACCTGCAGGATTTGTTGATGGTGGGTTTCCGCGGCGTCAGTGACAAAATAGAATCGGCTCCGGCGAAACATTTTCGCACCGCGCTCGGGCAGATGGTCAACTTTATGTACACCATGCAGGGCGAGGCGGCAGGCGCGATAGCGTTCTCCAACTTCGACACGCTGCTCGCGCCGTTTATCCGCTACGACAAGCTCACCGAAAAAGAAGTAAAGCAGTCTCTGCAAGAATTTATTTTTAACATGAACGTGCCGACTCGCGTCGGATTCCAAACGCCGTTCTCCAACATCACGCTCGACTTGACGCCCTCGCCGAACTTTAAAGACCAAAAAGTTTTTATCGGCGGCAAAGAACAAAAAGAAGCGTACGGAGAATTCCAAAAAGAAATGGATACGCTCAACCGCGCGTTTTTCGCGGTCATGGGCGAGGGCGATGCCGCGGGACGCGTCTTTACATTCCCTATTCCGACCGTCAACGTGACTAAAGATTTTGATTGGGACAATCCGAACCTCGCGGGCCTGTGGGAGATTACCGCCAAGTACGGCATCCCGTACTTCAGCAACTTTATCAACTCGGACATGAAGCCGGAGGACACCCGCTCCATGTGCTGCCGCCTGCGTTTGGACATTTCCCAGCTTGACCGCCGCGGCGGCGGGCTCTTTGGCGCTAACGCGCTTACCGGCTCGGTAGGGGTGGTAACCATAAACCTGCCGCGGCTGGGATACCGCGCCGCGCAACGGCATTCCGGCAAACAAAAAAATCCTAAAGACCGGTTTTTTGCCCTGCTTGCGGAGCAAATGGACATCGCCAAGGAGAGCCTCGAGATTAAGCGTAAGATGCTGGAGCAGTTTACCGACGCGAACCTCTACCCGTACACTAAGTTTTATCTGCGAAAAATAAAAGAAGGATACGGCAAGTACTGGGAGAACCACTTTTCGACCATCGGGCTCATCGGCATGAACGAAGCGCTGCTAAATTTGTACGGAACCGGCATCGGCGCGCCGGAGGGCCAGGCGTTTGCGGCAGAAGCGCTCGACTTTATGCGCGACCGTCTGGTGCAGTATCAAAAAGAAACCGGCAATCTTTATAATTTGGAGGCGACGCCGGGAGAGGGCATTACGTACCGGTTCCCTCAGAAAGACAAAAAACTTTTCCCAAAAATTTTGGTCGCCAATGAAGCCGAACACAAAAAAGGAGCCCAGCCGTTCTACACCAACTCGTCGCATCTGCCGGTGCAGTACACCGACGACATCGTCGAAGCGCTGAACATACAGGATATTCTGCAAACCAAGTACACCGGCGGCACCGTGGTGCACCTATTCCTCGGCGAGCGCATAGCCGACCCGGCCGCTGTACCCGCGCTGGTCAAAAAAATCTGCGAAAACTATCACCTGCCGTATTTTACGCTCACCCCGACCTTTAGCGTGTGCGGCTCGCACGGATATATCGCCGGCGAGCACTTTTCCTGCCCCAACTGCGGCAGGGAGTGCGAAGTATACTCGCGCATCGTCGGCTACCTGCGCCCCCTCAGCCAGTGGAACGCGGCAAAGCAATCCGAGTTCAGGGTCCGCGAAATGTACTCTCCCGAATTTACGGCGGTCTGCGCGCCCGCGCTGCAACCGGATATTAAATCCTCATGACGTTCGGGGGGCTCGAAAAGTTTACGCTCATCGACTATCCCGGCAAAATCGCGTGCGTGGCGTACACCATCGGCTGCAACTTCAGATGCCCGTACTGCCATAACCCCGAGCTGGTGGACGAGACGGTGCAGATGCGCATCACTGAAAAAGAGTTCTTTGATTTTTTAGGAGAACGCACGCACATGCTCCAGGGCGTGGTTATTACCGGCGGCGAACCGACCATGCACGGGGACCTGCCGGCGGTCATGGAAAGAACAAAATCGCTCGGCTACCTGGTAAAGCTCGACACCAACGGGACCAATCCGGTCATGCTGCATCAAGTGGTAGAGGCAGGAATAGTCGACTACGTTGCCATGGATATAAAGTCGCCTCTGCGCAAATATAGCGCCACCGTTGCGCGCCCGGTCGATATCGAGGCGATACAAAGCAGTATCGACTTTCTGCTCTCCTCCCCGGTCGAGTACGAATTCCGCACCACAGTTATTAAAGGAATGCACGCACCGGAGGATATAGAGGAGATAGGCAAAGAAATAAAAGGAGCACAGCGGTATTTCCTGCAAAAATTTATTCCAACAAAGATTCTGAACCCGCAGTTTATAAAAAAAACAACCTATAGCGACAAAGAATTCGAAGGCTTCCGGAAAAAATTACAAAATTATGTCAACTATTGCGCAATTAGATAAAACAGCAGATAAAACAGTCTACCTCGACTACGCGGCGGCGACTCCTATTGACCCGGAGGTGCTGCAAACGATGCTGCCTTATTGGGACAAGCGGTACGGCAACGCATCGTCGATGCACGAGAGCGGCCGGCGCGCCAAGGGCGCGATAGACGGAGCTCGCGCGGCGGTGGCGGAAGTGCTGCACTGCGAACCGCAGGAAATTATTTTTACCGGTTCAGGCACCGAGTCGGACAACGCCGCACTGCTCGGAGCCGCGCGCGCCGCTCGCGCGCGCGGGAACCATATTATTATTTCCGCCATCGAGCATAAAGCAGTTTTAGAATCCGCCCAGCAGCTCAAAAACGAAGGGTTTGATGTAAGCATACTGCCGGTGGATGCGCACGGAACAATAAACATAGAAAAATGCTTACAGTTGGTTACCGACAAAACAGTGCTGGTGTCGGTGATGTACGCGAATAACGAGATAGGTACTATAGAGCCGATACAAAAACTTTCTGCAGCTTTGCGCGAGCGTCGCGCCGGAAGCCTATTCCCGTATCTCCACACCGATGCGTGCCAAGCGGCGGGTTTTTCGACGCTCAATGTGGCACAGCTCGGCGTCGACCTCATGACGCTCAACGGCTCAAAAATATACGGGCCGCGCGGCATCGGCGCGCTCTACAAGAAAAAAGGAGTGTCACTGGTCCCGCTTATTGTCGGCGGCGAGCAGGAACAGCATTTGCGCGCGGGTACCGAGAGCGTGCCGCTTATTGTCGGCTTTGCCGCGGCGCTTACAAAAGCGGAGCGCCTGCGCGCGGAAGAATCTGCGCGCCTCGGCGCTTTGCGCGACTTTTTTATCGACCGCCTGCTTAAAAAAATCCCGCAAGCGATGCTCAACGGCCACCCCACTGACCGCTTGCCGAACAACATTCACATCTCGGTGCCGCACATCGAGGGAGAGTCAATACTGCTCATGCTCGACCAATATAGAGTAGAAGCCTCGACCGGCTCTGCGTGCTCGGCGTACGACCTGCAACCCTCGCACGTGCTATTGGCACTGGGACAAAACGCGGAGCTTGCGCACGGGAGCATCCGGTTTACGCTGGGCAGGAACACCACCAAGGAGGAACTCGAATACGTCCTGTCCGTCTTCCCCGGCATTGTCGAGCGACTGACGAGCCTCTCCGCACTTACGGCACATATATGAAAACTAACGACAACCTATGTACTGACGGCACCAATTGGCTCTACAGCGAGACGGTCAAGGACCACTTCTTTCATCCGCGCAACATCCTGCTCGACGAAAAAAATTATGTGGCGGACGGCGTCGGCGTGGTCGGGAGCCCGGCCTGCGGCGATATGATGGCGGTGTGGGTTAAGGTCGACAGCGGCACGCTGCGTATTACCGAGTGCGTGTGGCGCACCTTCGGCTGCGCCTCCGCTATCGCTTCGACCTCGATGATGTCGCTCATGGCGACCGAGGACGGCGGCATGACGATCGCTCGCGCAAAGCGGATGACGCCGGAGGCCATCATCGAGCGGCTCGGCGGGCTCCCGGACCGCAAGTATCACTGCTCGGTCTTGGGGCACTTGGCGCTGCGCGAGGCAATAGAGGATTACGAAGAAAACCATGGCGCAAGAACCTAACACGCGCTACATAGTGCGGGAAAATATTGCCGAAGCACCGGGAGTTTCTACTTTGCAACTATCTTTGGCTAACGGCTCCATTCCAAAATATGTGCCAGGGCAATTTATAACCGTGTATGCGCCGAACTTAGGCACGCCGGAGGGTAAGGCTTACAGTATTTCGAGCGCTCCGCACGAAAAAACGCTCAATATTACGGTTAAAGACATGGGCAAGTTTTCGCACTACCTGTGCTCGCGCAAGCCAGGCGACGAAGTGGAGGGCTCTCTGCCGTACGGCTACTTTTTTAGCGAGTCGCACACCAGTACGCTCGCATTGGTGTGCGGTGGAGTCGGAGTGGCACCGTTCCGCAGCATGTTGCAAGCCAGTACACACGACACGCCGCGCAGAAATATCGCTCTTTTTTGCAGTAACCGGACCGCGCAGGATATTATTTTTAAGAAAATGCTCGACGAGCTGGAGGAAAATAATAAAAATATAAAAGTATTTCATTTCCTAACGCGAGAAAAGGCAGGCCCGCCGATGATAAACGGCAGAATAAACGCCAAAACTATTCTAGAATCGCTCAATGATAAAAAAGACGCAGAGTTTTTACTCTGCGGCTCAATATCCTTCGTCCGCGACCTATGGCGCGACCTCCGCTCGGAAGGAGTGTCGGAAGAAAAAATCTACACCGAAGCCTTCTTCTCCCACTAATTTATAGAAAGGACTACCCTCGCTAACTTCTTTGCATTCCCGTGTGACAGCAATCCTAGATAAGACTGAGTAATTGGATTTTCCTCTTCGAGGCCGTAAGTGCGGCGAAACATCCGCCGCTTGGAGCTAGTACGCAACACTCGATGGTCGGTAAAATGTACCCAACCTAGAAAGTCGACACCAGAAGCAAGCGTTTCTATAGATACTTTTGCGGGATGCAACTCTAATTTTAACTCGTCATGTAAAAAGACTACGATATATCGTAGTCTTTTCTCTAACTCGGTTTCGTTATGTGACAGTAGTACAAAGTCATCAGCGTATCTGACATAGTATTTTGCTTTTAGTTTGTGTTTTACATACTGATCAAATTCGTTCATGTAGACATTCACTAAAAGTTGGCTCGTCAAATTGCCGAGCGGTAAACCCATCCGCAAGGCGACGCCTTGCGGAAAGCTGTTCACTACCTCGCGCAAGAGCCGAAAGATATTTTGGTCGGGGATATTCCGTTCGAGGACTGAAAATAAGACCCTGTGGTCTATTGAGGCGAAGAATTTTTTTATGTCGCATTTGAGTACCCAACACGTGCGGGTGTGGTTTTTAGAAACTTGGCAGGCAAAATGCCGGAACTGGCTCATTGCTCTGTGCGTACCCTTCCCTAGGCGGCAAGAATAACTTTCATATATGAAAGTGCGGTCGAAGTACGGATAGAGTTTGCGGTAGAGCGCATGGTGTAGAAGTCTGTCTCGAACAGAGGCTTTGTGGATATCGCGAGGCTTTGGGTCGGCAATTTTGAAATGTTGGTAGCCGCCGTGCCTGTAAGTCTGACTTACGAGGTCGGCATGTAATCGGCTGATATGATATATCAAATCAGTTTGGAATTCTAAGACATCTAACTTACCTCTTTTACCTTTTCTAAACTCCTTCCACGCGTCGAGCAAATTCTCCACAGAAATGATATCCTCATACGTATGAACAAAAATCTTTCTTTGACGACCCCCCCCCCGCAGGGATTTTTTGCCCGTTTTGGAGCGTATCAAACAAGCTTATCTGCTGTGGCATGAGTACTATGTTACCTTACCGAAAGTTCACCGCTATACTATTGGCGAAAGAGTAGACGCTCTGTTTATTGAAATTATAGAAGCGATTTCGGGAGCGGAGTTTTTGCCGCGGGACAAGAAGCTACCGTTTGTGGCTGTTGCTATTCGAAAACTGAATACTCTTTTGCTGTTGCTTATGATTTTGTGGGAAACAAAGTCACTGCGAGATAAAAAATATATTGCTCTTTCAACCCAACTGGATGACATAGGCAAAATGCTCGGCGGATGGCAAGGACAATTGCAAAAACAAAACCCCATGAGATAGGCAAAGCCGCCATCTCACGGGGAAATGAAGAGAGTTGCGGAGACGGAACACGATCTCGTTGTCGAGGTTCCACTCGTTGTCGGGGTTGACCCAATTGGCGTTGAGCCACCGCGTGCCGTCGTCGTTGCACTTGACGTTGAACACGTTCGGGTTGCCATCGGAGTCGGTTATGTACGAGATACCTCCTGTGCCACTGTCCGTCGAATATTCTCTGGACTGTATCGAATTTGGCATCGTAATGCCTTAGTACCTCGCACCAAGTATCTTCTATTTTTTAAGCTCGCGCGCACCACTCTTTTCTTAATCGCAATCAAGAAAACTCTCGGCGTGCGTCCGCTGGATTCGGCAGCGGACAATCCATGTCATCCGCATACTCGCCTACTACCGTTGTTTAGTATACAAAATATAAAAGCGGCTCGCATCTTGCGATGCGAGCCGAGAGTTAAGGGATTAAGCGTTAGGGTTAAGAACCTAAGCGCTAAGTGTTACTTGCGGAGACGGAACACGATCTCGCTGCCGAGGTCCCACTCGTCGTCGGGGCTGACCCAATAGGCGTATAGCCACCGCGTGCCGTCGTCGTTGCACCGGACGTGGAACACGCTCGGGTCGCCACCGGAGTCGGAAATCTGCTCCATGGCAGTCCAGAAGTAGTCGCCGCGCGGCTGGTCCTTGAGAGCCAGGCGGATAGCTGGGCCGTCGCCGGGCTCACACAGACTGTGGCCAAGCTCTTGGATGCGCTTCCAGATTTCGCGCGTTGTCGGTAGCTTCTTCGGGTTGGTAAACCCGAGGTCACTTACCTTAACGCGGGCAAACTTGACCGTCTGCTTTTTGCCTGGCTTCCACGCAGGCTTCCCCATGATGTCCTGCGCCCAGGTAGAGGCTTCGCAGCCGTCGGCCTTAAGTGCAGCGAGAAGCTTGTCTTTGCTCCTGCCGCCCGTCTCAATTTCGAGGTAGACGGGGAACACGGGCCCCTTTGCCGAAAACTGGCGAATACCGGCCGCCACATAAGCCGCCCATCCGGGATGCTCGTTGAGGTTTTGGGCTTCTTCGTCGTTGAGCTCGGCTTTGTTGTATTGGGCGCGGCAAATTTCGACAAATCTCCGGCCTTTCTTGCTGTCAGCGGTTACAGACGTGAGCAACGCTTTTTTGTGCGTCGGCATCATCTTTCTCCACACATTTGAATGAGCTGTCCTGAGGCACGGGAACCCGTATCCCATCAGCTGAGCGTATTGTACATTCCAGTCTAAACTCTGTCAAGTCTACCGTAAGTCAGACTTACTGGTCTTCAGCGCCTCTATCGCGGGCAGGGTGCCGTCGGCTAAAAACTGGAGCATCGCTCCACCTCCGGTGGAGATGAACACTTTTTCTGGATTGAAAGAAAATTTGCTTACTGCCGCCGCCGTGTCGCCGCCGCCGACCACTGCCGGTATGCCGCTGCGCACGAGTTCTGCCGCCAAAATGTCGGTGCCGTCGCGGTAGCCCTGCTCATAAATGCCCATAGGACCGTTCCATAATACAAAAGGCGCTTTTGAAATCTTTTCCGCCCATCGTTTGGAAGTTGCGGGGCCTATGTCGATGACGCTCTCTTCCGCCCTTATATCAACCACTCTGCCGGAGCGCTCGGCATTGGAGCCTGTTTCTGCGAATATGGCGTCATCGGGGATAAGTAGGCGGTCATCTGACGCTATGTCTTCGGGCACGGGAGTATCCGACAGGAGCGAACTGCCGAACGGCAGGCCTCGCGCCTTGATAATGTCGTTAGCCAATGCGCCGCCGAGCAGAACCTCAGCGTACAAACCGAGCAGTTTTTTTATAAGCGGAACTTTTGTTTCAAACTTTACGCCGCCGATGACGGCGAGCGCGCCGTGCGGCGGAGTGAGCGCGAGCGTGAGCCGGCGCATCTCCTCCTCAAACCGCAAGCCTGCGAAGCTCGGCAAAAACTTCGGAATGCCGACGATCGAGGCGTATGCTCTATGTGCCGTCGCAAACGATTCGTTCACGAAAATGTCTCCAAGTGTCGCCAATTCTTTTGCAAAACCTTTATCATTGGCCTCCTCACGCGGGTCAAAGCGCAAATTTTCTTTAACCTCAAAATTGATACCCGGTGCAAGCTCTTGCAAACGTTTTGCGACAGGCGCAACCCGCAACGCTTCAACAACTTTTCCGCCAGGGCGACCCACATAGCCAACGATAACGATTTGTACCGCACCTCGGTCATGTAAAAGCTGCAGGGTCGGCACCGCAGCACGCAACCGCATATCAATGACCGCCGTCCCCTCTAATACATCTAGATCAACGCGAACCAGCACGCGCTTGCCAGCCACATCAGCGTCTTTTACGGATTTTATTTGCGGCATGCTTTTACTATTTCCAAAAATGAATGTATATCCGCGCTCGCGTGCCCGACCAAAAACCCGTTGACACCGCCATCGGCAAAGAGCTGGGCGGCGTTCTCCGGCTCGACCGAGCCGCCGTACAGTATCGGCACTTTAAGCGCATCTTTGCGCCCTAAAATATCGGCCAAGGTCTTGCGTATAAATATCACGGTCTCCTCAACCTCGTTTGGCTGCATGGCATCTTGCGCGGACTTTCCTATCGCCCATACCGGCTCGTAGGCAACAACGAGTTTTCCTGCCAATGATTGCGCTCCGTTCAGTGCGGAAGAAAGTTGTTCCGCAATTTTTGTAAAGTGCGTTCCTTCCGGCGTACGCTCGTTCTCGCCGACGCACAAAACCGGGGCAAGCCCTGCACCGCCTGCGGCCGCAAGCTGTGCGTGCACAGCTGTGTTGGTGTCGCCCGACGCCCGACGCTCCGAGTGCCCGACGATGACAAAAGATGCCCCTGCTGATTTGAGCATAGTGGCAGAAACTTCGCCGGTATGTGCACCAGTGTTTGCAGAAACCGTCTGCCCACCGAGCTTAATACCCCTTAATACCGACAACAGTGTAAATGGCGGCGCTATCCACGCATCAACTCCTGTAAAAGAAGCTGCTCTTCGTTTGAGGCTTGAAACAAACCTCTTTGCCTCCTCGGGAGACTCTATATACATCTTCCAGTTGGCGATTACGAGGCGCTTCTTCATTTCGCAAATATAACACGCCCCACACTTTTGGTGTTACGCCTTAAACTATGAGTTTTTTGACCTCTTCGATGCTCGTTATCCCTTGTGCAGCTTTAAAGACCGCGTCTTCTATCAAATTGAGGCCGATTAATCTCCCTTCCTGCGCTACCTCCTGTATGCCAATCAAACCCTGATATCCATCGGGGTGCTCGGAGCTCGGGACAGGGCGGCTAAACTGCACGTCCTTCCACAGCACGTCCTTTCCTATCTTCCCTTCCTCTTTTAGGGTGGCGAGTACGCGGGCAAAGTCCGCGGACTCCTCCAACCCGTCGGCCAGCGTGCGGGTGAGCTTGTGTTTGTCGGCGATTTGCTTGCCGCCGAGCCGGCGGAGCACCGCGGTTTGTATTAAAAGGTCCGGCGTGGCCTCGCCTCGACTCGCGAGTCGAGGCGGGAAAAAGTTCTGTATTTTCGGTGCTCGCAAGCACCAACACGCCGCGCTGCGCCGCCGCGGCGGCGATGCGCGCCACTTCGGTGTCCTCCACCCGGCTTATCATTACCACATCGCAGTCCTGTTTGAGCGCGGCGCGCAGCGCGGCGGCTGTACCGACACCAGAAGCGCCGACATCGGTCTGCGCAACCCGCGGCAAAGTGTACTCAACCTCGTGCTCGACTGTCGCTATCGAAATTTCAGGCACGTTGAGCAGATCGAGTAGCGTATAAAGGAGCGTAGATTTCCCCGAATCGGCAGGACCGGTAACAACTACCAGTCCGCGTCGCTTTAAAAGCGTTTTGTGCACGGCCTCAAGCGCCTCGCCGTGCAGTCCGAGACTTTCCAGCGTGTGTCCTTTGCGCATTTTTTCCCGCACCAAGTGGAGCACGAGCTTTTCGCCCTGCACAATCGGCACCGAGGAAACGCGGACCGACAAGTCTGCCCCGTTCCCGAGGTCGACGCGCAAAGCGCCTTCATGCGGGAGCGTGCCTGCCGGCACTCCTGCAAGCACGCGGAGTTTGTTTATGACATTTTTGCCCGCCGCAGGCGGTAGCGTCATCGCGTTTTTGAGCGAGCCGTTTATACGGTAGCGCACTAAGAGACCCTCTTGTGTATTTTGGAGATGCAGGTCGGACGCTTGGCTGTGGAGCGCATGGCGCAGCAGGGAGTCCAGCAGGTTGGGCGACTCCGTACGCTCAAGTGCCGCTCCGTACGTGTCGCGCAAGTGCCGCTGATAGTGCAAAAGACCGCGCGTCATCGACTCTCTGCTCGTAAGGCGCGGCAGGATGCGGTAGCGCGAGCGCAAAAACTCCAGCTCGCTAAGGTCGGCAATATCTAAGAGCGCAACCTCAAGGCCGCCTGCCCCGAGCGAGGTCGAGGGGTCGGCAAGCTTGTACGCGACAATATTGTGTTCGCGGGCCAATGGCTCGGGCACCAGCACCAGCGCATCGAGCGATATGGTGTCGCGGTCTAACTGCACAAACGGGAGCCCGAGCTCGTGCGCCAAAGCGTGCCGGCGCTCGTCGTCGCTCATAGACTCCTTTTTTAACCACCCTAGCTCGCGTTCCATTGACACTAGTATACAACAGGAGTAGGATGGTCTTATCTGGTAACTGCCCCGCGTGGGCGGTTATTTTTTTACCGGATTTAAAAAATAAAAAATACTACATATGTTTGATTTGAAAGTGATGAACAGCGTGCTGAACGAACTGGAGGAGGAGCGCGGCATACCGCGCGCCAAAGTTATCGAGGCCATCGAGGCCGCGATGGCGACCGCCTATAAAAAGGAATACGCCAAAAAGGGCCAAATTATCCGCGCGCACATCGACCTCAACGCAGGCACGACCGAATTTCAGCAGATTAAAACAGCGGTCGACGACTCGACGGTGCGCTTCGAGGACGAAGCGACCAGTACGATAAATACAACAAACAACGAGAACGATGAGCCGGTGCTCGACGCCGAGGGCAACCCTATTGCTCCTCTGCCCTACTACAATGAGGAGCAGCATATAAAAATAGAGGACGCCAAGTTTATCAAGCGGGACTCCGCTGTCGGTGACGAGCTTGTCTTCCCGCTCGAAGCGGAAGAAACTTACGGCCGCATCGCCGCGCAGACCGCCAAGCAGGTCATCATCCAAAAAATCCGCGAAGCGGAGAAGGTATCCGTCGTGGCCGAGTATGGTGCACGCCAGGGCGAAATCATCAGCGGCACCGTGCAGCGCATGGAGCGCGGCAATATTTATGTGGACCTCGGCCGCGCCACCGGCATTTTGCCGTACGAGGAGCAGATACCCGGCGAGCGCTACCGCCAAGGCGAGCGCATCCGCGGTCTGCTCTACCAAGTAGAGGAGTCGCCGCGCGGAATCTACCTGCGCCTTTCCCGCGCCAAGCCGGAGTTCCTAGTCAAACTGTTTGAGATGGAGGCGCCGGAGGCCGCCGCCAAGACCGTTGTATTTAAAGCAATCGCACGCGAAGCCGGCAGCCGCTCCAAAGTAGCGGTTGCTTCGACCGATCCGCACGTCGACCCGGTCGGCTCTTTGGTCGGCCAGCGCGGCGTACGCGTCAGCACGGTCACCAGCGAGCTCGGCGGCGAAAAGATAGACCTTATCGAGTGGAATGAAAACCCTAAGACCTTTATAGAGGAAGCTCTCTCCCCTGCCCGCGTACTCGGCGTCGAGCTCGACGAGGAGGAACATAAAGCCACTATTAAAGTAGCCGAGGATCAGCAAAGCTTGGCAATAGGCCGCGGCGGCCAGAACGTGCGCTTGGCGGCCAAGCTGACCGGCTGGCGCATCGACATCCAGTCGGTCGGTGGCAAGCTGGTTGATGAGGTAGAGGGCAAAGACGCCCCCGCCCCCGTTGCTCCTCCGCCTATCGCAACCGAGTAAAAACTAATATAAAATAAAGATATGAACTTGTGGCACGATGTACCCCTGGGCGATAATGCCCCCAACGAGATCAACGTCATTATCGAAATCCCGAAGGGCTCTCAAAACAAATATGAGATAGATAAAGAGACAGGTCTTATGGCGCTTGACCGCGCCAATTACTCCGCTGCGGCTTATCCGTGCGAATATGCTTTTGCACCTCAAACGTACGCAGAAGATGGCGATGCTATAGATGTACTGTTGCTTTCGAGCTTCCCAATCCCACCGGGTATACTGGTTAAATCGCGTCCGGTAGCGTTTATGGAAATGATAGACACTGGCGAAGTAGACCCTAAAATAATCTGCGTTCCGGTAAAAGATAAGCGATGGGACAATGTGAAAGACCTCGCCGATATTAATCCGCACACAATAAAGGAAATCCAGCATTTTTTTGAAACGTATAAAGAACTTAAGGGCGACAAAGTAACAATCCCGGGATTTAAGGGCAAGGTGGCGGCTATTGACGCACTGCAAAAATCGATTGAGGCGTACAAGCAGAAATTTGCAAAATAAAAAAGGGGTGTAAAATGGAAGTATGAAAAACTTCCATTATATTGCTTTAACCGCAGCGATTTTATTAGCTCCGGCTTTTGTATTGGCTGAAGAGACAGGCGTTTCGGCAAATACCGACGCCACACTAAAGACCGAGAAGCCCCGCCCGCTTGTTGCGCCGGGACAAATCCTTAAAAACATACGCGAGAACGCGTCTAGCACCCGCGCAGAGATAAAAGACGTGCGGGAAGAGGCGCGTTTAAAGATTGAAACTAAAAAGGAAGAGGTGCGGGCGAAAGTTGATGCCGTTAAAGAAAAGGCGAAGGTTAAGTTCAGCCAAGCGGTGCAGATCAGCATCAATAACATTATTGACCGTTTGAGCGGCAATGCGGAAAACCTCGGCAATATAGCTGCGCGCATCGACAGCCGCATCAGCGAGCTGCAAGCCAAGGGCATAAACATGGACGCATCGGTTGAGTTGCTCACGGCGGCGCGCGCGGACATTGCCACGGCGCAAGACAAGATAACCGTGGTAGGAACGGCGCTTTCCGCGGCAATCGCAAGCGCAACCCCAAAAAACGAGATGACAAAAATCCGCGCGGCGGTCAAAGCTGCCGACGACGCCATACGAGCCGCCAAGGCCTCTCTCAAAGCAACGCTCGACGCTGTAAAAGCCGCCAATATTAATAATTAACTTTAAAAAAATGCCTCCACAAATACCTCAGCCTATTGT
>Ga0209542_10006498_pt1 | contig 22724 bp, 16 predicted proteins | sample RifCSPhighO2_01_FD_184028 | JGI IMG/M metagenome (GOLD analysis project Ga0209542, IMG submission 184028) | Soil microbial communities from Rifle, Colorado - Rifle CSP2_plank highO2_0.1 (SPAdes) (version 2) | ecosystem: Environmental > Terrestrial > Deep subsurface > Rock core/Sediment ... | reverse complement strand
GGATTCACCATAAAGACATCTCAGAATCCGTCAATAATTGCAAACTTCAAAATATCTCTTAGAAATCTGGTCATACCAAGCTTTACATTTGGGCTATTCCTCAGTGCTTATCTTCTTTTTCTAAGAACAAAACTACTCAAACCATTCATCATTTTTTGTCTAATAATAACGCTAGCTTCATTTCTTTACTCAACAAATAAAATCCTTCCTTTTTCAAAAAAACAATTTTTCTTTCCAGATCATCCTGTATTAGATTTTTTGAAAAGCGACAAAGAACTCTCTAGATTTTACGGCATAGATACTGCAATGTTTGCTACTAATTTTGCATCTTATTATCGAATTTATTCTCCTGAAGGATATGGTGTTTTACGTCTGAAAAGATACGCTGAGTTAATAGCTGCATCCAAAAACGGAGAAGTTCCAAATGAGTACGAAAGAGCTGATGCCGTATTCCCAGCTCTTGAAAATGGTTACAGAAAGAGGGCATTCGATCTTTTGGGTGTCAAGTATTTTCTCGATAAAAATGACATGGAAGAAAAAGAATGGAACCCCGAACCGGAGAGATTTCCTCAGGATAAAGTTGAACTAATGTGGCAGCAGGGTAAATTCAAAATTTACAAAAGGCTGGATGCCATCCCAAGATACTTTCAAACCACAAATTATCATATAGAAACCGAAAAAGAAATTATCAGGAAAATTTACGATAAAAATTTTGACTTAAAAACACTTCTCCTGGAAGATAGTCCAAACATTCCTATCGAAAGCGAATCTAATTTTGCCGTCCCTCAACTAATAGAATATTCTCCTAATTTGGTAAAATTTAAAACGGAAACCCCCTACTCATCTCTGCTTTTTATTTCCGATTCCTACGAAAAAGGCTGGAAAGCTTTTATAGATAATAACAAAGCACCAATATTAAGAGCAGATTACGCTTTCCGCAGTGTTGCCGTTCAAAATTATTTTCCATAGGTATCTTAACTTCTTTTCTAACTCTTATTTTGATAGCAGGTTTTGTAAAAATTCAACTTTCAAAGAAAAATTTTTGAATGATTAAACGTTTATCACCTTACCTTTTTATACTTTTTGTAACTTGTCTTATCTTTTTTAAAATATTTACTCGAGGTTTTTACCCAATTCCGGGAGATCTTCTCGTGTCTTTTTATTTCCCTTGGAACTCCGGTGGTTGGGACGGTTATAATCCGTTTACTTTCCACAAAGAATTACTTAATGCAGACAGCATTCGTCAAATCTATCCATGGAAAGAATTTGCTGCACGAGAATTTAAAAGAGGACACTTTCCCAACTGGAATCCATTCACATTTTCCGGCCAACCTCTCGCCGCTAATCTTCAGTCTGGTGTCTATTATCCACTGGGCATTTTCTATTTTTTTACCAGCCCTCAAAACGCCTGGATACTTCTGGTAGTTTTACAACCCTTACTTGCCGGCGCCTTTATGTATCTGGCTGCTAAAAGTTTTAAGCTCTCACAAACGTCTTCTCTTTTTTCAGCAATCGTTTTTATGTTTTCAAGTTACGTCATAACATGGATAGAAAATGTAAATATTATTCACAGTTATATTTGGTTGCCGCTTGCCCTTTGGGCGATTAATAAATTCGAAGAGACAAAAAAGTTTCGTTTCTCGCTCGTCATAATAATTTCACTTACATTCTCAATTCTTGCTGGACATCCCCAAACTGCAATTTATGTCGTGATCGCCACATTTATCTATTGGTTTTACAAGTTTTGGAAATATCCACGAAAGAATTTATTTATTTTATTTTTTTGTTTTACATCAGCATTTCTTTTAAGTGCGATTCAATTGATACCAACGGCGGCTTTTTACAAAATATCCCCCATCTCATTACCTTTTTCTAAAGAAGTTTTTGACAGATCTATAATGCCCTATAAAAGCCTACTCACTTTTTTTGCCAGTGATTTTTTTGGCCATCCGGCTTCTGATAATTTTTGGAGTAACACTTATGGTGACTTTACCCCCCACCTTGGTGTTATACCCTTAATATTTGCTTTTTGGATAACCCTCAGAGTCTGGACCAAAAAATACAAGAACAATTTTGTGAAATTTGCCTCCGTCGTTTCATTGGTTTTTATAATTGCCACTGTTCACAGTCCAATAACTTACTTGATTAGGACTCTAGAAATCCCTCTTTTAGATTCAACTACTCCATCCAGATTTGTTTCTATATCTCTAATCTTCCTTTCGCTTTTAGCAGCTTTTGGATTCGAAGACTTTACAGACAACTTTCAAAATTCTAAATATTGGCGAAAATTTTTGAAGTTTTTAATCTTCTTTGCGTCGATATATCTTATGCTCTGGATTTTTACTTTTATAGGAAAAATTTTATTAAATCCAAAACAGATTTGGACCCAAAATCTCTATGTGACGCAAAAAAATCTAATTCTGCCAACCTCGATGGTGCTTTCGATTCCAGCAGGAGTAGTACTAACCATTTTTCTTAAAAATAAATTAAATTTAACCAGGCTCTTTACAAAAAGACTCGTAGTAATTGGCATATTTTCCATGTTTATAATCGGAGGGATTTATTACAGCAATAAATTCCTGCCGGTTGCACCCAAAAAATTCATTTTTCCAGAGCACCCGATTATAAATTGGATGAAAAATAATGCTGGAATTGACAGATTCTATGGTCAGGGAGTCTCCCATATAGATTTCAGCTTTCCTGCGTCTTACCAGATATATGCAGCAGAAGGCTACGATAGTCTGAGATACGAAAGGTATGCGCAGCTAATGGCTTCAAGCTACACAGGTAAAGTACCAAAAACATATCTTAGATCCGAAGCAGTTTTTCCAACGGAGGAAAATGGTTACAGAAAAAGACTCCTCGATCTTTTGGGTATTAAGTATTTTTTGGACAAAGTTGATGATCCTAAATCCGACAAAGATTGGCATTATGAGAGATTCACAAAGGACAGCGTAGAAGGAATATGGCAGGAAGGTAAATTTCAAATATATAAAAGAAAGACACCCTTGCCAAGAATTTTTTTAACTACAAGTTATATTGTTTCAAAAAACAGTGATGAGATAATTGACTACATTTATGATCAAAAATTCGATTTAAAAACTCTAATTTTAGAAAAAGAACCTGGAGTTAAAATAGAAAACGGACAGCTCGATATCATAACTCCTCAGATATTGACCTATGAACCGGATAAAATTTCAGTAAAAACCAAAGCCGCAAACAACACTCTGCTATTTATTTCAGACGTTTACGACAAGGATTGGAATGTTTTAATAGACAACGAAAAATCAGAAATACTTCGGGCTGATTATGCGCTGAGAGCAGTTGCCATACCTTCCGGTGAACATACAATCATTTTTACCTATAATCCTAAATCGTTTAAATACGGAGCAGTTGTCACTCTACTGTCCACAATTTCTCTGGTTATTCTGTATTCTTATTCTGCTGCCAAAAAGAAATTCTGATGAAGAAATTTATTCCAATAATTATTGTTATTTGCCTCATTGCCCTGTGGCCCTTTTTCAAAAGGGGTTATTTTGAAAGCCACGACGGTGAATGGATGGTAATTAGATTTACTGCGTTTCATCAATCTCTTATAGCTGGACAGATCCCTGTTCGTTTTACGGACAGGCTAAACAACAATTATGGTTATCCCGTTTTAAATTTTCTCTACCCACTGCCATTTTATATGGCTGAAATTCCAAAGATTATTGGATTTGGATTCGTTGACAGTATCAAGATTATTTTTGTTCTCTCAACCATCACATCAGCAGCTGCAATGTACTGGGCAATCAAGCAATTGTTTGGGGAATGGGAATCCTTCACAGCCGCTCTAATCTATGTTTACTTCCCGTACAGGTTTGCTGATCTCTATGTCCGTGGAAGCCTTGGAGAAATTGTTGCGTTCACATTTTTACCATTGATATTCGGAAGCATCATACAAATTACCAAAGGAAATAAACTCTTCATACCGCTTCTCGCCTTTTTTATAGCAGCACTCATTTTGTCTCACAATGTAATGGCAGCTCTTTTTATTCCGCTGTTTTTTATAATCGCACTTCTGCAAGTTAAGAAAGAAAGAATAAGTTTTATTACGTCTTTCATATTAGGAATACTAATGTCTGCATTTTTTGCCCTGCCAGCAATTTACGATTTGAGATTCGTTAGACTTTCACAAATAAAAGTTTCCAATACTGAAGACCATCTCGCAAGTGCAGTTCAACTAATAAAGCCTGTATGGGGATATGGCCCGAATCCTCAAGATTCTTTTCCGGTCCAGATAGGAATTGTTCCATTAGTTGTACTCTTGGCCGCGCTAGTTATCTATATAAAAGAAAAGAGAAAAACCCCGATCATCGGATTACTCATTACAGTCTCTGCAGCGTCAGCGTTTTTGATGACAAAAATGTCTTCTTACATTTGGGAATGGGTACCATTTCTGGATGTAATCCAGTTTCCATGGCGTCTGCTTGCAGTAATCATGTTTTCTGTAAGTATCCTATGCGCCTACGTCATAAATTCAACAGAATTTAAAAAAGTGGCTGCCTCACTTGTGGTAATTGCTGCAATTGCGGCAACAATACTTTACACGAAACCCAGAAGCTTTGTTGATAGGGGAGACGGATTCTATTCTACAAATGAAGACACGACAACAGTTAGGGATGAGTACCTTCCTTTGTGGGTAATAGAAAAACCTGACAAAAGGGCAGAGCAAAGAGTAGACCTGAAAGATGGACAGATAATATCACAAAATTTTAAGGCTGGAAATTATCAGCTAGTGGCAAAAGCAGACAGAAAAACAACTGTTGCCACAAACACAATTTATTTCCCGGGATGGCAGGTTAAAGTTGATGGCAAGCAGGTTCCTGTAAGTTATGACAACAAATTCGGACTCACAAACTTTGATTTGCCAGAAGGAGAGCACAAAGTTATAATCAACTACACCAGATCACCAGTCCATTTGCTTTCAGAAATCGTGTCTCTTGTTGCAATTTTGACAACTGGTATCTATTTTTTTAATTTATGGCGCAAAAACCAAAATTCCTTGTAACCGGTGGAGCCGGCTTCTAGTCTTTTGCAGCGAAAAAAGCGCAAAACCGTACTAACGAGAATGTATTTTAAATGTAAACAATAATGAAAAGCTCAATAAAGTTTCTAGTTACTGGTGGTGCAGGTTTTATAGGAAGCGAGATTGCAAGACAGCTTTTGTCTTCTGGTCATTTTGTACGCGTTGCCGATAATCTCTCAAAAAAAGACACGTCACCTGATCCGAAAACAGAATTTCTTAATGTTGATCTCACGAAACCCGAAGAATCACGAAAAGTCTTTAAAGACATCGACATTTGTATTAATGCAGCTGCCAAAATAGGAGGCATTGGTTATTTTCATAAATATCCGGCAACAATTCTTTCCGAGAATAACAAAATCTACAGTACAACTTTTGAAGCGGCGCACAAAGCAAAAATCAAAAGAATGGTATATATTTCTTCTTCTATGGTCTTTGAGTCTGCGACAAATTTTCCCACCAGAGAAGAGGATTTAAACAAAATTCCTCCACCTGTTTCTGCATATGGTTTTTCAAAACTATCGGGAGAATGGTATTGCCACTCTTTTTGGGATCAATATAGACTACCATTTTCTATTTGCCGGCCTTTCAATGCATATGGCATTAATGAATTTCCCGAAAGAGAAATAGGTTATGCTCATGTCATTCCGGATCTGGTCCGCAAAATATTAGAAGGGCAATACCCTCTTGAATTACTTGGTGACGGGAAGCAAACTAGATGTTTCACTCACGTTTCCGATATTGCAAGAGGAGTGATTGCGGTCGCTTTAAGCGAAAAAGGCAAAAACCAGGACTTCAATGTTGGCTCGGATGAAGAAATAAAAATGATAGATCTTGCCAAAAAAATTTGGGACGTTATGAGCGTTAAAAAACCATTTAAAGTTAAATTTATTCCGGGTTTTAAATTTGACATCAAAAGAAGAGTTCCCAATGTTTCAAAAATACACACTATCAATCCTACGCGCCAGGAGGTAAAATTTGAAGACGGTTTAATGGAGGTAGTTTTATGGCTAAAAGAGCAAAGAGCTCAAGGAAAAATGAAAAAGTAGCGGTAAGCGTCGTTGGAGTAGGGCGCGTAGGATTGCCTCTGGCGCTATTTTTGGCCGATAAGGGTCACACTGTTTATGGTCTTGATGTCGACCAGGAAAAAGTAAACATAATTTCAAAAAAACAACTTCCTTTTATGGAGGAAGGTGCAGAAGAACTTCTTGTTAAATATACTAATAAGTCCTTCTTTGCTACCACAGATTTCAGCAACATATCAAAAACAAAGATTATCATACTCACCCTTGGTACGCCTGTCGATGAGAATATGAACCCAAGCCTCGTCCAAATTGATAAAGCTCTCGAAACAGCCAGACCCTATCTAAAAAAGGACCAGCTACTTATTCTAAGATCTACCGTATCTCCCGGAACCACTGAATATGTTAGATCATATATAAACGACCTGGGGTTTAAAGTAGGAGTCGATTTCTTTCTGGCTTTTTGTCCCGAACGTATTGCAGAAGGAAAATCACTGCGGGAACTTGCAGAAATCCCCCAGATAGTTGGAGGAGTGGATAGAACAAGCACCCAAAAAGCAGCCGAGTTTTTCAGAGACCTCGAAATTGCGGTAAACAAATCAGACAGCATATCTGCCGAGCTCGCGAAACTCTTTACGAATATGTATCGCTACATTAATTTTGCAATAGCCAACGAATTTATGATTCTTGCCGGTAATAACCATCGGGATATTTACCAGATAGTTGATTTAGTTAACAAAAATTACAAAAGAGGAGGAGTAGCCATGCCAGGTTTAACCGGCGGGCCCTGTCTTTTCAAAGACGGCTTCTTTCTAATAGGTGACGTCCCTTTTGCAGACTTGATTGCAACGAGCTGGAAAATTAACGAATCCATTCCCCTGTTCTTGATTAAAAACGTAAGAGACAGAATTAAACTGGAAGGCAAAAAAACAGTGATTTTGGGACTAGCATTTAAAGCAGAAATAGACGACATCCGAGAGTCGCTTGCGTTTAAAGTCAAAAAAGCTCTAGAGCGAGAACGAGCGAAAGTTTTCCTCCACGACCCATACGTGCCAGGTTATCAAAGCAATCTAAATGATATTCTAAAAGATGCAGATCTAATATTTTTGGCAACTAATCACAATTACTACAAAAAACTTGATATTGCTAAAGTCAAAAAACTTGTTTCCAAAAATTGTGTTGTGTGCGACGTTTGGAATGTCTTTAAAACAAACAAAATCATCTTCACAATCAGATCACTGGAAAATCATTTGGCCAGGAAACCGCAAGAAGGGATAAGTGAAATATTCGAACCCGCCTGGCACGATATTTGAAGCTTCCACTTTTGACTACCTGTGTAAAACTCCGCTACAATCAAAAGCATGAAATTATCCATAGTCATACCTGTCTATAACGAGGGCAAACTTATAAGCGAAACCATAAGAAGGGTAGAGGAATCTGTCAAAACTCCTCACGAGCTTCTTATTTGCTACGATATGGATGAAGACACAACTCTGTCTCCCGTCAAAAAGCTTCAAAAAAAATATCCAAATGTAAAACTTGTAAAAAATGTATTTGGAAGGGGAGCCTTAAACGCTCTAAAAACAGGCTTGGAAGCATCAAGAGGCGAAGCAGTTTGCACTATGATGGCTGACCTCACTGATGATCCCAAAGTTCTAAACAAAATGATGGAAAAATATAACCAGGGTTATGACATTGTAGCTGCATCCAGATATATGAAAGGCGGGCACCAAAAAGGCGGCCCAATTTTAAAACAAATTTTATCCCGCCTGGCAGGCATCACATTACATTATCTTGTGGCATTACCAACACACGACGCTACTAATTCCTTCAGGCTGTACAGAAAAAGCTTCTTAAAGAAAAACAAGGTCGAATCAAACGGTGGTTTCGAATTAGCTCTCGAATTCACCGTAAAAGCATATTTTCAGGGATACAAGGTTACAGAAGTCCCTACTACTTGGACATATTTGGCGAAAGAATCCAGGTTTCATCTCAAAAAGTGGCTGCCAAAATATTTAAAATGGTACTTTTGGGCGCTAAAACAGAAACTAAATGGTAAACCCTAAAAAGTTTTGGCCGGCACATCTTGCGATCTTTGCCTTTTCGCTATACTTGTTTCTTCCAAGTCTTAACTACTATTTTTTTCAAGACGACTGGTTCGTTCTCAATTGGGTAAGATCCGGAGACTTGCAATCTTTTTTTGGTTTTAGAACGGACATAATCTACTGGCGGCCACTTTCGATGCCTCTTCTCTTTGCTTTTTTAAAAACCATCTTCGGGTTGAATTATCAGCTATATCATGCATTCGCATTTTCCATTCTAATCGTCTTATCTATAGCTGTTTACAATTTATTTTTAATCTTAACTGATAGCAAGAAACAATCCCTTATTGCCTCTTTTATTTACACAACCTGGCCCATTCACTACATAAGCTTAAGCTGGCTTTCGACAACCTCTTATTTAATAGGACCGCTTTTTCAATGTTTATCATTTATATTTTTTTTAAAATACCAAGAATCAAAAAAGTTTATTAACAAAATCTCAACATATCTCTTCTTCCTCTTAGGACTTATGTCTTCTGAATTTACACTTGTATTGCCTGTGATATTTCTAACTTGGACGATGTTTTTTAAAAAAAGAAAAACTTCCGTAATTTTTTTCCTTCCAATGTTTTTAATAGTTATAATCTATTTTTTTCTAAGATTTGTAGCATTTCCTGTCCCGGCTAGCGGAACCTATACACCCGTTTTCAATGAAAAAATTGCCTACAACTTTTTATGGTACATTCTCTGGGCATTTGGTTTACCAGAAAGCTTTAAATCGCTTATATTTCCAAACCTTCCGGATCAATCATTAAAAGTAATTACTCAATTTTGGTCAATTACCCTCCCGACTACGATACTCGCAATACTTGTGGCATATCAAACAATAACTCACTTAAAAAATAAATTACCGCTTGTCTTTGGCTTTTTTTGGTTAGCGATTGGTCTTTTGCCAGTAATTACAGTTACAAATCACTCCTACCCGATGTACCTATCTTTCGCAGGTCTTGGCTTTATATTCGCCGTTGTGACGGTATTTAAAAATGCAAAAACAAAAGCTGTAATTACGTTGTTGCTCTTGTGGTCAATAATTAGCATTACCAACCTTCACTTTACAAGGCTTACCCATTGGGTAAAAAACGAACAGGCAATTTCAAAATCTTACGTCAATTACACTATGAATAAGCTAAGTAAACCAGAACCCAATACTGTTTTTGTTTTTAAACCAGCAAATGCCAAATTTGCCAGCGAACACAATTTTGTTCTTGTAGAGGGTGAAGAAACCCTAAAACTATCCTTAAACGACCAAAGTGCAATGCAGCTTATCTACAATGATCCAACAATAAAAAGTATTTATGAAACTAACAGCCGAAAAGTATCATTTCCTCCAGAAACTCAAATTTTTGAAATCTGGCCATCTTTATGAACATCTCAAAAAATTTATGTGTCATTATCTTTGGGCTAAGCCTTTTATTTTCAATTGCCATTTACTCTACAAGTCTGGATTATTATTTTTTTCAGGATGATTTCTTCGAGATTAATATTTCTAAAGCAAGTAACCTAGGAGATTATCTCAACTTTTATAAATTCAGAAATGACATTATTGCCTATCGCCCTATAAGCCTTCAAAATTATTTCTTTTTTTCTCAGTCAGTTTTTGGTTTAAATCCGGTCGGTTTCAGATTCATTACCTTCACACTCTTCATATTAAGTGCGGCTTTAATTTCAAAAGTAGCTTACCAAATAACAAAAAATTCAAAAATGGGGCTCCTCACAGCATCTTTTTGGGTGTTCTCGTCTATTCATTTCATGTCTCTAACTTGGATAGCCGCAGCATATAATATAATTGGTACATTCTTCTATTTGCTTACAACTTTTTTATTTCTTAATTTCTTGGAGAAAAAAAGGGGAAAATTTCTCTTTCTCTCGTTATTATCTTATCTTGTCACAATTGGCTCTTTTGAATTTTCGGTTACGTGGCCGTTAATTTTAGGTTTTTATTGTCTGACTATAGCCAGAGTAAAATTTATTAAAATATTAAAAATATTCTTGCCGTATGTTGTCATATCGTTAATTTATTTAGCGCTTAGAACTTTTTTAATTAAAGTTCCGCAGATTACTGAATATAAACTTGCCTTCAACATTGATTCAATAAAAGCTTTAATCTGGTATTTCTTGTGGACTTTTAATATACCCGAAGAATTTAAAAAACAGGCTTTCCGCTTCATTATCATACTCAGAGGTAAATTCTTAGCAGATTATTGGTTACTTGTTTCGGTGACCACTATAAGCACATTAGGGATTCTTCTTTTAGGCATCATTCAGCCCGCTCTCCGTTATCTTAAAAGTAAGAATGGTATTGGCAAAAAAATCATTTTATTTTGTATGGTCTGGTTTTTAGTAGGAATATTTCCAGTACTACTTCTTCCCAATCATACATTTACCATGTATCTAACTTTGTCATCAATCGGACTTTACATGTGCCTATCATACTTTCTTATCGCAAATTCCAAAAAGTTTGTCATTTTCTCAGTTCTTGGCCTTTTTATCACTTCCTCAATCTTTACTCTGAATTTTTATAAATCAAATTCTTGGATGATATATTCCCAAAAATTCTCACAGGATTTTGCAATTGGAATAAAAAATTCACATCCTTTCCTGCCATCAAATTCAGCAGTATTTTATCCGCTGCAGGAAAGCCGAAATAAACAGTCCTTGTTATTTTCTGAAGCACTAAAAGCAGTTTATAATGACTCAACCTTAACCATCTACTATAATAAATCTGAGCTGATTCAAGACGCAAGACGAGGAGTAAACAAACAGATTTATTTTTACCCCTAAAAATGAAAAAAACTCTAACTGCCCTTTTCATAATACTCATATTTTCCCTTCTCCTTTCAACACCGCTTTTAAAAAAAGGTTTTTATACAGTTCATGACGACCAGCAATTTGCGCGCCTCTTCGTTTTTGATTCTGCGCTAAAGTCCGGACAGTTTCCTGTCCGTTGGGTCGAAGGTCTTGGCTTTGGTTTTGGTTATCCGCTTTTCAATTTTTACCCGCCTTTAGTCTATTGGATTGGAGACACCTTTCACCTAACTGGAGCTTCCTATATAGATAGCATCAAAATTGTTTTCTATATCTCAATACTATTATCAGGCTTAGCCATGTATGTTTTAGTTAAGGATTTATGGGGGAGATTGCCAGGAGTCACCTCAGCACTTTTTTATATGTTTGTCCCCTACCGGGCATTGGACATTTATGTTAGGGGAGCGCTTGCAGAATCATTCTCTTTTGTATGGTTACCGCTCATCCTCTGGTCATTTTTAAAGCTTCAACAAACTGGCAGACTTAGCTATCTAATCTCGTCCTCTATTTTCTTAAGCTTACTTATGATTACTCACAATCTTATTTTCTTACCATTCATGCTCTTTTTGCCCATTTATCTGGCTTTTTTGATAATGGTTAGTCCAAATAAGAAACAGTCCACAGTCCACAGTCTACAGTCTACAGTCCTCGCTCTTGGTCTTTCTGCATTCTTTTGGATGCCTGCGCTTTTTGAGAAAGGGTTCACGATTGTCGACCAACTACTTTTGGTGAATCTCGCAAGTTATAACATTCATTTTGTTTATCCGCAGCAACTTTGGAATTGGCCTTGGGGCTTTGGTGGATCTGCCCCGGGTCTTGCAGACGGAATCTCTTTTAAAATTGGGAAACTTCACGTCCTTATATCAATAGTAGCCCTTGTGATGGCTCTAATTTCCTTTGCTAAAAATAAATCTTCGTCTAAACTACCAATTATTTTTTTCCTCCTTTTCGTTTTTTCAGCGTTTATGACAACTTATTATTCAAAATTCTTATGGAATATCATTCCACCTCTTGGATATTTGCAATTTCCCTGGAGATTTTTAACATTCACATCTTTATTTAGTTCAATTCTAGCCGGATACTTTGTATACTCCCTCAAGGTTCCAACCATAAAATTATTAGCGGGGATCGTATTAATTATTCTACTTGCAATTCCCAACTACAAACTTTTTAAACCACAGGCCTACAGAGCTGACCTAACAGATCAAGTCATAATGTCTCAAGATTACGTGAGCTGGTATGTTTCGTCGTCATCTTTCGAATATCTACCGACAGGCGTAGAACTCATCAAAAATGACTTAGGGGCCAATGAGGTTAATATTGAAAGATCGCAGATTCCCAAAAGTAGAGAGGAAATACTAAATGGAACTGCCCAAATATCGCAACTTGCAAATAAACCACACGATTTAATTTTCTCAACCCGTTCATCGTCTGATCTGGAAATAAGAATAAACAATTTTAATTTTCCTGGATGGACTGCAGTAGTAGACGGTCATGAAGTAAAAATCGAAGATAACAATCCGTTAAAATTAATTACCCTGAATATTCCGGAAGGCGAGCATCAAGTAAGAGTTTTTTTCAAAAATACTCCGATAAGAAGTGTTGCAAATATGATAAGCTTGGTATCGATTTCCTTAACAATCATTTTAATTTACAAATATGGAAGAAAATCTTCTAGATCTTGAGCTTATTAAAAAAAGAGCTATCTCAGGAGTAGTAACTTTTACTCTACGCACCTTTTTCATCCAAATCTTTACGCTTTTTGCGTATTTTCTTTTAACAAAACTTCTAGAACCGTATATCCTTGGAGTTTTTTTTGTAGTATCTGCATTTATAAACTTATTTATATATTTCTCAGATATTGGTCTTGCGGCAGCACTTATCCAAAAGAAAGAGGAACTATCAAAACATGATCTTGCAACGACATTTATTATCCAGCAGGCGATAATATTAACTCTCGTATTTTTGGGATTAATATTCTCATCAAAAATAGCAGCTTTCTATAATCTTGACAGCCAAGGTCTTCTTCTAATCAGGGTTCTTATATTTTCTTTAATCTTATCCTCTTTAAAAACCATACCGTCCATTCTTTTAGAAAGAAAATTAAATTTTGGAATGTTGGTTATACCACAAATAGCTGAAAATGTTATTTTTTACAGTGTAGCTGTAATTTTATCTTTCCTTGGATATGGAATATCCTCTTTTACGTGGGCTGTCCTAGCAAGGGGAGTAGTTGGTCTAGCCCTAATTTATGCCCTTTCTCCATACGTTCCAACTCTAGGCTTTAACAAAATTGTCGCAAAGAAAATTACTTCTTTTGGTATTCCCTTTCAGTTAAATAGCATACTGGCTCTTTTAAAAGATGACTTGCTGACAGTTGTTCTGGGCAAAATATTGTCATTTTCCGAAATGGGCTACATCAGCTGGTCTCAAAAATTTGCATTCTACCCACTCAGATTTTTTATGGATAGCGTCAATAAAGTAACTTTCCCAACATACTCGAGACTTCAAAGCCATAACCAAGAATTAGGAGCTGCCATAGAGAAATCGCTCTTTTTTGTAACCTATCTAGTATACCCTTCTGTATTTGGTTTAGTTGCTATAGCACCGAGATTAATCCAACTAATTCCTAAATATCAGAAATGGGAACCTGCACTACCGCTTCTGTTTCTGTTCGCCATAAATGCAATTTTTTCTGCAGTTTCGACAACATTTACTAACGCGCTTTTTGCAATCGGGAGACCGAAAATCGTGCTATCATTCATGGTTTTTTGGACTGCTGCTACATGGATACTAACGGTTCCTCTTGTCTCCAAATTTGGTTATGTGGGAGTGGGTTTAGCATCTGCTATCGTGGCTTCGACATCAATAGCAACTGTCTACTTCATAAAAAAACAGATTCCAATTTCTGTTGCCAGAAATATTCTCGGTCCGTTTATAATTTCGCTCTTAATGTTTCTTTCGATTAAACTTATACAATCTGTACTATCAAACAGCGTTTCAAGTCTCATCTTAACAATAATTGTAGGTGTTATAATTTATTTTACGACGTCGATAGTGTTCTTTAAAAAACAGCTAATCGATGACGCAACGACCATTATTAGTTCCCTAATTTTCAAAAAATAATGAAAATCAGCGCAGTTATTTCAGCCTTCAATGAAGAAAATATGATTGAAGACTGCCTCAAATCGTGCAAGCTCCTAGCCGATGAAATTATTGTAGTAAATAATACTTCAGATGACAAAACCGAAGAAATTGCTAAAAAATATGCGAAAGTTTACACAAAACCTAACGATCCGGTTAACTTAAACAAAAACAAAAACTTTGGCTTTTCAAAGGCAACGGGGGACTGGATCATTTCCCTGGACGCTGACGAAAGACTAACTTCAGAACTGGCAAAAGAAATTAAGCTGGCTATTAAAAATAGTAAATATGATGGATATGAAATTCCCAGAAAGAACATTATATTTGGAAAATGGATTCAACATTCCATCTGGTGGCCGGATTACAACACAAGACTCTTTAGAAAAGGCAAGGGAAAGTTTGCTGAAAAGCACGTTCACGAAAAGCTTGAAGTCCAGGGAGTAGTTGGTAAACTTACAAATCCAGTAACTCACTTCAATTATCAAACTGTAAGCCAATTTGTAAATAAGCTTAACATTACATATACAGAATCAGAAAGTGAAAATTTTATAAAATCGGGGAAATCAATAAATTGGTATGATGCAATCCGTTGGCCGACAAATGATTTTGTAAAAACATTCTTTTTCGAAAAGGGATACAAAGATGGTATGCACGGTCTAGTCTTATCCCTGTTTCAAGCATTTTATTCTTTGGTATTTTTTGCAAAAGTGTGGGAAAAGAAGGAAAAATTTCGTGATATGACACCCGACATGTTCATGACAGAAATATTAAAAGAGTTTCGAAAAGCTTCCAAGAACATCAGATACTGGATATATGAGATGTTAATCGAGCAAAATCCTGCGAAAAAAATTTATTACAAAATAAGAAGAAAATTAAAGTAACTACTCTATTGTCACCTTTTCCATTACATCACCGACCTGAATTTTATCCACAACATCCATCCCGATGGTCACATTGCCAAAAATTGTGTAGTTTTTTGGGAGGGGATTGTCCTTAAGAATTATAAAAAACTGGCTGCCATTAGTATTCGGACCTGCGTTGGCCATTGCGACTGTGCCTCTTTTGTAATCTCTTGTTACCAACTCATCAGAAAATTGATAACCGGGGCCACCCGTACCATTCCCAATAGGGTCACCCCCCTGAATAACAAAATTCTCCTCTCTTCTATGGAATGTTAAGCCATCATAAAATTCTTCAGTAGTTAAAAAAATAAAATTTGAGGAAGCCAAAGGCGCATCCATATAAAATTCGAAGACAATATCACCCTTTGGTGTCTTGATTCTGGCTTTTTTGCCTTGTAATTGTGACGAAGGTAGAGGTAAAGGTGCGCTTGAATATGTTTTTTTGGTTGCCGACATAGTTGTTTCGCTAGCTTTTTCTGCTTGAGGACTCTGACTCGCTCTTTGCAGAGTTAAATCTTCCTCCTTACTCCGATTTGTTCCAATTACAAGATAAGTTACCAGGGCAATCAATATCACACCAATAACAATCCACACAGGGCTTTTCATGAATTCCCGATCTTCTACAAATATTGCGTGGCCACAAGCACCACGCAATTGACAAGGAAGTGTAAGAAATTTATGCGACTATGTCAAATGGAAGATCCTAAGATATAATCCCCTTGTGCCTAAAAGATTAATCTTAATAATCATTGTCATGGCCGCTATTGTGCGGTTTTGGAATATTGACAACCTCACAACTTTTGGTGGAGATCAGGGATACGATTTCATCCAGATTAGAAAAATGTTCACATCCCAAAAACCCACTTTACTCGGTCCGAAAATCGGTCCTTACAATAAAATTGGAAATCTATATCTTGGGCCAGCCTATTACTATCTGCTTGCACCCTCTCTTTATTTTTTTAAATTTGATCCGCTAGGCGCAGCGGTACTTACTGCCTTGTTCTCAATAGGAACCATTTTATTGATATACAAAACGTCATATGAGTTTCTCTCCCGTCAAATAGCATTTATATCCAGTACAATTTTTTCTTTTAGTGCACATCTCATCAATCAATCGCGTTCTCCATCGAATCCTCACCTTATTCCATTATTCTCCGTGATTTTACTTTATTCTCTGTTAAAAATTTCAAAAAAGAAAGAAAAATCCTTAATCTGGCCTGTACTCTCAGGATTATCTATAGGAATCATGTTCCAGCTGCACTATTTAGCAATTGGCCTGTTTTTAAGTTCAATATTATTTTTGATTCTGACAAATAAAATTAAAGAAATAATTATAATTATAGCTGCCTTCTTAGTCGCTATTTCTCCTCAAATAATTTTCGAGCTGCGGCACGAATTTTTTGTAACTAACCTGTTTGTCGAACAACTAAAATCCGGAAATAATGTTTCCGGGGCAGGCGATTTCATACAAAACATCATAGAATCTGTAAAACTTCTTTCATCGGTAATTTCCGAATCGAAAAATTTGGCAATCCCCTTTATTGTTCTTGTATCTGTGGGTATATTGGCAAAAGCAAAAAACAAAAAGCTAAAACCGGCACAAATATTACTTTTTCTAAACCTTTTCTTTGGATTAATTCTCACTGCAATTTATTCTGGTGATCTGGGGTCCCATTATTTTGCAACAATCTATGTAAGTGCTTGCATCCTTATTGCCGCAAGTATCGCCTCAGTTTACGAGACTTTCAAAAATTTTTATGTAAGAGCAATAATCGTTTGCGTATTTTTGATTTTGCTCTTATCCAACTTGCTAAGCTTGGATCTCGAAAGACGAGAGGGTTATACAATGCCCAAAGGGCAAAATCTCACAGGCATAAGAAAAACAGCGAAAATTATAGCGAGTGATACAACACCAACTACGAGGTTTAATATCGCATCCGTCCTTGACGGCGATACCAGATCGATGCCCTACCGTTACCTGGTAGATGTATACGGTAAAACCGCTCAGGATGTAGAAAAGTATCCGGAGTCGGAGTTTATTTACCTTATTTCCAGAGATGAAGAGGATGCCATAAGGCGTTATACTGTTTGGGAGATTGCAAGTTTTGCTCCATTTGTCTTCCAAAACAGATGGGAGATCCAAAATGGTATCTATTTGTACAAGCTTGCAAGGTCAAGTAACCTATGAAGATTGCAATAGTTGTCCTAAACTACAATGGGCTCACAAATACTCTAGAATGTTTGGATTCGCTAAAGCGGTTAGAAAAAAACAATTACGTTATCGAACTAATTGTCGTGGATAATGCATCATCTGATGGTTCTGCAGAAGCACTTTCTAAACTGAAAGATATAAGCTTTATATCAAGTGAAAAAAACTTAGGATTTTGTGGAGGTAACAACCTAGGAATAAAAAGAGCGCTTCAAAGAAAGGCGGATTGGATTCTTATATTAAATAACGACACAATAGTAGACGAAAATTTAACAAATAACTTATTAAAAGACGCAGGTAATGCCGATATAATCTCACCAAAAATCTATTTTGCTCCCGGGTACGAGTTTCATAAAAATCGATACAAAAAATCTGAACTTGGAAAAGTAATTTGGTATGCTGGAGCTGACATTGATTGGCAAAACATAATCGGTACCCACACCGGTGTTGACGAAGTTGATACTGGCCAGTTTTCAAAAAAGAGAGAAATTACCTTGGCAACCGGTGCCGGAATGTTTATTAAGAGTGAAGTTTTAGAAAAAATCGGTTCGTTCAATGAAAAATACTTTTTGTACCTAGAAGACATGGATTTTTGCGTAAGGGCGAAAAGAGCAGGATTCAAAATAGTTTTCCAGCCCGAAGCGATTTTATGGCACAAAAATGCTGCATCTACTGGAGGATCTGGTTCCAAACTGCAGGATTATTATATAACAAGAAACAGACTCCTTTTTGCTATGAAGTATGCAAGTTTAAGAACAAAGTTAGCGCTAATAAAACAAATAATTAAAGAATCCACGAACCCAACAAAAAGAAGAGCCCTGCTAGATTTCATAACAGGAAAACTTAATAAAGGATCCATATGAAGATTTCTGCACTAGTATTAACAAAAAACGAAGAAGAAGTTATTAAAGACTGCTTAAAACAACTTGACTTTGCAGACGAGATTATTGTTCTTGATCAAAACTCATCAGACGACACGAAAAAAATTGCAAAAAAATATACAGATAAAATTTACACAGAGTACCTGCCATTCGACAAAGCCAGAAATACTCTTGCTTCTTACGCAAAAGGCGACTGGTTACTTTATGTAGATGCTGACGAAAGACTGGACGAAGACTTAATAGAAGAAATTAAAAACACCATAAAGTCGTCAAAACTTTCCGCATATTATATTCCCCGTCGGAACATGGTTCTTGGAAAATTCCTAAAACATGGAGGATGGTGGCCAGATTACGTTCCAAGATTATTCAGACGGGACAAGCTTGAAAAATGGCAAGGTCGTGTTCATGAAAGTCCCCAAATTGTAGGCGAATTTGGATATTTCAAATCGCCTATCACACATTTAACGGCGAGAAGTATGAAATTAATGCTCGAAAAGAGCACAAGATGGGCAAAAATTGAAGCAGAGTTAAATTTTGAAAACGGAGCGAAGAAAGTAACAATCCCAAAAGTTATAAAAGCTTTAATTTCAGAATTCACAATCAGATACTTGGCGAAATTAGGTTTTTTGGACGGATTTGTAGGTCTCGTAGAATCTGTGTATCAGGCTTATCACAGGGCAATGGTACTCACATATCTATGGGAGTTACAAAATGATTCTGAAGGGAAATTTAAACAAGTTACAAGCGAATTGAAATGAGCGCACTATTCATTCCCTACGACACATATGAAAGGCACAAAAAGGTAGGTGAGCTTTTGGGAGAAGGTAAAACTGTAGTCGATATAGGTGGACAGCTTAACATGCTTTCAAGATTTTCCAAACATTCTAAATTAATAGTGGCGAATTTAGATAGCAGTCAGGAAAAAAGCGACGTGAAGATTGACAAAGGCAAGCTTCCATTCGAAAACAATTCCTTCGATATATCCTGCGCGATTGATGTTTTAGAACACGTTCCCCAACCAAAAAGAAGAGATTTTATAAAAGAACTTCTTCGAATATCAGGCGAAAAAACAATCCTATCTTTCCCTATAGGAACAAATAGACATAAAGAATATGAACTTGAAATTCAAAGTTGGTTGGAAAGGAAAAAACAAGACGTTTCTTATCTCAAAGAACATATAAAATTTGGGCTGCCGACAGAGAAAGAAGTTAGGGAATTAACAAAAGGGATGAATGTAAAACTTTTCTACTCAGGAAACCTGTTGATAAACAAAATTTTATTCAAGTTATTTTTATTTGATCCTAATATTCCAATTCTAAGAAGAATCATTTATTTTTTAAAAAGCACAATTTATTTTTTGACAAACCCTATTCTGTATGCAATGCTTGCGAGGAAAAAATACTCTGACAGTATAGTTAGAGCTTACTTGGTAATAGAAAAATAATACGATTTAACTTTAAATGAAATTTGGCTTTTTTAGTCCGTATTTAAATACATTTGGAGGTGGTGAAAGGTACATGCTTACTCTAGCATCATATCTCTCAAAGCGTCATATAGTCGATATTTTTTGGGATGACGCACAAACAAAAGCTTCCCTTGCACGTTTTTTAAAAATTGATCTAACAAAAACGAAATTTGTCCCAAATATATTTAAAAAAAGTTTTGTTGAAAGAAGCTTCGCCACATTCAGCTACAATATGATCTTTATCATTTCAGATGGAAGTGTCCCAACCAGCTTTGCTTCTAAAAACATCATACACTTTCAAGTGCCATTCACAACCCCAAGGCTGGATTTAAAAACAAAACTAAAGCTAAAAAAATATAATTATGTGGTATGCAACTCATTTTTTACAAAAGAATTTATTGATAAAAGTTATGGCGTTTCGTCAAAAGTAATCTACCCACCTGTTGATGTAAAATCTATCAAGCCTGCTGAGAAAGAAAATATAATTGTTTCCGTAGGTAGATTCTCTCAATCTCAACTCCACCAGAAAAAACAGGAAATCCTTATTGAAGTTTTTAAGGAAATTTATAAGAAAGCACAAAATTGGAGACTCGTATTAGTTGGCCAGCTTAAAAAAGAAGACGAAAGGTATATGCGCAGACTTAGAAAAATGGCTAGAGGACATGCGATAAAAATAGATGAAAACGTATCAGTGGAAAAACTCCGACAATTATATTCTCATGCATCCATCTATTGGCACGCAACCGGATTTGGTGAAGACGAAGTAAAAAATCCTGAGCGCATGGAGCATTTTGGAATATCAACCGTAGAAGCACAAGCGGCTGGCGCGGTCCCAATAGTCGTAGGCTACGGAGGGCAAAAGGAAATAGTGACCGATAATAAGAATGGGTTGCTTTGGACGACAAAATCTCAACTTTATGAGAAGACCTTAAGTTTGATAGAAAATCAGAAAAGAAGAGACGAGCTTTCTCAGGCAGCAGTCAAAAACAGCAGAAGATTTAGCGAGGGAACTTTTATTAGAGAGTATGAAAAAATCGTTTTTTAACTTTTTGCTCGCATCACTCATCACTTTTTCTTTTTTCATTCCACAGATTTTAAAAGGCAAGATTCCAATTCCAGCAGATTCGATTATCGCCCTATATCATCCTTTCAGAGACATTGAGCTGGATAATTACAATAAGAATAAATTTCCGGCTAAAAATCCTTTTATCAATGACCCAGTTCTACAAACTTTCGAATGGCGAAACCTCGTCATAAAAAATATTAAAGATGGCAATTTACCTCTTTGGAATCCTTATAGTTTCGCAGGCCAACCACTGCTTGCAAATTTCCAATCAGCAGTATTTCAAATAACTAACGTTCTGTTTTTATTTCTTCCTTTCAAGTTAGGATGGGCAATTTCAATAATTTTACCACCCGTACTACTCTCCGTTTTTATGTATCTATTCTTACGAGAACTCAAAATTTCAAAAAAAGCTTCTGTTTTTGGAGCTTTTGTTTTACCCTTTAGCGGCTTTTTCATGCCATGGTTAACGTGGGGAACAATTGTAACTACTGCTATGTGGCTTCCACTAATACTGCTTTCTATCCTCAAACTGGAATCAAAACAGACAGCAACATGGTTTTTAATACTTACAATATCATCTGCGCTCTCAATATTTTCCGGTCATGCCCAAACCGCACTTTATGTCATTTCAACCGCAATGATTTTTATTCTTTATCAGTATTGTTTAAATAGAAAGTTGAAATCGACCCTGCTCTCGCTTGTTGCAATTACTGGCGGAATTTTAATTTCCGCAGTACAACTCCTCCCTTTTTTAGAATTTTTAAATCTTTCTGCAAGGGGAATCGATCAGGGTTACTACATAGGGAGAGAAGATTGGTTTTTACCACCAAAAAATTTAATACAATTAATTGTCCCGGATTTTTTTGGCAACCCTGCCACAAATAACTACTGGGGTGTTTGGAACTACTGGGAATTTGTAGCCTTTATTGGAATAATTCCGTTTGCATTTGCAATTTATTCCTTTTTCAAAAAAAATCACTCAAAACTATTTTTTATTATTCTGGCTGTTATTTCACTTTTTTTAGCACTTCCAAATCCGATTTCTAAAATTCCCTACAATCTAAACATTCCACTAGTCTCATCTCTGCAACCATCCAGAATAATCTTTGTGCTTGTTTTTTCGCTTGTCACACTTTCTGCAATAGGCTTAGATGGATATTTGAAGGAGAAAAAAGGAAAATTTATTCTTGTGCCGACGATTTTCTTTTTAGTCATTGTTTCACTCGCTCTTTCGACTTTAATCTTTAAGAATTTATTTCCTTCACCCACGTATCTGAATGTTGCCCAAAGAAATCTTTTTATCCCATTGGCAGTATGCTTGGCTTTAATTTTGATATCACAATTAAAAGTTTTTAGAAACGGCACTTTTTTAATTCTGACATTGATTTACGCTGTCACTATTTATGATCTTTTCAGATTTTCGTATAAATTCACACCGTTCTCTAAACCATCATGGATTTTTCCTCAGACGGAAATAACAAAATACCTTGAAAATCAACCGCGTCCTTTTAGGATAATAACCACTGATCGGAGGTTGATGCACCCCAACATCTCAAGCGTTTATGGTATCGAGTCTGTCGACGGATACGATCCAATATATCTGGAAAGCTATGCGAAGCTAGTTTCGGCATGGAAAGGTAATGACCCAAAAGAACAAACACCCTCCTTCAATAGAATCATTACTCCCCAAGTTATCGACTCCCCCATTACCAACTTAATAAACGTTAAATATTTGCTTTCTTTTGACGAAATCAAAAGCCCAGACTTTATAAAAGTTTTGGAAGAAGGGGAGACAAAACTTTATTTAAATACAAAAGCCCTGCCAAGAGCCTTTTTTGCCTCAGAAGTCAAAAAAGTGAATAATGAGAATGAAGAAGTAGCTACCTTGATAGATAAAACAACGGATCCCAGGATCATTACTTCTCAAACATTTTACTTTCAAAAACAAAAGATAAATGCGACTGCTAATATAGAAAATTACACTGACCAGTCAATAAGTATTAAAACAAATTCCAATAAAACCGCTCCTCTTATAGTCACCAACCCATTTTATCCCGGGTGGA
>Ga0209542_10006497_pt1 | contig 22724 bp, 27 predicted proteins | sample RifCSPhighO2_01_FD_184028 | JGI IMG/M metagenome (GOLD analysis project Ga0209542, IMG submission 184028) | Soil microbial communities from Rifle, Colorado - Rifle CSP2_plank highO2_0.1 (SPAdes) (version 2) | ecosystem: Environmental > Terrestrial > Deep subsurface > Rock core/Sediment ... | reverse complement strand
GACAATTTGATTATTAACAGTTTTGAAGCGGGTAGCTCTACCAATATGGCTTCTTCTACTTCTTATACTATTCGTATTGATGGTGCAAACGTAGATGAGGAAATAGGTAAGCATGCTTTATATGTAGCTGATCTCGATAATGATGAAAATCCTGACCTTTTAATAGGAGCACGTTACGCTGACTATAATGGAAGAACTGATTCCGGTTCTTTTTATGTAATTTATAATACTATTCTTCCTTACTCTGGTACGGGTAGAACGATGGATTTAAGTACAGACACTAATTACAATCTTAGGTATGACGGTGCTGTTGCTGGAGATGATTTTTCTGCATTTAATTTACAAGCCAGGGAAATAAATTATGACGGTGGTTCGGATATTATTGTTGGAGCACAGCTAGCAAACAATAATAGCAAGAGTACTTCTGGATCAATTTATATAATCCCCAACAGTTATTTCATAGGAGTTACGGGTACCGGGAATAACATAGATATGGCAGACACCAATAATTACGGAGTCAGATATGACGGGCCGATGGCAAACTCATATTTAGGCGGTGGTTTTACCACTATTAATGATTTTAACGGTGATGACAGGCTGGATTTAGTTATAAGCGGAGACCAAATATCATATAACGGAAAAACATACTCAGGTTCAGTTTACTTAATTTATAACTTCCCTCATACTATTACTTTAGATTCGGTTTCCTCTACGATTACTGCTTCTACATTATCAGTTACCGGTTCAGTTTCAGCTACTGGCTCGTTAACCAACATTAAAGGAGTAGAGTATCAACTAGATAGTGGATCTTGGACTGCTTGTACTGCTTCTGATGGATCATTTAACTCAACATCAGAAGATTTCTCCTGTAGCTTGAGTGGGTATGCTGCAGGATCTCATACAGTGAAAGTGAGAGTTTATGATGATAATTTAAGTTATTCTTCAACTACTCAATATGGAGAAGCTTCTTTTACTTATACTTCTACACCTGCTCCAGCAACAACTTCTTCTTCATCATCAAACAATTCATCAAGCGGTTCATCGTCCACATCTTGCACAAGCTCTCCACCTTCATCTGCCCCAAAGCTTTATGAAATAGATGCCAGTGCTAGAGAAGCAACTTTATATTTTGTACCTGCTTCAAGTTCAGTTGATTCTTATCTTATTAGTTATGGACTAGATTCCAACGCTAATTCTTATTCAACCCCTAAATTCTTAGGCTGGAGCAATGGAGCAGTAAAATACACAATCAATAGTTTATCTCCAAATACAGTTTATTACTTAAAAGTAAGAGGAAATAATGGTTGTATGCCAGGAGAATGGAGTAATACAATGATTATTAAAACAACAAACAATATTCTTACTAATGCTAAATTCTATCCTCATTCTTTTAATCCTAATACTACAACTAAAAATGTATTGATCACATCTAATATTCAACCAATCAAGCAAATAGTTAAAAGTATAACACCATCTTTACCTGTCTCCAGCTTAGCTCCTACAAAAGTATCAGGAGTAAAAGATAGTACTCCTCAATCAAACCCTAAGCCATCTCCTAAACCCTCTAAACAATGTTTTCTCTTCTGGTGCTTCTAGATTACTTTTTGATTTATTCCAGAAAAGCAATATATTTTGTAAGTATCAGAATGTTATTCATTGTGAATTTTATATTATTCTGCTGAGGCAAGAGCGTCTTTTGCCGCTTGCATATTGTTGTTGTATAAAACGGCTTTTTCATATTCTTGTTCGGCAAGATCCGGGTTTCCCTGTTTTTGAAATATGTTCCCCCGCATTATATATAATTCAGAAAAAGCGCGGTTGCCGTTATTTAAGATTTCATCTGTCATAGAAAAAACTTTTTTGAAATTGCCCAACTTATAATATGCCAATATTGGTTCAATTTGATACCAGAGAGTACGAAATGAAAGTTTGCTTTCTGCTTTTTCAAATTCTTCAACCGATTTTTGATACTGGCCTGTATTATATAAAGCAACTGAGTGATTGAGCCTAGCGTAGATATCGTTGGGATCCAGGTCCAGCTGTTTTTTGGCGTTTATGGTGGCATTTTCCCATGCCGTTTTTGTGTCTTTATTTTCACCTAAGATAGCATCGGCAATTTCCTTTTTTTCTTCTGGAACAAGGACCAAATACTCAAAGTTGAATTTTGCCCACAAAGCGTTGAATGTTTTAAACGAATACTTTAGGTTTTTTCCCTGCAGTGAGTCATCCTGGATAATTTCACTTGTTGTGTCATCATAGCCTTTAATAACACGGTAATGGCCGATGTCCTCACTTTCTTTTGTCAGGGTTCTTGCAATAATTGGGATATCGTAAGCTATAAAAAGCCTGATAATTTCAATATTGCCAAGCGGCCTGTGATAGGGAATTAAGTTTACTTCTCTTGCTTTTTCTCCAAGTTCGCTTAGAGTTACCGATTTATCATCATTGTCTCCTATGAGATTTTGATATGGTCTTAAATCCTGACCAAGTTTTCGTTGCGTTTCGTTTATGCCATAATATGAAAGAGCCATGGAAAGCGCCGCCGGACCGCAATTATTAAATGTTTGAAAGATATGATAATCGTTATTCAGTGCTTTTCTTTGTTGAGGGATGCTAAGAGTTATTGTTGGGGTGGGGGAGGGCGCGGAAGAATTATCCGGAGTAACTGAAGGAGAAGCAGCAGGAAAAATGGCAAAATCTATGCGTGAACCAATGGCAATGACTGATATTAAAATTGCAACGATAATTATTTTTAACATTCCAGTATTTTACCAAATAATCCTGAATTTTTTTGATAGAATACTTAATGTGAAAAAAATATTCATTTCGGTTACAATTTTTCTCTTGCTGATGTCAGGTTTGGTCTTTTATAAAAACCTCGCGGCTGAGTCTTCACAAAAAGTGTTGTCCGTAAAAACTGAATCTTCTTATTGGCTCATCTTGCATAGAAAATCAAATCTTGAATTTTTATACTTTGGTATTCCTGGAAAAAAAGATGAAAGCAAGTTGATTAAGACATTTAGAGTTAAAACAGGTATTCCAGGAGCACGACCTACGCCTCTTCCGAAACTTTTGGGAAGAGATTACTGGCTGATTACCGCTAAGGCAGAGTCAAAAGATAATCCTGAAACAGCACCTTATTTTTTAACACTTGATATTCCAGTTTCAGATAATGAACCTTTTGGTCCCAAGCCTTATCTTGAATGTAATGGACAGTGTAACTGGACTAGATTTGGAGAGTTTGGCTTGCACGGGGTAAACGGAGATTTTTCAAAACTTTCGGATGAAGATCCGGGAAGCTCGGGATGCATAAGACACAGTGATGAAGATATCGCTTTTTTATATCTTACTCTTGAGCCGGAAAAATACAAAATAAGGTACTATATTGAAGATATATAAACAAGGTGTGAATAGAGGATAGAAATTAATGTGGTATAATTTCTGTTCACATGAAGAAATTAAATAACAAAAAACATTTAATACCCTCATTAATTATTTTATTCCTCATTCTTGGTTTTGCAACTTTACTAAACTTCAGAAACAGCAATAATACAGATAATATCAATAATTCCACTTTGCAGGAAGAAAAAGGGGGACCGGAAGACGAACTACATCCTCTATCAATAGAATACATGAGGCGTCAGGAATATCCAGGAAGCGAAATAGTCATAGAGCAGACTTTGCCTTCGGGGTCAAGCTACAGCAGCTATATTGCATCGTATAAATCCGATGGTCTTAAACTTTATGCTTTGTTTACTATACCATTTGGGGAAAAACCAAAAAACGGCTGGCCGGTTATTGTTTTCAACCATGGGTATATTCCTCCCGCCGAATACAGGAATACAGAACGATATGTTGCATACACAGATGCTTTTTCAAGAAATGGTTATATAGTTTTTAAGCCCGATTACCGTGGTCATGGTAACTCTGAGGGAAATCCGGAGGGCGCTTATTATTCATCGGCATATACAATAGATGTTTTAAATGCTGTTTCGTCGATCAAAAGATACAAAGATGCGGATTCTGACAGAATTGGCATGTGGGGTCATTCAATGGGAGGAAGTATCACCTTGCGGTCAATGGTAGTGAATGATGATATAAAAGCAGGGGTAATTTGGGCAGGCGTTGTTGCATCTTATGAAGATATGGCAAAAAACTGGAGAAGGTCAACCCCATGGGTGCCGTCTCAAAGAGAGCAGGCAATAAGACGTCCGGGAAGGCAGATGTTAATTGATAAGTACGGTGATTTTGATGCTAATCCGAATTTTTGGAACTCAATTTCACCGATATCATTCGTTAGAGATATTTCCGGGCCGGTTCAGATTCATCATGGGACTGCCGATGAAAGCGTTCCTTTGCTTTTTAGCCAAAGACTTAATGAAGCATTAAAAAATGCCAGAAAAGAAGTTGAGATGTTTACTTATCCTGAAGACGATCATAATATCTCTGCCAATTTATATACCGCTCTGCAAAGGTCGGTTGAGTTTTTTGATAAAAAATTGAAACAAGATCTATAATATATCCGTAGCTTTGGTTAAATCGGGATCAAGTCAAGACTCCGTCAGGAAATTTTCCTGTGATATAATTATTTTGTTGAGAAATTTCAGGAAAAATTAATAAAAATATAAACTTAGTTTAACAGTGTAAGGTATAATCTCCATCGCTCCCAAAGTGTTTCATGCTTAACCCATCGGGAGATAATATTTATAAATAGGTGCAGAACTAATTCAAGTAGGAGGTGATAGTATAGATCATGCCCCTTTTAGCACCGTACATCTTCATCTTGACAAATGCAAATAAGTTGCATATAATAAATGCAACTTAATAACATTTATAATATGACTAATACCCGCCATGATTGTAAAAAAGAATTACGGGGTGCATCTCTTAAAGTAACTCCTGCCCGTCTTGGAGTTTTAGCGGCTTTGGAGCAAGCGCAAACGCCTCTTGATGTTTCGGAGATTATTACATATCTTGAAAATAAAGGTATAAAGGCAGATAAGGTGACGGTATTTCGCATCATTAATGCTCTAACGGATAAGGGACTTACAAAACAGATTCAGTTTAACGAAGGGAAGTTTAGATATGAACACAGCAGGAAGGCAGATCATCACCATTTCGTTTGTGAAAGATGTGGGAAAATAGAAGATGTTTCCAACTGTAATATAGATGAAGTTGAAAAAGATATACAAAAAAAAGGATTACTCATAAAGCGGCATAGTTTAGAATTTTTTGGTCTATGCAAAGACTGTCAAAGTTAAAAAATTTATGAAAAATACAAGATTTATTTATTTTCTGGGAGGATTATTGTTACTTGCAGTATTGGGTTTTAGTTTAAAAGTTGGTTTCTTCAAAAATTCTAACGTTACTACAACACAAAAAGGTGATAAGCTTCAGATAAGCGCGTCATTCTACCCTTTATATTATTTTTCCTCTCAAATTGGAGGAAATAAAGCGGATGTTCAGAATATTACTCCTGCCGGGTCTGAACCGCATGATTATGATCCATCTTTTCAGGATATAGCACGCATAGAGCGTGGAGACATACTCATTCTCAATGGTGGGGTAGAAGCTTGGGCAGATAAAATAAGAGATAATCTGAGAGGAACAAAAGTAAAAATTGTTATTGCAGGAGAAGATTTATTGACAAAACAATTAATTGAAGAAGGGCAGACAGTAAAAGATCCTCATGTTTGGTTAGACCCTGTTCTTGCCAAACGTGAAGTGCAGAAAATAACAGAAGCGTATGCAGCAGTTGATCCTGCTAATAAAACATATTATCAGGATAATGAGAGACAATTGAATAGTAAGCTAGATCAGCTTGACGCAGATTACAAAAAGGGCTTGAGAAATTGCCAGAGTAGAGATGTTGTTACCTCACATGAAGCATTTGCGTATTTGGCAGATCGATATGGTTTAAATGAGGTGCCAATCGCAGGGCTTTCTCCTGATGAGGAGCCTTCGGCCCAACAGCTTGCGGACGTTGCAAACTTTGCTAAAAAAAATAATGTTAAATATATATTCTTTGAAAGTTTGGTTAGTCCAAAATTATCTGAAACGATTGCAAGTGAGATTGGCGCAAAGACAATGGTACTTGATCCGATAGAAGGAATATCAGATGATGATATAAAGCAAGGAAAAAATTATTTCACCGTTATGAAGGATAATTTGAAAAACTTGCAGACAGCACTACAATGCAGCACGTAGATCATGCCCACACAATAATTGAGCTTGACAGAGTTTGTTTTTCTTACACAAACGAAGAAGTCATAAAAGATGTTTCTTTAGAAATCCATAAAGGTGACTATGTAGGTATTGTTGGCCCGAATGGTGGCGGAAAATCAACTCTTCTTAAGCTGATGCTTGGTATATTGAAGCCAAATGATGGTACTGTTAGGCTTTTTGGTTCCGATATAAAAGATTTTAAGGATTGGTCAAAGATTGGCTATGTTCCTCAGAAAACTTACATAGAAATAAACTTTCCGGTAATAGTTGAAGAGTTGGTTGCGATGGGAAGATATGGGAAGCAGGGATTATTTCACTTTCCAACAAAAGAGGATAAGGAAAAAACACTCACCGCTTTGAAACAGGTAGATATGCTTGGGTACAAAGATAGACAGATTAATGATTTATCCGGAGGACAGCAGCAGAGAGTGTTTATTGCACGTGCGCTTGCTACAGAACCGGAAATTATTTTTTTAGATGAGCCAACTGTAGGAGTAGATATAAAAACTCAGAAACAGTTTTATGCGCTACTTCGCAAGCTTAACAAGGAACTTGCTTTAACTCTTGTTCTGGTGACCCATGAGCTGGATGTGGTGGCCCACGAGGCAACAGAACTGGGCTATATCAATAGAACGATGGAATATTATGGAAACCCAGAGGAGTTTCTCAAAGGTGCTTACTTTCATGAACTTATTGGCAGAGGAGGATTACATCACTAACTTGTGATGAGAAAATCGAATAATGTTAGATCTTTTTAGTTATAGTTTCATGATAAGAGGATTTGAAGCTGGAATCATCATTGCTGTTATTGCGCCTCTTATTGGTATTTTTCTTGTTTTGAGACGATATTCTTTAATTGCAGATACTTTATCCCATGTTTCTCTTGCGGGAGTGGCAATTGGGCTTCTTCTCAAAATTAACCCTTTAATTGCCGCTATTATTGCGGCTGTTGTTTCATCTGTGGCTATTGAAAAATTACGGATCAGTAAGAGAATATTTGGTGAATCAGCACTTTCTATTTTTCTTTCCGGAAGTCTTGCGTTGGCAATTGTCCTCATTAGTTTTGCTCATGGTTTTGGTGCTGATTTGTTTAGCTATCTTTTTGGAAGTATAAATACCGTCAAACAGAGCGATGTATATATTATAGGCGCTTTAGGAATATTGGTTGTTGCTGCTGTTATTGCTTTCTATAAAGAGCTTGTCTTCGTAACTGTTGATGAGGAGGCAGCGTATGTAAGCGGAATTCCCACAAAGTTTATTAATATTTTACTCATCGTCTTAGCTGCTTTCACAGTTTCGCTTGCTATTCCCATTGTGGGAGTGCTGCTTATTTCTGCGCTTATGGTGATACCTGTTGTTACTGCCTTGCAATTAAAAATGAGTTTTAAAAAAACCATTTTTTTTGCTGATCTTATTTCTGTTTTTTCCGTAATAACAGGTATAATCCTTTCTTTTTATCTGAATCTTTCTCCCGGAGGAACCATTGTTCTTGTTGCTTTGGGAATATTTATCCTGACCTTGTTTATAAAAAGAAGATAAGAGCAGTTTGATAAAGAGGAAAATAGAGAAAATTGTTTAAATTCGATTCCGGATCGAATAAATCCAATGCGGAAAATACAATGCCTGAATTTATAAATAATTATGACTACGCACGTTTTTTATATGGCTGTTATTTATCTTCAGTTGTCATAGGTATTTTATTCTCAAGGAAATTTATTGCTACAAGAATATATTTCTTCTTTATTGTAACTATTCCTATTATACTAATATTGCGATACGGAGTTCCAGATTATCTTTTATTGCATTATCCAAATTTGTATTTAGTTTATCTTTTTATATTTTTTCCTCTTGTTCTATATCCTTTTCTCACGATTGTATCCTTTATCATATCTACTATATTTGTAAGATTTGATAGTATTAGGAGATTACAAGCTTTAATTCAGTTAAAAAGCATTTTAAGCAAATTCTTATTAATGCTTACAATTCACCTATTCTTTAATATACTTTCATGGTTCATTGCTGATTATACACATGATTACGGATATCTGATTGATTACAGGTTCTTTAATAGACAATACATGCTATCTATTATTGTTCTTCTTATGTTGTTGATTTTTCTTGTTTATCAGCTAATTATTAGAAAATCATTTTCTAATGTAAAGAGTATCCTTTTATACAAGAATTCAGATTACTGGTATCTAGTAATTTATTTTGGACTATTATCTGTTTTAATTTTGATGAATAGTTTTGGAGTTTCTTTTTTCAGACTTCTTCTTCCTCTATAATACAGAATTTCCTCTCGTCTAATTTGTTAAATAATAGTATTATTAACTCATGTTACGCAACATCTGTCATGCTGAATTTATTTCAGCATCTTGTCTAGATCCTGAAACGAGTTCAGGATGACAAGAAATGCGTAAGGTGACTTAATAATATATTAGGTTTGAAACGTTCCCTAGTTGACAGAGTCCTTATTAAGATGTAAGATGTATGATGTATGAGAAGGACACAAATCAATTTGGATGAATATTTATATCTGCAGTTAAAACAGTGGGCTTTGGGTAAAAAGATGTCCCTTTCCGCTGCCATAAGAGAGTTAGCGGCAAGACAATTGCTGCAGGAAAAACATGTTGAGAATCCATTGCTCGGTCTTGCTAAACTTGGGAAAAAGTTTAAAATGAAAGGTCCTCCTGATCTTGCTGTCAATCACGATTATTATTTGTATGGAAGAAGAAGTTCTAGCTCTGCTAAAAAGAAACTTTTAAAAAGATGAATATTTTAGCAGATACTTCAGCTTTAGTTTCTGTTTTTCGCTCTAAAGACTCGCTTCATAAGAAAGCTTTACGTTTATCAAAAAGACTTACTGGGCATAAAATACTTATTACAAACTATATTTTTGCTGAAACAGTAACCGTTTTAAGCCAGGAAGAAGGGAAAGTACAAGGTAACTTGGCAGGAGAATATCTGAAAAAAAACTATTATATTTTAAGAGTGAGTGAAGCATTTGAAGAATTGGCATGGGATATTTTCAAAAATCAAAAATCTAAAAATGTAAGTTATATTGACTGTACTACGTTTGCACTATATCAAAAAGCAGTGTTTGAAAAAGTATTTGCATTTGATACGGACTTTAAAAGGAATAAAATTCCTCTGGTCGGATAAACTATTTCCATCAATATTTCCACATCGGATGTGGAATAGCTATGTCACATCGGTATAAATTTATCTTGATAAAAAGCTTTTCCATTGGAAAAATCTGGGTAAAATTGGTAAAATCAGCACATGAGTGAGTTTATTCCTATTCAAATTGACAAATCGCATCTTTCAACCATTGGAGAACGGCTGTATACACAAAGTCTGGATCTTATTCGGGAGCTTGTGGCAAATGCGTATGATGCAGATAGCAAAGTTGTCAAGATCAGAGTCAATGATTCTTCAATTACTGTAGAAGATAACGGTTTGGGAATGGATAAAGAAGGTTTAAAGCAGTATTTGACCATAGGTTCAAGTTTTAAGCGACAAAACCCAATTAGCCCAAGATTCAAGAGGATACGCATAGGCGAATTTGGTATTGGTAAATTTGCGGTTCTTTCTGTTTGCGACCGTTTTGAAATTTATACTTCTTCTTCTAATTACAGCGCGACTCTTATTTTTGACCGCCAGGATTTTGAAGCAAGAAATGATTGGAATATTCCACTTATTGAGCATGAGGTAAACGGAAAAGAAAACGGAACAAGAATAAGTCTTCTTAATATCAAAAAACCAATCTCGATGCTCGATATTGAAAGACACCTGATTCATGTTTTTCCCCTTAATGATTCCAATTTTTCAATTTATTTAAACGATAGCAAATTAAGCTCTAAATTTATACCGGGAGAACGCTTTAAAATTAAAGAAAATACGCATTTTGGAGAGATCCGTGGGGAAGTTATCCTTTCAAGCCTCATGCTTTTAAAAGAACAAATCGGCATTGGTATTCGCGTCAAGGGAATCCTTATAAAAAGAGAAACATTTAATATTGAAGCAAATCACAGCCTTTCCGTAAAAAGATTGACAGGTGAGGTAGGCGCTGATTTTTTACCTATTACAGCATCAAGGGAGGAATTCATAAAAGACAGCACTGAATACCAGGAATTTGAAAAAATTATGGCAAAGAAGTTGCGAAGAGTTGTTAATTCAATCAAGCAATCCGCTGCGTCTTACCAGGATAAAAAAGCTGAGCAGGTTCTTTCTGAGGCGCTAATAACTGTGCGTGAGGCATTAAAGAAAAACATGAGCATACTGCTTCTTGATACCATGCCTTTATTTTCAAGACAAAAAGTAAAGTTTGGCGAAAATGATATAGTCAAATCCGGCGTTGTTTCAACGGCTCTTACATCTACTTCTCAAAAAGAAAATAAGCAGACACTTAAAGATGCGCTTAAAAAGATCAAGCCAAAAGTTCGTTCCAGAATAAAAACACTGTTAAGAGACGACCATAGAGTTGTCAAAAAAGTAAAAATCGGCGGAAGCGAATTCCTGGTAAGCTTTGCGCATCTTGGTGAGGAGGAAAAAGAAAGCTTTACGGAAGGGGGCATAATTTTTATTAACCGTGATCATACATTATTTAAAAAGACAGAGGGAAAATCAGAGCTTACGTTGTATCATCTGATAAGACTTATCACCCAAGAAATTGTAAAACTTGCCCAGCCCAAAAATCTTGAAATTGCTTTTGACTGGCAGGGAAAACTCATGAAAGACGCGTTCTCAGCGGTAAAAGAGTAGAGAAATATTTACAGAAAAATAAAATTACCAATTCTATGCCTATCTGAGAACCGTACCCTATTCTCCAACACCTCCGGTTCAAGAACCAGTACAAACTCCACCGGTTAGCGAACCACTTCCTCAGGAAGAAGTCCCACCAACCATCCTCAATGGTGTAATTGCACCTTAAAAAATTATTTTTTTAGGGATTTATTTTTTGTGGGAAAAATTAAGGTTTAAAATTTCCAAAAATTCATGAAGTTAAAGCAGGCTGTTTTGTTTCGTAAAATTCAATTTCTTCTCTGATAATTAGATCTAAATTTGGAATTTTTGTTAAGAGAAAAAATTTAATTGTTTTTGGGTCAGCGTTTTCTTTTTTTAAGCTTTCAAGATCTTTTAAATCCTGCTCAACCAAAGCATTGCCAATCCGCGTCAATATCCTTTCACCAATTTCTTCCTCAACTCCGCTTGGAAGATTAAAACTTGCTAAGGTTTTTGCGATCGCTTGTTTTTCCTCCTCTGAAAATAGACTTAAATTTGCTTTGTCTGTTTGATTTTGTCTTTGATCCATATTTTATATTACCCCTGGCGCATTTCTTCCACCATCAAATCCCCCCTGACCATTATTATTATCTAAAGGCGGCGGCTTATATCCTCCAGTTATATCTCCTGCATCTTTACCAGGAGTAACAACAGGTTGCGCTGGTGGGCGATCCGGTGGTAAAGAAACTGAATCTTGTGTAGCACCAGGAACCAAAACAGAAGGTTGCTGGCCAGATCCATCCCATTCAGAGCTTGAACCTGAACCTCCACCCATAAGTGGAGGTAAATAATCAAGATTCACTGGAGGTGTAGCAGAAGCAGCAGGAGCTCCACCAATGTAATTTTCCGGCATAGGAACAAAAGGAGCATCGGAAGGCGGATATTGTGGTGAAGAGTGAATGCAATTTGCCACTAACCAGGGAATTGGCAATATGGGCGCAATTCTTCTTATTACTTTCCATATTCTTCCACTCTCTGGTCTGGTTGTATCTATTCTTGTCATTTCAGGTTCAGGTGTAGCTGTAACTCCTGGTTCTGGTGTTATTGGCGGTACTATTGTCTCTGCTTTTTTTGGAATTTTCAGTTCCCGACGATTCCATAAAGCTACTTCTGCTTGACGCCAATCACCTTGCTGATCAGTTTCTCCAGCACCTTTATAATATGGACTAAAACGCTCCCTCAGCGGATCTATGTGCGTCCAATAAGCCTCTAATTGTTTCCTTGTTTCAAACTTTTGACCCCTGACATCATGAATTTCTGGATAACGCTTACTTGATTCCATTAGTAAGTCAAGTTCTTTGTTCCGCTGTGTGATTTGATCTCTTATAGATTTTCTCGTGGCCGGACTTTGCTCGCCAATTGCCTTTTCGTCAGTCTCTAATTTAAAAATTTCTCCTCTTACAAAATCAATGAATCCTTCTACAGGAATTCCTTCTTCCATTTTAAACTTATCTCCAGCCCAAGCAAGTTCTGGGTAAGCAGCAAAATCTGTCGCAAAAGTGTCTTTTTCTATTGAATCATCTAAAGGCTTGTCTCCGCCCATTAATCTTGCTCTACCAGCTTTAAAAATATTAAAATCTGCTAGCTGTTTTGCCTCAAAATAAGATAGTTTTTCTCCTTTGTTCTGTCTTTCTGCAAATGGAGAAACATGTCTTGCAAAACGCTCACTTATATTATTAACTGTGTCAATAACAGTCTTTCGGTCAGGCAGTGTTTCTTTTGCGGCCCTTTCTTCAGGAACAATAGGCGATGCTGATGCTTCTTCAATCATAAAAAATATTAACCTATTTTAAGTAATCATATCTTTATCGCTTTGTCAATCAGGGATATACTCTTCTTACTCGATTTTGCAACTTTTTGGAAAGAAAAATGTTGCTAAATCAGTCTAGAAGGAGTTATACCCGTAGCGAAGTTGCAAAAATAGATAAATTTAGTAAGACATTAAATCATAGACTACTTGTTAAGTGCTATAAAACGTATCAAAGTATATAAGCTATCCTTCTCTTGTGCTATAATTCAGTACGTTTGAAATATGTCAAGAAAAAAAGAGAAACAACAATTTCATAATCGACATAACGGAAGTAAATTCCCTAGTCCAGACTTTCCGCGAAGGGATCAGTTAATTCCTTCTGATATGAATCTTCGGCGCGTAACAAATACGATAAAACAAGAGCTAGTAAGAAATGGTGGTGATACAAGAATTAATGTTATTGCGCCCATTGGAATAGCAACTGGGGTTCTTGGATATTATGTTGGTCCAACAGGAACTCAGGAGTATTATGAAATGCCATTTGGAAGACGCAGTTTTGAAATGTACGTTGCAGATGAAACCATAGCATACTTTGGAAGAAATAGAGATGAATTAAGAGCATCTATGATTTCCAGTGGAGTTCTTTCTCAGGAAGAAGCAAGAATGCTTGATACACAAGCACGTAGAGGAAATATTCAACAAGTTCAGACGATGATTCTTACAAGACTTGGACAGGTGCACGAAGCTATTTTACAACGACCAAATCCCAGAGAAAGTTTATTGGTGCAAATGCTTTCACGTTTACCTCAAGATGCTGCGCAGAAAGTTGAAGAAAATTCAGGACAGCTTATTGCAATGTGTTACCTTGAAGCAGCCAAGAAAGGTATACCTTTTCTTTCAACTCCCGATTTAACCCCTCAAGAAGTAAAGACAGATAGTGTGCTCTATAATGTTCGTACCGCATTAACAAAACCTTTGAAAACAATTACAGTTCCAGTAGAATCACCTAAGACACTTTTTGTAGCCGGTCCAGGTACTTCTACTGCAGGGAGTTTATCCGATTTTTTAAAATTCCCAAAAAGTGTTTACGCAGATAAAAGCAGATTTATTGCTAGCATAATCAGTTCTCTGTCAACATATAACGGTAAATCAATAGGGCCTGGAATAGATAGATATGATGTAGTTTCTCGGTCAAACGGAATGGATAATGCTGCTGAAGAATTTGCTGGTCAAATTGATATCGCACAATTTTCTATGGTTCATTCTGCACCTCCTGAAGTAATAGAAACAACATTAAATACGCTTGGAAAAAAAATGAAACAGGGAGCTATTCTTATAGCCTTGCTACCAGACAAAGTATATCCATCTGAAACCACATTTCAGGTATTTTCTGAAGAAGCACAGGACGCAGGCTTAGCAAGGGCACCTTTCATGATTAATGGTGAACAAGTATTTGAGCATAGCTATTCCCATCCAAATATAACTCCGGGTTGGGAAATTCCAGACAGAAAGGCATTCATTGGTATATATAGGAAGCCATAAGAATTTAAATTAAAAATTCTGCAAGCAATAATTGAATTTTGAGAAAAAGAGAGTATAATCCGAATTGAAATATGAGAAGAATAGAGCAATACGCAGGTCAATTAGGAAAATCAGTTGCTGATAAAATAAAAGGGTTTCAAGCTGTAAGACAGCAAAAGAAAGAAGCTGAGCTAAGAAGGAAGCAAGAATTGATAGAGCTTGAAAAACGAAGAAAAGCAATGGCACCATATTTAGCGCAAATAGATCAACTTTATCCTTACGAAGGATCTCGTGCGCTAATTGAAAAAGTTTTATTACATGATACCGCACCTGAAAATGCAGAATCAGCAGCTAGATGTTTTGTTGAGTTGTATCGTCATATTCATGATGCAGGTTACACAGGGTATTCAGAACAAGATCAAATATCTAAAACATTTGATCCACGTACACCATTACCCAATTCGTCTATATTGAATAATCCAATCGATATAATGCATGAAACTTATAAAAAATATGGTGGTTTTAGAATTAGCGATATGCAATTAGTGACCGGTCCAGATTTCAGTAGAAAACCAGGTGTAATATTGTTAGGGGCTATTGTTATGAAAGGACCCAAATTGACTTCTCGTGAAGATATAGCTAAAGCATACAAAGATTGGGAAGATGAATGTCAAGAAGGATGGGGAACTGTTCCTTCTAAATCGAGTCTTTCTGATCAATCAGCACCTTGGTATCTGAAAGCAGGACGAAATATACGGATTCTTGATCATCGTTTTATTTATGGGAGAATTGATCCGCCGGTTCAAAATGAAACTCAAAGTTCACGTACGTCAGGTACTAAATAGGGAAAAGGGGACGGTTGTCAAATAGGCGTAGAATTAAACATTATGTTTTCAATAAATCGCAATGTATTTCAATTCCATGACCAAAAAGATTGCAATTAACTGAAAATGTAGTATAAATAAAAATTACCAGAACAGTGTGTAGAAGAGAACCATCCTTATCTTTGTAAAGATATGGTGGTACAAAGATTGGGGTTATTAACAGGAAAGTTCTTATAGTTAAAAACCCATGAATCATAATTGAATAACATACCTTGTGATTCTTATTATCACAAGTGGGTCAGGCTAACATTTATGGGAAAAATAAATAAACAGTGGCATGAGGCAAATAAAATGCCGAAAAATCCAACCCTTGAGCAAAGGATAAAGTGGCATACCCAACACCAAAAGAACTGTCAGTGTTGGCCAATTCCATCAAAGCTTTTAGAAGAGATGAAAAACAGAAGGTTGGTTAAATAGTTTTTTGGTATTATGTAGGATACTATTTCGTATGAAAAAATACTCCCAACTGTTTTGTTGAGAGTATTTTCTGCTATAGTAGATACCTGTTATGATGTAGGAGTTGGGCTTGGTGTTGTTGATTTTTGATTAAACCAACCTCCTTTGTGCGTGTTTCTTCTGAATCCATCAATACCAAAACTTGGCATGACATACGCTGGATCAATACCTTGAGATTGCGCCCATGCCTTTATTTCATCCTGTTTTTTCTGGAGCAGCTGTTTTCTTTGGTCGGAAGTAAGACTCTTGAATGAATCAGGTGAATATTCATTCCTGAATTTCGATTGTTCATCAAGAATTGCTTGTTCTTGAGCATCAGTAATTTTACCCTGTTGAACAAGGTTATTAAGTCTATCTTGTTCCCTTTGTTGCATAATCTGTTGCATATTTTGTTTCCGCTGGTTCTTATAGTCATCAAAAACAGATTGCACTTGAGACTGCTCAAGACCAAACTTCTGAGCAATTGCTTGTACTAATCCAGAAAACGAATTAGTATTTGTTTGTGCTTGTACTTGTGAGGATGTAAATGTAACAACCGTACCAAGTACAGCAACTGCTAATACAGGAAGAATTATTTTTTTACTAAGCAAATAAATCACCTCCTTTCATGTTGTTGCAACAAGCATATTACTGAATTTACCTGAAAAAATGCTTAAAAGCGATTTATCTTTTACTTTTATCATTTATTGCATTGTAATAAAGAATTAATTTGATATAATCTGGTAAACTTTAAATATTATGAGCTTTACTGAAAGAGTTAATCCACAAGTATACGAACACTATGACCAGGGCAATCAGGGTGTTTCTAGTAAAGAGTATGCAGTACGAGCTGGTCGAGTTGTTTCTGCAGTTAGGAAATACACACAAGGCAAAGAAGGGCTTCCTCTTGTTCCCGATCCTGATGTGGAAGCGATGTCTCAAGAATGGCCTTCTAAAAAATTAGAGCTTTCCAGATATTGTTTTGATGCTTTAACAAATAAGATAATACTAGGCGCACTGGGTAAATATAAACCAGACGATGTTCTGTTCTTAGCTCATATTCGGGGTGAAGCTTATTCTACACCTGATGATCCTTACATGCCGGAAACTAATTTGGGTGTACTTTACCGGTCTCCTGGAGAACCCTGCGTTGCTTTAATTGCAAGTTATTCTGGGCCATTAGAAAGTACTCAGCGGCTCCTTAAAAACCAGCTAAGAGTAGACCTGGTACCATATACAGAACAAAACGGAGAACCGTCGCAGCAAGATGATATCTTTTTTACTCAAAGAGATTATGGCAACGACTATTATGCTGTTTGTGCTGTAAAACCATTAGAATCAATGGATATGCTGCGTTATCCACAACTATTTCCACCTTTTATTAGAGGAGTTGCCGATACTTTCACCTATCTACAAGGAACAATGTTAAGGCATAGTACAACTTACAATAACCCACGTGATATAGCAAAAGTTGTACAAGCTGTAGCGGAAGGAACTTCTATAATTGCTAACGCAATGAAAAAAAATAATTAATAGGGGACGGTTCTCAAATAGGCACATAATTCGTAATTTTCACCTCAGTCACCTCTTTTTTATTATTTTATAGAGTTTGTTTTTTATTCGTGATAAAATTCAGTTATGGCTTTAGGGGTTAAAACGGAAAAGAAAGAAAGTAGAAAAAGAGGACAATTAAAAACTTATGCTTTTATTGATAGTCAAAATTTAAATCTGGGGACAAGCAAAGACATTTTTCATGGGAGAAAACTGATTTATAAAGGTTGGAAGTTAGATTTTAAAAAATTCAGAAGATACTTGTTGGATAAATTCCGTGTAAATAAAGCTATACTTTTTATTGGATATATTAAAAAAAATGAAGGACTTTATTGGCATCTTAAAAGCTTTGGATACGAAATCGTTTTTAAACCTACTGTTTATGATAATAAAGGAAATCCGAAAGGAAATGTTGATGCAGAGTTAGTACTTCATTCGGCTGCAATTGAATATAAACATTACAATAAAGCAGTGATTGTTTCCGGGGATGGAGATTTCCAATGCTTACATGATTTTTTAAGTAAAAATAATAAACTATTAAGTATTATTATTCCTAATGAAAAAACAGAATCTTCACTTTTAAAACCTTTTCAGAAATATAAAACTTTTATTATTTTTGAAAGAAAAAAGCTTGAATATAGGCAATAAAAATGGGAGGCGTCGCAAATAGACACATAGTCTATTGTTCGTGTTCTCCCTGATGATTAATTAAAATATTAACATATCTAGAAAGGAATGTCAATTAGAAATTCTGTAAGAAAAAATATGAGAATTAGCAAAAAAAAGACTGGCATTGCCAGTCGGTCGAAACCTTAGGCTAGTCCAGTCATATACTCATTACAATCTAATGATGAATCGCATAAATGGCTTTGGGAGGATAAGAATTACAAATTACCAGAAGGTTTAGAAAGTAGATTATTTATATCCGATTATTCGTATTTCTATTAATGGAGACAGGACAATCAGTTATTGGAATACTGTATCGTTATTTCAAAATTAATTATGGGAAAAATCAATAGAGAATGGCACTTAGCCAACAAAATGCCCAAAGACCCAACACTCGATCAGAGAGTTGAGTGGCATATTGAACATGCCAGAAATTGTCAATGTCGTCCTCTGAATGGGAAGATCTTTGAGGAGATCAAGAAGAGAGGTATAAAAACATGAACGATCAAGGTAAACAATTTCTTAAATTAGCAATTGAACAAGCTAAAAAATCTGTTGAACAAGGAGGATTTCCAGCAGGAGCAGTTATTGTTAAAGATGGGAAAATAGTTTCAAAGGCTGTAAGTATCGGATTCATTCATAATGACCCTTCAGGACATGCAGAAACCGCAGCTATTAGAGAGGCTTGCAAGAGTCTCAAAACCGTCAATCTTGAAGACGCAGTTATGTACGAGTCAATTGAATGTTGTGTAATGTGTTTCTCCGTTGCGTATTGGGCTGGAGTATCGAAAATCGTTTATGCTTGTAAGAAAACCCCTGAAATGGTTGCAAAACACTACTACGAAGGAACAACTAATAATCTAACTCTTAATAATGAAAACAATAGACAGATAGAGTTAGTTTTCGCCTCTGAATTTGAACAAGAATCATTAAAAGTAATTCAAGATTGGGAATCACAAGGAGGGTTTAATAAGAAATGAACCTATGACTAAAAAAGATATTTCAGGCGGTGTAGTACACAAAGCTCCGGCGGACTTACGAGGAGCTTTAACTTCTGATCAGAAAGCACTCGTAGCGTGGGAGGATCTTACACCACTTGCACGCAATGAGTGGATATGCTGGGTTACTTTTGTCAAGAAACCGGAAACAAGAAGGGAGCATGTTCAGAGAACGGTTAAGGAACTTAAAGAGGGAATGCGACGTCCTTGTTGTTGGATTGGGTGTATTCATCGCACAGATAAGCCAATAAGTCCTTCGGTACAGCATGTGCTCAATAAACGATCTAAATCCAAATAGTTTGTTTGCCGCCAAAGCGTTAGGTGTTCCAATGGAAGATTTAGTAAAATAATACTAACGGGAAATATATGACCACAAAAAGTAAATTGCTACGAATGGATAACGTTGGCATCGTGGTAGAATCCCTCGATGAGGTCATCTCTTTTTTCACCGAGCTTGGCTTGAAGCTCGAGGGGCGAGCCATGGTCGAAGGAGAATGGGCCGGGCGCGTCACCGGGCTGGGCTCCCAGCGCGTTGAGATCGCCATGATGGTTATCCCCGATGGCCACAGCCGACTCGAGATCTCGCGATTTCTCACTCCGCCTGTAGTCGCCGACCACCGGAACGCCCCGGTGAACGCTCTCGGCTACCTACGCGCTATGTTCACCGTAAGCGACATCGACGAGACGCTCATCAGGCTCCGCAAGCGCGGCGCGCAGCTCGTCGGTGAAGTGGTTCAGTACAAGGACTCATATCGGCTCTGCTACATCCGTGGCCCCGAAGGACTTCTCATCGGGCTGGCAGAACAACTCGGTAATAAATGAGTAGCGGATGTTTTATAAAATCCTTGATGAAGGGATTTGCCGCCAAAGATAAACTTGAAATCAATTCTCCTGAACAACAAGAGTGCGGTTCGAGACTTCCAAAAATAAAAAGGAGAGGTACCAATGTAATCCAAATGGAAGGTGGAATATGGAAGAAGGTGGAATATGGAACACTTTAACACTATAACAAAGAATTTACCTTAATGCCTCTATTGATGATTTGTCCTTAATGGTTAATGTTTGCGAACAACTGTCATAATTTCCTGTTACGATAACCGGAATATTTGTAAACTCCATAAGCGATATGCTTCCGGGTACTGCCAGACTTATTGTAGAATAATCTGATTTGATAAGGATGGTTCTTTTTGCCAGGTTTGTAGTAAGTTGCGGACGGTTGAAAATTTCCCTGATTTTATTAGCAAGCGGTTTGTCAGGCGGAACATCAGATGTAACTGAAAGCACTCTAACAGAGCCTATTTCCGATTGGACACCTTTATTACAAAGGGATTTCACTCCTCCGAAAATTCCAAGTCCTGCAATAACTACTGCAATTCCTGCAATTCCCAATGTTCCTTTAATGCTGAAGGAAAAAGCTTTTTGCTTTTTGATATCTTTTAAAAGCTCGATAATTTTGTGAAGCGGGTTGCCTACATGGACGTCTATTAACGTGTTATCATCTTTTGTTTTTTCCAGTGAGGTATTGTTTCGGACAAACTCAGACAGGGGATTTGGGGATGTTGGGGCGGTTGGAGGAGAAGGTTGGGTATTGGTTGGATTCGCAGGACTTGCGGCAAAGTGACCGTGGGAATCCCGTGCCTCAGAACGTGCAGTTTGCTCATGCGCTGACAGGTCAGGCTCTTGCATAATTTTATTTTGACACGGAATATGCTGTAATTGCAAGGGCAAATTTACGGCTTTAAAGATTAACGGTAAAGTAACGGTGACGTTTAAAACAAGCCTTCCAGGATCAATTTTGAACGGCTAGGATTCGAAATAAAACGATGGTCCCTCGAGACTGTATAGAATATGGCTTCTATGATATGACCGTTGATTTAACGGTTTAAAATCCGCCAGAAGAGGCCAAGATAAGGTCTTTTTGGAAACCACCGTTTGATAACGGTTAATGGTGAATAACGGTGATTGACTTGATAAATCAATCCGAAACGGTGGAAAGGTGGTTACCTGACATTCACATTTCGGTTTGATATAATCTTCTCATGTCAGACTATTATTACCTCACCTTACGCATGTCATCCTGAATTTATTTCAGGATCTTCCTGGATATAGATTCCGAAACAAGTTCGGAATGACAAAAACGCGTAACATAAGTTATTACTTTGAAGATAAAAATGATGAGTGGGGATTTACTACGGTTTTAGGGGATGATTACATTCGTGCCTTAAAAACTATTGCCAAAAACCATGGAGTAAAAATCACAGATAATATGATTCTAAAAGAAATTTTTGGAAAGCAAACTGGTAGTAATATAACAAAGAATGAAGTTAAGAAAGGAAAATTTAAAACAAAATGAGTCTTTTTGTGGGGATAGTTTTTCGATAAACTCAGGATAATAATCATAATACAACAGGACATTTCGCTTGTGGTGAGTATTGCCGAACCATACCTTTTAGTTTCACAATAAAACTTCTCCCGCCTCGTTTAGCACGGGAAATTCTAGAAAGAGATCAATAGTGGGAGAATAGTTCATTCGTTCCCATTTCCGGATGTATCAGGACATTGTTTTATAGTGACTAGTTTAAAAGACTAGACTAAAAGGTACTTGACATACATAAAAGTTTATACTACTATATCTTAGTTATGATAATTAGACATCTAGATCAGGCTTTAACCAGTCATTTTGCTAAATATAGTGAAGTTTTAGTCTTATTGGGAGCAAGGCAAGTAGGTAAGACAACCATTCTTAAAAGGATTTTTCCCGATGCTCATTATTTAGTTGTTGACAATGAGCCGATAAAAAATGCCCTCGAGCGTTACGATCCGATAGCTTATAAACAACTTTTGAATACCGGTAGCGGCATAGTAGTATTAGACGAGATCCATAGGTTAAGCGATCCGGGAAGGGCAGCTAAAATATTTTTTGATCAACTTCCTGAATACAAACTTATTGTTACAGGGTCTTCGGCATTTAATATTAAGAATAAAGCATCAGAAAGTTTAGCAGGTAGAAAAATAGATTATCATCTTTATCCTTTATCGCTGAGTGAATATTTGGTGCAGAATGGTCTTGAGAACTCCTTGTCTTTTCGGCCCATAGAAGCCTTATTTAAAGGAGAGAAAACCGGAGAAATTTTTAGACCATATGATCATAAAGCGGTATTTAACAATATTTTGATATATGGGTTATATCCGGCAATGCAGTCTCATCCTAGTGATTATGTTTACTTGATCAACTTGATTGATAGTGTCGTTTTTAAAGATTTGGTTGATTTATCACTTTTGGAAAACAAGTCTGCGGCCCTCTCATTACTCAAATTGTTGGCATACCAAGTTGGTTCTTTGGTAAATTATGCAGAATTGGCTTCTAAATTGAGTATTGGAGCAAAAACTGTAAAAAGATACATTGAGCTGTTTGAACAAAGTTTTATTATCTTCACTATAAAACCTTATTCATCGAGAAAAAGAGATGAAATTGCAAAAATGCCTAAAGTGTACTTTTACGACGTAGGTTTAAGAAATGCTCTGATAAACAACTTTGAGTCAATTGAGAATAGAGGAGACGCTGGTCAATTGTTCGAAAACTTTGTCATAAGCGAATTTTTAAAATACAATAATTACGGAAACTTTGGATACAGTTTTAACTATTGGAGAACTAAGAGCGGTTCGGAGGTAGATCTTGTTTTGAGTAAATCAGGTTATGAAACTATTGCGGTAGAAGTAAAGAGTAAATCACAACGAATTAATCAGGCATTTATATCCCGTTATCCTGAATCAAGAATAGCAGTTATTTCTAAAGATAATTATTGGGTTTAATTTTCAATATATGGGAATTGCTGCATTCGCAGTGGAAGTGCACCACTTGTTAAGTACGAGGATTCAATAGTATTCTCTCAAGCATTTCATTCGGTG
>Ga0209542_10006496_pt1 | contig 22724 bp, 20 predicted proteins | sample RifCSPhighO2_01_FD_184028 | JGI IMG/M metagenome (GOLD analysis project Ga0209542, IMG submission 184028) | Soil microbial communities from Rifle, Colorado - Rifle CSP2_plank highO2_0.1 (SPAdes) (version 2) | ecosystem: Environmental > Terrestrial > Deep subsurface > Rock core/Sediment ... | reverse complement strand
TTTTAGGAAAAATAGGGTAAAAAAGTGATAAAAGTAAGCAAGTGGCGAATTGGGTTAGGTGACTTTTTTAGTTGGAACTATGAAGTGGCGAGGTTAAGTTTTTAAAACTTACTAAAAGTAAGGCTATCCTCCAATCTAGATTGGATTCAGTCTTCTAAAAACAGTTATAACTCTAGTTTATTATAGAAATTAATTATATTCTTATAGATTATATCTTTCTCAGGGCATTTGTTAAGCAGCGAGTATTTGTCTTTGATGTCAGCATAAAGCCTTTTCGCTTTATTCATAGCCCCTGATGAAACTGCTTGGTTACCCTCATTTAACAAGCTATTTATTTCGTCTATTCGTGATTCTTCTTTTAATCTGTTTTTTCTTGAGATTATCTTAATGATAAAGATTCCTGCAAGAATTATCAAAATAATTAATATTAAGACAATAACCGAGATAATTATAATCTTAGTATAATCTTTTGCAGTCTGGGGGGTTTCGCTTTCTACAGTGCTAGAACTCATATTTTCTTCTCCTGCTTGTGTGGTTGTAGTTGAGCTTGTCTTGCCAACAATAAGCTTGTGAATTGTTTTTATTGTTAAGTTTGCTTTATTGCTTGTGATATTATTCAGCTTTATTGAAAGATCATAGTAAGAGTCATTATCCAGATTAATTTCTTTTTCTTCACCAACAGAAATATTAACTTCAAAAGGATCACTCTGGATTGTCAATGTAGCGCTTTTTGTTGTTAAAGCTTTGACAGTAAGGCTGTGTTTTGCTGTAGTGCCTGTTACTTCAAATTTGATTGAATCTCCATTTGAAAGCTTTTCATTATAGCCTGAAGCTAATTCAGTTGATTGTGGACTATAGATTTCTGCTATAGCTGTTGTTCCCCCATTTCCTCCAGAAGATGGTTGTGTTGTTGAGGGCAATGAGCAATTTTCAGATCTATATTCAAAGATTGTGGTATTAGTTCTATCCGGACAATTATTTCTGTCATACTGCGTAAGATTTCTTGACTGATTTTGAGTATTATCTGAACAATCAGTTATATTAATCCATTCTGTCCAGTTTGTATTTGCAAAATTTGGAGGGCAGTAAACACAGGTTCCGTTTGTTTGATACTCATAAAAAGTTTTATTCACTATTGTTCCGCAGTTATTGATATCATATTGAGTTTTGCTTCTTGATTGGTTCATGACATTATTCAAAAGGCAAGAAATATTCATCCAGCCACTCAGGGTTGTATTCATAAGATTTGGTGTGCAGTAAATACAGACCTCTGTAGTTTGATATTCGTAAAAAATAGTATTAGAACTGCAGGCATAAACATCAAATTGAGTCAGGTTTCTTGACTGATTCATCTTATCATTCGAAAGACAGCTTATGTTTCTCCAAAGTGTCCAAGAACTATTTTGAAGCAAAGGTCCTGCAAGATTATACTCATAAAAAGTTTTGTTTGCAGTTGTTCCGCAGTTATTTGAATCATATTGAATCCAGCTTCTGCTTTGATTCATTTTTCCTTCAGAGCAGGTTAAATTTATCCAGGATGTTTTTGTAGTATTAATCAGATTTACAGAACATCCTGCTCCGTCGTCCCCCCAATCTTCTCCAATTTGCAGTCTTAAATAAGGATAACTAATTGTTTCATTTATACTCCAGATATTATCAAAATCCCAGCCAGCATATGTACTTTTTGTTTTCATTTGAGAAGTTGTTCTGCCTATACCGCAAGAAGAAGTTGATTTGTTTGAGATATTTATATCCCAAAATGAAGATGTACAAATTCCATGATTTAAGCCAATTAAACCTCCAATATAAGTGGTTGCATCTACATTTCCTGTTGAATAAGAGTTAGTAATATTACCACTTGTGCTACTCCACCCCACCAAACCGCCAACATGAGTAGAACCAGTTATACCAGTTATATTTCCTGTTGAATAAGAATTTGTTATAATCCAATAATTAAGACCGACTAATCCTCCAACATAGGAAACTCCATTTATGACATTTACTGAAGAATAAGAATTCATTATGGTACCAGCATTCTTTCCAACCAATCCTGCAGAAAATTTACCCATAATATTATTATTCAATCCGGTTGAGTAAGAACTAGAAATTATTGTACCATATTCACTATTTGCTACTAATGCTCCTGATGTTAATGCATAACTTGTATTTATCAAAACATTTTCAAGACCAACATTTTTTATATCCGCATATAATGTGCGCGCAAATAATCCTGCGCCTTTCATACTTCTGCCATTATCCCCTATATAAAGGTTAATTATCTTATGGCCCTCCCCATCAAACGTTCCTGTAAAAGAACCGATAGCAGTGTTAAAACCTGTTGCAATTGGCTCAAATCCCTGCCTTTGTCTCTCTGCAGAAATCCAATTTATTGTATCAGAGCAATCAATATCATTTACTAAATAATAACTTCCTGCAAGATTGTATTTCATATTCTGCAATTCATAGCAGGTAGTTATTGCTTTAGGTTTAGGATAGAGTAAATATGGATAATTGTAATTTACATTTGAACTTATAGACCAAACATCATTAAAATCCCAACCGTAATCTGTAAATGTAGAGCCTATTTTCATCTGGTCAGTTGTCTTTCCAGTTCCACAAGCAGAAGTTAGTTTATTTGAGTTATTTATATCCCAAAAAGAACTATTGCATATCGGATAATAAGATATGCGACCTACGAGACCGCCAACCGCAGAAGAACCTACTACCTTTCCCGTCGAGTAAGAATTTATGATTTCTGAATACCATTCATGAGTTCCAACTAAGCCACCAATAGAGTTTACTCCATTTATGCTACTTTTTGAATAAGAATTAAAAATCTTCGCATAATAATAATTAGAACCCGCTATGCCTCCTACTTGTTCAAAACCAAAAACATCTCCCGTCGAATAGGAATTAGAAATTGTTGCCCAATAACCATTTTGCCCAGCTAATCCGCCAACATTAACTGAAAAATTGGTTCCATTCACAATTCCGGTTGAATAAGAATTAAATATTGATCCATCATTGCTCCCAATTAAGCCTCCAACAAAAGTATTTCCACTTACATAACCTGTAAAATAAGAATTTGAAATTGTTTCATAATTGTTACCTGCTATGCCTCCAACAAAATCTTTTCCAATTATATGTGCATCTGACCAAGAATCAGATATTATTCCTCCATTTGTACTTATGCCTGAAACAAAAGAATCTCCAGAAATGGTTCCACTAAAAGATGAATTCAAAATAACACCAGAATTAGACCCTGCTATACCCCCGACATATAATCCTTTATCATAAGTAATTCCTTTTGACGCACTTATGTTACCTATAGAATAAGAATTCAATATTTTTCCACCATTCAATCCTACTAATCCACCAACATCTTTATAGCCCTCAACATTTACTTTAGAGTACGAATCAGAAACAGTACCTCCATTATTCCATCCTATCAGTCCACCTAAAAAATCATCTGAACCCTTTATTTTTCCGCTTGAACTAGAGCTAAAAACACTTCCATAGTTTTGACCAACCAAACTTCCAGTATTGCCTGCGCCAATTATATTAAATTCAATTAGATTAACATTTCTGATTTCTGAATTTGAATTTATTACTCCAAATAATCCTACATCACTTACACTGCTATCTGAAGAATTTATATATAATTTACTTATATTGTTATTTCTGCCATCAAATTTTCCACTAAACATTATCCTTGAGTTTCCAACAGGTTCAAATCCCTTACCCGAGTTCCAGTTTAAAGTATCAGAACAATCAATGTTCTTAGTTAGATAATAATTTCCGAGAAGATTATCTTTCATAGCTTGAAGTTCAACGCAATTAGTTATAGGCATAGTTGTATTCATACCAATACCTGTAAATAGCACATCGCTACTGCTTGGAACATTATAATTATTGACTGTTAATTTAATAGTATAAATGCCTGAATTCAAGGAAGTTGTATTCCAATTTGCTAAGATTCCATTAACTTGATTTGCAGAAGATTTAATTAAAGTCCAATTATTCGGATCATAACTCTTACCATATTCTAATGTCCAATTTTTAAAATTATCTCTGCAAGTAACAATCCCGCTTATATCTATTGATCTAGAAACTAACCCCTGCCAGTCAGAGCTATTTAATTCTGCAATGCAAGGTGCAGAACTTAAATTAACCGCAGTTAAAGCATCAACTCTTCCCCATCCTTGATCTGTATAATTTAATCCTAAATCAACAGCAGTATTTTTTATAGAATTCTTTATTTCATCAGGAGTCCAGTCAGGATGTGCCTGTTTTATTAGAGCAATAACTCCAGCAACATGCGGTGTTGCCATTGAAGTCCCTGATATTGCAATATGACTATTATCTAAGCATTCATATCCTGGTTGATAAGAATCAAATCTTGATGCGCATATGAATGTTCCAGGAGCTACAATATCTGGTTTTATTGTATTAATTTTAGTAGGTCCTCTTGAGCTGAATGAAGCAAGATAATTTGGATAGTTTATATCTTTGATAATTGTCATAGTAATTTTAACATTTCCAGATTGCAATAAATTAAGCAAATAGGTTCCATTTTCTTGTGAAACAGAAATAGCAGGAACATTTGATGAATTAGTCAATGCTCCAAGAAAATTTCCAGGACCAGTATTGTAGACTATGACTCCTATAGCTCCTGCGTTATAAGCATTTTTAACTTTCTCGCCAAAACTAATTGATCCTCTTGATACTAGGGCTATTTTTCCAGTAAAGTCTCCGCTTTGGCTAAAATCACTTGAATTTCCATATCCGCTTACATTTTTTAAATCTGCAATAAGATTATTTACAAGTCCAGAACGAAGAAGCCCAATTGAATCTATAAATAAGCCATTGGCAGAAAGACTAGAATTTCTCCCATAATCATTATTAGAAGCCCCAACAGTTATAACTTTTCTTGCGTTTCCTGGAGAACCAATTGTCTGCTCTTCAGGTCCGTCATTTCCTGCAGCTGCAACAACTACTACTCCTGCTTTAACTGAGTTATCTGCTGCTTGGCTTATAGCATCATTAGGATCTCCGGGTGCTCCGAGACTCATGCTGATAATGGAATAATGATCTGCAGTATATCCATCTTGATTTGGATCTGTTGCTTTTTCTATTGCAGAAATAACATTAGACATGGAGCAACTTCCAGAATTATCGCAGGTTTTATAAGAAACGAGTTTTGCATCAGGAGCAACACCTTTTAATCCGCCCAATCCAGAACCAGCAGCAGTTCCAGCAACATGGGTTCCATGCCCCTGGTCATCCATAGGATCAGCATCATTATTTACAAAATCCCATCCATCCATAACTTTGCAAGTGCTTCCAAAGCATCCGCCAAGATCAGCATGAGTATAATCAATTCCAGTATCTATTATTGCTATAGTGATGTCTTTGCCAGTTATATTTCTTTGACTGATATCTTTTAAATTCCAAATATCATCTGCATTTATTAGAGGGATAGAGTCCATAAGAACAATATGCATCTCTTTATCTTCATAAACTTCTTCTACATAAGATAACCCGCGAATTTCATTTGCTATATCTTCAGAAACACTTAAAGCCATTCCATTAAAAATAGTTTTATATTCCTTAAAATCGAGATTTTGCTGAATCTCTGAAGCAGCAATTCCTACTTCTTTCTGTTTTTCTTTTTGCTCGGATAATAAACTAATTATATCATTTTTAGCTCGTTGATGAGCTAAATCAACTTGACGGGCGCGCCTGCTTACTTCGCCTTTAATATAATTATTTGTAAAAAATATATTGTTGGATTTTGCTTTTTCCTGGATTAATCTTGCTTCTGTCTGGACAAGAGCTTCTTCTTTAAATTTTACAATATATCTGCCTGTTATTGGTTTTTCTAGCGATTTTTTTGGAATATCGCCAGAACCCGCATCTGTGATTATTTCTAGATTTCTATAAGTTTGTTTTTCACTTAAGAGATTATCTGAAACAATAGAAAGACCTATTGGAACTTCTTTGCTATAAAACAAGAAGCAAGTGAAAACAACAACTAGCAGAATAAGACATAATAAGGCAGCAATTTTGTTTGATTTTTCTAAAGTAATATTTTCCATCTTTTTAATGATTTACAATAGAATTCCAGTTTTTATAGCTTTTGTTAACATGGGCTACATCCCAATTAGTTTTTGAAGCATAAAATTCGATCAAAAACTAATTATTATCCTATCAAATCTTAACTAAAAAAAGCTTATCCTTATGAAATAGTTTCGGGATAATCTATAATCAATAAAGCTCTCGCTATAACTTTCTCTTAAAAATTTCAATTAATTCTTATCAACTCTAACCCAAAGATTAAGTTTATTTTTCTTAGCATAGTTATAGTAAATCAAAAGTCTAAGATTATATGCTATAAATCTCAAAGCCATTTCTTTTCTTCTCATTATTGCACTTCTACAATAAAGATTATCTCCATATCTTCTCTTTAAAGCAGAAAATACACATTCTATTCTGCTTCTTCGATGATAAATTCCCATATAAATCCCGTTCAGGATTTTCCAAAAATAAAAAGCTGCCTTCCAGGCAGGATGACTTTTAGCTTTGGGAGTAGAACCTTTCTTCTTTCCTTTTTTAAAAGGAATAAATGCTCTTCCACCTTTGTCTGCAACTAGCTGAAAATTCTCTCTGGATAAATAACCTTTATCAGCACTAATAATTCCCAAAATTTTAAATGGTTTCAATAATATTTTAAAGAAAGGGCAGTCGTTTTTTCTGTAAGCAGTTATTTTCCAGTTCATTATAAACATAAAATTAGAAGAGACTGCTATGTGCGTTTTATCGCAGTCTCTTTTTGTTATAACTTTATTTATTCTTAAGCAGTACCAAATACTGCTTCCAATAATTCTTATTCCGGAAGAATCAATCAGCATATCTATTTCTGTTTTAATAATTCCCGCAAGTATAGTAAGATTAATTTTGTATAGCAATTTCATACTTAATAGTTCCATCCCTCGCTGAATTGTACTTTTTCCAGGAAGAATATGTAATCTTAAGACGCTGCATATTCTTAAATCAGTTCTCATCTCTATTTCATAGTCTGCATAGGTTTTTCTAAGCAGAATTCTTAATATGCATAGGGTGACAATAACTCTGTAATCGTAGGGTTTGATGCCTCTCTGAGACTTTAATGGTTGGAGAAACATCAAAATAGCGAATAAGAATTTTGTAACCTTGATGAGAAAGATCTTCTGAATAGAAGATACTATCTTTGGGTTGAGCCTGTAATTGGGCTCGCCCATATTTTTTATTCTACCTCCTTTCAAAAATTATATGCGCGGCTATTATAAGAATGAGCTTTTTTCCTTCGTATTTTCTCATTCCTAGAGAGAAAAGAAAAGAGAGAAATATAATAGGTAGTTTTAGCTTTAAAAATCTGCCGATTTATAAAAAATTAAAGAATTAGTTTACTTGGGATGCAGCCTATGCCAGAACTAAACGTTATACTTGAAGAAATAGGATTGACTCAGAAAAAGTCAGAAATTTATTTAGCTTTGCTTAAACTCGGCGAAGAAACAGCATCTCGAATAAGCGAAATTGCTGAACTTAATAGAATAACAACTTATACTATTCTAAAAAGTCTTAGTGAAAAAGGTTTTTGCAGCAGTTATGATAAAAATAATGTTCAGTATTTTAAGCCAATAAAACCTGAACAAATTTTGGGTTTGCTTGAAGAAAAGAAAAAAAAATTAAAGCTATTCTTCCTATGCTTAAACAGCAAGAACTGGTTTCTGAAGAAAAACCCGAAGTCAGCTTATTTCAGGGTAAAAAAGGCATGGCTGCAATAATGACTATTCTTCTAAATGATGCTGAAAAGAAAAAAGAAGTTTTAGGTTATGGCAATGTAAGCCTCTCTGAAAAAATTATTCAATATCAATCATTATACTGGCGAAAAACCCAACTAGAGAAGAAAATTTATATGAGAGCAGTATCTGACTCCATGGGCGATATTGAACATCGTTCTCCGCCTGAATGGAAAAAACTTACCCAAGTAAGAACAAATAATGAGTTTTCAAAGCTTAATGTTTATGTCATAATAACTGAAAATCTTGTTGGAGAATTTATTCTAGCTGGCGAGCTTTTTGCAGTATTAAAGAAAAACAAAGATCTAGCAGACAAAGAAAGATATAATTTTGAAAAAATGTGGAAAGTTGCGAAATAGGATAAAACAAACTAAAAATCTAATTTTCTATTTAAGCCGCAGTCGCAACTTCAGCTTTCTTTTCTTCTTTAACTTTAACTGGGCAGATTTCATCGAACTTTTTACTACCTTCTTTAAGAACAATCATGTTAATCTGGCTTGTTTTATCTGAGATTTCTTCACCGCGCACGGATTTTTTTAATCTTAATCCGCCTGGCCGTGTCGCTCTCATGCCTAAATTACCTTTTTTAAGCAAAAGCTTTCTAAGCTGTCCGCCTACTTCGCCTTTTATTCCTGGAAATCCAGAGATATCAGAAGTTCCTGTTATTTCAAGAGAATATCCTTCAAGCAAGTCAGAAATCATGTCTCCACTAACTTTTTCTCCGATTTTCATTCTAATCAAAGTTTCGTTATCTGTCTCTGCCTTGAATGTTCTTCCTTTATGAGCTACATTTATTTTAAATGCCATTTTATATATTATTGTCTAGAAAAGGTGGTTTTTAAAACTTCTGATTGAGGGTTTTAAAAGTAGAAGTGCTGAAATTTTCAAATTTCTCAAACTTCTGCTTTGGGAGTTTTATATTTTAAGATCAAAAATAACTAAGCTTATTTTTAAAATTTCTTTTTAACCAAAAGAGAATGATATTTTATTGTCTTATCTCCTATTCCCCGCTGTAGCTGTTTTGAACTTAATAATATAGGAATTTCTCCCTCTTTTTCTAAACCCCCTCGGCTTACTTCGCGAAGACAGCTTCCATTATCTTTTTCTCGTCTGTCTGGACAAAATACTCTTCCTGAAGAATGATAAAGAAGAGCGCCCTGCTTAAGCTCTATTCCACAATTTTGGCAATATGCTTGATATTCAGAAGATTTAGACAATCCTAGCAAGCCCAATAAACCCATACCTTTCATAGATAAGCGAAGCTTAAATACATTTATCTAAAAGAATATATATTTCAAAAATAGAATATTCCCAGATAGGGTAAAATATTTCAAAATTTTTATTCGTATCTTAAGGCATCAACAGGTCGTACGCTACTTGCGCCTCTTGCAGGAACTAATCCTGAAACAGCTCCGATAATAAATGCAAATAAAAGACAACCAATAATTAAATAAGGTGGAAGAGCTGCTTTAAGCAAAGGTGTTCCTAACTGATTAACCGCGATGTATTCTACAATTTTTGAGGTCAGTATTCCAAATAAAATTCCTAAAAATCCTCCGATTAATCCAATAAGCCCTGATTCAATCAAGAAAATTAAGAGTATGTCGGAATTTTTTGCGCCTACTGCTTTCATAACTCCTATTTCTTTTGTTCTTTCAAGAACAGCAGTGTACATTGTGTTTGCTATTCCAATTGCTCCAACAACAAGAGATATTGCAGCAACTCCTGCCAAAAAAGCAGTAATTATATTTAAAACTGTTTTAAGTATGTTCAATAAATCTTCAGGAGTAAGTATTGTAAAATCAATTGTTTTTTCATTAACATCTCTAAAACTCATGAGTCTTTTTTCAATCCTATCTGCAATATCTTTTATCTCTGCTGCATTATCAACTTGTATAAAAATATAATCAACTCTATTTCCTGAACTAAAAAGCGCCTCAAAATCATCATTGCTCATAAGAATCATCTTGTCATCTTCAGGATTTCCAATTCTCGAAAGAACTCCGCTTATCTTAAACTCTTTTTCATTTATCTTTATCTTGCTACCTGTATGTGCGGGTTTATCAAAAAGAGTTCCATATTCAAAATCATAGCCTACTGAAATTTCACCCATCAAGCCATTTTTTAATTTCTGACCTTCTAGCACAGTCATTGTATTTGATTCAAAATACAAGTCAAGACCATCTGCAGGAATTCCATAAACAGCATAAAATCTTATTTCATCATTATGTTCAACTTTTGCATTTCCTGCAACAAAATAGGTAACTGTTTTTACACCCTGAACTTTTTCAATAATTTTAACATCCTCTTTAGTTAGAGTAACTGCGCCCTGCGCTGTTGGAGGTCCAAAATTGCCTTTGGTCATTATAAATAATTTATCTGCTCCTAAACTTCTAACATGCTCTTCAACAGCGCCTTGCAATCCTAATGAAAGACTAATCAGCACAAAAATCGTTGCGACAGAAACAATTATTCCAATAATTGTAAGCCAGCTTCTAAGCTTTCGTTTTATAAGATTTTTTACAGCGAGTTTAAAGTAATCTTTTATCATCTTATCCTCTTAAGGCATCAACAGGTCTTAATTTACTTGCTTGCATTGCAGGAAGAACTCCTGAGATAATTCCAATTACAAATGAAAATGCAAAAGCTCCTGCAACTAATGGAAGCGAAAATTGAACAATAAAAAGCTGAGAGCCTATGACTGCATTAGCTATTGCAGCAATTCCGAAACTAAGACCAACACCGATTGCAGCGCCTATTCCTCCTCCGACTAGACCGAGAAATCCTGCTTCAAAAACAAAAATCCAAAGTATGCCGGAATTTTTTGCTCCAACTGCTTTCATAACTCCTATTTCTTTTTTTCTTTCAAGAACAGAAGTATACATCGTGTTTGCTATTCCTATTCCTCCAACAAAAAGTGAAATTCCTGCAATAGCTGAAACAATTAAATTAATTATATTAAGAATAGTATTTACGCTTTTCAAGACATTAATGGGTGTTTGAACATTAAAATCTTCTTTGCCTACTTTTTCATTCCTATCTTTTCGCAGAGCTTCTTTAATCTGATAAGAAACTTCTTCTATATCTGCGCCTTTAACAATTTGTACAGCAATAATATCAAATTCATCCTTTATTTTAAGAATATTGTTTAAATCATCTTCAGTCATAAGAATTGCCTGATTAATTTCAAAAGTGCTTGTTGCTTTCATTATTCCAATAACTGTGAATTCTGTTCCTTGAATTTTTATCCTGCTTCCCGTAACAATATCTTTTTCGTAACTTTTTATTTTTGAAAAATCATGACCTAAAAGAATTTTTCCATTATCATCTTTATTTAGCAATCTGCCTGTTTCAGCTTCTGCCTTAAAAATATCATAAATTAAATTAATTTGTTTTGAATCAGGAGGCATGCTTACAGCATAGCCAAAGCCAATAATTTTATTATACTCTATAGTTACTGGCCTTAATAATCTTGGAATAACCTGGTCAACACCTGTTACTTGTTTTATTATATCAACATCATGCTGAGTTAATTTTATTACAGCAAGACTTCCAGGAGGGCCAAAACCTGTTTCGGCGTTACTAATAGCAAGTTTATCCGAACCCATTCCTGTAAACTGACCTAGAACAGCCTCTCTTAATCCTGAACCAAGAGATATCAAAGACACAACAGCAGCAATTCCAATAAAAATTCCAAGCATAGTCAGCCACGAGCGCAATCCTCTTCTACGAACATTTTTTACAGCTAAAAATAAATAATTCTTTATCATAAGTTAGAGAGTAATTTAGCGTTTATTAAGTTTTTGACGAGGCGAGTAGGTAATTTCAGCTAAAGACTTCTAAAACAAGGCTGAGGTAGGCAAACCAATCTTATAAAAGTTGTTTAAAATTAATGATAAAAAATAAAATTTCTAAGAACTATTTTATACCCTTAAAATCAAAAATTTCTTTTGATTTTTCCATGTCAAGTTTAGCAGCAGCTTTTTTCTTTTTTTCAGCGTGCATTTTTTTTATTTTTCTGTAAATCATAAAGATTATTACAAGAACAATAATTGTTCCAATTAACTTTGGAGTATTGTTTGGCTTAATTATTCCTAATCCCAAGGCTTTTTCTTTTGTGTAAATTGTTAGCTGAAGATTAATATTCTCGGTTTTTTGATTATTTTCAAAATCGCTATAAGTTATTGTAGCAACAAGATTAGGATTTGTCTTCTTAAAAACAACATCAAAACTTGCAGTGTCAAAATCATCGCTTGAAAGCGAGCCAATATAGTATTTATTGCTTGAAAGCAGAGTATATCCGTCTGGCTGAATATCAACAGAAACAAATTTTATGTCTCCTAATCCTTTGTTTATTATTTTCAGCTTGACTTTTCCTTTTTCTCCAATAACAGGATTATCTACTGCAGCTGAAAAATCCAGGCTTGTCTTTGAGTTTACAGTTATTCCAATTATTCCGCTAGTTTCTGTCACGTTGCTTGTTGAATTCTTCCTGTAGCTTATAGTATAAGGAAGATTATAGCTTCCAGGAAGAATTGTATTAGCGGCTTTTATTTTAAAACTAAAACTTTCATCATCGTCTTCGTTTATACTATCTTGGCTGTCCTGAGAACTTCCAACAGCAGTAAAAAGCGGCTGATTTCCAGCAACTAATTTTGAAAAATCCAGAGTTAAATAAACATCTTCAACATCATAATCAAAACTATTCCTAATATCGAGACTAATGCTTGCTTCAGAGCCTGGATAAAGTACTCCTTGAGTTACTTGATCTACACTAAGTGTTGCAGAAGCTAAGTTTATGCTGAAAACAAGTGCTAATGTAAAAAACAAACTTGCGAAGATTTTGGTGTTTTGTTTCATAATTTTAAGAAAATATACTGGTTTAAAAGGATTTAGTGAGTTAAGTATATAAAGTAAAAGAACAAATAAATTGAGCAAATTTTGTTCTGTCAAGGCATAAGCTGCTCAATTAATAATGTCCTTGACTATAATTAGAAAATTTAGTCGATTATTGACTTAATAAAACTTATAAACGCTAACAACTACCCTTAAATATGGAAGCTAAAAAGCGGGATAAACAACAAACTAAAAAGCTGGATAGTAAACACCACAAAGACGATAAAGATGGCGAAAAACATCTTATTGTTCTAAATGATGTTGCAAAATACTATCAAATGGGCGAAAGTATTGTTAAAGCTCTTGATGGAGTAACTATTCATATACACGAAGGGGATTTTGTTGCGATTATGGGTCCAAGTGGAAGCGGAAAATCCACAAGCATGAATCTTGTTGGAAGTCTTGATTTAGCTACTCGCGGAGATATTTATCTTGGAAACACCAACATTGAACGGCTTGAAGAATCTGACCTCGCGCAGCTAAGAGGCAAGAAAATTGGTTTTGTTTTTCAGAGCTTTAATCTTATCCCTAATTTAACTGCAAAAGAAAATGTAATGCTGCCTATGCTTTTTCAAGACACTCAGGAAGAAGAGAGAGAAGAAAGGGCAGAATACTTGCTTAAACTTGTTGGCTTAGAAAAAAGAATGGAACATTATCCTAATCAGCTTTCAGGCGGCGAGCAGCAAAGGGTTGCAATTGCACGGGCATTGTCCAATAATCCTGAAGTAATTCTTGCAGATGAACCAACTGGAAATCTGGATACAAAAACAGGAGAAAAAATAATGGAATTTCTTAACGAACTTAATAGGAAAGGAAAAACAATAATTATGGTCACTCATTCGCCTGAGCTTGCGCACAAACATGCTCGAAGAATTTATTGGGTTCGGGATGGAAAAATAGAAAAAGTTACAAAAAAAGTCGGTGAAATCTGGCGAACAGATTACGATTAGAACTGGATTACCTCCATATGTTTGGCAATCTTTGACTCATAAAAGTAATGCAATAAAATTTTTAATATAATAAACAAATATTGATTGGTTTAGGCGAGCAGAGATGAAAAAAGTTGAATCCTTCTTGGAATGATTGGATCAAGCCAGAAAGTTTTGAGTATTATTAATTTAGATTAAGGAGATACAATATACTTTTTAAACTCTAAAAACTAAGATAAATTATGGAAAAAAATGGCAGTGCAAAAACAACATTATTAGTTGCTGGTGCTATTTTAGTTGTTTTGATTATTGCCTTTGCAATTTTTGCAATTTATAAAAATTCTTCTGAACTTCCATTTGTATTTTCGGAGAATAATGCACAAATTTATCCTGAACAAGCACCCATTGGAACAATATTCAAGCTTATTTTTACTGCTAATTCTGAAACATTAGAAGATATAAGTTCAGTAAAAACTCAAATTGATGGCAAAAATATTTTTCTTTTTAATGATGGAAAGCATGGCGATAAAAATGCTAGCGATGGCATCTTTTCATCGATATTTGATTCTTCTTCGCTTAAAGCTGGAAAATATTCGGCTGAATTTGAAATTTCTTTTGTTGATGGAAGCAAAGAAAATATTATAATTAAAAAAGAATTTGAAATTATTGAAAATTCCTGCAAAAATATTTTAAACAGCGGAAATCCTGAAGACAAGGTTGATGTTACTTTTATCGGGCTGGATTACTCTAGTTTGGAGGATTTAGAAAAGGATGTGAAAAAATATGCAGATATTCAGCAAGATGAAGATGGAATCTTTTCTTATTCGCCATTTAAAGAAAATGAAAATAAATTTAACATTCACATGATAAATGAGCTACTTACTTCAAGCAATTTAGGATGCACGCTTGGATGCAAAGGAGTTCCGAGCGTTGTATGCTGCACTGACAAACAAGTTATTACAAAAGCTTCTCAATGCCCTTCGGATAAAATTGTAGTTTTAATTAATAATGAAAATTTTTGTGGTTCTACGGGTCAATATATAAAAGTATGCTCAAAAGGAATCGTGAATAATCCACAAGTTCTTGTTCATGAATTTGGTCATCTTTTTGGAGGACTAGGTGATGAATATAATTATGGAATTTATCCTGGAATGAAAAAGATATTGGATTACAATTTTCCAAATTGCGTTAACGATTGTTCAAAATGGCCGACTAATATTTCAACAGGCTGTTTTAAAAACTGCGGATATCCTGACTACTATCGTTCAACAGAAAGCAGTTGTATAATGAATGGCTATGTAGACCATTTTTGTAATGTGTGCTTAAATCAACTAAATAATCTGCTTTCTTATTATATTATAAATTCTTCTTCAGAAATAGAATCGCCAGCTCCATCAAAAGAATATGTTATTGAAATAAAATCTTCAAATGGCACTCTCAGCCAAGGCGAAACCTATGTTTTTGAAGGAGTTGCACCAGACAATCGGATTAAAACTGCAAGAGGCTATGAAGCAAAAGTTATTTCTTTAGATAATCAAGTGATGTATTCTATAGGATTTGATGTCTCTGGCTTAATTTTTCCGTTTTATCAAAAAGGTTCTGAATCAAAACCTCCACTAATTGAAGAAACAGAGTTTAGTTATTTTATAAGAGTTCCTTATTTTGAAAACGGAAAAGAAATTCAGGTTTATGACTCAAACAATAATCAAAAAGTTCTTAGTGTTGATGTTGCATATTTATCCTCTGTTAAAAAACCAATATTTACTTTATCTTCAACAGAGGGAATATACAAAGTTGGAAGCATTTATAGCGGTTCAGATCTAATTGAAAGAATTAATTTATGTTCAACTGAAAGATGTTATAAAACATTTAGTTATGAATATATTCCTCAAAGTTCAGATTTATCAGCAAATTATACGCTTTATTATTACAGCTATGATGATTATGCCTGGAAGCCTGCATTTGCTGAGGCGTAAAGATTTTTTTCCATATTTATCATTAATGCAATAACGATTTGGTCAGATAAGAATTTGCATTTTTAGCTTGCTCAAATATTAACTCAAAAAGGCAAATTCGAGAAAGGTTTGCCTATGCAAGAAGTTTTGTAGTTTTGCTTACTCTACTCATAACCATCTTCGTTCTTATATGGATTAAACTCGTGCAGTTATGGATAACTGCATGACTTACATTCCACTTTAGTGCAGTTATACAGATAGAGAACTGCGAGGAATATGTCCTCCAAGCTACGCAGTTGTCTATACTCTTACCTTGTCCAACTTTTTTGCCTCTTATCTTTAAGGCGAAACCTGTTGTTTTATTATTACTCTTTTTAGCATATTTTAAAAACCCTAGATTCTTAGGTATAAGATGATTATAAAAGAGATAATGAATAAGGCAATAGTTGTTGACCATGATATTTCTCTGAAAGAAGCTGCTAAAATTATGTCTGATAAAAATATTGGAAGCCTTGTTGTAATTAAAGGCGAAAATATTTATGGAATTGTTACAGAGCACGATATAATGACGAATGCTAATAATCTTAATAAAAAAATCTCCTCAATTATGAGCAAAAATGTTCTAACAATAAATGAAAATGAGGATATTGATGAAGCTGCATTAGTTTTGTGTAAAAATAAAATAAAACGACTGCCTGTTGTTGATAAGGATGAAAAACTGGTTGGAATAATAACTTCAACAGATTTGATTGCCCATTCTGATGAACTTAATGAAGAATTTTTATTTAATTAAAAAATTTGTTAAGAAATAGTTTTTATTTTTTAAATTACCTGCACAAGTTCGGTAATCTCATTCTATAGTGAAAGACATAAGTCTTTCCCTATAATTTCATTAAGTGTTATAGAAATTGTTGTTTGGCTCAGAAAAGTAAGTTAATGCAAAAAGTTTTAGATGACTAAAGAATGTCTTTAGCTCTACTTACCTTTTATAGAATAATTATTGTGGTCTTAGCGAGAAAGTTGAGCATGTGCAAACTTTCTAATAGAGTTTAGTAAATAAACTTTACATACTCGTTTAGAAGCAGTCCTTTTTCATATTTTCCTTTTTTTAAAAATTTGGATACTTTTTTATTGCCATAAAGAATAATTGCTCTAACGCCACGGGATTTTGCATCTTTTTCTGCGGTTTGTATTAATATTTTACCAATTCCGTGCTTTCTAAATTTTTTTTCTATAAAAAGCTCATGAAAAATTGTAACTTTCCCTGTTGTTTCTTCGCCTAGAATAAAACCTATAACTTTCTTACTCTCTGTATTTTCTGCCACATAAAAAATCTGCTTTTCTTTAACAAAAGCTTCAATCCACCATTTTTTCGGAGGATTTCCATGTGGGTTTCTTAATTCTTTTGCTCTTCCAAAATTATAAACTGCGTTGCAGTCAGAAAGCTTTGCTTTTCGGATTTGAATGCTGTTTTTCATTTTATTTTCCTATTCACAATCTTCAGACATTTTTTTTGGTTCGGCCATGTTAAAAGCTTGATAGCTTGCTTATACTCTGCCCATTTATAACCTGAATGCTCTTTTTTATCTAACTTGGGTTTTTTATTGCTATCTTTTAGTTCTGCTGAAAAAAGCGTGTAAGTCTGCCCCATTATATTGGGTCTGTCCGGAAGAAGCTTTTTATAAAAATATTTTCCAGAAACATTATAAGATTTTAGCTTAATTACTTTTAAACCTGTTTCTTCCATTGTTTCTCGTTTTGCTGCTTGAGCCTTGTTTTCACCCTTCTCGATTTTACCTTTTGGAAATTCCCAGCCCTTCCAGTGAAGCTTTCGTTTTAGAAGAAGATATACTGGAATGTTTTTTTCTTCTTGTTTTTCGAGCTTGTAGGCTACGATGAAGACTGCGTGGCGGAATTTTTTTTGGGGTTTCATTTTTTCCTCTTTTTCCATATTCATCCTCATTGTAACGCGGTTTTGACACTATTTAAAAACTCCTCTGCATCCGTGATTATTTCTTCAGTAACTGCATTATAAACTATTACATCTTCAACTTTCAAATAATTGTGAATTATTATATTTCTCATATTTTTTGCATCTTTTAATTTTTTAGCAAATTCTTTGGAAATAATGCCATTGTTTGATAAAATGACAAATGCATGTTCTTCATTCTCTGGCTGTTTAAAATTTTTATACCTTATTAACAAAAGAGTTGCACTGATTATTGCTTCTATGATCTTTTCAAAATATCGTTCACATATAGCTTTTAATCCAATTGCTTCTGAGTATTCTTCAAATTCGGGAATTTCAAAAGTACTAAACTCTTCAAGATATTTTTCAATTTCCTCAATTTTTTCATCAAGCCTTTCAGATATTATTTTTTTATCCATAATATCTTTCCTTTATTGTCTATTTCTTTTTTTATTTTATCAGGAAGAACATTATAAACTTGTATATCTAACTTATCGGAGGCAGTTCTGGCTATTCTTAATCTAAACATAACAGCTTCTTTTTCAGTTATATTATCAAACTCAACTGCAATATCTAAATCTGACATTAAAGTTTGTTCATTTTCAGCAGCAGAGCCAAAGAATATAATTCTTTTAATATTCTTAGATAGTTCATCTTCAAGTATTATTTTCTTTATGTTTTGGACTAAATTTTTATTATTTGCTCCTTTCTTTAATTCAAATTCATTTTCATATTCAGAAAGCTCTTTTATAACTTCTAATTTTTTTCTTATATCTCTTGAAAGCCTGTTCTTTTCAGACTGCGTTAAGTTTACTCCTTGCAGCTGCTTTTCAATTATTTTCAATTCTCTTTTTCCAAAAATCTTTCTTAGCTCAGGTTTAGTTTTTATAAATTGCAGGAATTCCATTTTAGTTTAAATAAGTATAAATAACCTTCATATAGGTTATAATAACCATAATGGTGGTTATATTTAAATCTTTCGGTTTTTTTCATTCTTTTTTCATCATCTTCATTTTAATGCTGTTTTTATACTATTTAAAAATTCCTCCGTATCATCTCTAAATTCTTCTTGAAAAGAATCAAAAACTTTTAAATTATCCACTTCGCCATATCTATGCGCAATAAAATTTCTCATTCCCCTCATAGCAGTCATCTTCTTACATAGTATATTTGAGATTATACTTTCTTCGGCTAAAATCTTAAATGTGCTTTCATCATCATTAGGTATTCTAAACTTTTTAAGTCTAATAAAATATATCGCTATATCTAAAATATATTCACTTATTACTTCAAAGTTTTTTTCACATGCTGCTCTGGATTTTGTGTCAGCCATATATTCTTCAAATTCTTCTGGAAGCCAACTATAAATCTGTTCAAGATATTTTTCAATTTCCTCAATTTTTTCATCTATTCTTTTTTCCATATCGTCTTTCCCTTTTCATCTATTTCTTTTTTAATCTTATCCGGCAGTATATTATAAACCTGAATATCCATTTTTTCTGATGATGGTATTTTGCTCAAAATACTCATTCTAAATTCTATTGCTTCATCTTGTGTAATTTCAGAAAAAACAACAGCTATATCTATATCCGACCTGTAATTTAATTGATTTTCCGCAGCAGAGCCAAACAAAATAATCTTTTTTATTCTAGATAAATATTTGCTTTCCAAGATTACTTCTTTTGCATTATCTATACTTCCTTTTAATATTTTTCCTCTTTTTAGTTGAAATTCTTCTGAATATTTTGATAATTCGGTTATAACCTCAAATTTTTTTCTTATATCTCTTGAAAGTCGGGTTTGTTCAGAAGGAGTTAGTCTAATTCCATTTAATTGTTTTTCGACTATTTCTATTTCTTTTTTGCCGAAGATTTTTCTGGCATTCTTATTCTTTTTGAGAGTTCTTATTAAGTCCATTTTATCATTTTTATCATAATTAGGATAATATATATCCTCATTAGGATATATTTAAATCTTTCTGTTCATCAAAATTCATTAAACTTATTCTATCTTTTCTTTCCAGTGTATACTTATCCTTCAATAACTTTAAATATCTTGCTTCTATGTTATTTTTATAATCAAAGAGGCAATATGAAATATAACATAATCTTCGGCGGAAAAGCTGGTCAGGGCGCAAATGTACTGGCAGAGATAGTTGCAGAAGGCTTGATTGCCAAAGGATACTGGGTTTTTTACTCAAGAGAATATGAGTCTATAATTCGGGGAGGGCATAACCATGATATTCTCACTTTTTCGGATTCTCCTGTTTACAGTAATCAAAGTTCTATTGATATTCTTGTTTGTTTAGATGATAATACTGAAAAGGTGCATAAATCGAGATTAAAGAAAAATGGAATTATTGTAAAAGGCAATCAGCATAATATGTTTTTTGCAGGGGCTGTTTATAAAATACTCGGAATAGAGTTCAATCTTCTTGAAACTAATTTAAAAAATTTGAAGAGAAATTTTGAGCAAAATTTAAAAGAAGCCAAAGACGGTTTTGGCGCTGAAAAAAGAATAATAAAGATTATTCTTCCTAATTTAAGCAACAGATTAAGTTTTATGAACGGCAATGGCGGAATTTCTAAAGGTGCTCTGGCTTCTGGATTAGATTATTATTATGCTTATCCGATGACTCCTGCGACTCCTGTTATGATGGAACTTGGACAATTGCAGATGAATAAAGAAAACAAGCATAAAGTTATCGAACTCGAGAATGAAATTGCAGTAATGATTGCTGCACTTGGAAGCTCGCTTGTTGGAGCAAAGAGCATGGTTGGAACTTCTGGCGGAGGATTTGACTTGATGACAGAAGGACTTAGTATGGCAGGACAGGCAGAAATTCCTATTGTAATTTATTTATCTTCGCGTCCAGGACCAGGAACAGGACTTGCAACTTATACAGGACAAGGAGATTTGAATCTTGCGTTATATTCAGGACATGGAGAGTTTTCTCGGGCAGTTATTGCTCCAGGTGATGCTAAAGATTCAATAGAAGCAACTAATCAAGCTTTTTATTTATCACAAAAATTTAGAATTCCTGCAATTATTCTTGGAGACAAGCATCTTGCTGAAAGCAAGAGCATGTTTGAAGAAAATGCAAAACTGCTTGAAGTAAAAAATTCTATAACAACTAGTGAAAGATTTAATTCTTACGAGCATGATGAAAATGGAATCGCAACAGAAAGCGCTGAAATAACAAAAAAGAATTTTGATAGAAGGGGTAAAAAATATGAAAGTTTAGTTAAAGAAACTGAAAAGTTTGAAATGACTAAATTGTATGGCAATAAAAACTCAAAAAATCTTATTATTGGCTGGGGCTCAACTAAGGGTGCGATACTCGATGCTATTGATGAAGGAAAAATTGATGCAAAGTTTATGCAAATTTTATTTATGAAACCTTTTCCTTCTAAACAAGTATTAGATGAAATAAAAAAAGCAAAGAAAGTTATTTTAGTTGAAAATAATGTTACAGGCCAGCTTGGAGATTTAATTACGAAACGGACTGGATTTTTTATTGACAATAAAAATAAAATACTGAAATATGATGGCAGAGCTTTTTTTAGTGATGAGCTTGCTGGAGAAATTAAGAGGAGAATATGATGATGGAAATAAGACAAGGAAGAGCAAAAGGGCTATTTGGAGAAAAAGGTGCAGAAGGCAGATTGGGAAATGTTATAAATTATACAAAAGAAGTTTTAAAGAAAAAACAAAAAGCTAAGATTCTTGAAGTTGGAACAGGTTATGGAAGAGCACTACTTGAATTGAAGCAAATATTTGGAGATAAAGTAGAAACTTATGGAATTAATCTTGAAAAAAATTGGAATCTTTCTTTATGCAAAAAATATGCAAAGCAAGAGGGATTCTCTTCAAAAAATATTCCCGATAAAATTTATATTTTAGATGCAGCTAAAAAGCTTCCTTTTAAATCAGGAACTTTTGATATTATTTTCAATCCTGCAACAATGCAATATCTTTCAGATAAAATTCAATTTATTGAAGAAGCCCATAGAATTTTGACAAAAGAAGGAATTGCTGCACTTGAATTAGAACAATATAGGCCCACTCATCCAGTAGAATATCAAAACAATATCGAAATTTGGGATAAAGAGGGTAAAAGAATAGATGTTTTGAACTATCTGAAGAAATTTAAGAATATTCAAGTAAAAAAGTCCAAAAATCGCCCTTGGCATTATATTCTTATGAAAAAAGTTAAAAATTTTAATTTAGGATTGAAACTAATAAAATATATCAATCTCGAAGAGATTGCACCAAGCCCTGTTTTTTGGGGAAGTAAATCGATTTATAGAATACTATGACAAACGAAAACTCAACACACATAGCGCTATTTGAAGGAAAATCTATAAGAAGAAAACTTGTTAATGTCAGAAAAATAAATTGTGCATTTAAAAGTGTAGACAGTTGCGAGCAACTGTCAGATTTTTCTGAGCATCCTAAAAATCCCCTGAACAAACAAGAGGGTTTTTTTGATGATAAATGGTTTTTTTCTGTTGTTAATATTGTTGGAGCTTTGACTGATAGTGAAGACCCCCGAAAATATTGGAATAAGTTAAGTCAAAGATTAAGAGAAGAAGGAAGTGAGGTGGTGACATTTTGTCACCAACTGAAATTAAAGTCTGGGGATGGGAAGGAATATGAAACAGATTGCGCAGATACAGAAGGCATATTTAGGATTATTCAGTCAATTCCTTCAAAGAAAGCAGAGCCATTCAAAAGATGGCTTGCTCGAGTTGGCTATGAAAGAGTTCAGGAAATAGAAAATCCAAAGATTTATAAATCAAAAAACATTATGAATATTAGCAATCTTCGGATTGTGAGTATGATCCCCGGTGATTCGCAAGAGTTGCCGGATGCTTATATTTTTTCTAATAATTTTGGAGGTTCAGATACATGGAAGATAGCTTCAAAATGGATTAAATTAAATGAAAACTATTTTGAAAATAATTAATAGAATGAAAAAACAAACAAAAGTTAAAGCATCAAACTTAAGGAAAGGTGACTTGTTAGGAAAACGTAGTTTTCCTACGATAAGAACAACTGCAACCAATACTTGGTGTCCTGGATGTTTTAATTTTTCTATACTTGCTGGTGTGCAAAGATTTCTTGAAGAGCA
>Ga0209542_10006495_pt1 | contig 22724 bp, 23 predicted proteins | sample RifCSPhighO2_01_FD_184028 | JGI IMG/M metagenome (GOLD analysis project Ga0209542, IMG submission 184028) | Soil microbial communities from Rifle, Colorado - Rifle CSP2_plank highO2_0.1 (SPAdes) (version 2) | ecosystem: Environmental > Terrestrial > Deep subsurface > Rock core/Sediment ... | reverse complement strand
CGATTATCGGCGTCTTCTTGCCGCTTTTGAATATGTGCGAGCGCAAGAGTTCGACGTCGCGGGCGCATCCCACATATGACTGTGCAATATATGAAACGTCATGTTCGAGGCCGAATGCCAGATCAACGATGTCTTTCTCCGTGATCATTTCTTTCCTCTCATCGAACTTATGATCCCCGGCGGTGTTAATGCGCGGGCCCGAAAGGTCTTGGATGATGGGGACGCTCTTGCCGACAGACCTGGCAGCATTTTGGATGGCTTGAATATAGCCCGCATGTTCCTCATAGGTGCCGTGAGAAAAATTAAGGCGCGCCACGTCCATCCCCTCCGAAATCATTTGTGCAAGCAGGTCAAGAGAACCGCTTGAGGGACCTACAGTTGCAATAATTTGAGCCCGTGAAGACATGACTTATTTTAACCTATCCGTTGGAAATCGCCTGCAAGCGCCGGTATTTGAGGACGCGTTCCGGTTTGCGAAGAGAGCCGGCTTTAAGACCGAAACAGCCGAATGCGAACGCGAGGTCGGCGATGAAATCGTCGTCCGTCTCGCCGCTTCGGTGGCTCACGATACAGTCTATGTTCTTCTCTCGCGCACGCTTCATCGTATCGAGCGTCTCTGTTAGGGTTCCGACCTGATTCGGCTTTATTATTACAGCGTCTATGCTTTCGCGTTCAATAGCCATGTCCAGCCGGGACATATTGGTCACCGTAAGGTCATCACCGACTATTCTAGTCATGTGCTTGCCTCGTAAGCGTGCGAATGTATCAAAATCTTCCTCATGGAACGGGTCCTCAATGGAAATGAGCGCGTGTTTTCGAGCAAGTTCTTCGTACAAAGAGAAAAGCTCATCCGATGACAGTGAATTCCCGCCGACATCATACGTGCCGTTCCTGTAAAATGATGTGGCGGCGGCATCTATCGCGAACGCGACCTTCCCCGTGAGTTGCGCCTCGCGGAGTGCCTCATCCATGAGCACGAACGGTTTTTCCGGCTCGCTCTCGTCTAGGACGAAGCCTCCCTCGTCCCCCATGCTCTCTGCCACATCTTTTCCGTATGTGGAGAAAAGAATTCCCCCAAGCGCATTCTCGAATGTGCGTGCCATATCGAGCGCTTCGGATATGTTTTCTGTTAGCGGTACTATCATGTGCTCCTGAAATGCGATGCCGCTCTGCGCGTGCTTGCCGCCGTTGATGTAGTTCATGTACAGGTACGGCACCGCCTGCGAGCGGGTAATGTCTGCGAGCGTGCGCAGGTACTCGTATAGCTCAAGTCCCTGCGAAGCCGCGGCCGCACGTGCGCAAGCGGCGCTTATCCCAAGGAGAGCGTTCCCGCCGAACCTGGTCTTCTGCGTCGTGCCATCGAGGAGAAGCAATTTCGCATCGACTGCCCGCTGATCGTCCACGTCGAGGCCGAGGAGTGCGGGAGCGATAACGTCCGTAATTCCCCGGATGGCCGTGTCCACGCCGCCGTCCGCATCTCGGAGTTCTTTCGCCTCGTGAGAACCGGTGGATGCCCCGGACGGCACCGAGAATGTTCCACGCGCGGCTTCGGCATGCACGGTTACCTGGAGCGTAGGATTCCCCCGCGAATCTTTAATTTCTTCCGCATCAATTTTAGTTATGCGTGCCATATCATTTTTGCAGGAGAAGCATGAGGTCGGAAACGTTTGCGTCGGTGTGTCCGGTCATGACGATGTCGCCGGTCTTCTCAAAGAAACCATACGCGTCGAAGTTCTTCAAATGCACCCCGACATCAAGCCTCAACTCTGCGGCCTTCCGGATCGTCTCCGCGTCAACAATGGCACCTGCTGCAGGGCAGTTGTCGATGCCGTCCGAGGCGAACGCGAGAAAGAGATCGCGCTCGCCGATGAGACGCATCGCGTGGAGCCCCATGTACTGGCATCGCCCGCCGCTCCCGCCCGTGCGCGAAACGACGAGGCGCGGCTCGCCGCCGCCGATGACTGCGGTCTTCGGACCTGCGGAGGAAATGAATTTATTTACAGCTTCCAGTGTCTCATCATAAATTTCAGAGCCGATATCAGCAACTGCGTATCCCATTGTCGCTGCCTTCTCTTTCATCGCGCGCATTGCGTCAAGATTCGAGATGATTGCGATGTTCTTCACTCTCTCGAAGAACACATCTTCTTTCGGCGTCTCCAGGAGATCGAGGTCTTCGAGAACGCCGTACTTCTTGAGGACGGCGCGCGCGTCCTCGACAGTGGACGTGTCGCGGAACGTCGGTCCGGAGGCGACTGCCTCATATTCGCCCCCGGCAACATCGCAGAACACTAGCCCGACGACCGTCGCCGGGTAGAGCAGTTTCGCGAGACCGCCGCCTTTGAGTCCCGATATGTGCTTGCGGACGGTGTTCAATTCCTGTATTGGAGCGCCGACGCGCAGGAATTCATCGTAGAGGCGGTTGCTCGCGTCACACTCCGCTTCCGGCCAACACAAAAGTGCCGAGCCGCCGCCGGATACGACGACAAGAACAAGGTCGCGCTCGGTGCTTTCGCGCGCGATGCGCGCGATCTCGGCGCTCGCCGCGATGTTGCCTCCCGACGAGCGCGGATGCGTGCCGACGTAGGTATCCACGATGTCGCAGGTCCCCGCACGCACGTCTATCGCGGCGCCGCCGCTCACCCGATTCCCCAAGATCCCCTCAAGCGCCTCCACCGCTTTGCACGACGCTTTTCCGAAACCGAGTATCTTGATGCGGTCATACTGCCGCATGTCGTAGCTAGCTCCGTCGATGCGCACAATGTCCCCTTCGACCGTGATAAGACGGCGCAGGATTTTTTCCGTGTCTATGGCATCGTATGCAGCCTCGGCGATATCAAGCGCGTCTTTGCGCAAAGGCGTCGTCGCGATGTCCGCCCTGTTCGTTATCCACGCTCTCATGGAAGGACGATGTTGCTCGGTGTTCCTGCGATGAAATTCTTGATGTTCCCTGCCGTCGTCTCAAGAATGTTCGTCTTCGCCTCGCGTGAGAAGAATGCCATGTGGGGCGTGGCTATGACGCGACGGTCGTGGATGAGTGAATTATTCTCGAGAAGCGTCCGGAATCCTTCTTTCGTTTCGAACGCTTCTTCGCGGCTATCTACGAGCGATGCCATTTCTTCTTTCATGTAGCGCTCGCCTTCGAACACATCGAGTCCCGCACCTGCAATGAGTCCCTCGTTCAAGGCCCACACGAGGGCGCCCGCCTCGACTATCTCGCCACGCGCTGTATTGATGAGGAGCGCGCCTTTCTTGATGCCCGCGATGTTCTCCCGGTTGATGAGGTGGTGCGTTTCTTTCGTGTAGGGCGTGTGGATTGTAACGATATCCGAGCGCGCTAGGAGCGCGGGTAAGTTAACGTACTCGACGCCGTATTCCGTCGCGAATTTCTCGTCAGGGTGGAGGTCATAGGCGATGGTCTTCATCTCAAAACCTTTCGCGATCCGTGCTGTGTTCTTGCCGATACGGCCCGTTCCGACAATCCCGAGAGTTTTTTGATAAAGATCAAAACCCATGAGATTGGACAAGTTAAAATCGTTATCCTCGCGCAGATAGTGGTATGCCGGGAATATTTTGCGCGACAAGGCGAGGATGAGCGCGAAAGCGAACTCGGCCACCGTGTGCGAACCATACGCCGGCACCGCGGCGGCGGCGATGCCTTTCGAGCGAGCGTAGGCCACATCGATATGATCTGTCCCCGCGGAGGCGGTAGTGATGAGCTTGAGGCCCGGGAGTGCATCGATTATCTCCTTGTTTACTTGCGAGTTTATGAAAACGGAGATGACCTCCGCCCCGCGGGCAAGCTCGATATTCTGCATCGAAAGTTTCTCCTTGAAAAATGCGGCGTCCTGTCCCGGGAGCATCCCCGCGAGTATTTTCTGGTCTTCTTCGGATATTTCAAAAAATACGATCTTCATGAGGCGAGACGCATGTCTCGCCTTTTATTTTAGCATTATTTTCAGGTGCCATCCGCCCCGGAAATGCGCAATTTCAGCGCTTCGATACTTCGAATGTGAAGCGGTAATCGGCGGGAGCGATGGTTTTCTTCGAGTATGGCGCGGGCGATACTCCGGTGAGAGTGATGGATTCAGCCTCCGTGGTCACGGGCGTATCGGGCGAGAATACCATCTCGCTCGTCCCCAGTCCGCTTTCGAGCCGCGCGCGCACGTGCACCGTTCCAGCCCATACGCATTGCACGTCGACGGCACAGCGGCTGTCTTCGAGCACCGCAAGCGGCGTGATGGAAACATCGAGAGCATTCACGGTCTCATTGATACCCGCCTCCACGGAGCGTGGCTCTATGAAGGAAGACCCCGCGGTCGGGCACTCGGCGAATTCGCACTTCGGGCCTATGCGCCTCACGTAACTCCCATCTGGACAAAGCTTTGCTTCCATCGTGCAGAAGACCTGTTCGCCGGGAACCCGGTTGGCGGAAAGGACCAGGAATCCGAAGACGAGCGCCGCGATGAGAGCGAGAAAGCCGACTGTGTATAAAGAGAGTGCAACCGCTTCCCTTTTCATGTTGTCGAGATACCACAGGGCCGGGCGACCGAAGACAAGCATGCCCATCACCGCGGCGGAAATAACGAACATTAGCAGGAACATGGTCGCGTTCAAAGAACCATGCGCCGGACCGAAGAGCGTGCCGACGTTCGTCATGAAGAATGCGACTAGGCCGACATATGCGGCGGCGCATACTGCATGCAATATTGCGTACATGAGAATTTTCCTGCGATCCATATATATCACGATAACACTCTCATAAGCATGTACGAAGTGCCCTACCTGTAATTCAAGTATTAATAATCAGTCCTAAAATGCAAGGGAAACGCTTGCCGCCCAGCCCTTATGAGGCGAGATATTAGGTATAATCAGCCATATGAGGATTGTGTTCATTGCACTTGCATTTACAGCTGCTTTTCTGCCTATCTACGCGCTGGCGGCAGGAGCAGATCTTCCGGCGGGATTTGCACCGAATTCCATATGGGTATCGCGCACGCAAATAACTGCAGGCGACTCGATAAATATCTTCACTGTAATTTACAACAGCAGCGATGCGCCGCTTGAAGGGGCTGTGGGCTTCACGGTGGACGGAAGACCAGTCGGCACCAGGAATTTCTCGGTGAAGGCCGGAGAAACTCAGACGGAATCCGTTCCGTGGACTGCTTCAGCAGGCACTCATTCGGTCTTTGCGCGCATCGAGAAGATATCCAATGCGGATACAAGCGCGAGCGCGTCTATTTTGAACAGGACAACGGACACAATTACGATTTCCGTCGCCGAACCGCCTCCGCCCACTCCTTCCGCGCAGGCAATTTCCTCCGTTGCGTCTGCGATAAAGACAGTAGTTGCTTCATCGACGCCAATTGTCATAAGTGCCACGCAAAAACTTTATGGAATTACCGAAGATGCGCGGAAAGGCGCCGTGGGTGCATTGGAAAAGCAGCTCGCGCAAAAGGCGGGAGATGCAAATACGAAAGGAGAAGTGCCCGGGGCTTCCGCATCTTCAAGCGCCACAAGTCTTGGCTCATTCATTTCATCGGCATGGGATTCTATACTGCGCGCGCTTCTCTTCGTCTGCAGGATATCCGTGCTTTTCTATGCGCTTCTTGCATTTGTAATCTTCATGCTCTTTCAGCTTCTGCGCGCAATGTTCCGCGAGCGCTCGACATTATGAGCGCGGAGCCGCAGTACCCGATGCGCATCAACAAATATCTTGCGGGCAAGAAATATTGCACGCGGCGCGAAGCGGACGAGATGGTAAAGAAAGGACGCGTTTCTATAAATGGAAGGCCTGCGGTCTTGGGCGATAAGGTCTCCGAGCGTGACGTGGTAGATGTGAAATGGCGGGCGAAAAAATACCGGTACTTCGCATACAACAAGCCGCGCGGTGTCATAACACATTCTCCGCAAGACGAAGAGGAGGACATTCTGGGCACGATAACGCTGAAGAATATCTTTCCCGTCGGTCGGCTCGATAAAGATTCATACGGTCTCATCATCCTCACCGATGACGGCAGGATAACCGACGCGCTTTTGAACCCAGAACACGCGCACGAGAAAGAATACGAGGTCACTTGCGCTCATAAACTCCCAGACGATTTTAAAGAAAAAATGGAAAGAGGCGTGGATATCGGCGGCTATGTCACCAAGCCCTGCACTGTGAATATCTTGGGCGACAATACATTCTCTATCGTGCTCACAGAGGGAAAGAAACATCAGATACGGAGCATGTGCGGCGCGTTCGGCCAAAGCGCGGTAGAACTCCAGAGAAAACGCATTGTGAATATCAAGCTTGGCCGCCTCGTACCCGGCGAATACCGCGCCATCCAGGGAAAAGAATTGAGTGATTTCCTGAAAGCGCTCGGGTTTTGATTCCTAGAGCTTAACGTCAGGCGTGCTTTCAGTGCGTAGTTGGACGCTTTCCGGAATAATCTGGAGAATGTCGTCCTTAAGCAGCGTGAATGCTGCATAACCAGCCGTTAGTATTGTCACGAGCCCTCCGAGAGCGAGTCCCCATCTCCCGCCGGCGTGTTCGCCGATGAAACCGATTATCGGGCCTCCTATTGAAGTCGAGCCGACCATGGCTGCACTCCAAAGTCCCATGACCCGCCCACGCATCTCGTATACGCTTTCCAGTTGGACCATCGTTTGCCCTAGCGAAAGCAGGTTGACGGAAAATGCCCCTACAAAAAACATGCCAAAAATCGCGAGTTGGAGCGTCGGCATAAACGCCGTTGCCACAATACTGATGCCAAACAACATCGCAAAGATGACCAAATGATGAGGCGCGATTTTGTGCCGTCCAGCTGCATAAAGGCCGCCGAGGCCGGCTCCTACGCCCATGGCAGTCATAAGTGCAGCATAGCTTGCGGCATCTCCGTTGAATGTACTCTTGGCAAGTATCGGAAGACTGACTTGGAATTCATATGCAAAGGTGCCGATGAATGCCATCATCAGGAGAGTGTTCCGGATGACGGGTGTCGCCATAACGTATCGAAAACCCTCCGTCAACTGCCCCGATTTCTTTTCGACTGGCAGTTCTGTCCGCAATTCCTCTTTACGCATCATGAAAAGCATTGCCACAACGGCAATGTAAGAAATACCATTTATCAAGAAACAAAATGCGATGCCGATGCTTGCAATAAGCACACCCGCAATAGAAGGTCCGGCAACCCGCGCGAGATTATTCTCAGTCGCGTTCAAGCTCACGGCATTCTTTAAATGCGCCTCATCTACCATTTCAGATACGAACGTCTGCCGTGCTGGGTCGTCGAATACCCGTATCGCTCCATGAGCTAAAGCAATTATATATACCATCCACATTTGTATGGTATCTGTAAAAATAAGAATGCTTATTCCTATCGCGAAAACTCCCAATATTCCTTGCGTCCAAGCTATGAGAGAACGCTTGTTGAAACGATCTACAATGACCCCGCCCCATGGACCGAAGAGTAACTGAGGCAAAAATTGCAGAGCCAACACGATCCCCAATTGGCTCCCTGAGCCGGACAATTGCAGAACGAGCCATCCAAGCGCGACGACTTGCATCCATGACCCGCACATCGATATCCCGCGACCGATGAAGTACAGTCGATAGTTGCGGATTTTGAGCGAGGCAAATGTCTTGTGTCCAAATTCCTTAATAGCAGGCATAGCTAGGAAAATACGGTCTTGTTATTTTACCTCATTTTTCCAGGTCAAGAACTTCGTCTATCCGTATCTTCGCGACGAATTCCGGAACGTGTGATACGAGCACCATCGCTCCCTCGTACGCATTGAGTGCTTCCGCAATAACAGGAATGTGCCGGAAATTGATGTGGTTCGTCGGCTCGTCAAGAATGAGAAGGCCGGGTTTCAAGAGCACGAGCCGCGCGAATGCCACAAGCCCCTTCTGTCCTTCCGATAAATGGCCTATCTTCGCGTGTATCAACTCATCAGATATGAGAAAACCTGCCGCGACACGGCGCATGTTTTCTTCTATCTGCGAATCCATAACATCTGCAAGCTCGTCATGCACGGTCGATTCGAAATTGAGATTCGAAAAATCCTGCCGGTAGTACCCGACCTTGACGCCAGGAGTGATGTGCGCGCCCTCTGCAGTGCCGCTCGCAAGCGATTCAAGAAGCGTGCTTTTGCCGATCCCGTTCGGACCCGTGAGCTGCAGATGCTGATTCTTGCGCAGAGACAGGATTTTCTTGCGCATCACGACCTTATGGTTCCTTATAGTTTTGTAAGACGTGATACGGAGCATCTCGCCCGTTAAATTCTCGGGACAGGGGATGGTAAACGGCTTGATGGTCTTGTCTTCGCGCCGCACATCCACTTTTGCTTCTTCCGCCTCCGCAGCCTTCGCGCGCATGCGCTTGGCGACGAGTCGTAGCTGTCCGCCCTTGTGCGCAAAATAATTCGCCTTTTCTTTATTCGCGATGATCGTTTTCGCCAACTGCGCGTTTTTCATGTTTTCCTTCTCCACACGCGCGGATATCTGTGCAACTACGTCGGAATAATTCCCTACATACTGTTCCACTTTGTGCGTGTGCACGTCCAGATACAGCACGCCCTGCGTGAACGCGTTCAAGAAATCGGCATCGTGCGAGATGACCATGCACGTCTTCGGGTAATCGACGAGGAATTGCGTGAGATGCGCGATGCCCTCGCGATCGAGATTATTTGTCGGCTCATCTAAGAGGAGGAGGTCGGAATTCTGGATGAGGGCCGAGGCAAGCAAGAGCCGCGCCTGCTGGCCGCCGGAAAATGAGCTGACTATTCTATCGTGGACTTTCTCGTGCCCTTTGAGATTCACTACTTCGAGCACCTCATCAATTCGCGGGTCGATATCGTACATTTTCTTTTGGAAACATTTCTCGAAGAATTCACGGATGGTAAGGTCCACCTCTTCGCGCGGAATAACTTGCCGCGCGATTGCGATGGAAAGACCCTTCTCGATATGTATCTCTCCAGATTCCGGCTCGACTGCTTTCGTGATAAGCCCGAATATCGTGCTCTTGCCGGCGCCGTTCTGACCCATGAGCGTCGTCTTCGTCCCGCGCCGCACGGAAAACGAAACATCGTCCAATATCGGTTTGCGTGGGCCGTGTTCGAACGATACATTCTCGAACCTGACGATTATTTCGTTTGCGGACATCCTAAGAACCTACCCTATATTGGCTTAAATTGGAACCCTTTCTCTTGAGACGGAGATGTTCTCTATTTATGCCTGAAGCGTCGCTTGCCTCCCGGCATCTTTGAGTAATTTCTCTTTTTCTTTTTTGCCTTTTTCGCCATGTATATAAAAATTAAAGCCTGCTAACTTATCTCCGAGCTAGGATTATTTCTTCTTATCCTTTTTCGGTTTCTTCATCTCCTTTCTTTGAGCATTGTTCCCTTTTGCCATATTAAATAGGTGTCTATATCTGTTAATGGGGCTATTTTAGCATGAGCCGAGCCGAAGCGCCCGTCTTTTCAGCGGGTGCCGGAGCGCGCGGGAAAATGCTTCTCAAACCATGCGCGCGCAAGTTCCGCGACCTGCTCCAAAGCGCCGCTTTCCTCGAAGAGATGGGTCGCGCCTTCGACTATATCCAAACGCTTTTCGCAATGCATCGCGCGAAGCGCCGCTTCATTCAGCTTGATGACTTCGTGGTCTTCGCCTCCTACTATAAGGAGCACTGGCGAAACGACTTTGCCTAGTTCATCCATTGCGAGGTCCGGCCGGCCGCCGCGCGAGACGACCGCCCCAACGCGGGAGCCGAGACGCGCCGCCACTTTGAGCGCGGCGGCCGCCCCCGTCGATGCGCCGAAAAGTCCGAGCGGGAGATGTCCTGCTTCCGGCTGTTTCCGAAGCCATTCTACGATCCGTGCAAGACGCTCCGTCAGAAGTCCGATATCGAAACGCGTTTCGCGCACGGCGTCTTCTTCTTCCGATAGAAGGTCCACGAGCAAAGTCCCGATACCTCCCCCTTGCAAGGATTCCGCCACGAACATGTTGCGCGGAGAAAGCCGGCTGCTCCCGCTTCCGTGCGCAAAAAGCACGATGCCGGAAGCCCCGTCGGGAACTGCGAGCGTTCCCGGAAGTTCCGCGCCAGCCTGTACCGTTACTTCGCGTTCCATAATGCCTCAATTCTTCTTCCGCGTCCGCCTTTCAGGAAAAGCCGGCGAATCGTCGTATCCGAAGTAGCGGTCGCCTAGGTCTCCGAGCCCCGGCACTATCATTCCATATGCGTCGAGCCTCTTGTCCGTCGCCGCGAGCACGATATTCTCCCGCGGGATATACCGCGCAAGGCGTGAAAGGCCCTCAGGAGCAGCAATAACACCGACGAAATAAATACTCTTGGGATCAGCGTCGCGCAAAATTAGTCGTGATACCGCCGCCTTTGCAGAACCGCCTGTTGCCAGCATCGGGTCGAGCACGACAATGACGCTCTTCTTTGAGATAGGCGGGAGATTCTCGTAATACCAATGCGGGCGCTTGGTGCGCGGATCACGCCTTATGCCAAAAACACCTACGGGAGCATCCGGGAATATGCGCGTCGCGGAGTCGAGAAAGGCGATGGCGGCGCGAAGGATGATAATGAGGACGGGCTCCTTTACCACTCCCCGCTCACTCAGAAGCGCCTGCAATTCACGCATTAGGAGAGCGCAAAGTTCCCGCGTCGCGCCGCGGAATTCTGCAGTGCCGGTTTCCCTGTCACGGAGCACTTTGAGAGACGCTCCAATACCGCTAACCGTTCGTTCCGAGAGCCTCGCAATGCCTTTCGCCTGTTCTCCTTTCGTCATAATGACCCCAGCAATTTGATGACTTCATCGTCTTCGACCTGCGGGAATCTTAAATAGTGGGCGCCGACCGCTCCAAGAAATTCCTCCGGCGGCTCGAGCACGATAACCTCGTCGGCGCCTTCCGCGCGCAGTTCGCGCACGGCCTCAGAGGACGCGACGGGCACGGCAATGACGATGCGGCCCGGCTTTTGCGCTTTTGTCGCGCGCGTGGCGACCCGGATGGAAAGGCCCGTCGCCACGCCATCATCGACAATGATGGCGGTTTTGCCCCTTACACCGGCCTGCTTCCTGTTCCCGCGATAGAGCTCGACGCGCCGCTGCGCTTCCTGTTTCTGCCGCAGAGTTTCTTCCGTGAGCCACGCCATATCGATAACGGCGGCTTCCCCTTCATTGCACAACCGCATCCCCTTCTCGTTTACCGCGCAGACCGCGTACTCGGGATTGTTGGGATGTCCGACTTTGCGCACGACTACGATGTCGAGAGGAAGCTTGAGCGCTTTGGCTACCTCGTATCCGGTTACCACGCCGCCGCGCGGGAGCGCGAGCACGACGGCATCTTTCGCGCTGTACTGCATGAGTTTGCCAGCAAGCTGTTTCCCCGCATCGCTTCTGTCTTTGAACATATCAATTTGGATTGAGCAAGACGTTCGTATGCATTAATGCTAGCACAAGGGAACCGAACCGGTATGCAAGCCCGGTTTGTCCTATCACTTTGACATCCCCCCGAAAGTGGTACTTTCGAAAGGGATTCCGAACCTATTGTCATCGACTACTATGCACGCAATCTACCTATTTCAAGAGCGGCAGGAGGACGGGATATATGCGCTCGGCAATGAGACGGTAGCCGACGTCGTTGGGGTGTATCTCATCCGACATGTACGCATCGCGCCCGAGGAGCCCGTCCAGCACGTCCGACACATAAGCCGTCTTATACTCCTCGCTCATCCGCTCGAAACGCGAATCAAAATGGTCGCTGAGAATGCCGCCGCGGACGCCGAGCAAGATCACTATCGCGCCCCTCCTCTGCATGTCTCCGATCATTCTCCCCAGGTTCTCGAACGTTTGCGCTTCCGGTATGCGGCGCAGATAATCATTGCCTCCCAAAAGAAGGAGCACGACTTTCGGTCGATACGCATCAAGAGCGTTCAGGCGCGCGAGACCGTCTTGGGTCGTATCGCCGCTTCTCCCAAGATTAATGATGGGCTGTCCTATCTTCCGCGAGAGAAGCGACACGAAATCGCCGCCCTGTGATGCGCCGACACCTTCCACCAGGCTATCGCCGAATGCGATGATGTCTGTGCCATTCGAGGGATAGTTGCGTACGGCTTCGGCGCGTGAAAAATACCAGTACGCGCCGAGTACACACAACGCGGCTAATATTGTGATGAGAATATGCCGAGGTTGCATGTTCGTTGATGTGCTTACGCGCTACTTGCCTATCCGCTTCGTCAATATCGCGGCGGCGAGTATCAGCATCGCGCTTCCTCCCGCGATCCAGAGCGCGAGCTGCAGAGGGCTGTTAAGGACGAAAGCTCCGCCGGCGTAGACAGCCACGATGGCGAACGGGATTTCCGAGATGAGCGTGGCCGCCAGGTATTTGAGAAAATCGTACCTGAGACTTCCGAGGACAAGTCCGGTTACTTCGGACGGCAGAGCCAAGCGGAAAAGCACCACCAGGATGAATTCCGAGTGCTCGGAAAACTTGCTCCGGTACGCTTCTATCCTCTTCATGCGGAATATCTTCTGAAAAATAGCGTGCAGGCCGTAGTGGCCGATGGCGTAGGAAATTATGCCGCCAATACACCAGCCGATGACCAGAAAAAGCAATGCCAGTTCCTCGCCCCAGACGACAACAGCGAAAGGGACCGTGGGAATGCTCGTAAATGGAGAAAGTATGGCCGACAACGCGGCGAACAGGATGAAAGCCGTCACGCCGGTTGCTTCGTGAGCGGCGATATACGCGTTCACGGCGTCGGCCGCATCGCTGAAACCCGCCTGAAGACCGGCAGACGATAAGAAGATGATCGCGAGGACGGCGACAAGGGCGGTAATAATCGTGGTTCGCGTCATCATATCGTTTTTCAGCTCATGCGCGCCGGCTTCCGCGGACGCACCCGGGCCCGCCGCGCCTTTCCCCCACTGTACCGCATCCTCCCGCGCAAGAGAACCGGGTTGCACTGCGTGTTTTGTCTTCCCCCTTTCTTCGCGCGGCTATCATGCAATCATTGCTCCTGTGCAGAGTGTGTGTTATATTGTCCCGTAACAGACAAAGAGAACGGCCCTCTTGAGAGCCGCTCTCTTTTTGTTTGTAATTGGCGAAAGCTCTTTTTTGATCTTTAGAGGGAACGTGAAAATGAACCAGACCCAGTTTGACCAGAAGCGGGAAATGTTCGAACGCTCAAAACCGAGCACGAAGTCCGAACAAGCTTCAATGGAACCAGCGAGTCCCGGCGAAGCATCGGGCGATCTCGACACCGCCGCGTTTCTCGGACACTCGAAACAGCATTTGTCTGAGCAGGACTGACCGAGAAGGAGGAGGGACGAGGGCGACCGTGATGGCCGCCCTTTTCATATTTAGATCCCCACGCCTCCGAACAGCGTCCCGATGCCGAAAGTGATGATCATCGCGAGCGCGCCGCCCAAGACCACCCGTATCGTGGCACGAATCTTTCTCGCGCCGCCCACGTGCGCGCTCAGCATCCCCGTGATGACGAGTGCTACCAATACCGCCGCGAATGTCGCGGGGATGCGCAGCGTTGCCGGAGGCACCGTTATCGCGACAAGCGGTATGGCGGCTCCCGAAAGGAATGCCGCGCCGGAAGCGAATGCGGCGTGCCATGGATTCGTCAGTTCGTTCGGGTCGATGTTCAGCTCCGCGTCGACATGCGCCGCGATCGGGTCGCGTGCGGTCAACTCCTCCGCGACCGTCTTCGCGGTCGCGCGCGAGAGGCCTTTCGCTTCATAAATCGCCGCGAGTTCCTCCAATTCCTGCTCGGGCGCCGCGGCGAGCTCGTACCGTTCTTTTTCTATCAACGCTTCCTCCGTATCCCGCTGGGTGCTCACCGACACATATTCCCCCACCGCCATGGACAACGCACCGGCGAGAAGACCGGCGACACCGGCTGTGAGGATGACGCCCGGCGAACTCGACGCCCCCGCGACGCCCACGACGAGCGCGGCGATGGATACGATGCCGTCATTCGCGCCCAAGACAGCCGCCCGGAGCCAATTCAGCTTCCCGCCCGATGTATCGTGCGTATGCAATTTCTGATACTCCGCCGCGGTGTCCTGGGTGTTCATTTTTGAGATTTCATGCACAACTCATCTAGAAACGCCTCGATTTCAGCGATGGAGAGGGCAAAGACATTCTCTCTATTGGTTAGCCGCTTCAATCGAGCTAATTTTGTAGTATCCGTTTCAGCATCGTTCGTGAGGTAGTACTTCCCGTCCGCAATCGCTAAGAAAATCGCCCCGCGGAGATTCGACTGATTCGCCTCCCGGATGAACTCTTGCAAGTCTCGATACTGGTTGTCCTGCGCACCGCCAGAACTTTTTGTGTACTTGTGCGATGCGTAGACTTTTATGCCGCATGTCTCCCAGTAGAAATCGAGAGACTTCGCACGGCTTGTTCCCCCTCCCTTGCGAGCGTCCTTCCGAGATATGACAGCCCCGCCCAAGAGTTGGGTATCATCGTGAGCAAGCTGCTTGAAATTCGATACAGTTGGTATATTCGCAATGAATGCTGCGGCGATGTTCTCATGGATCTTCTGTTTTCCGGGATCTTTAGCGAAAAATGCCCGAAACATCTCATCGTCCCGGATTTTCGCTTTCACCTGCGATTCCACGAACGCAAAGCGAGAGGAGAACGTCTTTATTTTCTTCTTGAGATTCTTATCCCCATTCTCAAGTTCAGTCACTACATCGCGGAGATTCTTGCGAATCGCAGCAACGAACTTCTTCTCAAAATCAGGTGTTGGAGTTGACATGTTTAGCAATGAAGTCGCGCGCAAGACCGTAGTCCATACGCCGCCTATACTGACCATCTTTACGCAAACCTTTGAACGGTGTCAAGAAGACATCGCTGGTCGCTTCTCTGAACTTCCGTATGTCATTATTCAGGTCCCGAATGACTGAGTCCAGGTCCACCAGATCCGCCTTGATTCTCGTGATCATGCGAGAAGAGAACCCGACTTCGTATTCCGATAGGTCCTCGCCTGGAATAAAACGGATGGTTGGAGCTTTCGTGTCGTCGAATGCGATAAATCCGAGATTTCCGTCGGGGTGATTAAAAACGATTCCTGTCTTGCGTCTTTCTTGAGGAAGATATCTCTCCAACTCATCGAGATGCCCGATGAACTCTGCGTCGTTGAATATCTCTATCCTATGTGATCCGCGACTGAACAGTGCGAGACATACCGGATTGTCGGTATCTGCGAATAAGCGCTGGTCATGGAGGAAGATGACGACTTCCAGATCGTCGCGAAACGAATCGCTTCGCAGAAATGTCGCCGGAATGAGAGCCGCCACATAGTTACAATGAGTGAGGCACAAGTCCAGAGCATGCTTATACAAATCATCGAATCGTGTCTCCGGGAAAGATAGGCCGCGTCTTTTCGCGGAATTTTTCGCGAGCCATGGCGGATTTGTGACACAAAACTCGAATCCCTCTGGAAAATCTTTGAGGGTGTCCCTGAATTCCACTTCGGGGTCATGCGGTACGATATCGAATGACTGCGAGGAAGGAGCGGCGCCAATCTCTCGCAGAGCGCGAATGAGGTTGTTTCGTCCCGCAAACGGCTCTAACACCTCCTTGCCAATCAAACTCCTTTTTTCTATCCAATCTCTAAATGGCTTGAGCAAGAAGGGGTTCCCTTCGGTGTAATACCGTCCCGCCTGGCGCTTCTCCTGCAAAGCGAGCATGCAATCATTGTAACATGCCCGTGAGCGACCGTGATGTATGCGTATGCAATTTCTGATACTCCGCCGCGGTGTCTTGGGTGTTCATACTGGTGAGTATACCCCGTGAGAGAGCCCGGAAGATCCGTCCTCCGCTCTGCTGAGCTCAGTACTTCCCACATTCGCAGTACTCTGCTCAGTATTTCCTCGCTCCCGCTCGGTCATCGTTTGCACTCGGTCGCTGGCCTCAGCGCTCCCCTCGCGCATTTTTCGTGAGGGTCTACAAATATAGATGCGTCTCAGTCACCTGACTTAGCATAAGCTGGCTGCCGGACTTGGATTCGAACCAAGATAAACGCCTCCAGAGGGCGCTGTACTACCATTATACGATCCGGCAAAAATTCGCTTCTAGCTACTAGCTTTCAGCCAGTAGAGAATACTTTAAAAACGACCCTTATTCAACACCGCTCGCGGCGCGGGCACGCGCCGCGAGCGCGATGGCGAAGATGGCTATGTAGACGATGAGGCCGTAGGCGCAGGTCGGGAGCCCAAGCAGATAGAAGGAAATGCCGCCGGCGAACAGGCGCGGCAGTTCGACGAGCGTGAAGTAGCCGGCGAAGAGGATGCCGACGCCCGAGACAGTGAGCATGATGCGCAGGACCCGCTCGTTCGCGGCACCGAGCGCAAAATGCGAGAGTATCGCCGCGGTCATGATGAAGAACATCACGAAGCCGTAGTAGCACGCCGGGTATCCGAGGAAGTACGGGCACGGCTCGTTGAACGCGCAGACGTCGGAGAAGAACCGCACGGAACTCAAATAGCCGGCAAAGAGGAGCCCGGCTACGGAGAGCGCGAGGAGGAGGCGGAAGCGCCCGATATTCCTTTCCATGCGCCTATGGTATCACGCAGGTACGGCGGTCGTGCCCGAATTCTATGGGGATCTCTTTCACGCTCTCTACGCCCTCGGGGCCGAACACGACCCGCAGGAGAAGCCCCCGGCGCACCTCGTCGCTCCAGTATTGATCGAAAATGAAGTTGCCGAGCGAATAGTAGATGTCCGTGTCCTTGTATTTCTCATGCTCCTGCACGATATGCGGATGCGAGCCGATGACTATCGCGGCGCCTGCGTCGACGAACGAGTGCGCGAGCCTCTTCACCCGCTCCGGCGGCGGCACGTACTCATCGCCCCAGTGCGCGTAGACGACCGCGACTCTCCCCTCCAGCGCTTCGCGCCTCACTTGCGCCACGGTGTGGTCGGTCTTGTCGCTCGTCCAATCGCTCCAATTTACGAACGAGAACGGCACGCCGCCGATGGTCATGCGCGCGACCCTGTCGGCTTCCACCGCGTCCGGGTCGCCGAAATAGCCGACACCCGCCGCATCGAGCCACTTCCTGGTCTCCACCAGGCCCTCGCGCCCAAAATTCATGATGTGATTATTGCCGATATTCACCATGCCGATGCCGTGACGGCGCAGAAGCGAGGCGGTCGAGACCGGGAAGGTGAACGTGTAGTTGTACTCATCTTCAGGCGAGGACGTGGCACTTACCGAAGCGTGCGACGTGATCGGGCCTTCCAGATTCGCGACGACGAGATCGGCATCCGCGAGCACCGGATCGATGCATGAAAATATGAAATCGTCTCCGTTCTTCTCCATGGCCGTGCGCACCGTGCGGTCGAACATCATGTCGCCGCCGAAGATGATCGTCGCTCTAGGTTGTGGAAGCGCACGCACCGAGAGCGCGGGCGTATTGGGCGCGATGGGGGCGCTCGCAAGCGACGGGAACAAAGCCGCCGCAAACGCGAACGCGAGAATGAACGCGTTCCACATGATATCCATTGTACGCCTTTCACGCGTCGCCAGAGCGAGCGCGAGATCAGGAAGCGACGAAGATGTGCGCGAGCGAGTGGGGCTTCCCTTCGATGATAGAGGCGGAGGTGATGCGGACGAATTCGGCCTTGCGCCTGAATTCGGAGAGATTCCGGGCGCCGACATACCCCATGCCGACCTGGACTCCGGATGCTAGTCCGGCTGCGACATCGGCAACAGGGCCGCGGCACGGCACCAGCGCCTCGACACCCTCCGGCACCGCCTTGCGTCCGTGAGTAAAGTAGCGCTCCGCGCCTGCGGCGCTCTTGATAACGGCTTCCGAGCCCATACCGCGGTATTCCTTGAAGCGCTTCCCGCCTTTGCGGACGATGCGTCCCGGCGATTCATCAGTGCCTGCCAACAGGTTCCCGAGCATGACGGCCGAAGCGCCTGCCGCCAAGGCTTTGGCTATGTCGCCCGAGGTGCGAATGCCGCCATCGGCGATTACCGGTACTCCTTTCTTTGATGCTACTGCCGCGACTTCCATGATAGCGGAGAGCTGGGGCACGCCTACGCCTGAAATAAGGCGCGTGGTGCAGATGGAGCCTGGTCCGACACCGACTTTGACCGCGTCGGCAAATGTGCACGCGGCGCGCGCGGCTTCGGCAGTCGCAATGTTTCCATAGATCATTTTTGCGTGCTTCAGATTTTTCTTGATGCGCTTTGCGCTCGCAACTACATTTAAATTGTGGCCGTGCGCGCAATCGATGACGATAACGTCGCATCCGGCCTTGTCGAGCGCTTTCGCGCGCTCGACGTGGAACGGTCCGCATGCGGCGCCAACCAAAACTCCGGCTTTCTTCGCTTCACGCACCATTTTCGCCTGCACCTCGACGGAACAGTTGCGGTGGATGATGCCGAGACCGCCGAGTTTGCCGAGCGCGATCGCCATGCGTGCCTCCGTTACACGATCCATCGCGGCGGAAAGAAAGGGCAGCGAGAGCGCTAACCCTCCTATATTTGTTTTAAGCGACGCTTCACCCGGCTCCATCGCGCTTGCAGCGGGGCGAATGAGCACGTCGTCGAAGGTAAATCCTTCAGCTCTTATTTTGAAACCCATATTTTATTATACCCCATTCGGTATCCTCTGCAAAGTGGACATGCTAGTTTGTCTTACCTATCATCGCCCGGAGCGCGCAGTGGTCGCTCAATCCCGATACCATCTCGACATCGGAAACCGTATAGCCCGGCGTGCTGAAAAGGCCGTCCACCATGTACGGCAGCTGGCCGGCCCGATGCAATGTGCCGTCTATGCTCGTCGTGTAGCTGGCGGGCACGTTGTCTTTATAGTGCCCCGCGAACGTGTTGAAGATTTCCCCTCCCCTAGGCGCGTTAAAATCCCCGGTCAAAACAAATTCGCCGGATGCGTCCAAAGTCCAGAGTACTTTCCGCATGTCTTCCCGCTGAAGTTCAGTCGGTTGGCCCTCGGGCGACCACGTGAAATGCGTGGTCACTATTCTGAAAGCGACTCCTTCTTTCTCTGCGTCGCAAATGGCGAGCGCGCGATTGGTCATGCTGTATGTTTCCGGCTTATCGAAGTCAGAATCCGGAATGCTCTCGGGACCGCCATGGTAGTAAAAAATGTTTTTCTTTCTCATCGACAATCGCGAGAATATGCCGATACCGAAAACCGCGGAAACGCCGTCTCTCAATTGTCTTGCCATGGGACCATAAAGATACGAGGAGCCGCCGAGCGCTTTCGAGAAACGCGGAATGTCCTCCTCGTTCAACTCTTGGATAGTGGCGATATCGGGCATCTCTCGTTCGAGAAAAGGCAACACTAGATCGAGATGCTGCGAACCCTCGACGTTGAGCGAGATTAGTTTGACACGCGGCGGCATATACCTCCACGTTATCCTTTCTTCGCACGAATTGCTGCGGCTTTGATGAACTCGGTGAAGAGCGGATGCGGCGAAAGCGGGCGCGCGCGAAATTCCGGATGGAACTGCGTGCCGAGGAAGAACGGGTGCACCAAGCGCGGCAATTCAGCGATCTCCATCAGATGCCCGTCAGGCGAACGGCCGGAGAATATGAGGCCTGCATCTTCAAGCCGTTTGATGTGATCGGGATTCACTTCATAGCGGTGGCGGTGCCGCTCCGAGATCTCTGCCTTTCCGTATGCCTCTCGCGCGATAGTGCCGTCCGAAAGCTCGCACGGATAGGCACCGAGACGCATTGTGCCGCCATACGCCTTCTTCGCGAGCTTCTCGATCTGTTCGGGGAGAATGGCGATGACCGGATGCTTTGTTTTCGGGTCTATTTCCGTCGTGTGAGCGCCCTTGAGCCCGGCGACATTGCGCGCATATTCTACCGTCATCAATTGCATGCCATAGCAGAGGCCGAAATACGGGATTTTGTTCTCGCGCGCGAAATGTATGGCGTTTATTTTTCCCTCTATTCCCGTTTCTCCGAATCCGCCAGGGACCAATAGTCCGTCAAATCCCGAGAGCTCCGCGACAGCTTCCGGGTCCTCCTGATATTTTTTCGCGCTCAGCCATTCTATGTGCGGCCTTACTCCAACCTCATAGCAGGAGAACTTGATTGCCTCGATGACGGATATGTATGCATCTGAGAGGACAAAGTCGCCCGTATCGAAATATTTGCCGACGATGCCTATCTTGACCTCGTTCTTGAAATTCTTCGTCTTGCGCACAAAAGACTCCCAATCATGGAGATCGGTCTGCTTTCCGTTCGGGAGCCGTAGTACATGGCAAAGCGTTGCGCCCAGATCGTCTTTTTCAAAGTTTAGAGGAACATCGTAGATACTCTCAACATCCGGCGCTGCTATAACGCGCTCCTTGGGTATATTGCAAAAAATCGAGATTTTTTCTTTTCGTTTTTCATCGAGCCGGACTTCGGAGCGCGCAATGATGACATCTGCGAAAACGCCGGCGCTATTCAATGTGCGCGCCGCATATTGCGTCGGCTTCGTTTTCATTTCACCTATAGAGCCTGGGATAGGAAGATACGAGACGAGAACTACCGCGACGTCATCGGGATGTTTAGATTTCATCATGCGCGCCGCCTCGAGGAAAAGAATGTTCTGATATTCGCCGACGGTGCCGCCGATCTCGATAACGGTCACATCCGCCTCGGCCGCCTCGGCGGCGCGCTCGATGCGCCTGATGACTTCAAGCGGGATGTCGGGCACGACCTCGACGCACTTCCCCTTATATTCGAGATTTCGCTCTTTTTGTATTACGGAAAGATAGACGCTTCCCGTCGTCATGTAATTGTCGGGGCCCAGGTCGCGCCCGAGAAAGCGCTCGTAGTTGCCCATGTCCTGGTCCGTCTCCAGTCCGGAATCAAGTACGAACACTTCGCCGTGCTCCGTCGGATTCATCGTGCCGGCATCCACGTTTATGTACGGGTCTATCTTGAGGGCAGTTACCTTGAGTCCCCGTCCGCTTAGAATCGTCCCGATTGAAGCTGTCGCGACGCCCTTCCCGACACCGGACATCACGCCTCCAACGACGAAAATGTATTTATGTCCTTTGCCAGCGTGTTTTGTCATACGAAATATTATTTTTCCAGATACCGCCGCACAGCCAAGAAGCTTGAGAGCGCTCCGAGCGCGATGCCTGAACCTATAACAGTAATAAATAGGCGTGGGAAGGCGTCGGTATAATAGGAAAAGACGTTAAATGTGCCGAAAAATCTTTCCGATGCGGGACCAAGCCAGAACGTTATCGGATATAGAAGAATAAGAACAATTAATCCCGAAAGCACTCCGTAGAGCACTCCAGTTACCATGAATGGACCTCGTACATACCATCTGCTAGCACCGACTATATTCATGACGCCTATCTCATTCCGCGACGTATAAATAGCAAGGCGTATCGTGTTGAACGATATGAGAAGCGACGCTAGTCCGAGTACAAGCGTTATAACCGACCCGAGACGAGACGATGTTTCAATTATGCTGGTGAGGCGGTCGATGGCCGTTTTGTTCTGATAGAAATTAACTTTATCTATCGCCGTGCCTGCGGCTCCGCCTTCTCCCTGCTGTACTTCCAGGAACTTCGCTATCGCCTCGTATTGGGATGTTTCTTTCGCGCGTACTTCAAGAGAAGCGCCCAGAGGATTGTCGCTGAGCTCGTCAAGCGCTTGAAGAGTGAGTTGGTCGTTCTTGTGCCGCTCGCGGAATTGCGCCAGTGCCTCTTCCCGGCTGACATATGCGACACTTGCCACTTCCGGCAGATTCTCAAGTGCTTTCCTAACGTCTGCGATCTGTGAATCGGTCGCTTTTGTCGTGAAATAAACGCTCACATCAACCTTGTCTTTCAGTTGCTTCAGAGTCGAATCGAGTGCGGCGCCGGATATCATAAGTCCAGCCACTACGAAAAGAGTGATGGACATGATAAGAACTGCCGAAAGAGAGACGAAGCCGTTCCTTATGAAACCGATGAATCCGTATCGCGCGACCCGCTTTGTGTTTATCCAGAGAGACATAGGAACAGTTTACAGCGAACAGTGCATAGTGAACAGTGCGTTATTTACCGTCTTCATAAGACGTACTTCCCGCTCTTGTCATCCCGAACGATGCGTCCCTGGTCCATAGTTACGACCCGCCTCTGCACGGAATCCACGACCGATTTGTTATGCGTCGCGATTATTACCGTCGTGCCCAGATCATTTATTTTCTTCAAGATCTCCACCACGTCGTGCGTGTTGATGGGGTCTAGATTCCCGGTCGGCTCGTCGGCTATAAGCACATCAGGCTGGTTCACGATCGCGCGTGCTATAGCAACCCTCTGCTGTTCTCCGCCCGAAAGATGCCCCGGGAAATTCCACATCTTGTCGAAAAGACCGACAAGCTCAAGCACATGCGGCACGTCGGTCTTGATCTCTTCATCGGTGCGGCCCGCTACTTCGAGCGCGAAAGCGATGTTCTCATACACTGTCTTGGTCGGTAAAAGTCGGAAATCCTGGAATATCGTGCCCATGTTGCGCCGTATCCTCAATAATTCACCATTGGAAAGCGAGCTCATGTCGCGCGAGCCGAAATAAATAGCTCCTTCCGTGGGCTGTACTTCGGCAAACAACATCTTGAGAAGCGTCGTCTTGCCAGCGCCCGAGTGCCCGACGATCGAGACGAATTCGCCAGAATCAATTCCGAGAGTTATGTCTTCCACAGCGTGCTGACCGCCGTCGTAGACTTTCGTGACTTTGTCGTAATAGATCATA
>Ga0209542_10006494_pt1 | contig 22725 bp, 23 predicted proteins | sample RifCSPhighO2_01_FD_184028 | JGI IMG/M metagenome (GOLD analysis project Ga0209542, IMG submission 184028) | Soil microbial communities from Rifle, Colorado - Rifle CSP2_plank highO2_0.1 (SPAdes) (version 2) | ecosystem: Environmental > Terrestrial > Deep subsurface > Rock core/Sediment ... | reverse complement strand
AAGCAAAGTTATTATTATAATTAGTATGCTCCTCTTTATAAAAATTTCGGATATTTAAAGAATAGATTATTTTAAAAAATTTTCAAGTTTTTTCGGGTTTTGAGTTCAAATCCCCATTTTAAACTCGACTATCGTCGAGACCCTACTCGCACTCTCGCTCGGATTTTTTAAATTTGCCTTCGGGAGAATATCTCGCGAAAATGCTCGCCCTTCATTTTTATAATTAATTTCCAAAAGTTACGAACTCAAAACTTTTTTGAAATATTTTCAATCATTTTCCAGGATTTTTTTAATTTTTCATTTGATTCTTTTGCGATTAATTTTAAAAAATCATCGTTGACTAAAATTTTATTTTTATTAAAGATTGGAAATTCCAGCTTGTCATCGCCGTGGATTTCAAGAATTATATTTCTTCCGAGATAATGGATTCCAGAATGTTTCATTCCTGAATTTTTCACTTTTTCTAAAAGCAAAGAAGCGCTTTCTAAATTTCTGCAAACAACATGAAGAATTGGGGGTTCGCATTTAAATTTAATTAATTCTGTTTTTAATTTTTTGCTCTGTCCGGAATTGTTTTCAATTTGGAATTTTGGGTTTTTAAAATTCCCACTCAAACTTCGACTATCGTCGAAGACCCCCCCTTTATTTTTTTTGAGTTTTCCAAATTTTGGTAAAAACCCAAAACTCCGGACAGAGTCAAATTTATTTTTAATTATTTCATTTAAATTATTTTTCAGCCAATTAAAAGAAATTAGTTCATGAGAAATTTTTAAAAACAAATTATGAGATTTTTTATTTTGAGAAATCATTAAAACAATTCTTCCAGCGCAAGACGAGGTTGTATAATAATTTGGTGAGCTGTTTATTTTATTACATAAAGGAATAATTTTTTCGTCCCATTTGCCAATAAAAGATTTGTCAATTTTTGAAAGAACTGAAGTTTTTCGTCTAAGAAATGAATCAAAAGGCATTTTGAATTAAAAAGTTTTATTCTCCCTTTTCCAAAATTTTTGCATTAATTCCTTTTTCTGCGCAAAGTTCAACGAATTCCTGCGCATCTTTTTTTGTTCCAACAATAGAACCATAATGCATTGGAATTGCTAAAGTTGGTTTAATTATATTGGCTGCTTCTGCAGCTTCTTCTGCTGACATTGTAAATCTTCCTCCGACTGGAAGAAGCGCAATAAATTCTTTGCCTTCCTGTCTATGTCCAGTTAATTTTTGCATTTCAGGAATTATATCTGTATCGCCTGCATGATAAATCAAAACCTCGTTCATTTTAATTAAATATCCAAGCCAAGCGTCGTCTTTTGGATGAAATTGCTTGTCAATATTATATGCCGGAACAGCAGAAATTTTTAAATCGCCTAAATTTAATTCCTGACCTTGTTCCATTACTTCCATTTTAATTTGAGTTTCAAATCTTGTTATTTTACTCTGGCAGTCGGCTGGCATAACTATTCTTGTTCCTTCCTGAATAATTTTGTTAATGTCCTCAAAACTGCAGTGATCATAATGGCTGTGAGTTATAAGAATTAAGTCCGCTTTTTCAGAAGTTTCAGGAATATTGTAAGGGTCAATATAAATTTTTTTTGAATTTTTAATTAAGAATCCTGAATGTCCGAGCCATTTTAATTCTATATTTCCAATTTTCATATTTAAAAACAAAAATTTTACATTAAAATTTAAGTAATACCTCAAAAATCAATTTCCCTTTTAAAGATAACTATACATTAATGGATGATGAAAAAGTTTAAAAAGAAAATTTAGAAATATTTTTCAAGGCTTCCACCTTGTCATTGTCCTTGGAAAAGGAATTGCATCTTTAATTGTATCAAGTCCGCATATCCAGGCGACAATTCTTTCAACTCCCATTCCAAAACCGCCATGCGGAATACTTCCATATCTTCTTGTATCTAAGTAAAATTCATAATTTTCTGGATTTTCATTCATCTCAATTAAATTTTTTTTAATTTTTTCAATATCAGATTCTCTTTCAGAGCCGCCGATAATTTCTCCGTAGCCCTCTGGAGCAATAAAATCAACTCCATGCACAACTTTTTTGTCTTTAGAGTTTTCCTTCATATAAAATGCTTTGACAATCTTGGGATAATTTGTAATCATGATTGGAACATCAAACATAGAACTTAATTTGTCTTCTTCAATTGTTCTCAAATCTTTTCCCCATTCAATATTCATACTCGCTTTTTCTTTAAGGAGTTTTAGCGCTTCTGTATAAGTCATTCTTACAAATTTTTTCTTAATAACTGGTTCAAGTTTTTTTGCGTCTCTTTCAAGAATTTTTAGTTCTTCTTTATTTTCGTCCAAAACTTTTTTTACAATATGTTTGATTAATTCCTCGCCATAAAATAAAATATCTTCAAAATTTGCCCATGCAACTTCCATTTCTGCGTGCCAGTATTCTGTCAAATGTCTTGAAGTTTTTGATTTTTCTGCTCTGAAAGAAGGAGCAATAGTGTAAATTTTTTCCAAACTAAAAATTGCCGGTTCTGCATATAACTGCCAGGTTTGGGCGAGGAAAACTCCTTTTTGCCCGAAATATGGAACGGAGAATAATGTTGAACCGCCTTCGCACTGGACACTTTGAAAAATTGGGCTTTGATATTCATAGAAATTATTTTTTCTGAAATATTCATGAATTGCTCCGAATACTGTACTTCTAATTTTTAAAATTGCAGTCATTTTTCTGCTTCTTAACCAGAGATGTCTTCTGTCGCCGAGCAATTCTTCATTTAAACTTTTATTAATTGGAAAACTTTCGCTTAATCCAATGATGTTTATTTTTTCAGCTGAAATTTCATAATTTGTTGGAGCTCTTTTATCTTCTTTAATTTCTCCAATAATTTCAACACTTGATTCAATTTGCAATTTATCAATATCTTCCCACTGCTTTTTTAATTTTTCTTTTTTTAAAACACACTGGATTATGTTGCTGTGATCTCTTATAACTAAGAATTTGAATTCATTGCTTCCTCTTTCGCGATAAATCCAGCCATGAACTGCAACTTTTCCTTTTCCCTGTTTTATCGCTTCGGATATTGATATGAATTTTTCTTCTTGAGTTTCTTTTTTTGCGGGCATTTTAATTTTATTCGTTTCCAAATCCGGATTTTCTTTCAAGCAATTCAACTCTTTGCTGTAATTTGTAAATTTGGTTTGAAAGCTCTTCAAGTTTGTCAGTCATATAAGTTAATCTTTTTACGAGTTTTTGCCGTCTTTCTTCTAAATCGGAAGACGAAGATTCTGTAACTGTTTGAGGCGCGCTTTCTGCAGAACTGCTTGAGCCCCCAAAACCAAAAAAGTTTCCAAGAAATCCTCCCGAACTTCCAGTATTTGCAGAATTTGTCGGCGCAGGTTGTGAATTAGAATTTTGAGTTAAATCTTTTATCTCTTCTTCTTGCGGCTCTTCTTTTGGAAATCTTTTTTTATATCTTGTTAAATCTAAAACTTTTTTCTTTTTTTTAAACAAGTTCATAAACAATAAACAAATGAATTATTTATAAATTTAGTTATTTTGCTGCTCTGTCTAAGATTGTTTCTAAATTGAAGTTTTTGGTTTTTCAAATCCCCACTAAATTTCAATTTCGCTTTGCTCAATTGAAAAACCCGCCCTTCAATTTTTTTGTGGCTTTCCAAATTTTAGTAAAAACCCAAAACTTCTAATGAGGCAACAATTAGAAACCTTTTTTAAATACTGTAATATATTAATATTAATGGTAGAATCAGTTCAAGAGATTATTCAAAGAATCAGCCCACATTATAAAAAAAAGGAAAAGCCCGAGGCAGAACATATTCTGGGATATGATTCAGCTGCAGAAGGATTAGAGCCGATTTATTTTTTTATTACAGATTTAATGAATGATTTTGGATTAAAAACAGAAAAATTTATCGATAATTTTACTTCTTCTCCTGGCTCAGGACATTTTGGCGAGCTTGGACAGAGGGCGACGATTATGCAGCAGCAGGGAGCAAAAATTTTAGCAGATATTAATGCTGTTTTAAGAAGTGTTTTAAATTTAATTTATGACTTAAAAGATTTTAAAACAAGATTGCAGCAATACACTGGAATTAAATCAAAAGACAAACTAATTCACGATGCTGCTGTGCTTTCTTTAAAACAAATTTGGATGGATAAAGTTGATATACAAAAAGGAAATTCTTCTATAAAATCTATGGCACTTGGTCAGGCGGGATTTATAACCTTGATTGATGCTTTTTTGTCTGTAGCAGATGAAAAAGAAGCGGATAAAATTGAGCTAAATGACCGTGTTAAAAGAATTTTGAAACCGAGAATACAGGAATTTAATATCTGGCTGGCTCAATCTGAAAATGAATTAAAGAAGAGATATGAATTAGAAAAAAATTATTTGAGAAGCCAGGTGAATAGTTTAAAACTTTACTCCCGCTGGGCGAAACCATATTTAAAATCTGCGCAGCAACTTGAACAGAAAGAAGCAGGCAGAAGCGTTGATTTAGTCAAGACATTTAACACAATTCTTCTTGAACTGACTTTATTTGGAAAATCAAAACTTGATATTAAATCTTCGGCGCTTGCAGGAAATCTTCCTTTGGAGTTTTCAAAAGACAATTTTTTAAAAAAACAAAAAAGAGATTATTATGTTTGTATTTTAGTTGATTTTTATTTTAGGGGAATTCCTCAAAGAGTAAGTTCACAGCAGGCGCATTATACTTTTGGGGGAAAAACAACTGTAACTTTCAGAGCTTATGTTTTAAATGACGATGAGATAGAAAAATTAAATCAGGAATTGTCAAAATCAGATTTAGAAGATGTTTTTGGACTTATTGAAGGCGCAACAACAGATAGCTTAGCAAGATTGCAGGAAGAAATAAATTCTTTTTTAGATGAAAAAAATGAAGCAGCTGAAAAAGAAAAGAAAAGTTCTGAAGTGAATCCATTTTTGGCATTGATTGGAAAATATGAAAAAGGTCCTGAAAAATTACCTGAGAAAAAAGAAGATAAAGCAAAACCAATTAAAAAAGAGAGCTGGATAGAAGCTGAATTAATAAGACCATTAGTTGCAGAAAAGGCATCTAAAACAGTTTTTGATTTATTTAATACTTACAAAAAAGCGCATGGAATGGCGAGCTATGTTTGATTTTTAGTAAAATTATGTTCTGTCCGAGCAATTACGAAAGGGACAACTTTTGATTTAAAAATAATTTATTAATAACCACTTTCGTGATTGGGAGTAAAAATTGTCTTCAAATCGGAGTTTTTGATTTTTTACTAAATTTTGGAAATTCAAATAAAAATTAAGGGTGGGTCTCGTCTGAAAGACGAGGTTAAGTGGGGATTTGAAAAATCAAAAACTTCGGACAGAACTTAAAATTTATTTTATTTAGAAAAATAGAAAATCGAACTAGCGAGCAGAGTTATATTTAGAAAAATAGAAAATCGAACTAGCGAGTAGAACTATATCTAAATTATATTTTTTTTATTTTTCTTCCCAGCTAATTTCCATAAACATTTCGCCTGAACCGTATTTTACTGGATCAGAAATAGAAATTTTTTCTTCTTTTATAAATTCTTTAACTTGTTTTTCAATTTCTTTTTTGGAATCTTTTGAAAAATCATATTCTCCTTCAAGCATTGTTGGAACTACTCTTGTTTCATTTTTTGTTTTTCTGACAATATAAAGTTTAATTTGAGTGCCGGAATTGTCTTTTTTTGGTTTTCCACTCATCATTAAATCAAGCAAATTGGTTTTTTCAACTGCAAATGAAATGCCATATGGTTTTAAAGAATCAATATTGAAAAAATCATACTTTTTATCCTCATTAACGCTTATATATGCAACAATTGTGTTCTTAGGTTCTTGAGAATAAGAATTAAAGGTTAATGCTGTTGCTAAAGTTGTTCCGAATAAAAGTTTGTTTAGGGTTTTCATATTTTTAGTAACCTTTTTAGAGATTTAAATACATTTCTATTATGTAGTAACTAAAAGATTAATACACTACGAAAGATTTATAATCCTTAAATTTTTTATAAAATCATGGTTGATAAAACAAAAATTTATTTAATTGGTTTTAATGAAGTTTCTCTTTTTACATGTGATATTTATTCTTCAAAAAAAATTAAAATGCTTGGTGAATGCAATGTTAAATTGGATGCGGTTTTTGCGAAAAATTTTGAAAATCTTCCTGTTGTTAAAAGATATTGTTTAAAACATGAAATTGAGACAATTAGTTTAGAAAAAGATGAGCAAAATTATTCTTTGAATATTATAAGATATAATTATAATAATCCTGATAAAAAGAATTTGGCAGCTTTAGTGTCTGATAAAATGGCTGTAAATTTAAATTTTTTATTTAGGCAGGATCAGTATTTTTATCCATATCTTGTTAAATAATTGTTTTATGATTTTTTAGTAAACTAACTATTTGTCTTGCAACATTTTTTCCCGTGTTTACATCGCTTGGAGTTGATGAAGTAATTATTTTTATATTTGGATTTTTATTAAAATATATTTGTCCGTGGTTTGCTCCATGTTGATAGGATAATCCATATTCTTTTAAAATTCTTGATTGTTTAGAATCTGGTTTTCCATCCCAGCCAGGTTTAAATGCTCCTTGAATTTTATAAATCTCTTCTTTTGTTATTAACTCTTTTTCTTTTCTTGGAATTTTTCCAGAATATAGAACTTTTAAAAATTCTTCAGCAATATTTTTTTCCAAAAGATTTCCTTTAGATTCTTTTTCCAAAAGCTGGGGACCGTATTCTTCTCTGACCAAATGCATTAATTCTTGGTCATTTTTAATTTCTTTTATTCCTCTTTTAAATTCTTCTAAACTAACATCTCCTACTTTGCTAAAATATAATAAAGGGTCTGTCATATGGTAAAATTCTTCTTTTTTTCTTGGAACTTTTCCCTTAGAGACATCATATACAGAAACTATTTTTGATTCAAGTTCGCCGACTAAAAATAATGCAAGTCCGCTGATAAGAAACATTATTCCTGTTAGTGAGTTTAGAGTATCTATCTTTTTGCTGACGACATCTCCGGTAATAATTACAAAAGAAGAATTTAAAATAAAAAATAATCCCACTAAGATAATCATTATCCCGAGTTTTTTCAGACCTCTTTTCATAAATTTTATATATTAACATTCCTTATATATTTTATGTCTTTAAGTAATAAAAAAGTTAAATTGTCTAAAGAAGAATTGGAAAAATTAGCAGAAGCTGTAAAAGATTTGGAGTTAAAAGATAAAGATAACCAAAAGACAGAAAAACCTGAGGTAATTGAGGAAAATAAGTTTTTAGAAAAAAATATTAAATTAGAAAAAATTTCACCTGTTTTAAAACCTATTGCAGAAGCTCCTGTTTTAGAGAATATTGCTTCTTCTTTTCAATTAAAAAAAGAAACAGAAAAAAAGGAAAAACCTTATGAATTTGGAGAACAAAAATATTTTTCTCAATCTGATGAATACAAAACATTGAATAAAATTCAAAGCGAGAATTTGCAAGTTTCAATAGGAATTGAAAAAGGCATGGTCCATATGGGAGTTGAACAATCCACAAAAAGAAAATCTCAAAAATTTATTGATGAGAAATCAGAAAAAGAATACAAAAATTTTATGTATGATAAGTTTGAATAAAAAGTTATATAAACAATTTTTTCTTTTATTTAGTATGGTTAGTAATTATAGTATAGAAAATATTTATCAAGGAGGATACAGCGCATTCACTCCCAGTTATGGAGATGTTTTTACAGGATATCGTGTTCCTGCATCGTCGCTTGGGGCGCCGACAAATCCATTTACTGCAAATCAAATAGCAGAAGTTAACAAACTTTTAAGTCAGGGAATTGTGCCGATAGAAGTTGGAACTATAAAACCGGAAGATTTTGAAGCAATTCCTCGTCAGCATTTTAAAGAGCTTAAGCAAATGGTTAAATTAACTGGAGCTAAAGTATCGTTGCATTCGCCGTTGATTGAAGCTTCCGGCGTTGCTGAAGGGGGATGGAGTGAGGAAAACAGGCGGGCTGCAGAATATCAATTAAATGATGTTATAGAAAAAGCGCATGAGCTGGATGCAAGAGGAAATATTCCTGTGACAATTCATTCTGCAAATATTCCTGGGACAGAATATAAAATAACTCCCGAAGGAAAAAAAATTGAAAAACTTGGCGCAATAAATCAGGAGACAGGACAGATGACTTCAATAAAAGAAGAAGTTAGATATTATCCAGGGATAGAATCCATGAGAGAGTTAAAACCCGGCGTTGAGGAGAAGATTCTTAGAGGTGAAATTAAAGAAATAAAAGAAGAATATTATCAAGAAATTCCTCTTGAAAAAGGAAAAATTATTTCTCCCGATAAACAAATAAATATGCTTAATCATTCTGAATGGGATAATTCTATTTCTCAGCTTTTATTTCAAAAAGAAAGAGCAGATGAAATTATTCGGCAAAATTCTCCCCAAATTTCGCATCTTATAAAAGAAATGGCTGAAAAGAAAATGACTTCTAAAGAATTAAATGAATATCTAAATGAAGCTCCAATGCAAAAGCAGGCGTATAATCATTTTATTAATGCTCAAACTTACTTGGAAGATGTAGATGAGCATTTGAGCAGTTTATTCAGCAAAGCATACAAGCACGGCTCGCCGGAACAAAGAAAAATTTTAACCGAAATTAGAAATCAATATCAAGAAAATTTAAATAAAATTACACCTCATGATATTATGGCGCAGTCAGAAGCGGTGCAAAATTTAATGCATAATCTAAAAACTCCAGCGCTTGCTCCTCAAATTTATGTTCCCGTTACAGAATTTGCAATGAAAGAATCTGCAAAAACTTTTGGAAATATTGCATTTAATTCTTTTAAAAAATTCGGGGAAAAAGCTCCTGTAATTTCTATTGAAAATCTTTATCCCGGATATGCTTTTTCAACTGGCGAAGAAATGAATAAATTAATTTTGTCGTCAAAAAAACAATTTGTTGAAAATGCTGTTAAAGAAGGGCATTCTAAATCGGAAGCAGAAAAATACGCAGATAAATTAATTGGATTAACTTTTGATGTTGGGCATTTGAACATTCACAGGAAACACGGATTTAGCGAGGAGGATTTAAAAAAAGAATTTGAAGCAATGTCAAAACACATCAAGCATGTTCATTTAACGGATAATTTTGGTTCTTATGATTCTCATCTCCCTCCTGGAATGGGAAATGTTCCATTTAAGCAGTATTTTGAAGAGCTGAAAAAAAAAGGTTATACTGGTGAGACAATTGTTGAAGCAGGAGGTTTTGCAAAATCATTTGAAAGGTCTCCTTATCCGATTACATTGGAGGCATTTGGCGCTTCTCCTTTTTACGGAGGTACAGGTTCTTATTCTTCAGGTTATGGAGAGATGCTCCCCGGAATACATTATGAAACATTTGGCGCAGGTTTTTCGAATTTACCTTCTGAGCTTGGAGGAGTAAGAGGCGGAGGTAGAGAAGGAAGCAGAATGGGTGGCAGAGGAATGGAGTAAAAGATAAAAGGTTAATTCCTAAAAAAATTTCCTAGTTATTTCTTGCTGTTTTTATAATTTTTGATAATATTTTTTCTTATTTTGCAATTGTTTATCATGGAATTAGAGAGTGGGGGATTATCAGCGGTTTTTTTGGCTTGCTTGATGATTGCATGGGAATTGGATATTCTAAAAAAGAAATAAAATCAATATCATTTTATTAAAGGATATAATCTGCAAAATAAATATTTAAATATAAATAAGAGCGTATTAAACTATGCTTACAAATTTCTTGTACAATGGTAAAATTATTCAAACAGTAGAAAATAAAGAATTAAAAAAATTATTAGCTAAAAGCAAGAACAGAATATGGATAAAAGCGTCAAATATAACTCAAGAAGAAAAAATAATTTTAAAAGAAATTTTTAAGATTCACCCAACAACAATTGAAGACATTTCAACACGACATACAAGAATAAAATATGAAGAATTTGAAGAATACACTTCTATAATCTTTAAAGGAATAAAGAAAATTAATGAAACCTCAATAGATACCTATAATATTTCTTTTATAATTGGGGAGAATTATATTATAACAATAAATGACGAGGATAATTCTATAATTGAAGAACTTTCTAAGAACAGCAAAAAAATAGAAACTTTCTTAAAAAAAGACGAAGATTATATTGCCCATTATATTCTAGATAAAGAAGTTGATAGAGATTTAAATATAAAAATAGAATTCGGAGATGTTTTAAAACAAATAGAGAGAAAATTTATAGAAGAACATGATAGGGAAATTCTTAAAAAAATATTTTCAAAAGAGCTTGTATTTTTAGAATTTAGGCAGTTAATGGAATCTATAACTGATGTTTGTTTAAATCTTACAAAACCAGCTGATAATTATATCAATAATGATTTAATCCCATATTTTAGAGATGTTTATGATCATGCATTCAAAACAACCGAGGGAGTGAAAACCATGTTGGGACGAATACGCGGAATGAGAAATATTGATATTTCAATTAGTTCTATTAAAATGAATGAAACAATTAAAGCGCTGACGATAATAATGGCTTTGATGATGCCCTTGACAATAATTACTGGTTTTTATGGAATGAATGTTAATCTTCCGTTTCAGAATAATTCTTTTGCATATCTTTATGTGTTATTAATAATGTTTATTTTTGCGATGATTATGATTATTATATCTAAGAAAAGCAAATGGTTTGGATGATTGATTGCCCTAAATTTTTAATTCAGTAAATTTAAAAACTGAAATATATACTAAAGTATATAATAAAAGATGGTGAATAAAAAGAATCCTGTAAGGAATGTTCCAACTTTGAAATTAAAAAGTGAACATGAAATTGCAATGGACTTTGCGACCAAAGTTTATAAAAAGTTTGAAAAGGCGATAAAATCAATTATTTTATTCGGTTCAACAGTGAAAAAAACACAGACGGCTGGTTCAGATATTGATATAATAATTGTAATTGACGACGCTTCTATAAAATGGGATCAGGAATTAACCGCATGGTATAGGCAGGAGCTTGGCGCAATTTTGGGGGCAAATCCTTATTCAGCGAGTCTTCATATTAATACAGTAAAATTAACAACTTGGTGGCAGGATTTAATGAGAGGCGATCCAATTATTTTAAATATTTTAAGAAATGGAGAAGCTCTGGTTGATATGGCTGGATTTTTTGATCCATTAAAATTTTTATTAATCCAGGGAAAGATAAAATCAACGCCTGAAGCGATTTATAATGCTCTTCAAAGAGCTCCAATACATCTTGCGCGAAGCAAAGCAGCAGAATTAAATTCCATTGAAGGGTTATATTGGTGCATGGTTGATTCTGCGCACGCTGCTTTAATTGCAGCAAATGTTTCTCCGCCGTCGCCGGAGCATATTCCAGAAGAACTTGCGCGAAATTTTGTTAATACTAAAAAATTAAAAATAGAGTATGTTCAGTGGTATAGGGAACTGCTTATGCTTCATAAAGAAATTTCTCATGGAAAAACAACTGATTTAAAGGGCGCTGATATTGATTTATGGCAGAAAAGGGCAGAAGAATTTTTAAATGCAATGGCAAAACTGATTAAAGATAGTGTTAAGTAAATTAATAAAAATTAAATTGTTTTAGTTCTCACCAAGTTCCAGAATTAGTTTTCCTTGAGATAATTCTTGATTTATTACAGGCATATTTATTGGGATTATTTTAGAATATATTAATTTTTCTCCTATTGCTTTTATTTCAATGCTGTTTTCTAAATTATTTATCAGAACATCATTCAATGATTTTACTTCAGGCATTTCTATTTCATAAATAATTTTATCCCCTAATCTTTTCAAAATTGTTTTTGGCTCTTTTTTAGGCAGCTCTGAAATTTTTTTTAATTGCTCTTTTCCAAATTCCCGTCTTGAAATCTTTTTAACTTCTTGAGGTTTTTTCTGCTGACCAATTTGGATTTCTTTTCCATTAATCATCAATCTAAAATTTGATTTTGGAGTTTTTTCTGCATTTTTCATTTCCTTTTCCAGCATTTTTAAGGCACTTCCAAGCATATTATTCAATATTTTTCCGCTGAAGCCGGTAAAAAAAGGGCTTGCAACGGATTCCTCGCCGAAAACATCTTCCCTTCCCAGCATTCCCCAATCTTCTTCTTTATAATTTTTTATTTCACTTCCGCAACTTGGGCAAAATCTATATTTAGTGCTTACTTTTTCCCTGCAATTTTTGCAGTATCTTTTATTAAACATCTTGTCATTAAGAATATAATATTTAAAAGTCCTTTGGTGTTAACGGCTCTGTTGAAAATCTTCTCAAATTTAAGTTTTGGGTTTTTCAGATTCCCGCTAAATTTCAATTTCGCTTCGCTCAATTGAAAAACCCGCCATTTAATTTGTTGTAGCTTTCCAAATTTTAGCAAAAACCCAAAACTCTAGGCAGGACATTAGCATAATAATTTTTATAAATGGACTAATTTATTAAAAAATATGGTTAAAAAAATATTTTTTAAAGAAGCAACAATTAAAGAAATTAAAAAAAAGAATAAAGTAAAAATAAATTTTCTTTATGAAATATCACATTTAAAACAAAATGAATATACTATAATTAATTCATTTATTCCAAAGAATTATCAAAACTCCAGAAAATTTATGAAACATGGGCTAGAAGTTAAGCCAATGAGATATTATTCTCTAGAACATGCGCTTAAAATTGAAAAAACTCCTGTTCAGCTGAGAGAAGAGGCTTTTAATAAAATTAATTCATATGAATTTTGTGGATATAGTTTTATGCCTTTGGGAAAAGATAAAAGGAAAAGAAAAGTTTCTTTAATTGAATGCTTGGAGGGAGCAAGAATTTTTGCCTACTCACATCAGAAAAAATCTCCAATAAAAATAAAATCTTATGATGATGCTAAGAGAGTAAAAAAAGAAGGCGCAGAGATAATTGCAGAGGTATCTTCAAGAACAAAAAAAGAAAGAAAAAATAAATTTAAACTTGTTTCTGTTCCCGTTAAAGATTCTTTAGAAAAATACGCTGTCTCTTTAAATATCGGCTCAGACCATTCATGTCTATCAAAAAGATTTAATATAAGATACAGATATAATGATGATAAAGAAAGTTCTGGAATTGTAAATATCTGCGCGCATGAAATTGCCGCTTATCTTGAATTGATACAACAAGAATTGGATAAGAAAAAAAATATAGTTCCGGTGCAAATGTGCCAATTTGCTATTCCAACACAAGAAACAGTTAATTATTATTTAAAATTAGAAAATAATGTTTTGATTTATGATAAAAATTTAAAAAATAAAAATAAATTAAGAAAACCAAATAGGGCAGAAAAAGAAATTAGTTTATGGGCACTGGTTAAATTTTTAGAGTATGACAAGACTTTTTATTCCAAAAAAAGCAGAGATGGGGATGTTGCAGATTATACATGGATTAGTTAATTTTTTATATTCCTATTTTGTAGTTTAGTTATGAAAAAAGATAAATTTTATATTACAACTCCTATTTATTATCCAAATGATGTTCTTCATGTAGGACATGCATATACGACTATAGCGGCTGATATTTTGGCAAGATGGCATCGGCTTAAAGGAGAGGATGTTTTTTTTCTTACCGGAACAGACGAGCACGGGAAAAAAATTGAAGAAGCTGCAAAAAAACAAGGAAAAAAGCCAAAAGATTTTGTGGACGAACAAGTTTTACTAATTAAAAAAGATTTTGAAAAGTTGAACTTAACTTATGATAAATTCATACGGACAACAGATAAAAATCATGAAAAAATTGTCGGAGAAATTTTGCAGAAAGTTTATGACAAGGGAGATATTTATCTTGGCGAATATGAGGGGTTGTACTGCACTGGATGCGAAGCATATTATACTGAAAAAGATTTAGAAGATGGAGTATGTCCAATACACAAGAAAAAAACTGAACTCATAAAAGAAAAATCTTATTTTTTTAAACTTTCAAAATATCAGAAAAAACTTCTGGAATTATACCAAAAAGGATTTATTTTGCCAAAACATCGGGAAAAAGAAATAATTAACAGAGTTAAAGGAGGGTTGAATGATTTATCTATTTCAAGAACAAATTTTGATTGGGGGATTCCTCTGCCTTTTGATAAAAAACATGTCTGTTATGTTTGGTTTGATGCTCTGACAAATTATTATTCTGCAACGAGAGAAAAAGGCAGAGAAAAATTTTGGCCAGCCGATGTTCATTTGATGGGAAAAGATATTTTATGGTTTCACGCTGTTTATTGGCCTGCAATGTTAATGTCTGCGGGAATAACTCTTCCGAAAAAAGTTTTTGCGCACGGATGGTGGACTTTTGACAAAGAAAAAATTTCAAAATCTAGAGGGAAAGTTCTTTGTATTGATGAATTAGTTTCAATTGCAGGAGTGGATTCAGCAAGATATTTTTTATTTAGAGCGGCGCCTTTCGGAGACGACGGAGATTTTTCTGAAAAAATATTAATTGATAGGCATAATAATGAGCTTGCAGACAAACTTGGAAATTTAGTGAGTAGAGTGAGTGCATTGGCGGAGAAATATGGATTTGAAAAAACAGAAAATAAATTATTAAAAGAACTCAAATTTAAAGAAATTGAAAAACTTTTTAAAAATTATGAATTTGATAAAGTTTTGAATGAAATTTTCGGTTTTATTGATGAATGCAATGAATATGTTCAGCATAAAAGACCTTGGGAAACAAAAGATAAAAAAGTTTTATATGAAGCTGCTGATTCAATAAAGGCGATTACAATTTTATTAAATCCTTTTATCCCTGAGACCTCTGAAAAAATTGCAAAACAGTTTGGATTTAAAATTAATTTTGATGAAATTAAAAAACCTTTGAATGAAAAAAATAAAATCGTAAAAGGAGAAGTTTTATTTAGGAAAATATGACAGAAAATTTAGAAAAAATTTTCAATCATTTGCTAAATAGGAGATTTATGGATAAACCATACAGGAATATCAAATGACAGAAGTTGAATTTTCGGACTGGCAAAAACTTGATTTAAGAGTTGCAGAAATAAAAAAAGTTGAAGAAATTAAAGGAGCAGACAAACTTTACAAATTAACTCTTGATGTCGGTGAATTAGGTGAACGGACAATCTGCGCAGGCATTAAATCATATTATACAAAAGAACAATTAAAAGGCAAAAAAATAATTTATTTTTCAAATCTAAAACCAAGAATTCTAAAAGGAATTGAAAGTCAAGGAATGTTATTAGCGGCGTCAACAGAGGGGCATGAAAAAGTTGTTTTGATTTCTCCAGAAAAAGATATTGAAACTGGAAGCAGGATTGGTTGAACTCTTTGAATATATTCAATTATTTGAAGTTTCTAAATTCAAAAAGAAATAAAAAGTCAATTAAATAACTTATAAAACACCATGAATCCAAAACAAAAGAAAACACGCGAGGAAAATGCTGTTGAAAGTCATTTTATTGTCAATAAAGAAGATGTCAAACATGCAACAGAAAAATCTGTTAAGGAGCAAATTGTTGATAAAAAATATATTCTAAAAAATGTAACAGAGAAGCTAATCAAGGAAAATGTTCAGAATGTGGTTTCTATTGAAAAAGAATATTCAGCTCCGACAAAAAAAAGGTTTGAAAAAATTGAACCTGAAATAAAAATAAAAAATAAATCCAACAAAAAAAATTTAAAAACAAAAACCGCAAAATATGTTCCTCCAAAAATAAGCTTAAATAAAACGGGGTATGAATTAATTATAACAGAAAAACCTCAGGCAGCTCTTAAAATTGCAAATGCTCTTGGAAAAACAATTCAAAAAGATTTAAACAAAGTTCCGTATTATGAGGTAAATAGAAATGGAAAAGAAATTATTGTTGGCTGCGCTGTCGGTCACTTATTTACATTAAAGCAAAATTCCAGCGCAAAACAAATTCCATCTTTTGATATTTCCTGGACTCCAAATTATCTTGCAAGAAAAAAAGATTTTACAAAAAGATATTATGACACGATTTTAAAACTTATAAAAAATGCAAGTTCGCTGACAATAGCTACAGATTATGACACTGAAGGAGAAGTTATTGGTATGAATGTTATGAAATATTTGTGTAATCAGCAGGACGCATCAAGAATGAAATTTTCTACTTTAACCAAAGAGGAATTAGAAAATTCTTATGAAAATAAATCCGCTCACATTAACTGGGGGCAGGCAATTGCAGGAGAAACCCGCCACTATCTTGATTGGTTTTATGGAATTAATTTGTCAAGAGCATTAATGGAAGCGATAAAGACGACTGGAAAATTTAGGATAATGTCTATTGGAAGAGTTCAGGGTCCTGCTTTGAATATGATTGTTCAAAAAGAAAAAGAAATTCAAGGATTTAAATCAGAAATTTATTGGCAGGTTTTTATAACAATAGACGACGGAATTAAAGGATTGGAATTAAAACATAATAAAGATATTTTTGCCTTAGAAGGAGATCCAAGAGCCAAAAAAGAACTTGACAAATTTAGTAATCTAAGTGGGAAAAAAGCAAAGGCAGAAACAAAAAAAACAGAGCAGAAATTACCTCCTCCTTTTCCGTTTAATCTGACAAATCTTCAAACAGAAGCTTACAAATTTTACGGAATAACGCCTTCAAGAACTTTGCAAATTGCTCAGTCGCTTTATCTTGCAGGTTTAATTTCTTATCCGAGAACTTCCTCTCAAAAACTTCCAGCTTCAATTGGCTATGATAAAATTTTAAATCAATTAGCAGAAGAATTTAAAGCTAAAAAATTAATTACAAGAAAAATTCCTATTGAAGGAGAAAAATCAGATCCTGCTCACCCTTCAATCTATCCTACTGGAAATAAGCAGATTCTTTCAGGAGAGGAAAAAAAGATATATGAATTAATTGTTAAAAGGTTTTTGAGCTTGTTTTGCGACGACGCAATTATCGACAACAAAACCGTAACAGCAGAAATTAACGGATTAAAATTCTCTGTGAAAGGGCAGGTTATAAGAAAAAAATCCTGGCTTGAAATTTATCCATCAAAATTAAAAGAAGAAAAAATTCCTGATGTGAACGGAGATGTTGAAATATTAAATTCAAGAACAGAACAAAAAGAAACTCAACCTCCAAGGAGATATTCTCCTGCTTCAATTATTTCTGAATTAGAAAAAAGAAATCTTGGAACAAAATCTACGAGAAGTTCAATTTTAGAAACGCTTTATGACAGAAATTATATTGAAGGTCAGAGCATTAGAGCAACGTCTTTTGGAATTTCTTTAATTGAGAGTCTAGAAAAATATTCTCCGATTATTATTGACGAAAAGCTTACGCACGATTTTGAAAATAATATGAAAGAAATAGAAAAAATTTATCCTTCTGATGAAAATAAAAAAACTGGTTTGAATAAAAAACTTTTGGAAAAAGAGCAGGATATAATAGATAAATCAAAAAAAATCATTACAACTATCGCAAAAGATTTTAAAAAAAATGAAAAGAAAATTGGCGAGGAATTAATTGATGCAAGTATTAAATTTAGAGAGCAACAAAAAATAGATAATGCTTTAATAAAATGTCCGAAATGCAACAGCGGAAATTTGGCAATAAATTATTCAAAAAAGAACAGAAGATTTTTTGTTGCGTGCAATGCATATCCTAACTGCAAAAATACTTATTCACTTCCGCCAAACGGAGTTATTAAAAAAATAGAACCTGCAAAAATATGCGAGGAATGCAATTATCCGATGGTGATGAGATTGTCCAAAGGAAAAAGACCCTGGATTTTTTGTTGGAATCCTAAATGTAAAACAAATGCGGAATGGATTAAGAAAAGGGAAGAAATGCAGAAAATAACTGAAGACACATAAATTTCCAAAAAAGTTACTAGCTCAAAATTTTTTTAATAGATTCATCTAAAATCTTCCTTTCATCTTTTCTAATTGTTCCTTTAAATTTCTTGCAGGTTCTATCTCTAAGAAAAATCCTATAAAAAAAGTTTCGTCGCTCTCTAAAAGTGTTTTTAAATTTCCGTCTCCTAAATAATTAATTATCTTGTCAATCTCGTCTTCAGATAATAAAGTTTTTGATAAAATTCTCCACCCTTTAATTGAGCCCGCTGAAAAATTTGAGCTTTCATATCCTAACGCCATCGCAATTTTCTCTTCAGATAAAATTTCATGATAATTAAGTTCATCTAAAAATTCTGCTGATCTTTTCAGTCCAACTTTTGAATAATCTTTAATTACAAGATCTGTTTCTTTTTGAACTCCCATCCAGATTTCTTTAAGACTTATTTTAATTAAGGTAGATTCTCCGCCGAGTTCAATAGAATATCTTTCAAGTTCTTTAACAACTTTTTGAATTAATTTTCCTTTTTGAACGACATTAATGGCAATTTTTAAATCAAAATAATTTTTTATTTCAGAGTGATTTAGTTTTTCAACAAAGTTATCAAAAAGTTTTCTTTGCTTTTCTAAAAGCTGGATATGCTCGTTGGCTTTTCTAAGAAGATCTCCAGTGTTTATCAACGGGTATCTTATATTTTTATAATACAAAGTAATCTGTTCTTTTTTTTCAGAGATGGCTATTACCAAAGTTTTTGCTTGTTTTGCGGTTCTTTCCGCGGCTTTGTGTCTTGTTCCTGTTTCAATGCTTTTGAATTTACTGTTTGGCACTAAAAGCACATTAGCATAATCTATTTTTTTTAAGTCTTTACTTAAAACAATTGCTCCGTCCATTTTAGTTAATTCAATTAATCTTTGCGGTGTGAATCTTGCGCCGATTCTAAATCCTCCGTCGAAAAGTTCAGCGGTATTTTCATTTTCTACAACAATTAATGCCCCTCTTTTTGATTGCAGAGCGCCATCTAAAGCGCTTCTAAAATGAGTTCCTGGAGAAACAAATTTTAAAACATTAAAAAATTCTTGTTCAGAAACAATTTCTTTTGAAAAATCTTTTGATGAAATTCTTTCAACTATATTTCTTTGCACCTCTCCCATAAAAATTAAATGTTTTTCATAGTTAAAAATTTATCGTTGGTTTTGGATTTGTTGAAAAAGTTGCAATGTTTTCAGGATTCCCACTAAATCAAGGTTTCGCATTTGCTCAACCTTGAAACCCGCCCTTAATTTTTATTTAGATTTCCAATGAAGTTAGCTGAAAACATTCTCTAAAAAAAATTTCAACAGAATAAATTTTATTTTATCCATCTCTTCAATTTTGGAATTGTATTGTTTGCTATTTCTCTTGCTTTGTCTTCCGGCATCCATAATTTTTTTGAAAGTTCAACGCTTTTTTCTATTACTTTTTCTATTGTTAAATCTGGATTTGTAAATTTTCCGTCAAGAAAACAAAACTTGCAATATTCATTGGTTTTAGAATTATCTTCATTTGTTCCCCGATTTTCTTCTTTGTTTAAGGGCATACCACAACTTTGACAGGTATCTACTTTTGCCATGTTCATTTAAAAGAAAAGAGATTAATAAATTTTAGGGTGAATAATAATTTTAGATTACACTCACAAAATTGCTATAATTTTTTATATTTTTTACTGATATTCTGTCGCGGAATCTATTTTTCTCTCGCTTGAATGCAATTTAAATGTCGGAGATTGATGTCTTAACCCTCTTGATTTTTTCCCTGCGCTTGTCAATCCTCTCATTGCTCTTTTTTTATTTACTGGGCGGCAAATCCAGTTTATTGTTTTGTCATTTTGAATTTCAGGCATCAATGGGTCAACACAAATAACTTCATAAAAATAATGCATCCCATCTTTTCCAATTTGATAAGAATTTAAAACAACTAAATTCTTATATTTTTTTTCTGTTCTTTGCTCTGCAATCCCGCGATAATTCATCATTAAATTTTTTCTTGTATGCATTCTTTTTGACCTTCGTCCTTTATTAGGTCTTGAACGCCTGTGGCCTCCTCTTTTGACTCTTACCCGGATTATTACAAATCCTTTTTTATCTTTGTAGCCGAGAGCTCTTGCTTTGTCCAATCTTAGAGGTTTGTCAACTTTTGTGAATGCGTCCGATTCTCGCCATTTAATCATTCTCTCTCTAAGAGTTTTTATGTCCGGTTTTTTCCATGCTTGTTTTATATAATAATACATTCCATGATGAGACGCTTTCGGTTTCTCAACACTTAATTTCTCTTTAGCTATTTTATTCATGAGAATTCGATGAAAAATCAGTTTAAAAAAGTTTCTTAGTTAAAATTTAGATTATCAGCAATAAAAATATAAAAAGCCACTTAGACAATTTATATAATGCTTGAGATGTTAAGAAATTTAAATCTTCATTTTTTAGAGTAGGAAATGGTGTATGTTATTATGAAAGTTTAAGGTTGTTATATAATTCTTTGATTCCTTTTTCAATAGAATACTCGGGTACAAAACCAATTTTTTTCTTTGCGAGAGACATGTCACATTCTATGTAATTTTGATACATTTCTTTATGAGGGTTTTTTATATATTGGGGAACTCTGTTTAATCCAAGAACTTTGTTTAAGATAGATACTAAATCATTAAAGGATATTGCCTTTCCTGAACCGCAATTTAAAATGCAACTTTCTTTTGATTTAGAGGCGAGAATGTTTGCGCGAACAATATCTTTAACATAAATATAATCTCTTTTTTGTTCTCCGTCTCTAAAAAGCTTTGGATTTTCAATGCGCATTTGATCTGCTATCTGAGAGAGATAACATCTCATTTTTCCCTTGTGATTATCGTGAGATCCATAAACATTGCAATAACGCAAACCAACAATTACAACTTTGGGATTTTCTTTAGCAAATTCTATAGCAAATTCCTCTAATAGTTTTTTAGATTTTCCATATGGATTTAGAGGATTCTGTTTAGTTTTTCCTTCTTTATATGGAGCAGGTTCATTTCCATAAGATGCTGTTGACGATGCATATACAATATGTTCGCAGTTATGTTTAACTGCTTGTTTAAATAAAAATTTGGAACTTTCTACATTAATGCGCATCATTTTATCATAATCCATAATTGTAGTATCAACAATTGCTGCCTGATGGAATAAAACATCAATATTCCCAATTTTGTTCCAATCAAGTTCAAATAAATCATATCCTACAAGGATGTCTCTTACATCTTTATAATTCTGGCCAGTTCTTCCAGTTATAAGAACTTCATAATTTTCTTTTTGTAATTGTTTTGTAAGATTATATCCAATAAAACCTGTGCCTCCTGTAACTAAACATTTAATTTTTTTCATAAAATTAAGATAGATTAAGCATTTATAAAAATTTGTTTAAAATAAGTTTTTTAGTGTTCAAAAAGAAATAAAAAGCCATTTAGACAATTTATAAAATGCTGGAGATATTAAAAATTCTTATTGGAGTGATTGTTTTGATTTTAGGAATTCCAATAGGCAATCTTCTTGCTAGATATACAAAAGAAGAATTAAAAGATGGAAGAAAATGGTTTAATTTGCTGATTTTTATTGGATTAATCGGAGGATTAGTTGGAGCAATAATTCAAAATGATTCTTTGATGTTTAGTTTTTTATTTATTGCTGTTGTGACGAGTAGGAGTTTGATGAGAAAATGAAACAAAATTTTTCAAGTGAGAAAGTTTATGATGCTATAAGTGGGGCAGCAAACACTTTTTTTAATAATTTAACTAGTTCGGCTGTCTGGAGATTTCGGGAAAATGAAATAGTTTCTGGAAGTTATAATTTATCTGGAATTCAGGTGGATTTTAGAATAAGGGAATTTATGAAACCTGATGGAAACCCCGTTCTTCCTAAAACACCTGTTAATCCAGATTATTTAAGTGCTGGAAGTTACTTTGGACAAGTAGAAGTAAAAATCCCAAATGAAAAGAATTTTTCAATTCACGCTCCCCATAATAAAACTGAAAACCAAGTTCATTTACAGAAGGGAAAGGAAAAAATTATTCTTGATCCTCCAACTGAAACAATTACTAACTATGGAACTTTGGGTTCTGGATTGTTTTTAAAATTTGATTCTAAAGAAGAAGCAATTAAGAAGATTCAAGAAATAAGAGAAAAATAAGACGCCCTCTCTTAAAAATCTTCTTTTAGAAAAAGAAGCAAAATAACAGAAATCCCCACTCTTCTTTTTTCAAAAAAAAGAAGCAAAAAATGGCGGCGGAAAACCCATAAAAAATAATAGACACAACGATTGAAACTAACATCTATTACATCTACTTGAAAATTAGATTTAATCTGAAACTTGCAAGTTTAAACATATCTTTAAATAAATAAATTAGACAATTTATAAAATGATTAAATTCGGTCCAGCAGGATTAGGGTCTGTTAAAGATGCTGAAAAAGTTTTAGAGCAGTATAAAAAATTTGGGTTTAAGATTTGCGAAATTGCTTTTACTTATAGCGTTTATATAAAAAAAGAGGATGCTAAAAGAATTGGAAAAAAAGCAAAAGAATCTGGAATTGAATTGACAATTCATGCTCCTTATTTTATTAATTTAAATTCTCTTGAAAAAGAAAAAGTTGAAGCAAGTAAAAAAAGAATTCTTAAATGCTGTGAAATCGGCGAAGAGCTTGGAGTAAAAAGAGTTGTTTTTCATCCTGGATATTATGGAAAAGTGTCAAGACAAGATACCTATGAAAATATTAAAAATCAGATTAAAGAAATTTTAAATTATATTAAAAAAAATAATTGGAAAATAAAAATTTCTCCTGAAACAATGGGAAAAGTAAATGTTTTTGGCTCTTTTGAAGAAATTT
>Ga0209542_10006493_pt1 | contig 22726 bp, 20 predicted proteins | sample RifCSPhighO2_01_FD_184028 | JGI IMG/M metagenome (GOLD analysis project Ga0209542, IMG submission 184028) | Soil microbial communities from Rifle, Colorado - Rifle CSP2_plank highO2_0.1 (SPAdes) (version 2) | ecosystem: Environmental > Terrestrial > Deep subsurface > Rock core/Sediment ... | reverse complement strand
CAACCGGAAGCTCCTGCCTCAATCAAAGTCATCCCATATCCCTCATACTGGGAAGTCAGAAGAAAAACATCTGCAGTTTTATAATATGACGTCAAATCTAGAGTCCATGGTTCAAACACCACATAACCACCCATATCTTTTGCGTAAAGTTGTAATGTTTTTTTCTCTGGACCATCCCCAACAATAAGAAGCACTATTCGCTTATTCGCGCGAATTAGAGATGAGACTAACTTAATTGCCAGTATGATATTTTTTTCTTTTGTAACACGAGATGCCATCAAGATTATAAATCTATCAGGATATTTTTGGCGCAGATTGATACTAATAGCACTATTTTTTATTTTTTCTATATCAATGAAAATGGGTAGGATATCAATTTTAGTTTTAAGATTGGGAAATTCTTTTTGGAGCGAACCAGAAATGACAGAACTGACCACTCGCAAACCATCTGCTTTCGGAATTAAAAATTTAGCTAAAACAACACGGGCGAGATTCAGAGATGAATTCTTGAAATACGAGTTTAAAAAATCAGTATGAATTTGCAGTTGCAGAGGCAAGTTAAATTTCTTTTTTAACAAGTAACCGACTAGCCCAGTCTCAAACGAGTCTTGGGTGGTTATGACAGAGTTTTCTTTCTTAAAAGAATTTTCTAAAATTATTTTTTTTCCAAGTCTATAAGCGTCAAATAGAAAACTTATTCTACTACTTGAGTTCATCGGATATAGATGTAAATTCCCAAAAGACCTATATTTATAGCCATTTTTTGACAAAGAAAAAACAATGACATGTAATTCTTCCATCCGTTCGGCATAATATTTTTGACGCGTTAGAACCACGCTTCCCTCTTCAAATAATTTCCTATCGGTGCTTATTGAGACAACTTTCATAAATATGTAATATAGCATATTTGGACTATATTTGATAGTATAACTCTTATGAAAATTGTTATTGCTACACCAATATATCCCCCTGAAATCGGCGGTCCTGCCACATATACAAAAGAGTTATGTCGACATATTTCCAAAAATTACGATATTACTGTTGTGGCATATACTGATTCGTATGAAGCTTTTCCGAATACCAAACTGATCTCTGTCAGCAAGCATCGGTCGCTTCCCGTAAGACTTATAAAATATTTTTTAGCAGTCTGGAAAGTTTCAAGAAATGCCGACTTAATATATGTCCAAAACGCCATGGCTGCCGGCCTACCTGTCGCTCTTGTAAGTATATTGCGAGGGATCCCTTTTATATTAAAATTTGTTGGTGATGAGGCTTGGGAAAGAGCAACTCAACATCATTTGACAGAAAAACGACTGGAAGAATTTTTAAAAAATCCTGATGGAGGTTTTAAAATTAAAATGATGATGGCGGTTCAAGGTTTCGTCCTGAGAAAAGCAAAATTGGTAACTACTCCATCAGTATATCTTGGAGAAGATATTGGCACAGCGTATAACATAGACCCAAAGCGAGTGATAACAAATTACAACGCCGCGGAGGAATCCGAGGTCTTGCCTTTTAAAACGAAAAGAAAAATACATCAAATAGTCACCACTGCCCGTCTTGTTGCGTGGAAAGGAATCGATGGAATCATAAGAGCTACTTCAATACTTAAAACTAAATTTCCAGAAGTAAAACTGGTTGTGGCTGGCGATGGACCAGAAACGGAAAATCTTAAAAAACTTATTAAGGAATTAAATCTTTCAGAAAGTGTTACTTTATTAGGAAAAATATCTAGAGCAGAAACATGGCAGTTGCGAAAAAATTCCGAAGTTTATGTTTTGAACTCAACATATGAAGGTCTACCTCATACGGTACTGACAAGTTTTGCCGCAGAGATACCTACCGTGGCTACCGATATTTCAGGCACAAACGAGGCGATCTATCATGAAAAAACAGGTCTTTTGGTAAAACCCGGAGATACTGAAGGATTAGCTCTTGCTATCCAAAGACTGTTTGAGGATAAGGAATTATGTGGAGAGTTAGTCCAAAACGGAACCAAACTTCTGGAGGAAAAGTTTTCCTGGAAAAAACATGTGGAAATATTAAACGGATTTTTTCAGTCTGTTCTCTCTAAACCAAGTAACTAGTTTTGAAATACCCTCTTCAATAGAAACTTCGGGTTTCCAGTTCAAAAGTTTTTGAGCTTTGGTGCTGTCGGCATACATTTCGTTTACGCTGGCCTTGTGGCTTGGACGACTACAAACATTTGCCTTAAGACCTGTTATTTTTTCAAACACCAAGAGTAATTCTTTTAGAGAAACCGGTTGACTATTGGCGATGTTCAATATTTCGTATTGAAGCGAAGAAGTTATGGCAAGGATTGTCGCATTGACCACATCACCAACATACGTAAAATCTCTTTTTCTTGTGCCTTCACCGGAAAGTTCTATTTCCTTTCCGCAGAGAAATGCCTCCGCCCACTTATACGGAACCATATTTGGACGATTGTTTTCTCCATAAACATTAAAATATCTTAGGCAAATAATGTTCATCCCAAAATTATGATGATATGTGTAAGCCAGCATTTCAGTTGTTTTCTTTGTTGCTCCATATGCAGACAGTGGCAAGTCTGTATTTTCCTCCTCTTTCCACGGTAGATTCCGATTATTTCCATATACTGAACCGGAAGAAGCCATGACCACTCTCTTTAGACCAAATTCTTTGGATAATTCTAAAATGTTTAATGTACCAAAAATATTGACTGAAATATAGATATAAGGATTTTTAACAGCATCCCTTGTATCGGCTTTAGCGGCCAGGTGAACAATGTATACCGGCTTCTCTTTTTCAAATACAGAACGTAAGGATTCCATATCACAGATATCAACCCGATATAAAACAAAGTTTTTATTTTTCAAAAACGGAGAGATATGTTCTTCTTTAAATTTTAGTTTGTACGTATCATCAAAATTGTCCACACAAACCACACGATATTTTTGCTTTAGAAGTTCTAGGATAAGATTTGAACCGATAAAACCAGCTCCGCCTGTAACAAGTACTGTTTCCATAATGTGATAAATATTGTATGCTAAACTGGCTATGGAAGCAAGACAAACAGAGTTAGAATTGAAGCAAATTTCGGAAATACTAAAGCCAGGCTATGACTTGGACAAGGAGCAACCTCATATAAGTGGTGAGCGGTTTTTAATGACCAGAGATAAACTTGTGCTGGTTGGCAAATCAAAAAAAGATAACTTGAGAGTTATCATAAAAGCAAGCAGATTTAAAAAAGGACGGGATGAAATAATGCAAGAGCGAACCGCACGAATAATTCTCTCCACTCTTCTATTTTCAAAAGATGTAATACTTTTTCCAAAAGAAATTTTACTTTGGACTGACATTTCTACTAATTACCTTGTATTCATTACTGAATTCATAGAGCAAGATAGAGTTTTTGTATCTTATCCAGTAGAAGAACAATTTTTCACCATTTTACGAGCATTTGAAGTTCAGGAAGCATTTCATGCAACAACATTTGAACATAAGAAATCCGTCAAGAATATGTTTTCCATATTTACCGCTAAAAAATATCTGGATAGTTTTAACGATTTCATACAAATCATTCAGAAAAATTACCCTAATGAGAACTCAAACGACATCTTATCTGAAGCCCTAAAAATTCTTGAGGAAAATCGGCCTCTCATTGATGAATACTCAAACCATCTTACTCACACAGATTTCGTACCTCACAACTTTAGAACTAATGGTCGTAAAATTTACATGCTTGATTGTTCATCAATTCATTTTGGAAATAAATACGAAGGATGGGCAAGATTTCTCAATTATATGGTTATACATAATCCTGAACTTGAACAATTTTTGAATGAATATGTATTGAAAAATCGCGGGACAAATGATTACCTCAATTTACGTCTGATGAGAGTATATAAAATCGGTTATCTGTTGAAATATTATGCCGAATCTTTGGAAAAAACTACTGGAAACCTTAACACCTTAACACTAAAGCGCATTAATTTTTGGCACGAAGTATTAAAAGCAGTATTGAGTGATACACAACTTTCTAAAGAAATACTACAAGATTATATAGAAAATAGAGACGACTTGCGTTCCGAAGAAGAAAAAAAACGCCAGAGAGAGTTTTCAGTTGCTTAAATCCCAGTTTTTATAGCATCTAAAATTTCACGATTATTTACAGCAAATATTGTCTGGGGAACTTTAGATAAAAAATCAATAGACCCGGACTTCCCTTCAACTAATCCACCAGCTTCTTTTAAAATACCTATGGCAGCTATAACATCTATTGCAGTTAGATTGCCGTAAATACAGGATTCTGACCTGCCAGCGGCTACAAAGCATATATCTAAGCCCGAAGAGGCAATACCTCTGACTGAATGGGCATTCTCCAATAGAAAACGGTATACTTTTGCTCCCCAGTCCCAATACTCCTTATTACGACCTGTTGTCAAAAATATAGTAGATTTCTTTAGTTCAACCTTGTCAGAAACCTTTATGGGTTTCTCGTTCAGAAACGCCCCCCTACCTTTTTCGAAACTAAAAAGCTCTTTGGTGACAGGATTATAGACGGCCCCCACTAATGCTGTGCCCTTATCTACATAGGCAATGACAATTGAAAAAAGAGGAATACTTCTAACAAAATTTTTTGTCCCATCTATCGGGTCAATAGACCAGAAGGAACCTGAAGAAATATTTTCTTTTGTTGCCTCTTCGGAATAAATATCCTCACTAGGAAAAGTTGAATGGATTCTTTCGGTAATAAAATTATTGATTTCAATATCAACATTTGTCACTAAATCACGCTCATCTCCTCCTTTAATTGAAACTTCCATATGTTTATCACGAGATTCAAGTAGAAGTTCTCCCGCTTTTTGAATTGTAGAAATAATAAATGTGTAGCGATTTTGTTCCATATTTTTACATTCTAACATAAAAAAGGACCACTGTAGTGGTCCTCTCCCGTAAACCAGGACTTAGAAAATGTGCTGGAGCACCCATTCTATCGTAGCACCAAGACGAATGGCTTCTGCTTCTTGCCTTTCTCGTTTTGTGTCTTTTACATCCTTGTGGCGCACTTTGCCGTCCGTCGATTCTCGGATGTTCAGTTTTGCTTCAGTTTGAGGCGAGATGAGTTTGGTGCAGACGCCAAACTTTCGTGTCAACCGGATTATAGGAGCAATCTCTTCCACTCCAATCTTTGAATCAAACCCGTCAACAGAGAGAAGGGCATGAATGTCCCAGGCACAGAATGTATTTTCAATTGGAACAGCGTGAACGTCGTCCAACTCGTTTATACGAACTCCGACCACCTTGTTTCCTACATCCAAAGCAGATAATACGCCCTTCATTACAGTGAACTTGAGGTACTCTAAGGCCTTGTTCGACATAATAACGACATAATCGAAACCAATGTCATAAAGGCACCTGATGCCAAAATTCAAAGCTTTACTGCTGTGATGACCAGAAACTTCCAAAACTTCTGCTGTAACTCTAGACTGCTCTAGAGCAGTCCGTATCCGAGACCCTGTTTCTCCACAATCATAATCAACAGGAACTAAAATAAGAACTTTCTCAAACAAGACATCAGTTCCCACTCTAAGTTCTGAGGATTTTTGAGCGCTTAAAACAGCACGCTTTACTACTTCCGGAACCAATCCCGCTTCCTTCGCATACGAGCGAAAGATGATACCAACTTTCATGGGTACTCCTTTCTTCCGACATTAAAGCACAATGAGTGTCACTACGTCAATAGGTTAACAAAAACGGCTTTCATCTCACCAGCCACATGATCCCAACTATACCTTTCAAGTACCCGATCTTTGGCTTTTTCTATAATATGCTCTCGGAGACTATTTTCATGGAGTAAAAGAGTAACCGCCTCTGCGATACTTTGCGGATTATCCGGTGAACAAAATATGCCTGTTTCCTTGTCGTCAATAAAATCAGGGATGCCACCGACGGGAGTAGCAATAACAGGCACGCCGGCTGCCATAGCTTCAATCAAAGAGTTACCAAAACCCTCTGAACGACTAGGGCGGACAAAAATATCGCAAACGGAAAGATATTTTGGAAGGTCAGCATAGGGAATAAATCCTAAAAACTTTACTCGTTCTGCCAAATCAGCATCACGAGCTTGCCTCTGGAGTTTCAGTCCGTCTTCCCCTTTGCCTATGATAATCAAACTTATATATGCTGGTAAATAAGCCAAAGAGGAAATAATATCGTCAGTGGCATTTTTATGTGTTAGACGGGAAACAGTAACTAAAAAAATGGTGTTAGAACTTTTGCCAAGTAAAATCTTTATATTTTCTCTGTCTTTCTCTTTTATTTTTTCTAAAAATAACTTTATATCAACTCCGTTTGGTACAAGGGCCACCCTCCCCCTATATCCATTTTTCAGGGCGCGATGCAAAAGAAAATTACTGATGCCGGTCAACATATCCGTCTGCCACATGGCAAGCTTCCATGAAAGAGCGATTAGTCCAGCCCATTTATAATTCAGATGCACTTCGGAGTCTCCTTCTTGCAATGTCAAAATTATTGGAATCTTTTTCCTCCCTGTCAAACTGCGCAGAATATTGAAAATATAACCCGCTCCACTGCTAAATGTAACCATAACAGCCCACAAACAAAAATAATGTGCTGTATTATGAAGCTTCCACGCTTTAATTGCCCCACGGAAAGGCAAAAGGAGTTTGTCTGATAGAACTTTCCCAGTGCCGAGACGATAGACCATGACCCGACCTATCTTTTCTTCCTTTGGCAAATGTTTTTGTAGTTTTGCGGTAATAAGGTCAAATTCATAGCCAGCGCCTATTCGGTCGGTAATTTCTTTTATAGCCACTTCTGCTCCTCCAACAAAAGGATAATATGCTGTAGAAAATATGAGAATTCTTCGTTTCGTATTATTCGTAGCCATTCGTGTTTTAATTCGTTACTTCGTATCATCCATTTTCAATAAATTTCGGAGGACATCCTCCGGCACTTCATTGGGATGAGAAGGATTGTTTTTCACTTCCGGTTTATGTATAACCCGAGATAAGGCATCTTTCAAACTGGAAATATTTTCTTTGGTTGGATTTTTCTTTTCTTCCGACGGCTTCAATGTGGATAATGAGATAGTATTTCCTTGTCCATCTGTAGTTTTATGCAAAGGAGGAGGCGAAGGATGGTGACGCAAAATTTCCGCAGCTTTCATAAAAGCTTGTTTTTTTTCCACTGTCAACGCCTCCGCCTTATATGATGTATCGCCAAGGCGAAACTTCGACGAAAAAGATGGTTGAATTGGTGGCTCGGAGCGGGCACGATGTGCATCATGCCATGGTTCTCTTTGAAATTGTCCTGTGTTTACTTGATGTATTTGATTTATTTGTGGAGCATGACTGGGTTTGACCCGTATAGCACCATCATCGTGCCAGTCTATAATAGATTTTTCCACCAGAGAGCGGGGCTTTGCAAACTGCTCGCGCGATGATTTAATAACAGCTTCTTTGAAATTAATTTCGGGACGAGCAATAGGAGCCATTCCTTTTGCAGAAAATGGTTGAGATGAAACTCCGTCAATCATCAATTTCAAATATATCTGATAAATACCCAGATTTACCAAGTCCGCCGCTTCAAATGTCGGAGCAAATTCTTTTTCCAAAACCTCGGCATCAAATGCTCCTACCCGAAATGTAACCATAGTTCCGACATTGCCAAAAACAGCATCGCGCACTTCTTCCTCCATCTGCTCTATATACTGGTGAGCAATAGTCAAATTTAATTTGTACTTTCTGGCTTCTGACAAAATATCAGCAAAAGATTTATTAGCGAATGACTGAAACTCATCCACGTATAAATAAAAATTTGGAAGTTTGGCCAGCTCTTGTTCGTTATTATCAGCGCGGCTCATGGCGGCAAGATAAATTTTTGTAATAAGCATTGAACCGATGAGGTTGGCATTACTTTCGCCCACTCTGCCTTTTGACAAGTTGATAATCATTATTTTCCCCTTATCCATAATGTCACGAAAATCAAAAGAGGATTTTTCCTGTCCTATAATATTTCTAATTAACGGGTTTGAGGTAAACTGGCCAATCTTATTTTGAATAGCTGGAATTGCTTCTGCGGCAAATCTTTCTGTATAACCTGCATACTCTTTAGTCCAATAAGTTTTAACTGAAGGATCAGAAATATTTGCTATGACTTTGTTACGATATTCTTTGTCTACAAGCATTTTATTTATGCCGAGCATGGTTGCCCCTGGATATTCCAGAAGGGCTAAAATAGTGTTCTGCAAAATATACTCCATTCGGTCAGAAAAACTTTCTTCCCCAAAAAGTTTCATGAATGCGCTCATAAGCCCGCTCACAACCAAGTGCCTCTTTTCTGCACCGATATCCTCCATAACATTAAAAGAAATCGGATAATCAATATCAAAAGGAGCGAAGTAAACGACATCTTTTATACGATGTTCTGGCACATATTCTAAAAGCTTTTCAGCTGTCCCTCCATGCGGGTCAACAAAAGCAATACTGTTACCGTTTTGAATGTCTTGAATAGCCATGTTTTCCAAAATGGTGGATTTGCCCATACCCGTCTTGCCGATAACATAAACATGCTTCAAACGATCCTTGGCCTTGATGCCAAACTTAATCTTTTTGTTCCTAGCATCTGTCTCACCAAAATATGTAATGTGGTTAGGGTCCATGATTTTATTGTTTCCTGATGTTTTTAAATTTGTGGAGGATTTTCTGTTTCAGAAGACGGAGATTGTGAATGTAATGGAATATTTTCTATTATAGTTGGTCTAACTTTTTCTTTTTTATGCGCCGGTCTCTTGTGCAATTTTTTCGGCATAGATATATGAAGGGATTGTAGGGTAAGAGTAAGTCCGCACAAAAACAAAAATAGCATTTTCCAAAATGACGGCAGACCGACAAACGAAGTGGAAAGCATGATAATAAAAATACCGAGAAAAAATGTGCTTTTGTGCTTAATCATATAACCAATTGTAACATATAGAATTTTGTATACAAAAAAGGAGGCACCGAAGTGCCCCCGAAGCCATCAATAAAAGGTTAGCCACCAGCTATTGCGAGGTCTGCCGGAACCTCTACTTTGGCCAGTTCAGTTTGAGCCCCCTTGTGGCCCAAGAAGAATCTTTCCAATTCCTTCTTGGTCTCCACAGAAATGGCATCACCGATATTTGCCACAGAATGGATGTTGCCATTACCAGACCCTTTGTGTGTCTGGTCACTTTTCGGACGACGCTGAGCTTGACGATCGTTCCCTTGACGGTCACGAGCAACCAGACCATTAACTGACTTGCCAGCGGCCTTTGTCACAAAGCCAACTAAACCCTCATCCCCCTCATTCTTGCCTACTGGCAAGTTGTGGAACATTGCCAGAACCATTTCGGCAAAAGGTTTGAGCATGTCATACTCCAATGTCTTGATGGCGGACATGGCCATACGGATAGTGTCAACCCGAGAGTCCTGATAGTCTATCTGGTTCTCAAAATCCGGAGCGAAATTGAGAACCTTCTGGACATAAAAGTCCAGAAGAACTGTGTCATCCGTGGCTTTGAGGTAAGCTTCAAGAGCAGTGAAATGTAACTTGCCCGGCCGGCTTATGATGAGGTCGTACAACATGACCTTATCCTCGTCTGTGGCAACCCCAGCAAACAAAGGGTTGGTCACCACCGACTTAATGCTGTCTGAAAAATCATCGATGGTCACATCTGTGGCTGGCGACCCCTTGAGATTGTGGAGAAAATTCATTTCTCCCTCAAACTCCAAGGTGTTCCACTCTAGCCTGACTGCCACTGTCTTTTCGGCAATCAAACTGGCCAGAGCATCCAAAAACTCTTTCCTGCTTTGTGCAGTTTCAATCATTTCCATCTGAATCTCCTTTATATACCCATTTACCCGGGTCAGGTTTGGTTTGTATAGAACTACCTACATATACAATACACGATTTAATATATCTGTCAAGGACAAGATGTATGGCCGATTATATATGAAAAATCCGGGTAACGCGATGCGCCCCCGGATTATTAAATCTCCAACTTTTCTTCTTTTTTTTGTCTCCTTTTAGTTTTAGGTTTTATCAAACATTCTCCTCTCCCCCTTTTTTCAATAAGAAGGAGAGCGATTTTTTGTCCCAAATCATCTGGTGTCACTTCGCCCAGATTGGTAATAATATCCACAGATGACTTTTTCTCTTTTTGACGAAGAGAAAGGTCAAGTGTGACATAGTATAGATTCATCCAAACAAAAAAGTAATCCACTCCGTGATGTATATCCAGTGAGGTTTTTATCGCCGGATATAACTCCAGAGATTTTCTTGGTCGCCGTGGAAGATACGACTTTACAGCGACAAAGAGAATATCCGAACCTCCCCATGTTGGGTTGGATGGATCATAAACCACATCTTCACCTTCCTCCTCCGCTGGAATGTACAACTCGGAATCCATTACTTCCAACACACCCTTTCTCAAAGAAGCGTATGGAATATCTGGCAACCGACCATTATCATAGGCGGTCAACCCCAAAAGTAACTCGTGTTCCCTGCCAGATGGTAGGAATATTTTTTTTCTCACGTCCTGCCTCCTTTAGAACCTCTTCCTACATATAAGCATAAAGACGAAATTAAGTCAAATTCTCTCCACTGTGCGCGTGCCAGGGGTCGAACCTGGGACCTACCGAGTATCAGTCGATTGCTCTACCAGCTGAGCTACACGCGCGTGTAAATTACTAAAAAAATATAGCAAAAAATCTAATATTTTACAATCAAAAAATCACCCTTCGAAAATCTCAGGGTGATTTTTTGTATATCATTCTTTATTTTGTTCCGTTCGTGTTGTCTTTCCAACTGTCATATGATTTTGGGTTCCATCAAACCACCCGTCCAAGTTTTTGCTAATGCAAAAATTTAGGAGGGTATCGACTCGTATCGTTTCGCAAAGCGAAACGGGTTTCAAATTGAATTATTCCACGACCAGCTTCCGCTAGCCGTGCCTTGTTCATGTGTTATCCTTAATTTTCATTAAGGCATGGACTATATCTTCACCTCTTTATATTTACTAGAAAGAGGGTCAACGTTTTATACTAAATATGCATTATCGAACATACTAATATCTTCGTTCCACTTGCATGGAACTCCAGTCTCTACAGTGTCCTAGAAGAATCACATATTTATCCGAGCTTATATTGCATCGAGGGAATAATGAACTCTTTTATAAGTTCTCTAAATTTTTCTCTCGATTCTTTTTGCCAAATGGCAATCCTGAAATATCCATGATTGTCTTCAGTGTTTGAATGAATACCATGCATTTTTTCAAACAATGTGACAATCCGTTTATTCTCTAAAAAACTAAACGATTGTGTATTGAGATGATATCCTCTTGGTTTATTATTACTTTTTACGATGTTACCATCATCCATAAACCATACTGCCAACACTAAAGGTGATTTTATGTATTCCTCCATTAGTTTCGGTACTATTTTCTTTCCTTTTGGATAAAAAATAGAATACAATTTTGATATTTCTGAATGACTGATGGTACCGATAGTGTATGAGTGATTTCGCTCATACCATCGTGGTGGTTTTAGTGCAAATGGTTTTAAATTTTCATATTGCCAATCAGCATACTCTTTCTGTTTTTCTGATCGAGTAACTCTTAAGGCATAATGCGTTTTTGACCAATTTGGCACTAAATATCCATCTCCAAGCACACTACCAATTACAATCTCGCGTTGATATTTGGTCAACGGAATAGTTTTTAGTTTTCTTATTTCGGATGAATATGTGATTCTTCTAGGTTCCCTCGGTATTGCCTTCATACCTTTATTCATAGTAACATTATTATAACAAATAAAGAGGAGGGTTTCACCGATTTCAGTTGATTTTTTCTGTCAGATTACTCTTGACAGGTCGCAATTTGTATTTTACAATAACGACTTACTCTTTGTCATTGAGTTTACCGTGGTTTAGCATACGCTAAGCTTCGGGTACTCCCAACTCCCCTGAGTTGACGGGCGGATTTCGATAACTATTATGTTTCGAGTTCCCTCCCGCCTAAATTTTGCGAAGCAAAACTTGGGCGGGACCATATCGCTTCCCGTAATTCACGACTTTGGACGTAGCGAGCGGATTTCCCGCACTACGCGAGTTCGGTAATTTCAAGAATTACTTCTAGAACTATCGATTTTGTCCTTCCCATCCTACAGACACTTAGTGTCTGTAGGATGGTACTACGACGCAGCTGACTTCTTGTGGATAACTCCACAAGATCTCCTTGGGTCATTTGTCATTCTTTTCCAGACATCCCGATCGAGACTTTCGTGGTACTTCCTTCTGACTCACCGCAGAAGTCGCACATCTCTTTTTATGATCGGGCTGTCTTTTGCTACTAGGATCCTTCAGTCCATTCATTACTGCTGTGAACCTACCCTTTCGCTATTTTCATACTCCTATGAAAGGCCGGATTTTAACCGACTAGACCTTGACAAACTGCCAAGCGCATTGTATTCTGAGTACAAGACTTGAGAACGTATTCACCGCGGTATGTCTGACCCGCGATTACTAGCAAATCCAACTTCATGGGGTCGAGTTTCAGCCCCCAATCCGAACTGGGACGGCTTTTATTAGGATTAGCTCGGGGTTTCCCCGTCGCAGCCCGTTGTAGCCGCCATTGTATTATGTGTGTAGCCCAAGATATCAAAGGGACATGCTGACCTGGCGTCATCCTCGCCTTCCTCCCCGCTCAAGTTTTTCCAGAAAGTTATCAACCAAAGTTAATATTCGCCACAAAAAATATTTAAATAATACTTAGTGACATTATCTCGAAAAAATTTGAGCGGGGCAGTCTCGCCTGATACGTGTAACAGACAACGAGGGTTGCGTTCGTTACCCCACTTAAGGGAACGGTTCAAACTACGAACTGACGACGGCCATGCATCACCTGCCTAACTGTCCTTGTGAGACTCCGCCATTTCTGGTGGATTCAGTTAGGTTTCAAATCTTGGTAAGGTTCTTCGTTTATCCTCGAATTAAACCACATAATCCTCTGCTTGTGCAAGTCCCCGTCTATTCCTTTGAGTTTTAACCTTGCGGTCGTACTACCCAGGCGGACAACTTAACGCGTTAGCTACGCCACGCAGAGGGTCGATACTCCGCATAGCTAGTTGTCATCGTTTAGGGCGTGGACTACGCAGGTATCTAATCTGCTTCGCTACCCACGCTTTCGTGTTTCAGTGTCAGGAGTGGCCCAATGTACTGCCTTCGCTTTTGGTGTTCCCCATGATATCAACGGATTTCACCCCTACTCCATGAGTTCCATACATCCCTGCCATCCTCAAGTCTTTGCCGTTTCGCCCGCACATCCGAGGTTAAGCCCCGGGTTTTAACAAGCGACTAACAAAACCACCTACACACCCTTTACGCCCAATGATTCCGGATAACGCTCGGGGCACTCGTATTACCGCTGCTGCTGGCACGAGTTTAGCAACCCCTTATTCTTGAGGTACTATCAATAAACTTTCTCCCTCATAAAAGATGTTTACGTCCCAGAGGGACTTCATCCATCACGCGGCGTCGCTCGATCAGACTTTCGTCCATTGTCGAATATTCTCGGCTGCGGCCACCCGTAGGTGTATGGTCCGTGTCGCAGTACCATCGGTGGGGGCCAAGCTCTCACTCCCCCTAAGCGTCACTGCCTTGGTAAGCCATTACCTTACCAACTAGCTGATACTCCGCAGGCCATTCTTTTAGCAATAAATCTTTACTCGCCCAACTTTTTTAATAACAATACCGCCGTCAGTGATATTGCGACCAAAAAAGTTGAGCGAGACTATCAAGTATTATCCAATCTTTCGACTGGTTATTCCTGACTAAAAGGGATGTACCCACGTGTTACTACCTCGTTCGCCACTACCAGCTCCAGTTCTTGCGAACTGGAGCTGGTCGTTTGACTTGCATGCCTTATCCACGCCGCCAGCGTTCATCCTGAGCTAGGATCAAACTCTTAATAAAAGTTTGATTGATTTCCCCATTAGGGAAATCTTGTCGAAAATATATTTTGCTGTAAGGCAGAAATATTTTTCGACCAACTTTGAATTGAACGGAACAAAACAAAAAATAATATATAGTATTTTGTATTCTGGCTGTTTGTGATGTATGAATTCTTTTGTGTATTTTATTGATGTTATCCGAAAGCATTTATAAGAAATTTCATACATTCGATAAAACTTGAAAGTTTTATCTCAGTATCCTCAATTTTGTACTCACGGAATACCGCGGACAAAATTGGGACTTGCACTTATAAATACGTTCTATATCCGCACACTAACTTTGTCATCGTCCTGTTTTTCAAAACAAAACTGGCATTACTTCTAGGTCATTATCAAAATCTGATTCAGGCAAACATATCCTATCAGGACATAAAAACAATGACAAAGTTAGTGTGCGGATAAAATTCATTTGAATGTCAACGAACTTTTGTGAATGAAAACAGCCGAACTTCGGCAATTTCAGACACCTAGATAGTATAATCATATTCAAATACAAGTCAACCCCTAAATAAATCTTGGTTTATTAGAACTTTAGCAAAAGAATTTTCTCATTAATTACTAAATTACTAACAGTATACTGGTAGTAATTATGCACGCCACTTAAGGTCTTTCGTCCAGTATTTCCTTCCGATTTTCGGTGGCATAATTCCCCCAACCGTCATAATATTCCATATCAATTTCTCGAGATCCAGTTTCTCTTTTTTAGATATTTTCAAAATAGCATCGTATTTTCCAATTTCAATACCAAGAAATATCTTTGTAACAGTTGTCGGACTGACCCCGAGAACTGCTGCAACCCTTTCATGTGGAGTATTACTTGTAAGCATCAGAATGATAGCTAACCGTTTGGCAAGCATAATCTTTTCTGTAGAAGTAAGCAGTCCATTTGCTACTTCAGAAAGGTTTCCCTTTCTTTCACTTTGCCCCAAAATTGTGAGGAGTTTTGCAAACAACTTTTCTAAAAATTTAGGGTCTAATTTTTTACTCGATACATGTGGCATATATACATTTATTAATTGTAAATACTTACATTACAAATACATTGATAACATATAGTATAATACAATCTCTGAATTACCACCAGTATACTGTGAGTAATTATGAGTAAGATTTAAATATTAATTACCACCAGTATACTGTTGGTAATTGTATCGGGAAAGAAATGTACATAATATGTATAGGAGATACTTTAACAACAGAAAAACCCGCCGAGTGGCAGATTATTCTGCCTTTCTTGCGGGTCACTAAAATAGTCTCGCTGCAATCTGGAAAAGCTTTTCGGCTCGCCAAATTTCGCCACAACTACTTTGGTTGGTTAAAGAGGTTTGTTTATCTCGAGCCAAACTCCTTGCATGGTCATCATCTCGAGCAGAAAATTCTTCAGTTTTTACATTCTCTCTTCGATGCTCTCCATACGCATATAAAACAACTAGGTATTCGTTCATCATAACCTCCGGAACCAAAAATACCACAAACTATTTCTTTTGCAACTTTTCCAAAGTAACAAGCAAAGGCGAAGCCACAAAGATGGATGAGTATGTTCCTGCGATGATGCCGATGAGAAGGACGAAGGCGAAATCTTTTGTGGATGAGCCACCCAGAAAGTACAGAGAGATGAGGGCGAGGAAGATGGTGAGACTAGTGTTGATTGAACGGCCGAATGTTTGACTGACAGAGGCACCTACAGTTTGCTCAAAACCTCCACTTGGAGGCCTTGCCTCCAAGTGGAGGTTTTCACGAACACGGTCAAAGACAACGATAGTATCGTGAACAGAATATCCGAGAATTGCCAAAAGAGCAGTAACAAAAAGCAAATCAATTTCTCCTCCGTGGAAGTGACTCCATAGAACAAAAACACCTGTTGGAATAATAACATCGTGAGCTAAAGCGACAATTGTGGCCAAACCATATTTCCACGAAGCCACCGGCTGGGAAACTTTGCGAAAAGCAAATGTAATAAAAAGGACAATACAAATAATAACAATTATTATGGCTATAATGGCTTTATTTTTTAACTGACTGCCAACTACTGGACCGATGGAGTTAAATCTTTCTTCCTTGGCCAGATTTATCCCCAAGCCCAACATTGGGGAAAGAGTTTTGAGTACAACTGTTTTTTCTGCCTGGGTTAAATCACGAGTTTTCAAAATATAGTTTGTATTTCCTGATGGAGTGAGAATGTATGCTCCAAGGTTGAGCTTATCAAGCTCTGCTTTAATTGTTTCAAGAGTGGGTCTTTCTGTAACGTAACTGACTTCCAAAATAGAACCTCCCTTGAAATCAATACCAAAGTTAAAACCAAAGAAACTGACAACAACAATTGAACCAACAACAAGAAAAGTGGACAGTACAAAGAAAAATTTTCTGTGATTTATGATGAACATGGAAGTGAGTTATAAAGTTTGTAAAGTTATAAAGTTCATAAAGTAAATTCAGAGGAAGTTAAAAGTGGAAACCGTTAGAAAAAAGAAATTTTTTAAATCGCGACTCACTCTTCGGCGCGATTGCAAAGAGAAATGTCCGCGATACGGTGATTGCTGTAAACATTGAGATAAGAACTCCGAGTCCAAGCGTCAAGGCAAATCCTTTTATAGCTGATGTGCCAAGCCAAAATAAAATGACGGCGGTGATGATAGAGGAAATATTTGAATCGCGGATAGAGAGCCATGCTCGAGAGAAACCTTCGTGAAGACTATCTGACAAATTTTTTCCTTTCTTTAATTCTTCTTTCATTCTTTCAAATATCAGTATGTTTGCATCAACTGCCATACCTATAGAGAGAATAAATCCGGCAATGCCAGCAGAAGTCAAAGTAACTGGAATAAGTTTGAAAATTGCCAACGACAAAATAATATAAATGCAAAGAGATACGGAGGCAACGCCTCCGGGCAATCTATACCAAAGCAGGAGAAAAGCCACGATCAGAGTAAAGCCAACAATACCTGCTTTGACTCCTGCCGTCTTGGCATTCTCGCCCAAAGATGCGCCGATAGTTTGCGTCCTTACAAGTTCAATCGGCACTGGAAGGGCACCGTAATTTAAATCCCTTACTAAAGCTTTGGCTTCATCCCTTGTAAAACTTCCAGAGATGATGGCTTTGCCGTCTTTAATCTCATCTTGAATAACAGGACTGGAAATAACTTGACCATCAAGAAAAATGGCCAGAACCTCTCCTTTGTGTTTGGAAGTTATATCTGCAAAAAGTTCTCGACCTTCGCTGTTAAAAGTGATAGAGACAATCGGTTGACCTGCAAGCTGTGCCCCACCCGTGTCTGTAAATTGAAGTTGGGCCCCGTCTAGGTACTGTCCACCAAGTCCTGTCGGCAAAAAGAGTTCTGCCGTTGTTTTTGTTTTTAATTCTTCCTCTGTAAAATTCTTTGCTTCGGGGCGAATAAGCATGAAGTCAAGCTGTGGTGTTTTGCCAATAAGAGCGATGGCTTGATTTATATCTGTAACACCCGGAAGCTCAACTAAAAGCCGATGCTCGCTTCCACCCGTTACAATACCTGGATTCTCTACAGCAACTATTGGCTCGGACACTCCGAAAATATTTATTCGTCGCTCAATAACATCGCGCAGAGATGCCATGGCATCAGAAACGCTTCCAGATTTGACTGTTGAAACATCGGCCCGATATGTCAGTTCCGTTCCACCGTTTAAATCAAGACCGAGCTTGAACGTTCCAGTGCCGAAATTGCCGGTGCCTGTGGCACTGCCTTTTCCCATAACAAAAAAATAGCCAACAAAAAACACTATAATCAAGAGTATTATGGACAGCATTCTGTGTTTCAGCATATTCCGTTATTATATGCTGTTTTATTAAAAAATCAAATAAGAACCTCAAAGTGAATAATAAAATTAGACCACATCTTTGCGATCGCAAAGATGTGGTCTAATTTTATTATTCAAAACTCCCAAGACCTGAGCTAGAATTCCTGGTAATTGAAGTCGCGAGGGGCAAAACTAGCATTGACTGATTTTGCTTCGTTTATAATAAGAGAACATATGCCGGTGCCAGAACAACCACTACCAGACCAACCGTTAAATTTCCAATATGACGAAGATGGAGTTGCTGTTAGAGTAACAGAACTCCCGTTTGTATAAATAGCTGTACACGCAGGAGTACCGGTAATCAAACAATTTATAAGTTTAGGATTTTCACCACTTGTTACCGTACCACCAGCTGTTTTTGTGACAGTAACAGAAAATTGAGTTGGCGGAGGAGTGGTAATAGTCAATGTGACCGGAGAGAGCTGGCAGGCAGTAGCGCCATTACTATTAGTCCAATCATAAGCACCCCTTATCTCAGCTTGACCAGAATTAAGCCCTGTGACTCTATTACCGACAACAGTAGCCACGCCGGTATTATTGGAAACAAAACTGCCACCGGAAAAACTTGAAGGCATCGGCGAAGCGGTTACGAACCGACCAACATTAATTGAAGAAGAAGACAAAGTAACAGTACCAGATGGACATGACACACGACAACTAGTCGGGGTTATAGGTCCGACACTGTTGCTCAAGTTTTGACCAGCCTGATTGTAGGCCACGATAATATAATTATGAGAAGAAAAAGTATTAACATTGGTGTCGGTGTAAGAGGTAACATTTGGTTCGACTCCGGCATATTGTCTTACAATCTGACTAGTGCCACGCCAGATTTGAAAACCTTGTTCGTTGTTGGAATTATCCTGCCAAGTCAAGCGTATCTGCCCACAGGTTGCGTTGCTAGCCTGCAAGTTGGAGGGGGCGACTGGCACAGGAACCATGCACCTGCCATAAGCTTGGTTCCAAGCAGTCCCAGATATGCAACTGGCAGTGACAGCGCTTTCAGCAAGTTTAGTATTATTATTATAAAGAAAGAAAGTTGCTCTGTCGTATGGCACAGCAAAAGGAACATTGGTCCCAAAATTTGCAAGAGGTGGGTTAAAACCAGCAGACGGGTTTCTGGCAACGGAAGAGATGCTGATAGGATTTGTGGTAGTCCAAGAAAAATTTATATTACAAGTAGAAGCTCCAGACGCAATGACACAAGAAGAAAGTCCGGGAGGGTTAGTGGGAGCAAGAGTGCCGGACATGGGCAAAGTTGGCACGCTTGCAGTGCAACTACCGGAAGTTGTACCGCCATTTATGCCGCCGCAGAACCAACTAACGCTGTTACCGGGCGGCGGGAAATTGGGTGTAGCGCTTGGAATTCCTGGTGAACAGTAAGAATCATAGCCATAAGAAGTAGAACCGGTTGGATATGTTTTATTGGCTGTGCCGCAAACACCGTCTAATGGAGGTGTGGGAGTCTCTTCTTCTTCGCATTGAGCATCGAATCCTGCGCCAAAACAGCACCTCGCAGTTTCACTCCCTGCCGTGACTGTGGCTTCTCCGTTGCTGATTGGTGAACATCTTATTGAATATGATTCGCCATTATTAGACAGCACAGTGCAAATATTATTATTTGTCCAACTGTATAGAGAGTTGTTCGACCCGCCAGAAGCTTTGAAGCTGAATTCATACGGAGAAGACCGGTCAGTTTGAGTAGCGGGGGAACAAGATAACCCGGTAGGTGGAGGAGGTGGAGGAGGAGGGAGTGGTTGTACCACTATCTTTGGTTTGACTGTCAAAGTAACCTTGTTGCTCGTGCAAGTGACAGCGCCGTTCGTATTTTTTACATTGAAATAGACGTCGTATGTACCTCGCGTGTTGTATGTATAGGTGCCGGAAGTATCTGTCCGTCCTCCCCATTCACCCGGAACATCATTTTGAATGCTTGAGCCACTGACATACCAGAAATACGGCAAGCCGCTCGGCACGGAGGAAACCGCCCAATAGACACTCTCGCCCTCGGTAATAGTTTTGGCATTATTGCTTGCGCCGCTTGCGGTGAGTTGGCAAGTGGTGGCTGTCGGCTGTGCCGAACATTGCGCATTTGCCCCGCCGTTGCTTCCAGCACAAGTCCAATTCCATGGTCCAGAACCACTTACGGAAGAAGCAGTGCCAGTTTCGCAGATTGTTCCAGAAGGGGCAGAAGAAAGTATTGCTCCGTCCGGAGGTTTCTGACATGTTCCATTAACTGGTGTAACCGGTGTTTGGGGTTGAGAAGACACAACGTAATTTACGGTAACAGTTTCAGAAGAGGGATTAACGACTGTGGCATTTTCCCCAGTGGCTTGAACTTGAAAAGTTGCCGAACCGGAAGTTCCTGGATTACCGATAACAGAAACTGAAAAAGGCTTATTTGTCGTAACACTCTGTCCTATAGGACATTGTATAGAAATACTATATTTAAACAAAGTTTCGGAAATATATGGGCAATCCGTAATCGTAAAACTTCCCCCATTCGTCGTATTAACATTTGAAATAACACCTGAACCCGTTGGCGCGCTAGGACTAAGGTCAAACTGATTTTGAATTAAAGAATTTGTAGAAACCGCGAGACTGGCTGTTTTGACCGTGCGGGTGGTCATAGCCAAAAAATCCAGTTTGGCATCGTCGTCAAGATTGAAATAAATGCCGGTGATTACTCTACCCGAAGGAGCGCGAGCCACGGCCTTAAGCTCGCCCGGAACATTATATCCGCGGGAAGAGCAACTACCGTTGTATTGGTATCCGATTAACTTGGTTTGGAGATTTATATATTCCTGATAAAAACACTCATCGGGCGGAGAATCGTTATTGCCGGGTTTGCCACCAGATGTATCGGCTCCCCATGTCCAACCGGTTACAATATCGCCGGAAACTGGATTAAAATATTTTATATTTGCGCTTCTTCCCGAGTCGGGAGCGCCCGCCGAGCAATATGTCATCCGCCAAGTAAAGTCGGCAAATCTAAAGTCCACGGAGCCGTCGGCATTAATCGGAGCTGTCTGAATCCCAATGACACATTTGTGGTCATCGGAGCCGTAACCAATAGCGGTAAGCCCGTATCCTTCGGGAATTGTTTGTATCTCGCCTGCGGAAGATGGATTATTTACTCCCCATTGTCCATAGTCGGCATATGCCGGTGTGGCAAAGGTCAAAAGCGACAGAAAAGCAAGAATTGACAGAAAAATATTACGAATTTTTATTGTCATTGTTTTTTATTTATATCGGAAACAACTAAACTGACGCTGACCATATTTTCAAACTGGTTCTGGTTGACAATGCGAACGGTCATCAGTTGTTCCGTTGAACCGGAAATTTTATTGCCGGACATATTATAGACCTTGCCAGAGACATTATCTTTGTCCAAAGTAACAGTATATCCGTTCTTTGTCAGATAGGCTTCAAAAGCGTTTGCCGAAGCCAGAGCGTTTGTGTCCGTTATATACGCATACGTCGCTTGGGTATGACGGATATCGTCGGCATCTTTATTTTCTTCCACTGTTTCAATGTAGCTTTCAAGCACTTTCAAAGGGTTTTTGTCAATCGGCAAGCCGGAAAGACCTGGCGGAATGACTTCTCCCAATTCTTCACGGCTACGACCGGCATCTTTCGGAATGGAAGCGCCTATCGGATTGTCGTTTTTATCGGTTTTATGGACCCTGCAAAATTCCGGAGGGCATATTTCAGATTGAGAAAACAGCCAGATATGAAAATACTTTGCCGCCAAAAATAATATACCTCCAAAAACTGCGACATATAAAATTACCTTAAACAAACGATTCATATTGGATATAGTATAGGTCGTATTGATTATAATCGCAACATTTTTATCCACAAAAAAATGCCGGGGAAGCATTTGCTCTCCGACATCCTGTCTGAGAGCAAATGCTCTCAGATGACAATGTACTAAAACGTAGTCCCGCTGGAAAAAGTGGAACCACTCATCGGTATGCTCATGACGGCAATCAATTGGTCAGAGCTAACCTCAATCAGCCCTCCGCTCCAGTTCGCCTTGAGTTCGGGCGCAAGTTCAGTGATGAACTTCGCCACCTGACCTCCGGGTGGAATGGAGATACTGACTGATGCCACTATCTGACCAGCCATGTTGTGGACCAGCAAACGCACGTTTGCCGGCACATAATTGAAATTACAGATAGCAACACCGATATCGGAATTTTGATTGGCCCGAACGGCCTGAAAACCAAAATTCTTGGAAGGTTCCACCGGAAAAACGGCGGCTTGACCCTCCACCACTCCGTTGGGCTGGTAACTGTACGTTACCTGGACTTTGACGGTATCCTTTCCGTCAACAACACTGACAATAGCGCTCATGGCACCGACAGTAACCGTCGGCTCTGCTGACTGTAACACGTTCGTCCATGAACCCTTTGGCGGAATTTCGCCGGGATTGTACCCGGGAGTCAGTATCAATTCTCCGCTCCTGCGCACAATCGGGGCGTACAGATTTGTACCGTCCTGGTTACCAAACCCATAGGTTACTTGCGCGCCACTGTTCGAGATGTTAGTGGCCACTATGGTGGTCACCCACCCACTACCATAAACAATTTGTGGGAAGGCAATCCGATGCAGATTATCAAACACTTGGCCGAAAGCCAGTGGTGACATGATGCAAAAAACTAGCACAAACAGAACCGAGGAAACAAGAACTTTTTTCATAGACACCTTTCTGGCCTTTTTGGCCGAATTGAATTTTGAATTTTAGTGCGTTGTCAAAAAACAGAACGATACAAACTGTCCTATGTCAATGCTATCACACTCCCCCATTTCCTGTCAAACCAAATATGTAAATACTGTGTATAAACTGTTAATAACAATGA
>Ga0209542_10006492_pt1 | contig 22729 bp, 26 predicted proteins | sample RifCSPhighO2_01_FD_184028 | JGI IMG/M metagenome (GOLD analysis project Ga0209542, IMG submission 184028) | Soil microbial communities from Rifle, Colorado - Rifle CSP2_plank highO2_0.1 (SPAdes) (version 2) | ecosystem: Environmental > Terrestrial > Deep subsurface > Rock core/Sediment ... | reverse complement strand
TTATAGGAGTAGAAAATACTAATTTATGATTATTATTAGTTATTGATCTTATTTCTAAACTTGTTGGATTTAATTGATTTACCTTAAATGAATATTGCTTTGTTGAGTATGGATCTAGTTGGTTATAGACATTTATAGTATCTATTGATTTTTCATATTTAACTGTTATTTGAAAACCATCTATAACCTTTGATGTGATACTCGCTACGTAGATTTGAGCAGTATATTGTTTATCATATAATACTTTATCTATTTTAAAAGTTGAATAAATATCAGCTTGTTGTTTAGGAAATAAAGATATACTATATACAGGACTTAATGTTATTAAAATAATTAGAATAAATACTATACTCTTTTTTAACATAGAAATAAATTAGTATTGAATTATTTAAAATTATTGATTAATAGTTTAATATTAATTCTTAGAAAATAATTGAGTAAAAAAATAAAGAACTAGATATATAATAAATAATGAGAATAATAATTGAATTCCAATTAAGTACCAAAAAAATACTATAATAATCAAGATAATAATTGGTTTTATCATATTAATGTTAAAAATGTAGGCGTGCTTAGAAGTCGAAAAAATAACATATTACTAGTTGCCTTGATTTTTCCTCCCCTCTGTAACCCCATGAACGTCAATATTAATGGTTAGAGCTGCTTTGAACGAAAGAAATAATTTAGTTGTTAAAGGAGTTATTAAATTAATATTTGCTATTGTAAACTTTAAGCAAACTATTGTTTGATGTAAAGTTTTTATATATAGTCATATTTCTTTCTCTATTCCTAGCCTGACTCATTTCCCAAAAACATCGGCTCCATGGGACAAAGGATCTTTGTACGAATCAAGACTAATAATATATTACTAGCCCTCATCTAAGCTTCGGTCCCGTCATGAAGTCGATTTACGGTATAAGCTACGACTAGCAGCCCGACCTAGCCTACATTATTAAGGTAAATATTTAACTTAAATATGTATCGGTTAATAAAATTATAGAAATATTCCATTACTATCTTTATGCACAAATGTAATCTTTCCTTTTTTATTAGTTCTTAAGTCAGTTACTGTGGCGTCTAGGTTATTATCGCTAAGTCTTGTAAGTACTCTTAATCCTGTGTCGCCTGCAAATGGCAAGCGAAGAATTCTTTGACTACTTCTTATATAATCAAATTTATGAGGAAGTCCGTGATCTATACCAATGTTAAATGTGAATTCTGCTGGAACATGACCACTGTTTAAGACTTCTGGAGTAAATACTTGTGTAACTCCAGGTAATATAATTGGTCTAACCCCGTATGGCATATTTTCATCATATGTTAAACCTGCTCTTTGTATTAATAGTCTGCTGTTTAAATCATCTGCGCTTAAGCCAAGAGAGCTTCTATATTGCTTTACATCTTGGTATATTGCTTCTGCTTGAGGTTCATTTGCCCCACCAGAACTTCTATCATATAATAGTAATGCTAAATATTCTCTATATCTACCAGGCAATAAATGTTGTTGAAGTAGTATTTCTGAGCCTAGTGGGGTAATCATGGATCTTCTAGCACTTTGTAAATTTAAGTCATCATAAATAACAGTTTCAATACCAAGTCTATCTAGAATATCAAACTTGTGTAATGCTCTTGAGTTTCTTCTTTTATGTTTGACTAAAGTAGGAAACTTCTCTATAAATTTTTGAGTAAGTTCTTCTGTGAATTCGTCCTTTGTTGGAATATCTTCTAAATTCTTAGTCATTTTAAAGGTTTATTGATAAGAATTAAAGATATTATCGCTTTATAAATCTTTCGTTTTGTTACTACTGTAAAAGAATTACATATCAAACTACTTGTTTAAGAATATTAGAATATTTACTTTCGTCTTTAAATCCTGAAAATAAGGAAAAACCAATACCTCTGCCAATATAAAACGAGTTATAAGCACTTAATCTTGCAAGTAAATCTGTTATGCCTACTTTTCTTTGGAAAGATACTGGTTCAGCTTCTTTGATATTTGCTAGACTTTTAATTTTATTTAATGCCTCATCTTTACTTCCAAGTTCATCTATTAAACCTAAGTCTAAGGCTTCTTCTCCTAAGTAAAACATTCCATTTCCTAGGTCTTTAACTTTATCATAATCTAATTTTCTATTGTTAGAAACTTCTTTAACAAAAGATTCATGAATTTTATTTATTTTAAGTTGTAGAATTTCTCTTTCTTTTGGAGTTAGTTGTTTATATGGAGATCCAGTGTCTTTTAAGTCTCCACCAACTAATCTTTCATAAGTAATTCCATATTTTTCAAATAATTCAGAAAACTCTAAGTAACTTCCAATTACACCAATACTTCCAGTAATACTCATTGGATCAGCAATAATATAATCTGTTGATGAGGCAATCCAGTATGCTCCGCTTGCACCAACTTCTCTAATCCAAGAAACTATTGGTTTGTTTACTTTTTTAATTCTGTTTGAGATCTCTCTAGAAGCAACTACAGTACCACCAGGACTATTAATCTCTAGAATAATCCCTTTTATTGATGAATCTTTATCAGCTCTGTCAATTGCGTCAATAACAACTGTTGACGGAGAACCTGACTGGTCAAAGAAAATGTCGGAGCTTGAATCCACTGTTATAGGCCCATAAATTGGAATTACTGCAATTCTATCTGGTTTAAGTGATTCTGTTCCTTCAATAGTTTTTGAAACTAGAAAGCTAACTAGGAAGATGATTCCTAAAATCACAATTATAAACTGCCATTTTTTCATTTTAATACAACCTGTGTTTTTGATAACTTTCCAAATAATCTTTCTTTTTCAGGACTTAATAACATATAAATTACATCTATAAAAAGTAATATGTCTACAACTTTGCTTATATTTCTTAAAATAACTTGGGAGATTTTGAATTCCTTTTTTAATGAAATTATTTTTATCTTCATTATTATTTTTCCAATAGTTTGCTTTAAATAATATTCTAGAGCTACAAAATAAATTAAGCTTAAGATTGCAATTGTGAAAAAAATAATGTATAAATCTGAGGTTAGTCTAGTAGTGAATAAATCTGTAAATTTTAAAGTAATATTCATACTTTTTAAGTAATTATTAAATGGGTATGAAACAACTAAAGTAATTATTAAGGAATCTATGATGTAAGCTAAAACTCTTTTTATAATAGATGCTTTTTTAATTTCCTCTTTTTTTACTTTTTTTGGCATAAATTTATTTTAATTATTTGGTTTATAAATTTATTCTTTTAATTTTTGACTTCTTAACTTTGATGATATATAACCAAATATTTTATATGCCTCGGTTTGAAGAGATACTTGATCAACTTTCTGAGATTTACCCCTCACAAAATCTACTGAAACTGATGATGGACTAGTTGTAGAGCCTCTATAAATTGTAATACTCTCTATATATCCAGCGTAATGTTGAGGCCATCTTAATTCTGTAGTTTGCCAACAGCCATCAAAGTTTCTTGTTTCTCTGTCAGTATCATAAATTGCCCAATTATTATCGTACCTTTCTTGGCCTAGCTCCTCTAAAACAGTATGAACTCTAGGTTCATCCTCATTTTGTAAAGCATGCTCTAAATTAAGTTGATGATTGAATTGTAAATTAAAAATTTCGTCTTTTTCTGGTATTCCTAAAATCCTTGCTCTCTCTTTTTTCGCTTGTATTTGTGATTTTAGTACTTTCCTAGCTGTTTCTATTTGAATCCTATGAAGAAACTTTAATCTTTGTTTAACACTAAGACTATTATAGGTGTTTTTCATTATGAATCTAAGATTAATAAGTTTATTAAAGATTTTGAATTTTTACACTGTAGACCTTTGTGAAAAATATGGTAAAAATTACAGAAGCAGATGTGTATCATACTTTGAGTTATCATGTAGGCAAAAGCAAATTAGAAATATGGCACGAATTAAGAGAAGGAAAAGGTGTAGACTTCAATTCAGCTAAGGAAAGTTATGAACTATCGCTTGCTTTGTTTAGAGATATTTCTTATGGCACTCTAAATAGTCATCTTGATCATCTTGAAGAACAAGGTTTTGCGAGATGTCAAGTAAGAAGTTTATCTGCTGAGCAATTGGCTTTGCGAGATGGTGCTCCACAATGGGAATATTTTCTAACACCTAATGGTATAAAGAATATGGATAAATATGAAAGAAAAGAAGCTCTTAACGGTGAAGAGGGATTAGAACCTATTTAAGTAAGTTTAATTGTTAATTTAGTTACATTTTTATATCCTTGTTTTTATAATTTATCTATGGCAGGGCAATCAGTTTATAGTGAAATTAATGAGAATTTAGAGGATGGAAAAATCCTAAATAAGTTTGATCTAAATAAATTAAAATTAAATTTAGTTAAGAAATTCAAGTCAGATAAGATTCCTTCTAATATTGAAATTCTTGAGCATCTAAATGGAAAGGATATTGAAAAGTTTAAACATTTATTCACTTCAAAACCAATTAGAACTTTAAGTGGAGTTGCCCCAATTGCGGTAATGACCATGGCTATCGCTTGTAAACATGGCAAATGCACTTTTTGTCCTGGTGGGCCTAATTCTTATTATGGCAATGTTCCTATGAGTTACACTGGAAATGAACCAAGTACTATGAGGGCTTTAAGAGCAAATTATGATCCTTACTTAATTGTTTTCAATAGACTAGAACAATATATTTTATTAAATCAAGTTCCTGAAAAAACAGAAGTAATAATTCAAGGTGGAACTTTTACAAGTTTTGATGAAAATTATCAAGATTATGTAATTAAATTTATTTTTAAAGCTTTTAATGACTTTTCAGAAATATTTTTTAGGAATGGGAGTTTAGATTTACAAAAATTTAATGAATTTTTTGAATTACCTGGAAATGTAAGTGATGAAAATAGAACTAAGAAAATACAAAAAAGAATTCTAAGATTAAAAAATGACTGTAATCTAATTGAAGAACAAAAGAAAAATGAAACTTCTAAGATAAGATGTGTTGCATTAACAATAGAGACTAAACCAGATTGGTGTAAAGAAAAAGAAATTAATAAATCATTAGAATTAGGTGCAACAAGAGTAGAATTAGGAGTACAAACTTTATATGATGATATTCTTAAAATTACAAATAGGGGTCATAATTTAAATGATACAATAGAGGCAATTCAATTATTAAAAGATTCTTTCTTAAAAACAAATTTCCATATTATGCCAGGATTACCAAATTCAGATAGAGATAAAGACCTTAATGTGTTTAAGGAATTATTTGAAAATCAATTATATAGGCCTGATCAATTGAAAATCTATCCGTGTATGGTTATGCCAGGAACCCCTTTATATTTACAATATAAAAAAGGATTATTTAAGCCCTTAACAACAAGTGAAGCTGCTGAAGTTATTGCTGAAGGAAAAAAATATGTTGAAAAATATTGTAGAATTGTAAGATGTCAACGTGATATTCCAACTAAAGTTACAGAAGCTGGAGTAGATAAAACAAATTTAAGACAATATATAAAAGAGGAACTAATTAAGAAAGGAATTAAATGCAAATGTATTAGATGTAAAGAACCAATGGGGAAAAATATTGATTTTAATTCAGTTAATTTATTAAGGAAAGATTATGAAAGTTCAAATGGGGAGGAAGTATTCTTAAGTTGTGAAGATACTAAAAATGATATCTTAATTGGATTTGTAAGATTAAGAAAACCTTATAAGCCATTTAGAGAAGAAATTACTAATAAAAGCGTAGGAATAAGAGAGTTACATGTTTATGGAAGTGCTGTTTCAATAGGAAAAAAAGCAAGTGAAAATGAATTACAACATAGGGGCTATGGGATTAAATTAATGAATGAGGCTGAAAAAATTGCAAAAGAAGAATTTGATGCAAATAAAATATTAGTCATAAGTGGTATTGGGGTAAAAGAATACTTTAAAAATAAACTAAATTATAAATATGATGGAGTTTATATGAGTAAGAAACTATGAAAATATTAATTCATAATGAAAAGAAATTTCTTTGGAAAGTAGGAGATTTGCATACTAATTTTGGAGTTATAAAAGAGAAGGATATTAAAAAAGCTAAGAACGGAAGCAAAGTACTTTCTAATATTAAAGAAGAATTTATAGTTCTAGATGCCTCTTTTGATGATTTAATTAAGAGAATTAAAAGAGGGCCTCAAATTATGATTACTAAAGATATTGGTTATATTTTAACTAATACTTCAATAAGTAAAGATTCAGTTGTATTAGAAGCAGGAAGTGGAAGTGGTTATTTAACTTCATTTCTAAGTATCTTTTGTAAGAAAGTAATTAGTTATGAAAGGAATAAAGAATTTTTTAATTTAGTAAAGCAAAATATTGATTATTTGGGATTAAAGAATGTTGAATTAAAAAACAAAGATATTTATAAGAAAATTGATGAGAAAGATGTTGATTTAATTGTTTTAGATTTACCTGAACCGTGGCAAGCATTAGAAAATTCTTATAAATCATTAAGAAAAGGAAGTTTTTTAGTATGTTATTTGCCAACAATAAATCAAGTTATTGAATTATTAAAAAGAAATAAGAATTTTAGTCATGTAAAAACTGTTGAAATAATAGAAAGAGAATGGCAAACTGATGAAGGGAAAGTAAGGCCTGTTTCAAGCATAATTAGCCATACTGGATTTATGGTTTTCTTAAGGAAGATTTAGTACTATTTATAAGTAGTTACAAATAGAAAGATTTATAAAGAGGAAAATGATTTAACTTTAATATGAAAATTAGGCATTTTATGTTTGGAACACTAATTGGAGCAATAACTCTTAATTGTTCCAACCCTAGGAAAGAAGAATCTGAAGAACTCAATCCACTAGAAATTGAAGTTTTTAATGGAAATTTATCAACAGGATACAAAATTCTCGATACTATATCTTTCTCTTCTCAACCAGATATTGATTCTATTTTAAGTGATAGGAGTGGAATTCCAGTAAAAACTTTTTATGATAGTTCAAATTCTAGGGCATATATTTCAGGATTAGACAGCTCAACTTTAACTAGAATTTTAGACTGGGTAGATATGTATGAAAAGAATTTAAAGACTTTATCGCCTGGAGAAATAGAAGCTGCTAGATACTCGCCCGAATTCTTAGGTAATTAATTCGGTCTTCTAAGCACGTGATCATCTTTTAGCATTTCATTTAGACTTTCTCTGCGAATATTCCTTAAGTGGGCTTCATGACCAATTGGAGGGTTTACACTTCCTGTATCTCCTTCAAATATTTCTAATGAAGTAACTTTGTTTGATTCATCTCTATTTATTTGGGAAACTACTATTGTATGGCCTAGGCCCCCTTTATCAGGATGCTTTAGTATTAGGTCTCCTGGTTGCAGGTCTTCTGGACTTTTAATTTCTTGGTATTGCATAATTAAAGACTGGCTATTTGAGTAGGCAAAAGCTTTTCTTAGAAAATCACCCCAATCATTTGAGACTTCTTCCCTGAATATGCTCCACAAAAGGTATTCCCCAGATGCAAGTCTAATTATTGGATCTGAAGCAACATCCCCTTGATCAAATTTGTACTTTAAATAATTTAGATATAGCATCATGTGTATTTCCGCACATTGCTGTGTACCACATAACATAGGCATAGAAACAATTCTTTCTTTTGTTGAACTTATTGGATAGAAACCATACTTTGATCTAATGTCCCCAACCATTGCACGCCTATAATCAAGCCTTGTTCTTTCAGATATGTACTGAACAATAAACTCCGAGTATGATGGGAATTTTTTTACTTCTTCAGCTTTAATGAGTAGCAGATTTAAGGGTGTGTAGCTTAAATGAGCATAGGTATTATCAGGATTTACAGAATGTAAATCTTCAATTTGTTTTCCTGTTGGATCTGTGTACTTTATAGGGTTATTATTAGCGTACATATAAGGAGACTCTTCTGCTTTGTAAATTGGATCTACTTGAGTGAATCTGCCTATAGTTGGATTGTAATATCTTGCTCCAAAGTAATATAGATTACTAGAATCTAGTTCTTTTCCACTAAATTTGAATTTTTCATTTCCTTCTTGTGTGTATATATTTCCATATGGTTGGTAGTTAGCTTGATATTCTATATCCCCTTGTTGATTAGTAGTAATTCTATTACTACTAATATGGTCTTTAGTAAAGTATACTATCTCTTTATTATTATCTAGCTTACTTATACTAGTGTAACTTATGTATTGTGGTTCATTTACTAGTTGTTGAGGTTCTTGTTGTTGTATTGTAGTTATTTGTTGTTGTTCTTCTATTGGTTGTTCTTGATTCGTTATTGTATATATTATTGGAGCAGAGAATACTAATTTATGGTTATTATTATAATATGGGTATATTTCTAGTTTATTTGGGTCTGATTTAGTTTTAAATATTAAAGATACTGTAGAATAAGGTTGGAGATTATTGTTTATTAATAAAGTGTCTTGATTATTATTAGAGTATATATTAACTCTAAATCCATGAAACTCTTGATTAGAATTACTTGAGATTAATATTTTTATTGTATTATCTAAGTAATATACTTGTTGTATTTCTATAGAAGGATATAGTGGACTATCTTTATTAGGAAATAAAGATAATGCAATAACCGGAATTGATGAGATTAATAAAACAAAGATACCAACACCTAATTTTTTCATAAAATACTAAGATTTAGATTTATATTTAAGTTTTACTAACGATTGCAGCTAGTTTTAAATATTCCAAAGTATTATACTACATAATGAAGATAAATTGTGTCTTTTGTAGTAATAATCCTAAAACTTGCCCTATTCACGGAATAAAATTTTTTTTAGGAAATAAAGAGATTAAAGAGTTTAGTAGTGTTAGTCCTCCAACAGTATTTATTGGCAGCAAATTGAAATACCCTAGTGTAAATATTGGAGTAATGAGCCCTCCTGAAAGAGTAGAAGACCCTTGGATTTTAGATATACCTAGTTATTGGGCACAAAATAATTTTTCTATAAACCAAATAATAAACCTAAGAAGGAACTTAATCAATTCAAGAAAAAAAGCTAATGCCAGAGAATTAAATGATAAATTTGTTAATTCACTTCAAGAAATTGGCATGGCTGTTAAACCAGTGGATGTTGAAATTGAATTAAATAAAAGGATAAAGATGGGCTTAAATTTAGATGAAATAAATTCTCCAAGAGGGCCTTCTGGTGAAGTTAAAAAATTGAAAATTAATGATAATATCAAGGTTCATAACAAAGTAGAAAAAGTAATTGAAGATAGTGAATTGAAAGCTGTTGACGCCTTAAATTACTTATATGATAGCGGTTTCAATGAACAACAACTGTCTCAATTATTGTCAATAGGTATACTTGGATTAAAAGATAATAGGAGATTAGTTCCTACAAGATTAAGCATTACTGCAACAGATGATATAATCGGAAAAAAGCTAATTAAAGACATTGTAGACTTCAAAGAATTGGACAGTTTTTCTTTATTTTTTGGTGGTTATCTTGGAAATTTTTATCTTATAATGATGATCCCTAATAACTTTAGTTATGAAATATTTGAAACTTATCTAAATAATGCTAATAATTCTAGAATAATAAGCACAACAGACTATGAAAGTTATTTTGGAAGAACAAATTATGCATCCCAAACTGCTGGAGGTTATTATACAGTTAGATTAGCTATACTTGAGAAGTTAAAAATGTTAAAGAGAAAGGCTTCCATAATAGCCCTTAGATTTATTACACCTTCATATTATATGCCTTTGGGAGTGTTTGTAACTAGGGAGGCTACAAGAAAAGCTTTAAAAAATGAGCCTAGAAATTTTAATAGTTTTGAAGAGATGTTAAGTTACGCAAATATTCTAATAAAGAGTAAATTTCAATTTGACATTAATCAAATAATTAAGAAAAGTAAATTGATTAAAGATATTAAAACCCAAAAGAGGTTAAGCAATTATTTTTAATTTTTTGAGCCTAAGTCGCTAAATCCCAAAATTAATATTACTACTCCAATTAAAATGATTAAACTAGGAATATTCCCAAGAATTAAGAATAATAAGTTCTTAAATTGCTGTGCAAAGAATCCGTTTAGCCATCCAGAGATATAAATATATATGCCTACTATGATAACAAACAATCCCAGTATGGTTTTAAACAATGCATTCATGATAATCAGTATAACAAAAAAATTTATATAGCTTTTCAAATTACTAGAAAGATTTATAAAGATAGTGCCTGCTTTTTAGAAAAATGACCTTAATGAAGTATCTTCAAGAGAGCTGGAATAACCAGGATCCTAAAGTTTATCAGCAAAAATTGATTGCATGGAGAAGGGAACCTGTAAGTGTAAAAGTTGAACATCCTTCAAGACTAGATAGAGCAAGGTCTCTTGGATATAAGGCAAAAGAAGGTATTCTAGTTGTCAGAACTAGGCTTAGAAAAAGCAGAAGGATGCGACCACAGATCAAAAAAGGCAGGAAATCAAAGAATAAAAGACAAAAATTAATTGTAAACAAAAATTACAGACAAATAGCTGAAGAGAGAACTGCTAAGAAGTTTAGAAATTTAGAAGTTATGAATTCTTATGAAGTTGCCAGAGATGGCCAATTTATATGGTATGAAGTAATATTAGTAGATCCAAATCATCCTGTTATTAAGGCTGATAAAAATATTAATTGGATTAGCAATAAATGGAATACTGGAAGAGCATTTAGAGGTTTGACAAGCGCTGGAAGAAAAGCTAGAGGGTTAAGAAACAAAGGTAAAGGCGCTGAAAAAGTTAGACCAAGTCTAAGAGCAAACAGGAGCAGGTTACATTAAATTCAAATTTGTCTAATCTAATTAAAATAAATAAATTTAAATAAATTAAGGATGAATAAGTAAATAATGGTGTTAAATGAGTGTTTAATTTTAAAAGAAAATAAAATTTTAGTCTTAAAAAACAATAGTAAGTGGGGATTGCCTTCTATAGAAGTAGATGACCATGAAGATGCTGAAGCCTTATTAAAAAAACATATGAAAGATAAATTTGGAATTTCTATAGATATAATTCAAATTTTCAACACGTATCAAATCCTTAGGAATGAAAAAAATGTGAATGTTAACATATATGAAGCTTCTTTACTAGATGGAAAAATTGAATCTAAAGAAAATGGCAAAGTTAATTTCTTGAGTGTGGAAGAATTAAATAAAAGCGAGACATCTGAGACTTTAAAATTAGTTATGGATGAATTATGATTGATCAAGAAGTGCTTAGTAAAATAAAAAGTTTACTTGACAAAGCAGAAAATCCTTTATTCTTCTTTGATGATGATTGTGATGGTACTTGCGCTTTTTTAATTCTAAGAAAATATAAAGAATTTGGTTATCCCGTACCTGTTAAAGGTAAACCAGAATTAAATGTAGACTTCTTGAATAAAGTTACTGAGTATAGTCCTGATTTAATTTTTGTACTAGACAAACCAAAAATAAGCCAAGATTTTGTGAACAAAGTAAGTGTTCCAATTGTTTGGATTGATCACCACCCTTTGCAAAGTACTAAGGGGATAAAAATTTATTGCAATCCATTAATTTATGATATTAAAGATACCAGAAGTACAACTTATTGGGCTTATCAAATTATAAAAGATTTCAAATGGGTTGCTATGGTAGGTTGTATTGCAGATTACCATATCCCAAATTTTGCAGCTGAATTTAGTAAAGAATATCCTGATTTATTTTCAACAGATATTAATGATCCTGGACAAGCTTTATATGACACTCAAGTAGGAAAGTTAGTAAAAATTTTAGGTTTTAATTTGAAGGGGAAAAACAGTGAAGTAAAAAAATCATTGAGTTGTTTAATTAAAATTAATGATCCTTATGAGATATTAAATGCAACAAGTAAGGAAGGGATGTTTTTATTAGAAAGATATGAAAAAGGCAATTTGATTTATATGGATCTTTATAATAAGGCAATGAAAGATAATAATGATAAGGATTTTTTAATATTTACTTATCCTGATAATGGTTTTGCTATATCTTCAGAATTAGCTACAGAATTACAATATAGGAATAAAGAAAAATATGTTATAGTTGGTAGAGTTAAAGAAGACAGCGTTGTTTTAAGCATAAGATGTAATAAAAGGCCAGTTAGGGATATTTTATTAAAAGCGCTAGAAGGATTAAATGGGTATGGAGGAGGGCATTTGCACGCCTGTGGTGCGGGCATCCCTAAAGATAATTTTGTTATGTTTGTAAAAAGATTTAAGGATTTAGCTGATAAAGAAATCAGAATATGAATTTTCCAAAATTAATAAAGTTTTAAAATATGCCTCTCTTTTTAGAACTTTGTTTTTATAATTAGTTTTATTACTGCTTTTACTATTTTAGGTATTATATGCGCTTTATTTAGATATTATTGATTATTTCCTTTTAGAAGGTTTGGTCAAATTTCTATAGAGTTTAAAGATTAAAAGAATTACTAGCAATATCAATGCTATAAGCAATATGAAATACAATATGTCCCAAATACTCCAACCATAACTATAGTTCATCATCCCAGGACCAATTGTATTACCATAGTAACCTTGACGTGCCATCATGTTCATCATTCCCTTATTTCCTAACATACTTCCATACTCATTGCAGTACATTGTTTTTGCAAGATTTATGTGAAATTGGGCATCTTCATTAGGATTTTCTTCCAAGCCCATCATTTTATCCATTAATTCATGACTTTCACCTGGATGCATTTGCTCCATTAAATATTCGCCAAGTAGTTTTAACTGGTCATTGGATAGTTCATTACAGGAAATTTTAGAGTCTATTATGATCTTAGCTTGATTGACTTCTTCTGTAGTTACTGTCGCTGATACAGCTAAGCTTAAGATTAGTAATGTTACAAACAAAATAGATAAGCTCTTCATACTAGAAAAATGGTGTTCGTATTATTTAAATTTTTGTATTTTCAGAGGTCTATATTCACCCTGCTCCACCCCCGCCACCTCCTCCGCCTCCGCCTCCTCCACCCCCAAATCCACCAGAGCCGGAAGTCCCTGAGGAACTAGCAAAAGAAGAGCTAAAAGTATTCATTGATGACACAAAATTAGATGTATTAAACGAATGATAGTTAACTGTACCCACAAATAACGCGGAATTTTGTGTTGAATTAGGAACTACTAATTTCATTGCCTCTTGAACTTTGTCTGCTACGCCTAAGGAGATTGCATAAACTAAGTACTTTTCCCATATGACAATAGATGCGGGAGGGTAGTGTTTCATTCTACTAAAGTTTTTAAGATATTTCTTAAGGTTACGCCACTTATTATAATGAATTGCACCAATTAAAGTTCTGCTTGGAAGCGCTCCGGGAAGAATTGCATAATTCAAAAAAAAGCCAAAGAATCCTGCAACCGCAAATGGAAATAGATTTATATCATTTCTAAATACTGCTAATGATAATATGCCCGCAACTATAAAAAAGAAACAAATTATTGAGTAATAGTTAGATGCATTAAATTTAGAGAAGAAATTCATTGACTCGGTTTCTTTTTTAGTTTGATCTTGCCATGATTCAAAATCACTTCTGAAGGCCCAAGCATCATACTGGACATTCTTTCTAAATTCATTGAATGTTATGGAATCATTTTTCATGTATTTATTCAGAATTTCTATTATTTTCTTCTCGTGTTTGGCAAGCGAAGTGGTTGATTTATTTGTTTTATTTATTTTATAGTCAGTATCTGGACCAAAAACTCCTAAGAATTTCTTTTTCTTAATTACTTCGAGTTTAAGGTTACCTTTTAAACACAAATAAAGTATTGATGCAACAAAATCTTTTGCATTAGGTTTTTTTGAATTATGATGAATTAACGCCCCCACAATTGCGGGGCTATAATCAAATGGAATGTCCCTTTCATATATCGCGTTGTATTGACCTTTTACATTTGGCTCTTTCCCCCAAATTAAGTAAAAGATGAAGAAAATTAATAAAACTGATAGTAACGGAGATAAGAAAATAAAGGCCCTTAATGGTTTGGAGGCAACAAAATAGTTAGTATTCTTATAATGTTCTTCTTCAGTTATTATATTTTGTAATGAATTAGAGTTAAACTTCTGGGAGTAAGTAGAATCCTTAATTGTATAAGGAGGAAATGCTACTCTTAACTCAACCCATTGATTTTTGGGGATATTAAAAGCTTGAAATATTACTTTTTGATTATTCAAAATTTCAATTTTTCCATTTAGTTTTGGATGGCCCCACGTATAAACCTCTTTGGCGTCACTAACTTTTGATGGGAGATTAAATGTTCCTTGTAAATCGGTAACTTCTGAATCCCAACCAGAGGGCCAAATTTTCCAGTAGAATTCTGTAATATCATTATAAATTCTTAATGCGTTTTTTAATTTGTATGATATTAAGAATATTTTTTGCTCATTTAATGCTTGATATTGCCAATTGATTCTTAGTGTGTTTGATGAAATTATGTTAGGATATGAGTTAATAGGAATTAATTGGTTATTCATAATTTCAAAAACTTTTATGTCTTCAATAATTTCTTTATCATAATAAATATCTCTATATGCATAAGAAAATTTACCGTTAAAATTGAAAGTTATTGATTCATTAATTAGGAGGCTTGCATCATCGTTTACCGAAATATCAATGTTTGCTTTAGGGATTGAATAAGATTTTGCGTTTACACAATAAAATGATATGAATATTAACAAAATTAAGAAAATTAAAAAGTACTTCTTTTGCATATTTATATAGGGATTTAAATACTTATAAAATTTTCTAATGCTTTTTTAAGCACTTCCCACTGCCCCGTATTATTAAAAAACCTTAATTATTTTTAAGAAAATTAATTGTTTCTTGAATTATTAAATTAAGCCAGTTTTCATTAGAATAAGAATGGTCTGCCCCCTCTATTGGCTTTAATTTAATTTTTTTGTTATCATAAACTATTTTTTGGGAATTACTAAATGTCACAAACTCATCTTTAGTTCCATGTAGGATTAATATAGGATAATTTATATGGTACAAGTCACGTTTATTTATTTTTATATCGCTGAGATGTTGGAAGTTCTGCAGTTTTGCTTCTTTAGCAAAAATAAAATTAGAATCAGTCATATATTTTATCGCAGGAGCCCATAAAACTAACCTTTTAATATTAATATTTACATAAGGTAGCAATAGGCCTGCGCCAAAGCTTTTTCCAACCATAGAAATTTCTGTAAAACCTTTGCTCTGTAAAAAAGAGAATGCTTGATTTAAAATATCATAAATTTCTGAAATTGTTAATCTTTCGAGTTCTATTTCGGAGTTCCATATATCAAACCTTAAAAAAGCAAAGTTAGCATTAACTAGGCTAGCACTTAGTTTATTGTATCTTTCATCTGTTAAAGCATTCCCACTAACGCCTGGAAGAAGTATTACCGCCTTATTAGAATTTAAAGGTTTTTCTAATTTATGTTCAACTTCTTCAAAATCCATAAAAATACCACTTTAATAAGATATATAAAACTTGTTGGAAGCTATAGATAGATACATTCTTCCCATAATTTTATAAATAAGCAATAGAGAGTATTATAATGGAAAGTTACGAAAAATTATTAGCAAAGGCTAGAACTAAGTTACCTGAGAAAAGTAAAACTAGTGAGAGGTTTGAAATTCCTGCTGTAAAGGGGCATATTCAAGGGAGTAAGACAATTGTAAGTAATTTTATCCAAATTTGTGATACTTTTAGGAGAGAACCAAGTCATTTACTCAAATATTTATTAAGAGAACTAGCTTCTCCAGGGTATATTGAGGATACTAGGTTGGTATTAGGAAGAAAAATAAGCTCTAATCTAATTAATGTCAAAGTACAAAGATATGCCGAGGATTTTGTATTATGTAAAGAGTGCAAAAAACCTGATACAACTTTGTTTAAGGAGGAGAGAATTTTAATGATAAAGTGTTCTGCTTGTGGGGCAAAACACACTGTTAAGACAAAAATTTAAAATGTATGTAAAAGTGCATAAAGATGGGTTGGTTCAAGTATTAGCCGTGTGTGACGAAGACATAATTGGAAAAACTATTGAGGACGAGAAAATTAAAATTGAAGTTAGTGAAAGATTCTATAAAGGACAAGCAATAGATGAAAAAAAGTGCTTGAAAATGATGAAGGAATTTGGGAATATAAATATGATTGGAAAAAAGTGTGTGAAATTAGCTTTAGATAATGGAATTATAGAAAAAGATAATATAATATTAATAAATAAGATTCCTCATGCACAGCTAATTTCTCTGTAACATGACTATTTACACAAATAATAAGTATTATGAAGCTATCCTGCAACTCAGACCAAGAAATTTGGCCCTTATAAAATTAACTAAGGATTATATACAAGACGGAAATTTTTTAATATCAAAAGAAATAGATAAAAAATTTGGAATTGATTTATATTTAAATAATAAAAAGGGAGCTGTTAATATAGCCAGAAAATTAAAGAAAAGGTTCAAGGGAGATATAAAACTGTCAAGGAAATTATACTCTGTTGATAGAATGACTAGTAAAAGATTATGGAGGGTCACAGTCTTATTTAGGTTAAATGAGGAATAAAATATTTTATCTTATTTTCGTAATTTTTTTATCTGTTAATAGTTATGCAGCCGTGGAGAATTACAATGATATCGAGAGTTTGTGGATTGATATAAATATTGACTCTAGTATAAAAGTTACTCAAAATGATGATGAGTTTATTTTTGATCATTTAAACACTGAGTTAACTTTATTACCTGTAACTGATTCTAGACAAAAAGTGCAGTCTCTACAAATCATATCAGAACCTGAGGCGTCTATTGAACAAAAAAATTATATTTTATACAAATGGAATGAGTTTAATAATGAATATATTTTTGGTTTGAAAGGATCAATTCAAACATTTAACAAGATTTATGAAATCCCTAATGCTAAATTTCCAATTTTAAGTGTGGACAAATCTTTAAGGCAGTATTTGGAACCTACTGATAATATAGACATAAATGATGAAATAATTACTAAGGCCTCTTCATTAGCACAAGATAAAAATAATTTATTTGAAGTAACCTTTACAGTTGCAGATTGGGTTAAGGCTAATATTGAGTATGACTTAAATACGTTGACTGCCACTGCAGTTCAAAAATCAAGCTGGGTCTTGGATAATAGACAAGGAGTTTGTGATGAAATAACAAGTTTATTTATATCAATGCTTAGAAGTATTGGAGTTCCAGCGAGATTTGTTTCAGGTATGGTTTACACAAACCTTGATTATACTTTTGGAAATCATGGATGGGCTGAAGTTTATTTTGAAGGTTATGGCTGGGTTCCTTTTGATGTAACCTTCGGTCAGTATGGATGGATAGACCCAAGTCATGTAAAATTAAGTGATTCTGTAGACTCTGCCACTTATTCTGCTAAATACAAATGGAGAAGTTCGGGATTAGAAGTTGAACCACAAAGTTTAGTTCTTGATTCAAAAGTAAAGAGTGTTGGAACAAAACTACAAAGTCCTTACAATATTGAGGCTTCACTAATCGAAGATCAAGTTGGGGAAGGAAGTTACGTTCCACTTAAAGTAACTGTAGAGAATCCATTTGATTATTACGCATCTACAAGTGTTATTGTAACAAAGGCACCTCAAGTGATTGAAAAAAATGTAAAGCAAGTATTGCTAAGACCTAAAAGTAGAGGGGATGTGTTTTGGATTATTAAAGTACCAGATAATCTAGACTCTAATTATTTATACACTGCGGATATAGAAGTTAAGGATTCTTTTGGAGGCAAATCATCAATTAGTTTGGATTACTCAAGTTCTTACAACAAAATAACAGAAAAAAAAGCAAAAGACATAATTGATGATTACACAAATATTAAAGAGGTTACATATTCTCAATATATTTCCATTAAATGTAGCCCAGATAAAAACTACTATTTTAGTTACGAAACAGCAAGTATTTCGTGCACTATAAAGAACAAAACAAATGATTTATTAAGTAATATTAACTTATGCATGCAAAAACAATGCAAGATAGTTAATGTCAGAGGACAACAAAACTTAGATGTAGTATTTGAATTAGCATTAAATGAATTTTCAACACAAACTATTGTTGTAGATGCTGAAGTGAATAACAAGCATGTTAATGATTTCTTAAGTTTAAGAGTGTACCAAAAACCCGGGTTAAAAATTGATGACGTTGAATACCCAAAAAGAGTTGATTACAATGATGAATTTGACTTTATATTCCATGTATCAAGCCAAACAACAATTAATAATATAGAAATCAATGTAAATGGAAATGGTTATTCTAGCATCAATTCATTAAAGGAAACTCAGAGGATTATTTTGCCCTTGAAAGGAAGTTTTACTGCCTATGAACCTATTAAGTTAAATATTAAATACTTTGATGAAAATGGAAAAGAGTATACTTCAAAGGAAGAATACGAAATATTTGTTAGTAATGTTCCTTGGTATGCAAAATTGATGTATTCACTTAAGATGTTGTTTACGTAGCGGAATATATTTTGTAATTATTCTTTACTTCTTGATCTACTTTTAGACCAATTTCTTGTTTAGCCTTTGCTGCCTTAATTGGTTTTTGATCTATTTGCATAGATTTTATTGCTTGCTCAAAACTAACTTGAGGGCCTTCTATTAGCACTTTGTCACCAACTTTCATAGCTGATTTCACTTTTACAACAGCCACATTTATATGACCGTAGTAGTGAGTTATTTCACCCAATAGCTTTTTTACCATATTTTGATTTATGTATATTAAGTATAAAAATTTATCTAGATTAGATTACTATTTACGGATAGTAATTTAGGGATTTCAAATACCATAAAGTTTTAATATATGTAAATCTAGTTTTTATTTGTGGTGTATATATTAAATAAAGAGGTAAACAAACACAATAATTTTTGGAAACGCGTTTTAGTTTCACTAACTACGGGGTATATACTTTATTTTTATTCAGAAAGTTTGTTTTGGGCGTGGCCAAATCCTGATGAATCAATTCTTTGGATTTTAGTGGGATGGTTGCTCTATTCAATATTTGCTTTTGTTTTTTTATTGAACATAGATATGTTTAAGGCTAATAGTATCTGGGCAGTTTTTCTAGTTGGGGCAGTATATGGTTGGTTAAATGAAGGCCTAGTTGCAATAACTACTTATGACTTAACATATGGATTACCATTAAATATCTCTTGGACAGGATTAGCTTGGCATGCGATCATTAGTGTATTGATTGGATGGTATTATGTAAGGAAAATCCTGGCTGAAAATAACTACAAAAAAACAATTATCCTTGCTAGTCTAATAGGATTCTTTTATGGATTTTGGGCTATTTATTGGCCTATAGAAAAAGCTGCAATAGCAATAGATAAATTTTCACAGCAGGCTGTTTTTTTTACTTTGCTCCTAATCGCTGCACATATTGTTTACGATAAAGTAAAGTTAACTGAATTCAAAGCTAGTAAGAAAGAAAAGGCCATCTTATGGGCTATATCTGTGTTGTATTTTGTTTTTGTCACAATTCAAACTAACTTTTTGGCAGTTTTAATCCTACCTGCATTGTTACTTTTAACATATTTTGCATTAAGGCATAATAGAAAGATAGAAAAAAAAGAAAGTGCATTAATATCATTTAACAGAAGAATTAAGTTGGTTAATTATTTATTGTTATTATTTATCCCAATTGTTGCTGTTGGGATTTATGGAATGGCTTATATATTGAATTTTTTCCCAGCTACTAATTTTATTGTTTATTATATAACAATGCCGCTTGGATTTATTTTGTATTTTGTCTCTTTGTTTAAGGTATTTAGTAAGCCTTAGCAAAATAGGTTATTTGAGTAGATTCTTTATTACAGTTAACACAATTACCTTTACTTTTCTCTTTTGTAAAAGGGATGCAAATTGCTTTGACTCCATTGAGTTTATTTTTAATGGCATCTTCACAGTTAGAGTCCTCACAATAATATGTAGAAGCTATTTTTTTGGCATCTATTGTTTTTTTCAGTTCATCAAAATTCTTAATATTTTGTATGGAAGAATCCAGAAATTTTTTTGCTTTAGTATACATATCTTCTTGTATTTCATTAAGTAAATCTTTAATTTTATTTTTTAATTTAGTTATTTTTATGAATTCCTTTTTATTGGTATCTCTTCTAACAACTACAACTTGCTTTAGTTTAATATCTTTTGGGCCAATTTCAATTCTTACTGGAATTCCTTTTAATTCCCAATCGTTAAACTTCCATCCTGCGCTGTAACTGTCCCTATCATCTAAAATGGGATTATAAATCTTCAATGAATTGAAGATTTTTTTAGCTTCTCTTAGAATAATATCCTTATTATCTTCAAAAACAATTGGAATAATAACTACTTTATTATAAGCAACATTTGGAGGAAGAACTAGTCCCTTGTCATCTCCATGAACCATAACAAGAGCACCTATTAATCTGGTTGATATACCCCATGAGTTTTGCCATGGTATTTGTGGTTTTTCATTTCTCCCTAGAAAACTGATTTTAAAGCTTTTAGCAAAATCTTGGCCTAAATTATGACTTGTTCCACACTGAAGGCTTCTACCATCAGGCATTAAACTTTCAATAGTTGTTGTGTACAAAGCGCCTGCAAATTTTTCTTTTTCTGTCTTTTTTCCTATGATTACTGGAATGGCTAATAATTCCCTACACAATTTTTCATATTCCCCAAGGTACATCAGAGTTTCTTTGTCACATTCTTCTTTTGTTTCATATACGCAATGACCTTCTTGCCAAAGAAATTCTCTGGTTCTTAAGAAAAGTCTGGTTGCCTTAGTTTCCCAACGGATAATATTACACCACTGATTTATTCTTAGTGGAAGATCCCTCCAACTTCTTATCCAAGTAGAGAAAGAATCATATATTATGGTTTCGCTTGTTGGTCTTATTGCTAATCTTTCACCGGTTTCATCTTTATTTTCTATCCATGCGACTTCAGGTGTAAATCCCTTAGCGTGCTCACTTTCTTTTTTAAAGAAAGATTCTGGGATTAATAATGGAAAGTAGGCGTTTCTTACTTCTAATTTTTTTAATCTGTCATTAAAGTAATTTTGAATTGATTCCCAAATTGAGTATGCATTTGGTTTAATAATCATAAAACCCTTAACTGGGCTGTAATCTGCTAATTCAGCTTTTTGGATTACTTGTGTGTACCACTCAGAGAAATCCTCACTTTTTTTAACTGTAATCCCGACTTCTTTGGTTTTTGGCATAGTACTTAGAATTTCTGTTATTTTTTAAATCTTTTTATATTAATCTCTGTTTCTTAATCTATTTTCTAAGCTGTTTTGACCAATAAACCCTGCAAAACTTATGACTGTAGATGTGGCTGCACCTAGCAAAAACAAATCACTCATACGCATATATCTATGAGACTCTTTTTTAGTTTCTTCCATTTTTTTAGGATTTCTATAATATAAACTTATACTTTCTTCTCTTTTTTTATCATATTTATGCTCATAGATTTGTGATGCTGCACTTAAAGTTATAAGTGACATCCCCCCAACCACACAGGCATATTTACATACCTTTCTAGCTTTTTCTATTAAATTATAATTTGTCATTCTATGCCTCCTGAGCAATTACTTTTATCATAGTGCTCTTTTAATGCGTAAAATTATTAAATTATTTCATTGATTAAAATGTTGGTATAGGACTAGCTGTTTTTTAATTGTTCAATTACTGAACAATTGTATAACCTTTCTCTGCTTGGGTGCAATTCTCTGAACATGTGTTGCCTTTAGGCGTTTTATGAGTAATAGATGCAGTCATCCTAACTTTATCTCCAATAACAGTGGTTGTTGTTGTAGGAAAAGTTTCCATACCATATGCAACAAGCCCAGAAGTTGTTGTGCCACTTCCCTTCACAACACCCGTGCTATCAATAATATTCCAACTAAAACTGTCAATATTTTGGTTTCCATTACTTATAACTGTAATTTGGGCATTTGAACCTAATGTCACATTAGTTATTTCAAAATCAATATTACTTACGCATTCCAAGTCCACCCATTGCTGACAGTCTTCGGGGTCAATTCTAAAGTCAAAATCATCATCGCTACTACCCCATCTAACATACAAAAATGCTAATGCTAACACTATTATAATTAATCCCAATATCATGAAAATTGTTAGTTTTTTTCGAAACAAGTCTAGCACCTTTTCTTTCTTAGGAACAATTAATATTTTGAAGAAGTCTATCTTTATATTATTTACTAATTGGCTAATTATCTAATACTATCAAAAATGTATAGTTTTTCCATATATAAGATTATGGGGCTGGAAGAACTAGTTAAGAAGGTTTTAGGTGAGTGAGCCCGGAGGGATTTGAACCCTCAATCTAATGGTAACTCCTGAAATTGCATTAAGATAAAACTTAAAGTTTCATCCGAAGCCATTTATGTTCATCCAGGTTACACTACAGGCCCGAAATTTAGATATTAAGATTCTTTTTAAAGTTTATTAATCGGAAAGCTTTTTAATTGCAAGAAATTTTAAGTTCTATGCAATGGTATATTTTAATCATAATATCTGCAATACTAATAAGTTTTTCAGAAATTATAAAAAAGAAAATATTAAGATATGAGCATTCAACTGAATTTTCTACAACATATTCGTTAGTTATTACGTTACTAATGGTGCCTTTTATATCATATTTAGACCTGAATCTACCAAGTTTTATTATTACACTTCTTTTTGTTAAATCAATTTT